>WNFR01001097.1_pt1 | contig 28086 bp, 27 predicted proteins | sample 5400221 | NCBI WGS metagenome assembly WNFR01 (sample SAMN13153357, study PRJNA577476) | soil metagenome | isolation source: 40 cm soil under Madrone tree | place: USA:California | collected 2016-06-14
GCCTGATCGCGGATGCTGTCGATTTTCGATTGAACGACGCTGGATACAAATTACGGACGTGTCGCGCCGGACGAGGCATGAGTGGGTCGAATCAATCTCGGTGCATTGAGTCTAAAAGATAAACGACATCAATGATTGGAGGTTGTGAATGCGTTGCTCCGACGACTGAATTCCCTGTTCGGGCGAGAAAAATTCCCTGTTCCGGCGGAACAGGGAATCCGTGTACAACATATTGGAATTGCTTTGTGAATTGAGGTCAGGAATCGCCAAAAGCGGTCTAAAACCCGGAAAATTCCCTGTTATTTTCCCTGTTCTCAGGGAATCTCTGAACGCCGATCGGGCCTGCACGGATCGCTTTGTTTCGATCGCGGAACCAGTTTCAGTCGGAAATCAGCTTGGCGGTGATATTGCGGCGGCCGTGGAGAACGCGCAGCACGGTCACGATATCGTCAGCCTCGTGGTGCCGATAAATCACGATGTACGGCAATACGATCCCGATGCGGATATCCGTCCCCAGGCCCGGACGAGGTGCGCCGCTGTCCGGATGTTCGGCAAGCCGGTCGTAGAGTTTCTCAAAAAGAGCCGTGTATTTCGCGGCTATATGGATTCCGGCGGCTTTAGCAAGATCACTCTGGATAGCGTAAACGTCGGCGTCGGCGGACGATGTGACGATGACCTGCGCCATCAGTCGCGCATCGCGGCGAGCCGCGCGGCATTGCGAGCTTTGTGCTCGTCAACGCTTATGACATCGCCGCGTTCGGCTTCTGCGACGGCGTCATCCACGAGAGGTTTGGCCCATAGCAGGTCATCGTCCTCGATCGAGCGTTCGGCGATGCGCTCATCGACAAGCTGCCGTACCGCCTCCTCGGCCGAAGGAAAGTCGCCGCGCGCAACGTGCGCGTTGATCCATTCCATTTGTTCCGGAGTGAGCGTGATTGTCATAGTTCCTAGATAGCATGAGAGCCCCAAATCCGACAGACTGTGGCGGTGGATTTATGAGTCGCCACTCATCTGCAAGACGTGCCTCCGCGCGACAAAATGTTAATGTTGCAACCGAAGGATTAAGCTCCGCGAGCGGTCATGTCGAAACACGATGGCGAAGAGGACCCCGATGCAGCCGGAACCTCTGCCGAGGATCGCCTCATCGCCACCTACTTCCGCCCGCTCGCCACCCATCCGGGGGCGTTCGACCTCGCCGATGATGCCGCCGCCATTGCGCCGCCTCCCGGGTGCGATCTCGTGCTCACGACTGACGGCGTCATCTCGGGCGTGCATTTCTTTCCCGATGACCCCGCCGATGCGGTGGCGCGCAAGGCGTTGCGGATCAACCTGTCCGATCTCGCGGCCAAGGGCGCGGCGCCGCTCGGTTTTCTGCTCTCGATCGGGTTGCCGGCCGGCCTGCCGGCCGATTGGCTCAAGGCCTTTGCGCGCGGGCTGCGTGAGGATGCGGAGCACTATGGCTGCCCGCTGCTCGGCGGCGACACCGATCGCAGCCCGAGCGGCATTACGGTCTATATCGCGGCGCTCGGCGCTGTGCCCCACGGCGGCATGGTGAGGCGCAAGGGCGCGCGAGCGGGCGACTGCGTGGTCGCGACCGGCACCTTTGGGGACGCGGCGCTGGGGCTGGTCTTGCGGCAGGACGCGGCGGCGGCCGGGCGGTGGAAGCTCGACGCCGCCATGCTGGACCATCTCAACTCCCGCTATCTGTTGCCGCAGCCGCGCACCGTGATTGCCGAGGCGCTGCGCCGCCACGCCAGCGCCGCGATGGACGTGTCGGACGGGCTTGTTGGCGACCTCGCCAAGCTGTGCCGCTCGTCGGGCGTGGGCGCAGATGTCGCGATCGCGGATGTGCCGTTGTCGCCCGCGGCGCGAGAGGTGGTTGCGGCGGAGCCGGCGCTGATCGAGACCATCCTGACCGGCGGCGACGACTTCGAAGTCATCGCCACGGTCGCGCCCGACCGGCTCGAAACATTACGCCGGGAAGCTGCCGCGGCGGGCGTGACGATGACGCGGATCGGCACGGTCAGGGCAGGGCAGGGCGCGCACTTTCGTGACGCTGACGGCCGCGCTCTCGTATTCCGGCGCCCGTCGTACAGCCATTTCTGAGGCGTCGCCGAGCGAATATTTGGCCTGGCGTCGTCCTACTGTAGGGGCGACCCTTGTGGTCGCCCGTTGGCACCGTACGCGCTGGCGACCGGGCGACCACAAGGGTCGCCCCTACACGTCGGGGCCGCCCGTGGCGACGGTGCGGCAGGTCGACGTGCGACATCCGGGCGCGTTGGGATTCGAGCCGTCAAATGCCGGTTCATAGGTGGGTTGAGCCCGGATTGAGCCACCGGGACCGGCCCTTCGGCCGACCGCACAATCACTATGGCAACGCCGCCCCCAGGTTTCGCTGGCGCCCAACCCAGGCTACAGCTCCTGCGTTCTCTAAACGTCGTTAATTACGAAGCGAAAAGTCGCGTGTGTTCGGACAATTGCGCCATTGCGTGGTGAGGGCGTTTTTGGCAATGTCCGCGCCGACTTGAGGCGGGCGGCCGCCCAATATCGAAGAGTTCCATGGTGCCGGACGGGCCTCCGTTCGGCAGGTCAAGAGCCGAGGATATTCAATGACAGCTTTGTGGATCATCGTCCTGTGCGGGGCGCTGGCGATCGCCTTTGCGATCTGGGCGACCCAGTCGGTGATGGCGTCAGATGCCGGCAGCGCCAGGATGCAGGAGATCTCCGCGGCCGTCCGCGAAGGTGCGCAGGCTTATCTCAAGCGGCAATACACCACGATCGCGATCGTCGGCATCGTGATTTTTCTGATCGTCGGCTACTTCCTTGGCTGGCTGGTGGCGGTCGGATTTGCGATCGGCGCGGTGCTGTCGGGGCTGACCGGCTTCATCGGCATGAACGTCTCGGTCCGCGCCAACGTGCGCACCGCCCAAGCGGCCATCGGTTCGCTCGCCGGGGGCCTCGAAATCGCTTTCCGGGCCGGCGCCATCACCGGCATGCTGGTGGCTGGCCTCGCGCTTCTCGGCGTGACGCTCTATTTCGGCTTCCTCACCGGCACGCTTCATCTCGAGCCCAATGACCGCACCGTCATCGACGCCCTGGTGGCGCTCGGCTTCGGGGCATCATTGATCTCGATCTTTGCCCGTTTGGGCGGCGGCATCTTCACCAAGGGCGCCGACGTCGGCGGCGACCTCGTCGGCAAGGTGGAGGCCGGCATTCCGGAGGACGACCCGCGCAATCCGGCCACCATCGCGGACAATGTGGGCGACAACGTCGGCGACTGCGCCGGCATGGCCGCCGACCTGTTCGAGACCTATGCGGTGACGACCGTCGCCACCATGGTGCTGGCCGCGATCTTCTTCGCCGCCACGCCGATCCTGGCCAACATGATGACGTTGCCGCTGGCGATCGGTGGCGTCTGCATCATCACGTCGATCGCCGGCACCTTCTTCGTCAAGCTGCCGGCCAATCAGTCTATCATGGGGGCGCTCTACCGCGGCCTGATTGCGACCGGAGCCCTGTCGCTCGTCGGCATCGCGCTGGTGATCTGGCTCCTGATCGGGTTCGACCAACTGCCCGGCGTGCCGTTCAGCGGTGCGTCGCTGTTCGTCTGCGGTATCGCCGGGCTCGCGGTGACCGGCCTCATCATCTGGATTACCGAATACTATACCGGCACCGACTTCCGTCCGGTGCAGTCGATCGCCAAAGCATCGATCACCGGTCATGGCACCAACGTCATCCAGGGCCTCGCCATTTCGCTCGAGGCGACCGCGCTGCCGGCGCTCGTGATCATCGCCGGCATTCTGGTGACCTATTCGCTCGCCGGGCTGTTCGGCATCGCCATTGCGGTCACCACCATGCTGGCGCTGGCCGGCATGGTGGTGGCGCTCGACGCCTTCGGTCCGGTCACGGACAATGCCGGCGGCATTGCGGAAATGGCCGGCCTACCCAAGGATGTGCGCAAATCGACTGACGCGCTCGACGCAGTCGGCAACACCACCAAGGCGGTGACCAAGGGATACGCCATCGGTTCTGCCGGTCTCGGCGCGCTGGTGCTGTTTGCGGCCTACAACGAAGACCTTAAGTTCTTCATTGCCGATGCTGCGAGACATCCCTACTTCCAGGGCGTTGCCCTCGATTTCTCGCTCAACAACCCCTATGTGGTGGTCGGCCTCTTGTTCGGCGGCCTGCTGCCGTATCTGTTCGGCGCCATGGGGATGACTGCGGTGGGCCGTGCCGCCGGTTCGATCGTCGAGGAGGTGCGGCGGCAGTTCCGCGAAAAGCCCGGCATCATGAAGGGCACCGACAAGCCGGACTATGGCCGCGCCGTCGACCTGCTCACCCGCGCGGCGATCAAGGAAATGATCATTCCGTCGCTGTTGCCGGTGTTGTCGCCGATCTTCGTCTATTTCGCCATCTATGCCATCGCGGGCGGCGGGCCGGCCGGCAAGTCGGCGGCATTCTCGGCGGTCGGCGCGATGCTGCTCGGCGTCATCGTCACCGGCCTGTTCGTGGCGATCTCAATGACCTCGGGCGGTGGCGCGTGGGACAACGCCAAGAAGTACATCGAGGACGGCCATTACGGCGGCAAGGGTTCAGATGCCCACAAGGCAGCAGTGACCGGCGACACGGTGGGCGATCCCTACAAGGACACCGCCGGTCCGGCCGTCAACCCGATGATCAAGATCACCAATATCGTCGCGCTGCTGCTGCTGGCGGTGCTGGCGCATTGATGGCGCGATGGCAATGCGTAGCGCGTAGGGTGGGCAAAATCGCCGTGGTACAGACTTAAGGCGGGTGCCGACGTTGCCGGCGATTTTGCCCACGCCGTCAGCCCGAGGTGTAGGTTTGACCGCGTGGGCAAAATTGCGCCGGCTATGTCCAATAACGAAGGCCGTGCCAGGCAATTTTGCGCACCCTACGCGCCTCGCGGGCCTGCGGTCGAATTCGCGCCGGTCAGGACCTGAAGATTTTGAACATGAGGCCGAGCGTGTTTTGCTCGATGCCCCCGGAGGGGGTCGTGCGGCTGATGTAGTCGAAGATCTTGCCGTCCTTGAGGCCGTAATCGGCAAGTCTCTGGACTTTGCGGCTCTTGTCGAAATAGACCGCGATGACCCGGCGGTCGACTTCTTTCTGCGGCAGAAAAGAGGTCTGCTCGGCGCGCTGCGATATATAATAGAACACCTCGCCGCTGATGGTGGCGACCGTCGAGGGCGTGCCAAGCACGATCAGCACCTGCTCTTGGGAGGAGCCAAGCGGAAGCTGCTCGAGCGCACCTTCTGGGACCATATAGCCATGATGGTAGATCTGCGTACAACCGCAGACCGACACTCCGGCGAAGAGCGCCGCCCCGATGGCGAATGAATGCCACCTTCTGACACACCGCTTGAAGTCGAGCAGACTCAAATTCCGGCATCCCCTTTTGCGTCGAAAGGCCAGATGACCTAACCCGCACCGGCATGAATTACAACAGGCGAGCGCGCCGCACCCGAAGTAACGTTATGTTTCTCCAGCAATTCGGCAACGTCGAGGTTGCGACATTCGACAGTTTCCATGGCCCCATCATGGCGCGGCGCACCGGCCTCACTGCCCTCCGGCGCCTGCGGGAGGCAGCGTGAGGCCCGGTTGGGCGGCTTGCATTTTCCGATTCGGTCGCCATTCTCCAGTCCGGCTGATGCCGACCTGTTCGCGAAACGAGGTACCTCATGATTGCGCCAGGGCAGCCATGGCACGTGCCGGTCCGGCTTGAAGATGTCCCGGAAACAGGGCTGCATTTCGACCTTGTCGCCGACGATCATGTACGCGCCGGCCTCGCCGCGCTCGCGGGCGTGCCCGGTATGCGGCGAGTTGAGGCTGCCATTGATGTCGCCCGCTACGGCAATGGCCTGCGGGCAACCGGACGCGTGAGCGCAACGGTCGGACAAACCTGCGTGGTCACGCTCGAGCCCATGGAGAATCAGGTGGATGAGGCGATCGATATGATCTTTGTGCCGTCTTCCACAGGAGATTTGGCGCACCAGGACGCTGCATTCGATGCCGACGAGCCGCCCGAGGTTTTGGCGGATGGCACGGCCGATCTCGGCGCCATCGCCGCGGAATTCCTGCTGCTCGGCATCGATCCCTATCCTCGCAAGCCCGGTGTGGCGTTTGCGCCGCCCGCCACAGAAGGCGCCGCGACAACGCCGTTTGCGGCCCTGGCCAAGCTTAAGGATGCGAAGAAGTGATGCGTTGCCCCTTCCCTGCCCCTCCTGTAGTCCGGATGAAGCGGCCGCTCTTGCGGCCGCTCCATCCGGGATGAACGTGCAATATGGCGAGGCTATCCCCCCGGGATTACGTGGAGTTTACCATCGGGCCGGCCAAAAGGCCGGATCGGTGGCTCCATCCGGGCTACAGGCAAGGATAGATTCAACCTTTCCTTGTGCTCAATGACGGCTAACCACTGTTCCCTGACGATCCAACGCGCTATGGTCCCGCGCCGCGAACGGGCACCCGGTCGGCGGAAGGCTTGTCTGGCGGTGACCCCGCCAAGGTCGATCGATGCCACAGAACGTACGCATTGCTCTCGACGCCATGGGAGGCGATCACGGCGCAGCGGTCGTGGTGGCGGGCGCCGTCATTTCCCTTGAGCGGCATCCTGACACTGAATTTGTCATGATCGGCAGTCGAGCGGAGCTCGAACCGTTACTGGCGGATCGGCCGGCGCTCCGCGCCGTCTCGCGCATCGTTCATACCGACGTGGCGGTAAAGATGGACGACAAGCCCAGCCAGGCCTTGCGCCATGGCCGCTGGAAATCCTCCATGTGGGGGGCGATCGACGCGGTCAAGAAGGCTGAGGCCGATGTGGCGATTTCGGCCGGCAATACCGGCGCCCTGATGGCGATGGCGAAGTTCCATCTCAAGACCACGGCGGGAATCGGCCGGCCGGCAATCGCGGCCTTATGGCCGACGCTGCGGGGCGAATCGATCGTCCTCGATGTCGGCGCCACGATCGGGGCGGACGCCAAGCATCTGGTCGATCTTGCGGTGATGGGCAGCGCCATGGCGCGCGTGCTGTTCGACCTTGAGCGGCCGACTGTCGGGCTCCTCAATATCGGCGTGGAGGAGGTCAAGGGCCTTGAAGAGGTGCGCGAGGCCGGCCTCATCTTACGCCAGACAAGGCGCCCCGATCTCGACTATGTGGGCTTCGTCGAAGGCGACGATATCGGCAAGGGCGCGGTGGATGTTGTGGTCACCGAAGGCTTCGCCGGCAATATCGCCTTGAAAACTGCCGAAGGAACCGCCAAACAAATGGCTGGGTATCTGCGCAGCGCCATGAGCCGTACCCTGTCGGCGAGGATTGGGTATTTGTTCGCTCGCAAGGCGTTCGCTGCCGTAAGGGACAAGATGGATCCGCGCAAGGTCAATGGTGGGGTCTTTCTCGGCCTCAATGGGCTCGTGATCAAGAGCCATGGCGCCGCGGACTCCGAAGGATTCGCCGCGGCGGTCGATCTTGGCTATGACATGGTGCGCTACAAGTTGCGGGCGCGCATCTCAGAGATGCTCGGCCAGCATGCCGCCGAATAGCAACCCAACGATCCGCCGTAGGAAGCCTCTCCCCGTGACAGTGCCCCGCTCGGTCGTGCTTGGCTGCGGGAGTTACCTGCCAAGCCGCATCCTCACTAATGCCGAACTGGCGCGGAAGGTCGATACGTCCGACGAATGGATCGTCCAACGTACCGGCATTCGCGAGCGCCGGATTGCGGCGCCGGGTGAGCGCACGTCAGACCTTGCGCTGGCGGCCGCGCGCGCTGCGCTTAAAGCCGGCAACGTCGATCCGCAATCCATCGACCTCATTGTCCTCGCCACTTCGACGCCCGACAACACTTTCCCGGCGACGGCGGTCTCGGTGCAGGCCGGCCTCGGCATCACCCACGGCGCGGCGTTCGACCTGCAGGCGGTATGTTCCGGCTTCGTTTTCGCCCTCGCGACCGCGGACGGCCTCCTCAAGAACGGAGGCTTCAAGCGGGCGCTCGTCATCGGGGCGGAGACCTTCTCGCGCCTCATCGACTGGAGCGACCGCAGCACTTGCGTGCTGTTTGGAGACGGGGCTGGCGCGGTGGTGCTCGAGGCAGTGCCGCAGGCCGGCACCGGCGCGGATCGCGGGATTTTGACAGCGCATTTGCGCTCTGATGGTCGCTACAAGGACAAGCTCTTTGTCGACGGCGGGCCGTCGTCGACCGGAACGACCGGGTATCTGCGCATGGAAGGCCGCGAGGTGTTCAAGTATGCGGTGGCCATGATCACGGACGTGGTCGTCGACGCTTTTGCGGCGACCGGTTACACCGCGGCCGATGTGGACTGGTTCGTGCCGCACCAGGCCAACAAGCGAATCATCGAAGGTTCGGCCCAGAAGCTCGGCATCGCGCCGGAAAAGATCGTGGTCACGGTGGATCAGCATGGCAATACCTCGGCGGCCTCCATCCCGCTGGCATTGTCGGTTGCCGTAGAGGATGGCCGTATCAAATCAGGCGACCTCGTCTTGCTCGAAGCCATGGGCGGGGGGTTCACGTGGGGGGCCATCCTGCTGCGGTGGTGATGCGCGGTGGTGATGCTTCTTGGCCACAACGGAAGGGAGATTGAATCCGCCGATTGACCCCGGGCATGCAACGCTATATCATTGAAGTTTAAGTAAGATATTGGATTTGGTGCATCGAGGCTGGCGATGACCGAAAAGACCGTTACGCGCGCGGACCTTTGCGAGGCCGTTTATCAGAAGATCGGTTTGTCGCGAACCGAATCGGCTGCGCTCGTCGAATTGGTGCTCAAGGAGATCACAGACTGCCTCGAGCGCGGCGAAACCGTGAAGCTTTCGTCGTTCGGTTCCTTCGTGGTGCGCAAGAAGGGGCAGCGCATCGGGCGCAATCCCAAGACCGGAACGGAAGTGCCAATCTCGCCGCGACGGGTTATGGTGTTCAAGCCGTCGGCGATTCTCAAGCAGCGCATCAACTCGGGTCCGGACGGCAGCGCCGACGGCGAGGCGCACGACCCGTAACACCCGTAAAAAGAGGCGGCTTTGAACAAGGCGCCCGACGCATTCCGCACGATCAGCGAGGTCGCAGACGAACTCGATCTGCCGCAACACGTGCTGCGGTTCTGGGAGAGTCGTTTCCCCCACATCAAGCCGATGAAGCGCGGCGGCGGCCGGCGCTATTATCGCCCCGAGGATATCGATCTTCTGCGCGGCATCCGCCGCCTGCTTTACGGTGACGGCTACACCATTCGCGGGGTGCAGCGCATCCTGCGCGAGCAGGGCGTGCGCACAGTGCAGTCCGTGGGGCAGGGCCAGGCCGCCAACCTGCTCGTGCCGCCGCGGGACGACGCGCACGATGCAGAGGACGAGCCGAACGGCAGGCCGGCGGCTCTCGCGTTCTCGTCGCCCATGGATTCAGAAACCTCCGAGGAAGCGGAGGACGAGACCGAAGAGCAGGAATCCGATGAACTGGCGCCCGAATCAGCGCCGCAAAACGGCCCCATCTCAGGAGCTAGTTCGGTGGCCGTGGCGCCGGCTCGGAGGACGGAGACACCACCAGTTCACCAAGCCTCAGCTCCCGTAGCTGCGCCTTCTCGGAAGGGCATCGCGGCGGAAGACCTCGACCGGCTCAAGCAGGCGGTGGCGGAGCTTGAGGCGTGCCGGCGGTTGCTTGATAAGGCGAACGAAGGGGGGCGGTGAACGTTCGCCGAGCGAGGGGCGACAGACGCCTTTCCTCCTCCGCTTGCGGTGAGGAAGGGCGGGGGCGGCAGTGGGTGTGGGGTATGGCCGCCAACATCATGGGAGGGAAATCATGAGACAGGTTATTGCGATCGCAGTCGTTGCCGCGGCGCTGTCGGCGCCGACTGCGGCAGGCGCCGGGGAGCGGGTGTTCGACGGCGCGCTCGGCGCGGCCTCTGGCGCCCTTGTGGGCGGTCCGGTTGGCTTCGTCGCCGGCGGCGTGGTCGGCTTTGTGGCCGGTCCCCACATCTCCCGTGGTCTCGGCTTTCACCGTCACTATCGCCACGGCTATTACGGTCGCCACGCTTCTGCCCCCCACAATGAAAGGGAGGCCCGTTCCGAAAGCCGCTGATGGCTACACCGACAGTTGTCGGACGAGAGATCACGCTGCGCCGTTATGAGGAACGCGATCACGCGGCAGTGCGTAAGCTGTTCGTCGACGTCAACCATGAACTTGCCACGCCGGAGCTGCGCACGGCGTTCGAACAGTATACCGCGCTCTCGTTGCGCGAAGAGATTGACCGCATACCGCAGTACTACGGCGAGCGCGGGGGCAGTTTCTGGGTCGTGGAACTCAGCGACGGCACATTGGCGGGCATGTTCGGCGTTGAGTCCGCTGGCGGCGGCGCAGCAGAGCTCCGGCGCATGTACGTTGCCACCCACTCGCGCCGCCGCGGCCTTGCACGAGCGATGCTGGAGCAAGCGGAGCAAGTATGCTGCCGCGAGGGATGGGACCGGATCGTGCTGAGCACCTCAGAACTGCAGCAGCCCGCGCTCGCACTCTATCGAGCAGCCGGTTATCGACTCATTCGCGAAGAGACGGCGACTGCGCAGACCAACAAAACCGTCGGCGGGCGGTTGCGCCGATACCATTTCGAGAAGCGGCTTCGTTGTTAGTATCCGTCACATTGGTAGGGTGGGCAAAGTCGCCTGCCGCAGCTGATGACGTGGCGCGCTGACCGTGCGCGACTTTGCCCACGCGGTCAAGCGGCGAGGTTGGACAGCGTGGGCAAAAGCGCATGACGCTCCGTGCCAATAACCCTGCTCGGTGCAATGCGCCTTTACCCACCCTACAAGCGCCAGAAACTCTTGCGCGACAATCCCTTGGACTTGATATCGGCCCCCTTTAACATGCCGCTGGCGCATACGTGCGAACGAGAGGTGTTAAGAGGGCTAGCCGGTGCAGAAGTTCGGAATAGGTCAACCCGTATCCCGCTTCGAGGATCCGCGGCTGATCCGGGGCGGCGGGCGGTATGTGGACGATATGGCGCTGCCCGGCATGGCGTTCGGCTATGTCCTGCGCTCGCCCCATGCGCATGCAAAGATAAGTTCAATCGACGTGACGGCCGCCAAGGCTGCGCCGGGGGTGCTCGCCGTATTGACCGGCGCCGACTGGCGCGCCTGCGGATGGGGCGACCTGCCGGTGCCGGGCGGCCACAAGCGGCGCGACGGCAGCCCGATGTACCGCCCGCGCTATCCGGCGCTGGTCTGGGACCGGGTGCGCTGGGTCGGCGATTATGTGGCCTTCGTGGTGGCGGAGACTTGGGCTCAGGCCGCTGACGCCGCCGAGCTTGTCGTGGTCGACTACGAGCCGCTTGCCGCCGTGGTCTCGACCGCGGAGGCGCCGGCCGACGGCGCGCCGCGCGTGTTCGACGACTGCCCGAACAATATCTGCTTCGTGCACCTTCAAGGCGACAAGGCCTTAACCGACGCGGCCTTCGCGCGCGCGGCCCACGTAGTGCGCCAGCACTTCGTGATCAATCGGGTGACCGCCGTGACCATGGAGCCGCGCGGCAGCATCGGCGATTACAATGCCAATGACGGCCGCTACACCGTCTACACGACGCTGCAGCGCGCCCATCCGTTTCGCGCCGAACTCGCCTCCGTGCTCAAAGTTCCCGAGACGAAGATCCGCGTCGTCGCCGGTGATATCGGCGGCAGCTTCGGGATGAAGTCGGCGGTCTACAACGAAGTCGCCCTGGTGCTGCTGGCGTCGAAACTCATCGGGCGGCCGGTGAAGTGGGTGAGCACCCGCTCGGAAGCGTTTCTCTCCGACGCTCAAGGGCGCGACAACGTCACCGATGCCGAGCTTGCGCTTGACGCCGACGGCATCTTCCTGGCGCTGCGGGTGAAAACCATCGCCAATGTGGGCGCCTATCTGCAGACCGCGGCGTCCGCCTTCGTCGGCAATCTCGGCTCGCTGGCGGGCGTCTACCGCACGCCTGCAATCCATGCCGACGTAACGGCGGTCTTCACCAACACCAATCCGGTCCGGCCTTATCGCGGCAATGGACGGCCCGAGGCGGCCTACGTGATCGAGCGCATGATCGATCTTGCGGCCGACGACATCGGCATCGATCCGGTCGAGCTGCGCCAGCGCAACGCCATCCCGCCGGAGGCGCTGCCGTTTCGGACCGGGCTTACTTTCACCTATGACAGCGGGGATTTTGCCAAGAATCTGCAGATGGCGCTCCGCCTCGCCGACATCGACGGCTTTGCGGCACGCCGCAAGGAGGCGAGGAAACGCGGGAAGCTGCGCGGGCTGGGGGTGTCCAACACCATCGAGCGCGCCGGCGCGCCGAGCTATGAGGGTGCGGAAATCAGGTTCGACCGCTCCGGCACCGTGACGCTGTTCTGCGGCGCCATCAACCAGGGCCAGGGTCATGAGACCATTTTCAAGCAGATCTTAAGCGACCGCCTCGGCCTTGATCCGGCGGACATCCAGTACCTTCAGGGCGACACCGATCAGGTGTTCTTCGGCGAAGGCACCGGAGGTTCGCGCACCGCGACGCTCGGAGGCGCCGCGGTCGATGCTGCCTGCCGCAAGGTGATCGACAAGGCGCGCGCCATCGCGGCCTTCGCCCTGAAGGCAGAGCCCGCCCGCGTGAGTTTCGCGGACGGCGTATTCTCGGCGCCCGCCACCAACGAGACGTTGACCGTAAAGGAGGTCGCCCGGCTCGCCGCCAACCCGGCGAAGCTGCCGCCCGGCATGGAGCCGGGGCTGGTGGTGACCGCGGTCTATCGCGCCGAGGTCGAGAACTTTCCCAACGGCGCCCACGTCTGCGAGCTGGAGATCGATCGCGAAACCGGCGCCGTCGAGATCGTGCGCTACAGCGTGGTGGACGACGTCGGCACCGTGCTCAATCCGCTGCTCCTCCATGGCCAGATCACCGGCGGCATCGCCCAGGGCGCTGGCCAGATTCTGCGTGAGGACATCAGGTTCGACCCCTCAACCGGCGAGCTTCTGACCGGATCGTTCATGGATTACGCCATGCCGCGGGCCAGCGATTTCCCCGCGATCGCGATCAAGAGCAATCCGGTGCCGACCAAGACCAATCCACTCGGCGTCAAGGGCGCCGGCGAGGCCGGCACGGTCGGCGCGATGCCGGCGGTCGCCAATGCGCTCATCGATGCGCTGTCGGAATTCGGTGTCCGGCATATCGCAATGCCCGCGACCGCGGAGGTCATCTGGCGCGCCATGAGGGACGGGAAGGGGGCGTGAGCGGTATCGTGGCCAGTTTTTCAACTGCTGAAGGCAGACCGACCGTCAGCAGCGCGCCGCGACGGCGGAAGTCACCGCTAAACAGATTTATTGGAATGAGATGGGCCGTTTTGCGCGGATACCCTCGCGGGCAAGCGCAATTAGCGCGTCGAACAAATTCTCGCCGTCAACATTGTGAAAGCACTCGTAAAGGGAACGCGCACCTATTCGGTCTTCGGCCGTGTGCTCAAACGCGCCTTTCGGCTCTTCCGGCGGCAAGGTTTGGAATTTGGCGCCAATCGTTTCGAGTTCCACAATAAGACCTGGAAGTTGGGTGACGCTCCATTCTCCGTCGCAATCGGAATGCTCCATGAGTATGGGGAAGTCGTTCGCCGCAAGGTGCCGGGAAATCGCATCCCGGAAGCAACCGAAGTCGCTGTAATGGCCAAGCTGCCAGCCGGTGATCTCTTTACCACCATTGTCGCGACTGAATATGCAAAGGTAGAGGCCCATGTCCGATCTACATGTCTGATCTACCAACCGAGTGCCGAAGAGATTTGCTTACCCCTACTTGAATAGGTGGCCTAAGTCTATCTTGAACTCCGTCACGGTTGCGCGGGATTAAATTGACGAGCGACACAAGATAGTGGCCGAATGTCTGCTCTCGCCCACCTTCAACCGTCACCGCATCCGGCCGGCACGGAAGCTGCCGGGTGACAGGCCGCCCGCCTCCTTGAGACAGGATGGTCTTATTGAAAGCGACGCCCGAGAAAACCCGGGCGACCATCATTTTTGCGGCAGCGCCACCGCCACGCTGGCAAATCCGGCGCTGTCAAACGCCCGGCGTACCGTGCCGTCGGCCTTCGCATCTTCGACGAAGCGTGCCGCCCAGTCGCGCGTGGCGGGGCGGTTCTTCGGCACCGTGACCACGACGCCCGTCGACTGCACGGGTTCATCGAGCACGCGCGTACCGGGCAGGCCTTTGGCGAGGTCGATCAGCGCTTCGGTGCCCATCGCAAGGGCATCGAGCTCACCCTTTCCCAACAGGTCCGCGGCTGCTTCCGGCTTGGGGAACGTCGCGAGAGAAGCGCGCTGCAATGACTTTGCGACCGTGCGCGACGTCGCCGTGCCTTCGATCGCGCCGACGCGGATGCCGCGGCGGTCGACATCGCCGAGGGCTTTGATGTCGGAGCCGGCCCGCAACAGGTAGGTGCTTTCGTACACCACGTAGGGCGGCCCCTGGTCCACGAACTTTTCGCGCTCGGCATCCGCCGGCATGAACGAGATGTCCCACGCGTCCTTCGCGGCAGCAGCCGCAATCTCGCCCGAGTTCTGATATTCGACGAGCCGCAACGGCACGTGGAGCCTTGCGGCGGCGGCTTTTGCGAGCTCCACCGTTACGCCGCGCGCCTCCCCGGATGCGGGATCGCGGGTCGCCCAGAAGGTAGAAGCGGCCGGGCCGACCGCAATGGCGACGCGCAGCGTGCCGGTTGGGGCGATGTCCCGTGTGGATGAAGGCGCGTCAGCGGCGAAAACCGGACTCGCAAAGCCGATCAGTAGGGCGAGTATGACCGGCGATAGAGCCGCTGTGCTCGAAATGTTTCGTTTCATGTCTTCCTCCGATCGCCGATGATGGCCATACGGTCTCAACCCGCTCCGCAAGAGCGTGTGAATAACTCCGACCTCATCCTGAGGAGGCCGCGCTCTTGCGCGGCCGTCTCGAAGGATGGACCCAGGCACTGACTCGTTCCATCCTTCGAGATGCATCGCTACGCGATGCTCCTCAGGATGAGGTCTCTATTTGTTCACAGGCTCAAGAACGACCACCCGCCGATCAAAAATCCGGCGTCGTTGCTTCCGGAAGCGGGAACAGGTTCTGCTTGAAGTGATCGGCGTTGTTCTCGGCGCAGACCGTTTCCAGGAGCTCGTTCTTCACCTTGCGCCAGCGCTGGATCATGTGAAGCGGCTCGTTGAACGTGTCGGGGTCCTCCACGATCACGTAAGCCTCGAGCGAATTGCCGTCCGCGGCGAGTTTGAAGCGCTCGACCACGTGCTCTTTCTCCGTGTGCGGCGTGCGCAGATTGTCGATGTAGCTGTTCTGGGTGGAGAGCCCGATCGTATCGACGACAAGCTCGCCGTTCTCGTATCGTCCGATGGATTCCCCAAACCACGACGGCTTCACGTTGTCCGAATGCTTGTCGGTCAGATAGACGCGGCGGACCATGTGGTCGCGCTGCCAGATCATCCACACCTCTTTGGGGGTCTGGATGAAGTACATGGGCTCCGCCGGATAGAGCAGCTGCCCCGGCACGCCGCCCGGATAGCAGCGCGCTTGCGCCGCAAACCCGACCGCCCGCTTGCCGCCGATGACCTCTTCGTTCGACTCGCGCATGTGCTTGGCCGCCCAGGGCTTGAGCACCGGGTCCTTGTAATTGCCGAGGCGCACCGTCACCTGACGGCCGTTGGCCCCGACATTGCCTACAAAGGGGTAATCGGGGTCTTGCCGGATCGGGCCGCGGCCCGCGCCGGGCGGCGGATCGAACCAATCGGCGCCCGAGAGCCAGGCGAAGCTCTTCGAGGCGAGATTGGGGATGTCGTTCTTCGCCGGGGTTTGCGCGGACACGGGCGCGATCGCCATACTGAGGCAGAAGGCGGCGAACGCCAGTGCGGGCACGACATATCTGCACTCGAGTCGGGAGGGGGATTTCATCGTCGGTTCTCACGTTACGTTCTTCGGACGCCACCATTGGAATTGCAAATGTGGGGAGGGGGCAACGGTGGGCACGCTTCGCTTTGCCCATCCTACGACTTGCCCTACGGGCGGCGCACGCCCGCGACCGACGACAGGTCGCGGTGCGGCTCGCCGCAGTTATAGTCCTCGATGCGAATGTCGTTGCGCAGCGTGTAGACGAAGCGCGCCTGCCAGTCGCGCGTATAATATTTCGGGTCGTGAATGGTGATGACATCCTCAAGCTGGGTCGGGCTTATCTTGCGGATGCGCTCAAGCGTGCGCATCTCGTCGGTGTGCGGCGCGCCGGTAGCGTCGACGAAGGTCTTCTCGTTGAAGCCGGCGGTTTCGATCACCAGCGTATCGCCCTCGACATGGCCGACCGAATGGCCGTTGTAGAACGGCCACGTCTCCAGCTCGTCGGCGCTCGGCATCGGCTTGTCCATGGCGACTGGCCGGACCTGGTGGCTGAGTTCGTAGATGATGGTGATCTGTCCGGGCGGGCCGTAGATGATCTCGAACGGATAGGGGTTGGCGAGCACCCGCGGCAGGCCGTCGGGCACGCAAAACCGGCGCGCATTGTCGACGGTCGAGCCGTCCTTCAGGCCGGCGATGTTCTTCTCATAAGCGGCCTTGCCCTCCGCAGTAAGCGGCAGTTCGCCGCCGCCGACGAGCTGAATCTTTGCGTGGTATTCGCTCGCCCAATAGATTCCCGACAGGTCCGGCGTGGCGTCGGCCGCAAGGGTCGGCCCTGCCGAGGCTAGGGCAAGCGGCGCCGCCAGACCGGCGCCCGCAAGAAGGCGAAAAGCTTTCATTGAATCCCTCCCGACGTGTTTGTGGCCGACGCTAGCATGCCGGAGCGCCAAAAAAAACAACAGGTCTGATGCCGGCGGTTTGTCTTCCGTTTGTCGCCGCGGCGTTGACGTTGGTGAGCGGTTCTCCTAAGCTTTGAGTCAAGCTCCTAAAGAGAGCAGAGAGAATTTAGGAGGCGCCGATGAAAGTCAGAGCACTTGCCGTCGTGGGCATTGCCACTTTGGCGGTTTACGCGATCCCCGCGGTTGCCCATCATTCTTTTGCAATGTTCGATGCATCGAAGACCGTCACTCTTGAAGGCTCGGTCAAGGAATTCCAGTGGACCAATCCGCACGCCTGGATCTTGCTGAACGTCGCCAACCCGCAGGGCCAGGCCGACGTGTGGGCGATTGAACTCAATGGACCGAGCGGCTTGGCACGGGACGGCTGGAAGCCGAAAACGCTAACGCCGGGCATGAATGTTTCGGTCACGATCCACCCGTTGCACGACGGCACCAACGGCGGGCAGTTCCTGAATGTCAAGTTGCCGGACGGGTCCCAGATGGGGCGCGGAGGTATTGCGCCAACTCCGGCCACAACGCCGCCGGCACCGTAAGGCCCTGGGCTTTCAACGATTGTAGGGCGACACTTGTGGTCTCGCCCGCCCGCAACAGGGCGACCACAAGGGTCGCCCCTACAGCGGGCGGGACGCCGTTTGTGCGCGTCCCTCCAACCTCATGACGGTGGTCGATGCTTCAATCTCTTAAGCTTGCAAGCTTGGCTGCGGCGATCGACCAGTCATGGACAGTAATCTCAATTCAACATAATCATTCCCCCTGGGGCTGATGTGACCATCAGGGCCGCGGTCGAGCGGCTGGGGCTATGATCAACGCACGCAACTTCACAGGCGCTGCGGGCGTCGCACCTTGGCTTGCCGGCTTGACGCTGGCGATACAATTGGCGGCGTTGCTGACGCCAAGCAGCGCGTTTGCGAGCCAGTGCCGGCCGCGGCGGCCACTCCCGTCCGTGATCCTGCAAAGCATGGGGCCATGCAATTTCAATGTCGAGACTCTAAGCTTCGCCGGCGATTCCATTCAGCAGGCGGCGTGCCTGGTCCGGCCGGTGAATCGCTGGGCTCATCTCGGCCCGCCGCTCGGAAATCTTCCCGGGGCGATTGCCCATCGGGTTGGCGGCTCCGAAGCATTGCCCGACCGCGCCGCGCTGACGGCCCTCATAAATGAAAGCGGCCTTGCGCCACAATTTGCTGAAGGTCTCAACGGCGAGCTTTCTCACGCGCGTGACGGCGACCCGTTTTCCCCAATGGCGCGCTACTTCGTCATTCACGATACCAGCGGGCCGAAGCTCCACTCATTTCCGGCGAATCTCGACGAAAACGCCAGGATCAACAACTTGGCGCGGTTTCGCTGCTCGGATTCCTTCGAACTGGCCCATGCGGTGATCAACCGTAAGGGAGGGGTCTTTTTCGGTCACGATTTCGGCGTGCCGTGGCGCTCGACGAAGTTCGAGCGGGCGCTGTTCTTCGGCAACGCCCTCAAGGGCCTGTTTCTTCATGTCGAGTTGATCCAGCCGCGCCGTCGCGGGCCTGGACGCCGCGGCAACGACATCGCCGCGCCCGATCCGGGATTCACCGCTGCGCAATACAGGCTCCTGGCGCTGCTCTACACGATCGCAAGCATTCGCGCCGGCGAGTGGCTCATTCCGGCGTTCCATGCCGTGATCGACGGCGACGTTCGCGGCGGCCACGACGATCCGCAGAATTTCAAGATCGAAGCATTTGCTGAGGCGCTCGAAGGAATCATAGAGGAACTGTCCGACCGTAACCGTCAACGCTCGGTCCAGGGGGTGGAATAACACCGCCGCATTTTTCAGATCTAACCGGCATTCCAGTCAGGTTTGAGCACCCGCCCTCTCATCGGGTCGTGGCCGGGCCTGTCCCGCCACCTCGATTGTTCTTGCGCTGTGCCGTCAAATGCGTCGTCGCCGGGACAAGCCCTGGCGACGACGCGATAAGTGATTCAAAGCAACCGAAATCCGCTTTAGCGCACCGATTCTAGGGATACGAGAACGCATTCTCGCCGTCATGCGCATACCGGGTCGCCGTCGGGCGGACGCGGAACGGAACCTCGATATCGACCGTCAATGTCGAGGCGGTGTTGCCCCGAACCACCATGAAATGGACCTTGTTCGCATCGATGACCGCGTGCCGCCCGATCAGGGCAAAAATCTCCTCGCGCAGGACCGACAAGAGGTCCGCATGACTGATCAGGCTGCGGTCGTACTCAAGCAAGCTCTGCAACCGTGCGCGCGCGACCGGCGCCGAACCAACCGGCGTTTGCGGGATGAAGCGGCTCATGCGGCCCTCCCTCCCAGCCATTTCGTCAGCCGGCGTTTGTCTTTGCGCGGGACCGTCATTTCGATCCAATCGCCTTTGATCCGGCGCGCCGCGTCAATATAGGCGCGGGACACGGCACTTTCTCGGCCGCAGACCGTGATCGGCGCACCCAGATTGGAGGCGCGCAGCACCTCCTCGCTCTCCGGAATGATACCGACCAGAGGAACCGGCAGGACCTCGCGCACGTCATCGACGCTGAGCATCTCACGACGCGCGACGCGCACCGGATCGAACCGCGTGATCAAGAGATGCTTGTCCAGGCGTCCCCCAGTCTCGACTTTCAGAGGCCTGGTATCCACCAAGCCAAGGATGCGGCTGGAATCCCGGACCGAGGAGATTTCCGGATTGACGACAATGACGGCCTCGTCGGCAAATCGCATGGCTAGCATCGCGCCACGCTCGATACCCGCCGGACTGTCGCAAACCACCCATTCGAATTGATCGCGCAGTTCGGAAATCACGCGGGCGACGCCGTCCTCGGTGAGTGCCTCTTTGCCGCGGCTCCGCGAGGCAGGAAGCAGGTAGAGCGCATCGAGGCGTTCGTCCTTAAGGAGGGCTTCGGACAACTTCGCCGTACCCTGCACGACGTTGGTCAGGTCGAACACGACCCGTCGTTCGGCACCCATCACCAGATCAAGGTTGCGCAGGCCGACATCGAAATCCACAACGACGACCCGTTGTCCTCCCCGCGCCAAAGCGGCGCCGAGCGCCGCAGTCGACGTGGTCTTGCCGACGCCCCCTTTGCCGGATGTCACCACAATGACCTTGCCCATCGCGGGTCCCCTCCAACTGATTCGCTTAAGCTTTGTAGCGTCGTCAACACAATGGCGCCAGCATGGCGAAATTAAGTTGGTTTCCCGGGGGCGTACGGCCGCAAATGATACCACCGGCGGACTGGCAAAACCGGTGTTGGGAAAACCGCTTAGCCTTTTCGATGCTCATTCTGTAGCCGCCAAAATGCCTGAATTCCGGTGACGAAAAAACAGGCGGCGCCGACCTGCAGCCGTTCTGATGCCTCATTTCGCGCGTTTTGTCAGATTGGCGCTTTTCCAAGTTAAAACAACGTGATGACCAAGGTTCCGGGCGGCCCCTCGCAGGCCATCATCGGGAAGCAAGTTTGAAATGTCCATATTAATTCTATCAAGAGACGAACACATTGATGCCACGCAACTACATTGATTGTTTCGCATTCTGAGTTAGTTACTCCTGTCCCGTCGCGTCTTGACGCTGCGCTGCGATATCAAAAGATGTGCTGCTTCACCGAACCGCCACAAAGCGCCCTTTGTGGTGTCACAATCGAAACGAAGATATTTAATTGTGGCCGAATCGTAGGGTGGTCCCATTACGCGTGTGTTCTGGGCCTCTTTAAGGGGACGATGAAGGTCCACGGCGACACCGCGGGCTCGTGCGATACGGTGCTGGCGGCGTTGGTTGGCGCGGGCGATTGAGATCCTCGCTAGTAAAATGGGCGAGTTTGGCTTGCGCTGCTCTATCGTGCGTGAGTTTGATTGTGCGTGAGTTTGATTGTGCGTGAGTTTGGCCATCTCTGACGGCAAGTGGCCAACGGCTGCCCTGGTCCGCCCCACCCTCCCGCGTGCAGCAACGGTGAGCGAATGATGAGGTTCACCGCGGGATGTCCGGATTTTCATTCGGCAATTCGCGGCAAAGCCGCCCTCGCTTTCCAGGAGGTGTCGTCGGGCGTGTTGAGTGACTGTAGGGGAAACAAGGGCAACCGCGGATCGTACATGACAAAGCAACTCGAAGGTGAGCGTGTTGGAAGAGTGCCGCAACAGATCGGAAAGGATGCGCCCCTGCCAGCTGCATCCCCGAAAAAACCGCCTGCCGTAAGAATGAAGATCGCATCGGTGCAGTACTCCGGGGCGATTGCCACGCCGAAAGGCGATATCCCGTCGTGGCGAATCACGTTTCTGCTCGATGCCGAGCATCTGCTGGCGACTTCTCTCACGGTGCAGGCGACTGGAGCCAACGACGTCATCGAAGCACGAGAGTCGGGGTTGAACATTCTGCGACAGTTTGCACAGGAGCTTCTCGACGCGGCCATTGTGTTTCATGCGTGAGGCCTTGCGACAGCGTTCCGGCGACCCGTTTGCCCCCCTCCCTACCCTCCCCCGCCTGCGCAGGGCAGGGAGGGGAGCCGTGCAGACGGCGCGGTTGAGCACCGCCGAATTTGGCGGTATCAATGGCGATGCAGGACCCGACGGCACAAGGGGCCGCAGGTCCGGACCGATCGTGTTGGCGGATATTGATTGCGCTCAATTCAAACCGAAGACCGGAAATATTAAACTTGAGTGACGAACCGGAAATCGACGGCGAGGTCGAGCGTGCTGCGCATGGGCTCGAGGCCATGATTTCCGCGCATCTGGCCGCTGGGGGGAATCGGTGCGTACTTGCCGCCGCCTGTGTCTGGGGCGGCGTGAAGGAGATGAGCGAAATAACGAATTCCCAGTCCGCCGCCGCGGCGCTGCGGACCATCGCCGACGAGATCGATCCGCCGGTCGACGTGCCGCGATCGCGAATTGCACCTCGAGCCGATGATGCCCTCATGGTAGCGGTGCGCGAACATGGGTGGAACAGGGGCGGCGCAAAGCAAAAGCCACCGGACGACCCGTCGCTGGGCGCCTTCAACCAGGAGATGGCCAGCGATGTGGTCGGAGAGGCCATCGACCTCATCGATCAGGCACAGCCGTCTCTGGCGCGCGCGCTGCTCATGGCGCTTCGCGCTCGGCTTGTTGCCAGTCCTCGGCCGCCGGCCACGGCTTCGCGGCGCCGATGGGGGGCCTGATGCAGATGACGGAGAACAGATCTCAGATGACAGATAGCCTATCTGTCATCTGAGAGGCGTTCCAATTCCATCCTCTTCCGCAATTGTGTGCGATCGGTGTATCCTTTGTTGAGCTGTCCCTCCGCCCGGGGGATACCAGTTTCGACAAAGGGGAACCCCACATGCGTCATCGAGTCTTCTTCGGCACCATAAGGGCGTCTACGCCCGTCTTCGACGGGCTATGGGCACTGACGGGCGCGCTGATGCTGTCGATTGCGGCAGCCGCGGCGCACGATGCATCCAAATATCCGGACTGGAGCGGCCAGTGGCGACGGGCGGTCGGAACCGGCATCGTCTGGGATGAGACGAAGCCACGCGGACTGGCGCAACAGCCACCGCTGACCCCGGAATATCAGGCCATCTGGGAAGCCAGCATGGCCGATCAGGCCGCTGGCGGGCAGGGCGGGGACACCAGAGTCACCTGCGTGAGCAACGGCATGCCGCGGATGGCGATCATCGTGCGTCCGCTGGCATTCTTCATCCAGGACGATATGACGCTCGTCGTCTATGACAACAACATTCCGCGCTGGATCTACACGGACGGCCGCGAGATGCCCAAGGATGCCGAGCCCTCTTACGCGGGTTATTCGATCGGCAAATGGCTCGATACCGATGGCGACGGGCGGTTCGACACCCTTGAGGTGGAAACCCGGAATTTCAAAGGGCCCCGCGTCTACGACGACAGCGGCTTGCCGCTGCACCACGACAACGAGTCCGTCATCAAGGAGCGATTGTCCCTCGACAAGTCGAACCGGAATGTTCTCTTGAACGAGATCACGACTTACGACCACGCGCTGACGCGGCCCTGGACGGTGACGAAGCACTATGGGCGGGTGCCCGGCAGGGTCGAGTTTCACGAAGACCTGTGCTCGGAAAACAACATGCACGTCTACATCGGCAGGGAAGGCTACTTGGTTAGCGGCGACGGCTACTTGATGCCGACTAAGAAGGACCAGCCGCCGCCCGATCTGCGCTATTTCAAGCAGACGCGGAAGTAGGGTTGGCCCCGTCCCTAGCCCTCCCCCGCAAGCGGGGGAGGGGAGCAGCAAAACTGCGCGCAACGCACGAACATGGAAACCGCAATGGATCAGCGCAACTTCACGGGCGACTACGACACCCTGCTTGAACTCGTCAAAACCCGCGTGAGCGTGCGCAACCTCAAGCCCGATCCGATCCCCGACGATTACGTCACCAAAATTCTCGAGATCGGGCGGTGGGCGATGTCGGGCGCCAACGGCCAGCCGTGGGATTTCGTCGTCGTCAAGGATGCTGCGATCAAGAAGGAGCTGTTCCGCGTCTACGCCGAGGAGAACAACGACTTTATCTACTGGATGGAGCAGCAGCGCGACTTCAAGCTTCGCCATCCTTCCTTCCAGATGACCCATGACGAGGCCCTGCAGAAGCAGCGCACCGGCGTCGGCTGGTCGATCGCGCCCGTGCTGATCGTCATTTTGGGCGACGGTCGTCGCCAATGGGCCACCGTTCAGGGCGCCCACACCTTCGGGCGCGATCAGTCGCACCTCACCGACGGGCTCGCCAACACCGCCATGATGATGCACCTCGCGGCCGGCGCGCTCGGCCTCGGCAGCCAGCACGTCACCATCCACATCCAGGAGCCGTTCAAGCGCGTGCTCGGCGTGCCGGACCTCCTCACCTTCTCGCTGATCATGCCGATTGGCTATCCGGCCGTGCCGCCCAAGGACGGCGTCCGCCGGCCGCTCGCCGACATGGTGCATCACGAGAAATTCGACATGTCGAAATACCTGACCAACGAGCAGGTGCTGAAATATCTATACGGGCTGCGCGAGAAAACGGTGCCGGTCTACAGCCATTCCTATACGGGCCGCCCGCCCGTGCCGGACGGGGGAAAACAATGACGGCGATGGAGGCAACGCGTAAGCTAGTCCAGTGTTTCCATGCTACAAAGCATATTGATATCATCCATCGGCCTCGTCCTGAGGAGCGCGCTCCTGAGCGCTTGTCGAAGGATGCGCGCATCTCGAAGGACGGCCACAAGCGAGATCATGCCCGTGGCCATCCTTCGAGACGGCCGCGCGAAGAGCGCGGCCTCCTCAGGATGAGGTCCGAGGGTTTGGATTCGATCGCTCGATGCGATTGGTTTCATGGAATCGATCCGCTAGCGCCTATGAGCTTTAGCGTAGCGGCTTGGCGACGACTCAGCTTCATCACGCTGATTGCCGCCCTGCTCCTCCATCTCGCCACCCCGAGCCTAGCCCTCGACACCGTCCGCCTCGGCAAAGCGGTGCCCAATTCCTTCGCGTTCGGGGCGGCCGAGGTCGGGATCGACGCCAAGATTTTCGCGGGCGAAGGCCTCGACATTGCCGTGTCGAGCTTTAGGGGCGACGCCCAGTTGCAGCAGGCGCTGGCCGCCGGCAGCGTCGACGTCGGCCTCGGCTCGGGACCGGGGCTCGGCTTCCGGGTCAAGGGCGCCCCGATGATCGGAGTGGCGGCCATGTACGGCGCGCCGCGGAATCTCGCGCTTCTGGTATCGGCAAAATCGCCGATCAGGAGCATCGCCGACCTCAAGGGCAAGCGCATCGGCGTCACCACCGTCGGGTCGCTGACCGACTGGCTGGTGCGCGAACTTTCCCGGCAACAGGGATGGGGGTCGGACGGCATCGTCATCGCGCCGCTCGGCCAGATGCAGGCGCGGCTCGCAGCCATGGACCGCGGCGAGCTTGACGGCGTCGTGCTGGAAGCCGCCAACGGCTACGAGCTTGAGGAATTGGGCCGCACCCGCAACCTCATCCTGTTCGGCGACATCGTCAAACACTTCTATACCCATGTGATCTTCGCCACCGACGAGATGGTGGACAAGCGGCCGGCATTGCTGCAGCGCTTTTTGCGGAGCTGGTTCATGACGGTCGCTTTCATGAAGGCGAACCGCGAATTCACCGTGAAATCCGAGCAGCGCACGCTCGATGTGCGGCAAAGCGTGGTGGAAAAAATCTACGATGCCCAGATGGCCGGCTTCTCCCTCGACGGCGCCTGGGACCCGGAGGCGATCGACGTCATCCGGTCCTCACTCAAGGAGTTGGGCATCCTGCCTGCGATTCCCGAGGCGAAGGCGCTCTATACCGACAGGTTCGTGCCGGTGCGGTTTTGAGCATCGTCGGAATCGATATCGGCGGCACCTTCACGGACCTCGTCGGCTACCAGAACGGCGCCGTCGTCATTGCCAAGACGTTGACGGTTCCGGCCGACCCGACGGTCGGAGCAGAGACGGCGCTGCGCCTCGCCGGCTGCGATGTGCCGGGGATCCGCGAGCTGCTGCACGGCTCGACCATCGCGATCAACACCGTCCTGGAACGCAGCGGAGCAGTGACGGCGCTTATCACCACCGAAGGCTTTCGCGATGTCTATGCGCTCGGGCGCGGCAATCGTCCGGACGCCTTCAATCTCGACTTCCACCGGCCGCGCCCCCTGGTCCCGCGCAATCTCACCTTCGAGGTGAGCGAGCGGATGAATGCGGCGGGCGAGGCGCTGCGCCCGATCGACCCCGACGCTGTCGCGGCGTTGGGGCGTCGGCTCGAGGCGCTCGGTGTCGAGGCGGTGGCGATCTCTTTCCTGCATTCCTACGCCAACCCGGCGCATGAGATCGTGGCCGGCGAAGTGTTGCGGCGCCGGCATCCGCATATCTTCGTCACCACGAGCCACGAAATCCTGCGCGAGTTTCGCGAATACGAGCGCACCTCGACGACGGCGCTCAATGCGTTCGTCGGGCCGCGCGTTGCCAAGTACCTTGAGCGATTCGAGGACTTCGCGCGCGTGGCGAAATTCTCTGGCCAGATCGCCATCATGCGCTCGAACGGCGGCACCATGTCGATCGGCGAGGCGAGGCGTCAGCCCGTCGCCATGATGGAATCGGGGCCCGTCGCCGGCATGATCGGCGCCGCGCATCTGGCGCGGCTCCTCGGCATCAGGCAGGCGATCGGCTTCGACATGGGGGGCACCACGGCCAAGACCGCGCTCATCAACGACGGCGTGCTGCCGATCGAGGAAGGCTATGTGATCGGCAATGCTTTTACCGGACAGCCGATGCAGCTTCCGGTGGTCGACATCGTCGAGGTCGGCGCCGGCGGCGGCTCGATTGCCTGGATCGATGACAGCGGCGGCCTGCACGTGGGCCCGGTCTCGGCCGGCGCGGATCCGGGGCCGGTGTGCTACGGACGCGGCGGCGAACAACCGACCGTGACCGACGCCGACCTAATGCTCGGACGCCTCAACGGCAATCGCTTTCTCGGCGGCGGCATGACGCTCGACGGCGCTGGCGCCGAAGCGGCTCTGGCCAAGCTCGGCGGCCGCGTCGGACTTGATGCGATCACCGCAGCGCTCGGCATAGCGACGATCGCGGACGGCGCGATGTCGCTTGCCGTGCGGGCGGTGTCGGTCAACCGCGGCGTCGATCCGCGCGACACTGCATTGATTGCGTTCGGCGGGGCAGGGCCCCTCCATGCGGTCGCCATCGCGCGCGAAATCTCGATTCCACGGGTCATCATCGCGAAGCTGCCGGGCAATTTTTCCGCCCTCGGGATGCTGATGGCAGAGTGGCGGCAGGATTTCGTGCGCACGCTGATCGGCGAACTTGATCGCCTCGAGCCTGCGCAGGTGGCGCAGGCCTTTGCGGATCTGCGTGATGCCGGAGCAGCAGCGCTCAAGCGCGACGGCCTTGCGGGCGGAACGTTCAACTTCGCCGCCGATCTGCGCTATCGCGGCCAAGAGCACACCATCGCAGTTGCGGTCGGGAGCCCTGACGATCTCGCCGGCGCGACGGCCGAGACGAGGCGGCGCTTCAATGCGCAACATGACAGCCGCTACGGCCACGCCGCGCCCGATCAGTCGATTGAGATCGTCAATCTGCGCTTGGTGGTGACATTGGCGCGCATCGACGATGCGATTTCGCGCTGGCTCAGCACGCCTTGGCGGGCCGAGCCCGGCGGAGTTGTGGAGCACCGCGCCGTCGTGTTTGACGATCCGGCGCGACCAGTCGAAGCACTCGTTTTGTGGCGTCCCGGGCTTAGCGCCGGCGCGGAGATCAAGGGTCCCGCTGTGATCGAAGAGCCGAACTCCACAACATACGTGCCGCCGGGAGACCACGCGGCGATTGACCCATGGGGCAATGTCGTCATCACGCTTAGCGGACTTCTTCCATGAGTGCTGCGGTCACAGACGATATCAGACAAGACGTATCGGCTCGCTATGCGGCCATGGACATTCGACGTCAGCTGCCGATCAACCCCATCACGGTCGAGGTCGTGCGCAACGCCGTCAACGCCTATGCGGACGAGATGGCGACCGCGCTGTGCAAGTCCGCCTACAACATGATGATCTACGAGGTGCGGGACTTCTGTTGCGGGCTCATCGACACGCAAGCCCGCATGATCTCGCAGAACCGCGGCGGGCTGCCGATCTTCCTCGCCGATCTCGGCATTGCGGTGAAGGATGGCATCGAGCGCTACGGCCTTGCCGGCTTTGCGCCGGGCGACGTCATCATCATGAACCACGGGCTTGTGTGCGGCCAGCATCTCAACAACGTGGTGATCTACGCGCCGTGCTTTCACGAAGGCAGGGTGGTAGCGTTTGCGGCGAGCCGCGCCCATTGGGTGGACATCGGCGGCAGCCGGGTCGGCTTCGGTTCGGTGGAGACAACGGAGATCTACCAGGAGGGCCTGCAGTTCCGCTCGCTCAAGATCTACGAGGCAGGCAAGCGCAACGAGACGCTGTGGCAGATCATCCGCGACAATGTGCGGTTTGCCGACGCGGCGCTGGGCGACCTGCGGGCACAGATAGCAGCCTGCCAGCTCGGCAATCGCCGGTACGGCGAGTTACTGGCGCGCTACGGCAGCGATGCGGTCACGGCCGCGATTGCGACGATCTGGGACAATACCGAGCGCGAGGCGCGGGCTTTCATAGCAAAGGTGCCGGACGGCATCTACGAGGCTCAAAGCTTCCTCGACAATGACGGCCGCACCCTCGACGTGAAACTGCGCATCAAGGTCCGCGTCATCATCGACGGTTCGCGCATGGTGGTGGACTTCTCCGGCATGAATGAGCAGGTGCCGGG
>WNFR01001098.1_pt1 | contig 28073 bp, 23 predicted proteins | sample 5400221 | NCBI WGS metagenome assembly WNFR01 (sample SAMN13153357, study PRJNA577476) | soil metagenome | isolation source: 40 cm soil under Madrone tree | place: USA:California | collected 2016-06-14
TAATCTTTCAGTCGAGAAACTGGTTGCCCTCGCCGACGGACTTGGCGTGGATATCGATGAGTTGTTTCACGTTGCCCGCGGCCTGCCCGAAGACGAGCGGAAAACAACCTACACGGCTGACGCTCTGAAGATTCTGGAGATTGTGCAAATGGCGGTGGTCAGTCCTGATGTGACTGAAATTCTCAGTGAAGCGGTGCGAATGTCACCCGAGCAAAGACGGCTGCTGCTCAAATCGATGAAGAGGGTAGGGTGAGTCGAAGTCGCGACCTGATGGTTTTAAGCGATTATGCGATTGAAGTTTACGGTCTTGCGGAGTCTCAGATGGTGCAAGGATGTGCAGCGCATCGACGCCGGCGGGTGTGCCCAGTCAGCGGTAGCCGGGTAATGACTGTCACATCACCTTGCCGTCGTTCCGATAGAAGCGGCGAAGCATGTCATCTACGTCCTTCTTGCCGATTGCTTCAAAGACAATCGTGGGTGGAAGACCCAGACCTTCGGCGAGTCTGAGCGCCGTCTCGACATTCAATGTGCTCACTACCGACGACAGGATCTTCGACAGCAGACCCTGATCGAATCCGGCCTGGCGACAGAAATCGACTTGCCGCATTCCTTTGGTGCGCAGCCGTTCGCTCACCAGTTCGGCAAGCGGGCTGCGCCGGGCATCTCCGTTTGTGCGGGCGGCGGCCGTTCCCCTATCCGACAACTCCAAGATTGGCTTAGACATTTAGGCTCCCCTTCGCAATCATTTCCAATTCGCTTTCATTCTTGAGCAATTTCTTTTGCAAGGCCTTTGCGCTCCGAGACCAATTCCCGAAGGAATTGAAAAGCCCTCGCAGCGCATAGCATATCTGCAACAACGATACTCGCGTCGCAGCCGGAACTAACGTGCACCGTGCGTCATGAACGTCACTAAACTTGTCACTCCAACCATGCTCGAGATCTTCGTAATGGTCTTGAACAGGTTGCCGTGCACGACGACCGTATCGCCCGGGCGGAGGAACGCATTCTCCTCCGGGTTAGCTTTGCCTTTCAGAATCTTTTTCATGTCGGCGTTTAACACTTGAACCCGTCCGTCTTCATACTGGCGCAGTATCGAAACATTAGAACTGCCGGTGTCGAGTATCCCGCCTGCGAGCGTGATCGCGTCCAGCACGCGCAAGGGTCGCGTCATCACCATCACTCCCGGTGTCTTGACGTCCCCGAGAACGCCCACCTTTGCGCTTTGAGCTTCGAGCAGCGCCAGCGTGAGGCGCGGATCTTTAATGAACTCTGCCACTCCGTTTGTGAAATACTCCTGCAGCTGAGGCAAGGTCTTGCCGACGACCGTCACATCGCCCATCAACGGAAAGTAGATTCGTCCGACCGGCGACACTGCAACACGCTGCACTGAATCGTCGGGATGTTTGTCGATATAAATCGCGATCACATCACCGGGGCCCAGGCGGTACGAGTTGTAGAAGCTGCTATAGACAGCGTTGATTTGCGTTTGAATCGCGGCCTCTTCCGTGGGAGCCACCATCTCGCCAGGACCGAGGGTGCGCGCGTCAGTAATCGCACCTTGATTGCCTTTCTGAGCGACCGTGCGAGGGCGGCTCTCGTCCAGACTCGTGGATACGGCCTGCGACCTGGTCTGTGCGGCGACAGCAAGTCCACAACTCAACAATGCGATTACCGTCAGGCTAACGATCTTTTTTGCCATTGCATTCCTCACTCTGATCTTTACCTTCCACCGCGGCCGAACAGGACGATCTTGAAGGTCTCGAACATTATGATCGGGTCCAGCAGCAGTGATTGGTTCTTGATGTAATACAGATCGTATCGAAGCTTCTCGATCGCATCGTCGATCGAAGCGCCGTAGGGATACTTGATCTGCGCCCAGCCGGTTAAGCCCGGTTTGACCACGTGGCGTTGAGAATAGTACGGCACGATCGCGCTCAACTGATCGACAAACATAGGCCGCTCGGGTCGCGGGCCGACGAAGTTCATGTCGCCTCGCAGAATGTTTATGAACTGTGGCAGCTCGTCGAATCTGAGCTTGCGGATAATGCGGCCGATGCGCGTCACTCGCGGATCGTCCTCTTCCGCCCAGACCGGGCCCGATGTAGCTTCGGCGCCGACCCTCATCGAACGAAACTTGATGATCTTAAAGGTGCGGCCGTTCTTGCCGACCCGTTCCTGTACGTAAAAGATCGGCCCGCGCGATTCGAGTTTTATCGCAAGCGCGGTCAGCAGCATGATGGGCAGCGACAACGCCAATCCCAATGCCGCAAGCGCGGTGTTGACGACCCGCCGAACGTGATATTCGAAATCGGTAAATCGGCTGCCTCGCGCGAAGATCAGCCACGAAGGCCGCAGCATCTCGCTGTCGATCTTTCCGGTCAGCCGCTCATAGTACTGCGCGGACTCCTCGACTGCGACACGTCCGCTGAGAGAAAGACCCAACAGTTCTTCAGTCGGGAACACGCCGCGCCGATCGGCTACCGCTACGACTATGCGATCAACCTGATACTGCTCGACGAGACTGCCGATATTCTCGGTAAGCCCGATGACTGAAGGATTGATCAAACTCTTGCCGATCAGCTCCGGCTTGTTGTCTACAAATCCGACTATGTGAAACCCGGAAGCTCGCCGTTCAAGAGTTGCGCGCGCCAGTTCTATCGCCTGGTCGCCCGACCCCAAAATCAGGACACGTTCTCGGACGCCGAATTGCGGATGGCCAGCGCTCCAGGCAACGACCAATCTCCATGCCGGAATAACTCCAAGCACGATCATGATGTCTACCAAGAACACGCCGCGTCCCAACTGCAGCGCCGGTACAATGTAGAAGAGTATCGACAACAAAACCGTCGCCACGCTGAGGGCGATAAGCATGTTGATCAGCACACGCCGATATCTTCGAGTAGCCGGCAGATCGTAGAGATCGAAAAGATAGAACGCCAACTGAATGACGATCGTCAGCATCGCCAGCTTCATCCAACCTCGATGATTGAGCAGCGCTTCTGACGTCTCACTTCCCAATCGTATGTAGGTAGCGCAAAGTGCCGCTGCTACCAGCAGCCCCGTTTCGCCAATTACCAGAAATAAGCGTCTCATTACTTCTTCTCCCCAGTCGCTCCAACGAAAAACTACAACGCAAGGCTGGCGCTCGCTTCAGGCCCGACGCGTCTTACGGCCAAAAAGGCGTCCAACAAGCGAAGCCTTGTCGCGTGCATTTGTGGCGTCCGATTCGTTCAGCACGACGCCAAGTCGCCGGGCCTTCGGCACCAGCTTGCGCGCGGCGGTCACTTTGCTGTGATGTGTGCAACCCGCCCGCGCGACGATGACTGACCCGTCAAGCACCGCTGCCAAACGTTCGGTATCAGGTGAATCAAGAATTGGGGGCGAATCAACGACGATCACATCAAACTGCGGAGCCACGTCAGCGATCACATCTTCAAGCCGCGAAGACAAAGCTTCGGGAACCTGCGCGGCGAAATCCGCGCCCGACGTCATCACATATAGCCCGTTTGGATCCAGGCGACACATTGTCTGTTTTGGCTCGCACGACTTATCCGCCAAACTCAACCAACCGCGTTTCGGGTTAATGCCGAGAGCACGACCGGTGTCGCCAGTCCGGGTCGCGTCAATCAGCAGCACGCGACGCTTTCCGGCAAGAGACTTCGGAGCAAAAGGCTTCTGAGCCAAACACCAGGCGAGATTGACTGCAACGGTAGTCTTGCCTTCACCCGCCACGGCGCTGGTAACAAGTATCGTCTTCATCTTCTGACGCTCAGCCAGGTTCGACACTTTGACTGCAAGCGCGCGGTATCCCTCGGCAGCCTGTCTATCCTTGCCGGTGATCGCGGCGAGGTGCGGGTCTAGATTTGGGCTGTCGACATGTGACACCTCGCTCGGTTCTTCGAATGCCGCCGTCGGGGGCTGTGAGGTGGCTGGCGATTCAAAGACCGGGCGAGGCGACGACGAGACGGCCCTGCGCGGCAAAGGAGCCGAAGCCGCGACCTTCAGGGCAGATCCCGCCGAGATAACTGATCTTTTTTGCAGCGGCTTTGCAACTTCGCGCGATGGAGTCTGGTCGGTCTCAAAGTCAAAGGGCTCGGTCTGGTACGAGTCGGCTTCGCGCGAGCTACCGTCGCGAACCGCTGGGGCGCCGACCGGTCGATCACGCTCCTCCCACCTCTCTGCCCTGACCAATGCGTTGTAGACTCGTCCCATACTATGAAATCCTGATGCATTCAGCTTACGAACTTCTCGAAACGCGCACGCGCGAAAAAAACTTCAGTGAAGCGTCAGAGTCACTTTCGCGGGAATGGATGACGTACTTTCCGTTACCTGCAGAAACCGCGTTCATCTTCGAGGCCGACTCATCCGCATCGCGCCGAATGTACTGTACCTTCGACGATGAAGCGTGTTCGGTTCGGTCGTCGAGCGGTTCATTGGCGATGATTCCCGCCGCCATAGTCGTCGGCACTTCGGTCGATGTCAGGTCCAGCACGTCGACGACGTCCTTGACGATCTCGCCGGTGATTCGTGTGCTTCCCTCGCTGAAGCCGGTCAGCAAGGCGTTGTCACAGATGTTGTTTATGATTCTTGGTATGCCGCCGGAAAAGCGGTGTGCGAACCTTACAGCGTCCGGCTCAAACAAGTTCTCGTCGGCGCACCCGGCGATTCGGAGGCGCCAGCGAATATACTCGCCGGTCTCATGCGGAGTCAGCGTCTTAATCGAACACTTCAGACTCACTCGCTGTTTTAGCTGGCGCAGCTCGGGCTGGCTCAACAAATCATGTAGTTCCGGCTGCCCGCAGAGAATCACCTGAAGCAGCTTCTCTCGATTCGTTTCGAAATTCAGAAGTAGTCTTATTTCTTCAAGCAGATGACGCGGCAACAGGTGCGCCTCGTCGACTACTAGTACCGTGCGGAGCCCTTGCGAATGACGAGAGACCAGGACGTTGCCGAGCAGTCTAAGCATTGAGGCCTTCGATTGCTGTGGTCGCATTCGGAATTCACCCGCGAGGAGATCAAAAAAATCTTCGGTCGAGAGAATGGGATTGAAGATGTACGCTGCGAGGACCGAGCGATCGAGCGACTGCAGCATCGATCTTAGAATCGTTGTCTTTCCGGTTCCGACTTCCCCGGTGACAACTACGATGCCTTTGCCGTTCTCAATTCCGTACTGCAGGTTGGCGAAGACCTCGAGCAGACTGTCCGTTCGAAACAGATACTTTGGGTCGGGTGCCAGGCTGAAAGGTATGTCGCGCAGTCCGTAGAATTTCTCGTACATGAATTTCTCTCATTTGAGTTAAATGTCTAATGAACGGGTGTTTCTACTTTTTTGTTATGAGCGAAAACATGTCCGCTGCGATGAAAACTCTGGCGAGGGCAAACGCCAATACGACTGCCGCAGCTGACCCAAGAAAGATCCGAGCGTTCTTGCGCCACAGGGCAACCCTGCGCTCGTGGGCAGTGGTCGTCTTCGGGATTGTTGCGAGCAGCGGGAGTCGAGTGTAGTACTCGACATCTCTGGCATCCTCGAGTGAGTTGAATCGCGTGGACTCTGCAAACAGCACGAAGACGGCTCCTATCGCCAATCCCAGGAAGCCTGCTACCGCTAATACGAGTGGGCGATTGGGCGTGATTGGGCGTAACGGCAGATCCGCCGGCTGCTCCAGCTTAAGCTGAACAGTCGTGCCCGACTCTTTGGCGGACCGCGCTTCAAGGTCCTGAATCTGCACGGCAACCTCTTTCTGGTTGCGCGTTAGAGCAAGATATTCCTGGGCCAGCTTCGATGTGCCAGTATCGCGTCGTGATGGCGCGGACTGCGGCGCGGGGGCCGGCGATATCGATTGAATGGATGAGCGCCGCGCGATTTCGCGGGCGGTAACTTCAAGTTCGATCTTGAGCCGATTGCGCTCAGAGGACAGCGACGCGAGTTCGCGCGCTTCGGGTGACTGCCCAACCAGCGCTACATCTTGCCGGCGGAGCTCCTCGATTTGGCGGTTTATTGCCTCGATCTGATCGTTAATAGCTAAAACACGAGGGTGCTTGTCCGTAAGTCCCTGGCGGTTAATGAGTGTGTCACGCTGGCCCTGCAGCTCAGTCCGCTTCGTTATCAGGACCGCATAAGTGGGGTTGTCGCGGAGCGCGGAACCTTTACTCTGCTGCTCCACGATTTGTCGCTGTTCGATTAGGCGTCGTTCTACATCGGCGAGTTGCTGTTGAAACTTGTACTGCTGGTCCTTAAGCCCTTCGATGGTCATCTGTTGAGCGAGCGCAATTTCGGCAGAAGGCTGTGTGGTTCTAGCTGGTTGGGCAGACGCGATCACAGGATGTTCTGTCTCGACGGACAGCCGGGGATAATCGGCTTCAAGTTCGCGGAGACGCGAAGATATGTCCGTAGCGCGCTGGTGAAGCGGCTCAAGTTCTGCGCTAGACGATGACTGCGTTCTGTGGCTCGTTTGGACGCTATTGGCCATCAGCAGGCTCGCGAGTTCAGAGGTCACCCTCCGGGCGATCTCGGGGTCTGCGGCACGGAACGAAAGAGCGAGACTACCGGACTCGGGCACAGCGTTAACGCTAATGCGTTGACGTATCTGCGCAGCAGAATTCTCGGGCGACTGATCTGGTGAAATATGTTTGGCAAGTATACCTTCGAGAACATCATTGCTTGTAACTTGTTGCCGGAAACCGCTGAGTCGGCCCGCCAGATCGGATTCACCAGATTTAGGGTTCGCGACCCCGACGATTGCGGTTGACTTGTAGAGATTGGGCAGCGTGGCGAGCGACGCCCCGGCCGCGGTTGCCAGAACCAGGACCGGACTTAACAGCAGAAGCTTATGTCTCAGTCCGGCGCGGCAGTAGTCGGCTAGGTTCCTTGATCTTCGCGAACTCATGCGTTCGAGTCCCTTCCTCTTATGCCATCTGGTTACTAATGGTATAGCAACGTTGTCATCAGTCTTAAAGGACAAATGGGGCTGGGTTTCCAGGACCTTGGAAGGGCTGCGTTCCGCTTGATCTGGAAGGCTTTCGAGACTAATTGGGACCAGTTCAATTAGCGCCTACAAAAGCAAGAACACTGACATTCAAAAGTGTTGACATTGTTAACCCGCTGACTTATAACCAAGTCGAAGCTAGCTCTCGCCCGTCTGTTTCGAGACTCTCGATTGAACAGGCCAGAGCTTGGGAAACAGAGCGACCAACTCCCTGGGTCCCACCTGGAATGGCGGCCTCCCTGCCCCTAACTGTAAAAACGTAACAGAAAACGTTGAGATCGCCACGGCCTTGCGCCGGTTGTCTCGCCCCGAGTGTAAGCAACGGAAAAGGAACGCCTGTATGTTAGCTCAAGGAACTTATGCATCAGTACCTCTGGCCGCACTGACATCGAAAAGAGTGGATCGATTTGATTGCCTGGCCGCAGCGCTCGACGAGATCAACGAGGGCGCAGTCTTCCTGAACGGCGACGCACAACTGATATGGCACAATCGTGCATTTGATAAGCTCTTGGTTGAAAACCGGGAGGGGCATCTCCTGGTAGTCGCACTTATCGAGTCGGTTGCAAGTTTTTATCAGGAGCTGTTCGACTCATCACGGCACGCGGTGGAGTCATCAGTGCGAGACGTAACGGTAGGTCGAATCGAGCATGAGGTTCATTTTACACTTATGCCCGCGGGCATGCTTGGCGAAGAGAGTTACGTGTTGTGTTTGGTGAAGCGATCTGCATCACGATGGTCCAGTTACGAAGAGCATCTGAGACAGACCTGGGGGCTAACTGAAAGAGAGGCTCAAGTTGCAGTTGAATGCTTGAAAGGCAATAAGAATCTCGAGATCGCTGGGCGCTTGAGAATAAGTGTCGAAACCGTCAACAAGCACCTCGATAAGGTCTATCAAAAGGCAAACGTTCGCGGTCGGGCCGAGTTGGCTTCGAGACTGCTTGACGCCGCTTTGTGAACCGAGGCTTCTGACTGACGATTCTCCAACAGTAGGTCCTTTCCCGCAAACTTTAGTCCGCCAGAGGCCGAACTGAACACCGACAATTGATCACCAACGCCTGCTATCCGGAACGGACCGCCTGAAATGTCCCGCGAGGCTTGCACCTTATCAACAACGCGTCTATCTTTGAAGCAATGCGCGTTGAAAAGTCGTCACGCACCGTCTTCACACCGTTGGATGACGGAACCGGTGTCCTGCTAAACGTCGATACATTGTTCTACTACAGCCTCAATCGGACTGCGGTGTTTCTCTGGAAAGAAATAGAGGCTAGAAATCCTTTAGCGCCCGATGATCTCATACCCACGCTGTGCGAACGATTCAAGGTAGATCAGGAGGCGGCGCACCGGGAGATCACCAACTTCGTTGAAAAGCTTGAGGAATTGAAGATTCTGCGCGCCATTTCACGGGCGTAGAGCTGGCTTGCTTGAGCCGGAGGGTGCTTCCCCTCCATCCCCATCCGCCTTTAAGCTCCTGACTCCCTAACAGTTCGGCCCGTCACCCTTATTACTTAGGGCACTCTCACCGACTCGGACCACACGTTATGACGGACCAGGAAAAAGTTTTTTTAGGCCGCTGCGAAAGTACAAACCTTATGGAAAAAGGGGTTATGTGTGTCAGGTAAGTTTAGCGACGAAATCCTGAGATTTTACTTTAACTTTTTTCTTGCATCCCCTTGAGAGGTATGGTATAACCTCGCCTCGTAAACAACACCGCTTCATGTTCCTGCCATAAAGCGGTACTGTTTTTGCGGTGCGTTGGGGTAAGGAACATTCAGCAAGGGGGCTACTGAATGTTCATAGGGGGCTTGTCGATTAGACGACCCGGCGCACCGCACCATCATATTCTCTCAAACCTTCCAAGTCAAGGGATTTCATAGCGAACTCTCGTCGACAGTGATGCAGGAAACGCGTATTGCCCATAAGCTTCAGGCTCAAATCAGGGATGATTGCCCAGCTCGCCACTCACAACTGCTTTATTTAGAGAAGTACGCCCGACAGGACTTGAACCTGTAACCCCCAGATCCGAAGTCTGGTGCTCTATCCAATTGAGCTACGGGCGCATTTGCTGTAGAGACTATCGGGAAAGGGTTACTGTGTCAATTGCAGTCTTTCGACATTGCAGTCTTTCGGCCGGGAACCTTCAGCGGGCGTCAAAACGCCGCAAGTGAGCTGGCTTGATTCAGCGGACGATAGAGTTCATTGAAGTCCCGTACGCTCCGCTCGAAAATCGATTGGAACGCGGCGACGTCCTCGGGATGGACGGTTAAGTTGACGCCGTTAGCAAAGGCAAGATACGTATCGAGAGTTCGGAGCTGCGGCGACACCAGGACGACATAGGTCCGTCGACGCACCTGTGGGGTGAGTGTGTTGATATACTGCATCATCGCAGCGCCGCCTTGATGATCGGCATCGAACCCCGGACTCAGCACAATCACCTCTCCTCGTGACTCGTGAAGGATCTCGATCGCCTCAGGCGCAAGATCCGCAGAGAATATCTCGTATCTGGAAGTCTCCAGCGAATTGCGCAAGGTTTCTCGTATTGCGGAATCGTCCTGGCAAAGCAATACGCGCCGACGTGTCCACTTTGTGGTGTCTGGCGCCTGCGGCTGGGACTGCTTAAGGCCGGCCAATAAGAGATCTGCAAGCGCGCGCAGCGAGTCCGGATGCTCCGGTTCGGCGACACTTATCGGATCCAGTGGACCGGTGAGACCAGGAAGCTTTGGCTCTTCCTTTGGCGGTGGCATGATGGTGACCGATTGTCGGCACCGTGGACACAAAACATTAAACGGCTCGGTTGGCAGCCGAGTATCATCAAAGGTAAGACTCATCGCACATTGCGGACAACTGGCTATCATTTCACAACCTCACCTGGTAGTTTTGTGCAGACTTCTGATCTCCGAGAATGTGCCATTCTATCTCTCAACTGCTCGCTGCTTTCCGGCCTCTGCTGCTCGCGGTGGAATATAGTGCCGTTCCTCCCGCCGGCTCAACATGTCGTCAGACGTCCCCAGTCCTGAGAGCCGCAGCAATAAATTCGAAGGGTTCGTCGCGAAGGCAAGCCCGTTCTCCTGAGTGATTGAACCGCTGCGAATCATCCGTTCGATCACCTGGTCGAAGTGCTGCATTCCCTCGAGCTCGCCGTCGTTCATCGCTTCCAGCAGGGTCTTTCCTTCGCTCTCCCCCTGCTCGATATACTCGCGCGAGCGCGGCGTCGCTTTGAGAATCTCAACCGCGGCTACCCGACCTGTCCCATCAGCCCGCGGGATCAAACGCTGGGACACTATGTACCGGAATGCCTGGGCCAGCCGCGTTCGTATTACGTGCTCCTCCGATTTCGGATAGATACCGATTATGCGATTCACCGTCTTCGAAGCATCAGTGGTGTGCAGCGTAGACAAAACGAGGTGACCTGTCTCAGAAGCCTCGAGCGCGATCTCGGTAGTTTCCATATCACGCATCTCACCAACAAGGATGACCTTTGGCGCCTGGCGCAGCGCCGCCCGAAGACCGAGCGCAAACGCGGGCGTGTCGGTGCCAAGCTCGCGCTGGTTTATGGTTGATTTCTTGTGCTGATGCAGAAACTCGATGGGGTCTTCGATGGTGACAATATGATAGCTGTGTTCAGTATTTATTTTGTCGATGATGGCGGCAAGCGTCGATGTCTTTCCAGATCCCGTCGGCCCGGTGAGCAGCACAATGCCGTTCTTAAGCTCGGAAACGTCGCCCAGCTGAGGCGGCAGATCCAGGCTATCGATCGTTGGTACGTTAGTCGGAATGACTCGCATCACCACCGAAATCGTACCGCGCTGCTTGAATACATTGACCCGAAACCGCACACGGCTGGGGATCGCATATCCAATATCCGCGGATCCGGTCTGAATGAACCGGCGAGCCGCATCGGTATTACCCTCCATCAACGACATCGCAATTATTTCAGTTTGATAGGAGGTGAGGTTCCGCAGCCCTTTGATCTCAACCGGAGTAAGCCTTCCGTTGATTTCGACCTGTGGCGGCCGGCCCACGGAAAAGTTCAGATCCGAAATGTTGTCGGCCACCGAAAGCATCTTGTCGAGGATTGGGTGAAGTTCGAAAAAACTCATCCTTGTCTCCAGAGAGCGCGGGGTCTTTTTGGCGAAGCTTGTGCGAGGGTCTTCTTAACTCGAGGTTTAGGGGCAATCGACGCTAAGCACCGCCTGGGTGCGGTAACCTCAAGATACGATAAGAACTGGGAGAGGGCAACAGTATTCTAATGCCGGTTGTACTTAAGAATCTGGAGCGAGGACCACGGAAGCCCGTGCCCCGGACACGTTGGTTATTGGCAACCAATCCTACTAATTTGTAGCCTCCGTTTGAGGCTAAACACAGGTATCAGTCGAGGGAAATCGAGGGCAAGCAACGGCCGTTCATTCCTTGGGCTTGCTTACTCTCGCGGCTGCGCTTTCCAGCCCTCGCCTTCATTTCGCAAACGATCGAGCGCTGATTGCAGAGCCGCCTGTTTTGCTCTCACTTCATCGCTGTTCGCCTGTCGCGGGACGTATATTGGCTCAGCAATTAACACCAGGGCGCGAGAGAAGGGTAAGGGTATGGTCATGCGATCCCAACTTGAAAGCTCGATGCCTCGATCGATCTTGATGTGAAACGGAAGCATCGCTTGTCCGGTGTGACGCGCGAGCGTCACCGCTCCCGGCTTCGCTTCGTAAGCCGGTCCACGCGGTCCGTCGATGGTAAACGCCACTTCCAATCCGTTGTTCAAACATTGAGCCATCTCGGCCATGGCGCGTCCTCCCCCTCTGGTGGAAGAACCGCGAACCGTCCCGTACCCGAATCTCTTTATCACCCGACCGGTATATTCGGCGTCGCGACTCACACTCGACATCACCACAATCCCGCGATCGCGCCAGAACCACGTCGCGCTTAGGATGCACGTATGCCAGAAGGTGAAGATCGGCAAGTGTCCGGCCGCGAGTATCGAATCCAGATGCTCGAGACCACGCGTTTCCCAACGCAAGGTCGAGCATATCCCGCGAATGAGCAAGGAGAAGAAAAGGTCGGCCGCGCGAATGATAAGACGGTCGCGCTTACTGTAGCTTGCAAGGTCACCAGACGCGTATACGCGATTTCGAAGCGCGACCGGGTCGAATGGTGTTCGCGCAGTTGAGTTTGCGCGGGTGCGATCGCGTCCGGCAACAGTTGATTGTCGATTTTCGGGCGCCGGAGGATCAATCGAAACTGACATGAGAAACCCGGACTGTTCTCAGCGCGATTTGCTATTTTGGTCTTTGGCCAGCGGACTTGCCATTCGATCCGTCGCGCGATTCTTTGTGTTCAAGATTATAGAAGTCGAGCATCACGTCGGCGTTTCCGCGCAGATCCCGCTCGAGTCGATCGAGCGCAACTCGAACGACGTCACGGTGATGTACTTTTCGCCGGCTGGGCACGCTGCTGACTTTCACCCAGAGCTTATGAATCAAGTTGATGTCGTCTTCGGTCAGGTGAGGCGCGTGTGCACCGAGGTTGACGATGTGCTCGACGCCGTTCGGCTCTATGACTTTGAAGGTGACCTGGCGGCGGGGCTTTTCGTGCAGCCGCTCCCACGCGCGGCCAAGCTCGCGAGCCTGCTCTTGTGCTGACATCTTCGAAGACAGTCCGGCCACTACGAACGCTGAATCCAGCCTCAGCGCGGTCTGGGCGACCGCATCAAAAATATTAGTTGTCGGCACGACTACAAGCTCGACCGGTTTGCCGTGCTTTTCCGCAAGAGCCACGACTCGCGTGAACAGACGCCGCTCATAGTCGGTAAACAGGTTTTCATCGTGAAGGTCACGCTCGCCACTTCCGGGCCCGGTCATCAACCGCGTAGTCAGTACTACAATGTCCTGCTCGTCGGTGTTTGTCTTCTCGAGCGCGTGCTCGAGATGCGAAAGCGTGTTGTAGTCGCGAACCGCAACCAGTACGTTGCCCGGGCGTGCACCTACAGTTGGAAGATCGATGGCTTCGCTATGCTGCAACTGGAACTGATCGAGCTTGGACAAAGTCAGATCGGCCTTGCGACGGTTACGCCGTTCAGAGATCGCAAAGATCGCGAAGAATGTAGCGGTAAAAGCGATGCCCGACAGAGTCGCTACCTTCTTTGTGAGCAGGTTCGTCATCGCAATCGACAGCAGGATCAGCGAGATCGTCACCAGACCCATCGGGATCTCGATCCGGCCGATTCGAATATTGCCCCCCACCCTCCATTCGCGCGCTTCCGGACGCTTGAAGCGCAGCACGAGTGTTGCAATCGCGTTGAACGAGAAGCTCCATATCACCCCGAACGCGTAAGCTTCGCCAAGCAGGAAAGTATTGCCTCGCGACAGCACAATCGTAACGATTTGGAGAATCGCTATCAGGTTTATCAGGCGGTAGGTCGTTCCGTATTTCTTCTGAGGCGCGCGGAACCAATCCGTCAAAACTCCGTCTTCCGAGACTCGATTGAGCACCCCGTTCGAACCAATAATAGCCGTGTTCACTGCACCTGATAGCATTAGAAATCCGACGATCACCACAAATCCTTGAAACAGCAGCCGCAGAGATTCAGGGCCTACAAAATTCATCGCGAGACCTGAAATCAAGTTGGTTAGATAATTTCCGCGCGTTTCGTCGGGTATGATTGCAACCGCAAAGAAGGACACAAGCGAGGTGAAAAGAACCGAGTAGACGAAGATCACCATACCCGCGCGTTTCAGGTTCTGAAGTTTCGGATGCTCGAGTTCGCGATTGACTTGCGCAAGCGTTTCTTCGCCGCTCATCGCAAGAACCGAATGTCCGAACGCGATCGAGATGCCCAGCAACCCGATAAAACTGGGCGCGTTATCAGCGATTCGGAATCGGTCGCCGTCTGGCAGGAACCATTTCAACGACTGCAACCAGCCAAGCGCGTTTTCGGGTTTGCCTGAGAAACTCAAATTTCCCGGCAGTGGGAGCGGCGGCAAATGCCCACCGCGAATAATCAACGTCAGGCACCCCCATCCGATCATAATCACGACCATTACCGTCGTGATGTACATTATCTTCATCGCATCGTCGCTGGATTCGTGGACGCCTTTGAGGTTGCGCCACCAGAAATACAGCGTTGCGAGTACCGCGACCACCGCCGCCAGATAGTTGATGGTCTCAGGCGAAGGCGACCACGGATGTCCGAAGTATGTCATCGTGTTGGCAACAAGCCCCACGATGTATTGTCCGGCAGTAACACCCGAGATCGGGCCGGTCAGAATGAAATCGAAGACCAGCGCCGAGACGCTTAACTTCGCCATTGTGCCGCCAAGCGCTTCCTTGACGACGCGATAAACCCCACCGCGAGTGAACATCGAGGACGACTCGATGTAGACAACCCGTACAGCGGCGCTAAACAGCATCACCCCCAGAATGAACCAGGGCGCAGCCTTGCCGACGTACTGTTCGGCAAGTCCGCCTGCGTAAAAAGCGGACGAGCCCAAATCGTTCAGCACTATCGCGGCCGCGCGCCAGAACGAGATGAACGACAACATCACTGACGTAGCGACGATAACCCTGACACGAACTGGCCCCTTGCTGATATTCATTTACGTTTTTCTATTGGCCCTGGTATGAGATTCAGGCGGCGTTCGTCCAAGCAACCATTTCATTGCAATCGATAAGATACTCTGGCATATCACCTTGTCAAGGTGCTCGAACCGCTGACGCACCAGGGAAGGCTTTTGGCCCTTATTTTACCCTCGAGATTAACGCGATTACTGACAAAGGTATTACCCGGATTCCGGATTAGAGTGTGCGGCACGCTGTAGTATACTCTGCCGGATGACGGCCAACGAAACCAGGGATAGGTTTACCGCGATCTTGAAACTCCACGGACAGGCCGGCGTGATGATCGTGTTTGCCAGGGTTTTTGTGCTCGGGGTTGTTGGTTGGAACAATGACAGCGCGATGGTTCCTAAGCGCCAACCCCCAACTCCCAACCCCCAACCCCCACCTCATTATGCTCGTTGAAAAGATTACAAGCCGCCAGAATCCGCTCGTGAAGCGGTTCCGCCGTGTGCGCGCCGGAAGCGAGCGACCCCACGTCTTCCTGGAGGGCGTTCGCTTGATAGAGGATGCGCTTAACACTCGCGCTCACTTTGAGACAGTAGCTTTCACCACCGCGCTTCAAGCCAACGAGCGCGGAGCCGCCCTGCTCGGAGCATTGCAAGCCGTGCAGTGCCGTGGCGCGCTCGTCTCCGAACAGGTGATGAAAGCCATCGCCGGCACCGAAGCTCCCCAGGGAGTGACAGCCATCGTCAGCCGCCCATATCTAGTGCTCGAAGAGTTGTTCGCAACCAGCCCTGACCTTCTTGTCATCGCCGATGAGCTTCAGGATCCGGGCAATATCGGAGCAATAATCAGAACCGCTGAAGCTGCGGGAGCCGGCGGCTTGATCACGACTCGCTACACAGTCGATCCCTTTAGCGATAAGTCGATGCGCGCGTCGATGGGCTCGGCGCTGCGCCTGCCGATCGTGACGGATGCGAAACGCGAGGTTGTCTTTGCGCAATGTGGCGAGCGCAAGATAAAGATCATCGCTTCCACGCCTGCCATCGCTCGCGCCCCTGTCCTCGAGGACGCGGCAAAGGCACAGATAGTCAGGGTTTGTTCTGACGTTGACATGACTGTACCATTCGCGCTGATCGTAGGTCGGGAGGCAACAGGCGTTTCAACAGAAGCCGCCGAACAGGCAGATGAGTTTGTTCACATACCGATGGCCGAGGGCGTCGAGTCGCTCAATGTAGCGGCGGCTACTGCGATGCTTCTCTATGAGGCTGCGCGACAGCGAGGGTTCCGTTTCAAGTAACCCAGGTCAGCCGTCAACCAATAATCAACAAACGCAGCCGACAAGCTCGCGTAGCGGGCGACGGCATCTAGCCCAGGGCTACTCGCATCGCGATAACGCTTAATCACACGCTCCAACATCCTCAGCGGAAGCGCATAAGTTTACACCCTCGAGCGCTCGTCGTAGACTGAAGTTTCTATGTGCGGTCGCTTCGTCAGAAAGAGATCTTCAAAACTCCTCGCCGCCGAGTTTGGGGCGGCTCATATCTCCGATGAGCTTCAACCCAGCTTCAACATTGCTCCGACGCACAACGTCGCCGTCATTGTGAACGATGCCGCAAGAAAACTGGTCTCGATGCGCTGGGGCCTGGTCCCAGCCTCGGCGACCGATCCAAAGATCGGCAGCAGACTCATCAACGCACGCGCGGAGACGTTGACCGAAAGGACGGCTTTCAAGAGCGCGTTCATGATGCGACGCTGCCTGATTATTGCGGATGGATTTTACGAGTGGCAAAAGGCCGGTGGCTCGAAGACTCCGATGCTCATCGAGCTGAAATCCCAACGCTCGTTTGGCTTTGCCGGATTGTACGAAACGTGGACCTCGCCTCTCGGTGAACGGCTCACGACCTGCACAATAATAACAACCGAACCGAACGCGTTGGTGCGAGATATTCATGATCGAATGCCTGTCATCCTCCCAAAAGAAGTTGAAGATTTCTGGCTCGATCCCTCGGTCGGAGATCATCGCCGGCTGCTCGACATCCTGAGCCCATACCCGGCCGGCCAAATGGATGCTTATCCTGTCTCGAGCCTCGTGAACTCGGTAAAGAATGATTCGCCCGCGTGTATCGATCGAGTTTCGGTTCAAGAACAGCCATTGCTCTTCTAACGTATTGAGCGTCTCTTGGTAAGTCGCCGGCTGCCGCAGGTTTCTCTGGCTTCTTCTCAACCGCTATGCCCTGACGTTATAATCTGTCCTGAGAGAATGAATAACGTCTCACAGATCATATCGAAGTACCTGCAGTCCGAGATCGAGCGCGGTTCGTTTCCTGGCGCACAGTACGCGATCGGTGAAGATCAGAACATCATTGCAGAAGATGCACTTGGGCTCGCAGTCGTTGAACCTGAACGGGTTCCAACTACGCTCGATACGATCTATGACCTCGCATCGCTCACAAAGCCGCTCGTGACCGCTTTGCTAATAGTGAAATTCTCCGAGCGCGGGTTATTGGACTTGAACGCGCCAGCCGCACGATACTTGAATGAGCTTGGCGACACAGGAATGCGTGCGATCACTTTGCTTGAGCTGTTGACCCATACTTCGGGACTTCCCAACTGGCTGCCGCTTTATCTTGAGGCCCGGACCCTCGAAGAAGTACCGGGCACAATTGCCCGCCGCCTGCTCGAACCAAAACCTCCCGGGTTGCCGGATGTAATCTACAGCGATCTGAACTACATTCTTCTGGGTTTTATTCTCGGACGCGTATCAGGAGAAAGAATCGACCGCCTGGCGGAGCGAGAGATATTTAACCCGCTCGGCTTGAAGAAAACGGCGTTCAATCCCCCTCCCGAATGGCTTCGCGAGATCGCGGCAACCGAGGAGGGTCAGCACTTTGAATGCGCCAACGCGGCGGCCCTCGCCCGGTCTTCGAGCGCTTCGTCGACACAAACTCGCCCGGTCTCTTTGTCCGGCGCTTCGCATCGATGGCGCGAGGGCATCATTCGCGGAGAGGTACACGACGGTAATGCAAACTTCATGGGTGGAGTTGCCGGGCATGCAGGGCTGTTCTCGACCGCGCGAGAGGTGTTTCGAATAGCAAACCAGTGTCTGGCAGGAAGCAAGCTCCTGGAGCCTGAGTCACTGCACTTGTTTCGCGACAACCTGACGCCGGGTCGTTCAACTTCCAGATCGATCGCCTGGGTACTTGCTGAAACACCGGACTGCTCAGCCGGGCCCGCGCTTCCTCGTACGGCGTTCGGCCACAACGGTTTCACCGGCGGCAGCATCTGGGTTGATCCGGATAAGCGGCGCGTGCTTGTTCTGCTGACAAATCGTGTTCACCCGAGAGTCGGGCCGATCGATCTGCGAGATATAAGGCGGAGATTCAATACGTTTGCGGTGGAATGGCTGAATGGTGATGCGTGAAACGTGATTCGTGAAGCGTGATGCATTTTCGCCATCACGCTTCACGCATCACGCCTCCACGCCTCACTTTTCATTTGAGGCAATGTGCTGAAGACTCTGGACAGATACATCGATAGCGAACCAGCGAACACTGCTCTTCCTGCGTCGTTATGGTCGCGAATCAGCAAAGATTCAAGATTCCGGATTCTGCTCACTTTGTCGGTCGTTTTCCATTTGATCTTCTATGCCGTACTAATAAAGCTCGACTCCTGGGCGATGGTCCGCGCCATCGCAAGCGGCAGACGTCAGCACTCCCTGGTTAAGCTGACCGATATCGCTCCGCCTTCTGACCGTCCGTTACTCCGCACTGCTCCCGAGTCGCTCGAACGCGCAGACATTAGCCGGCTTCAGTTCGATCCAGCCACTGCCGACGATGTTCACCTGGTCCAGCGGTCGCCTAAGCCAACCGAGCAACGAGGCAACAGCGGCCGGCTCCCATCGGCCGATCAGATCGAGCGACAACTGCGCGCCTCACGCGGCTCGAGCGATCGGGATCGTCCAGGCCAACCTTCTCACCAGCCCGCCCCGCCCCAGACCTCATCGATTCAGGCTAATCGAATTCCTAAATTCGACGAAGTCGTGACTGCTCAGATTCCTCCGGCACAAGCTGCGCCGATTCCGCCCGTGCCTTCCCCGAAACAGGCTTCCAACCCAACTGATCCGGCTAGCATTGAAGCAGCGCCCGCCGGCACGCGCCGAGGCAACGCCACCGAGTCAAGCGCACTTGGGCTCGAAGCAGTTCAGGCACAATATATGGCTGTCGTTCGCGCGAAGATCAGAAAAGCCAACGAGAGAATAATGCCGCGCGAATGGATCAAGGACGTGCTTCGAGAGAAGGTGTCGGCGGATTTCTCGCTGGTGATCAAACGTGACGGACAGATTTCGTCGGCTCGCTTGATGCGCTCGACGGGTTATTCAGTGCTTGACGACTACGCCAGACAAGCCTTATATATAGCCAGTCCCTTTGAAGGATTCCCCCAAGCCGCAGGTAATACGATCACGTTCGCAGTGACCATTTACTTTTTCACCCTCTAAGTTGTGCTATGAACATTACGAATAGAAGACGCTTCAGGCGTAGCCTGGCGCTCGCACTGACATTCATCGTGTCGGGCGGCGCTCACCTCACACCGCTCACAGGCATCGACGTTTACGCGGCCGCCCGAGGGCAGCAACGAGAATTCCCCGCGCGATCGAGCTATGACTCGACCGGCGACTCTCACTCGATCGGGGCGGCTGTCGAGTCGCCAAACGACGTTACTTCGTATGCTTCAGCCGAAGGTCCCATCGTTCGAGTCGCGCTTATGACCGACATCGCGTCGACATCGATCAGTTGCTCGTCCGGCCTCGTTATTAACGGCTCCAAAGAAGGCCCCCGCGCGGACCTTCGTGCTGAGAAGACATCGTCGTCTTCGTTGCGTGTGGAACTTCGAAAGCAGTCAGGGACCATCACGCCTCTTCCGTCCGGCGCCGCAAGATATGTAGTGTTCGTCGGCAGTTCGACCGAAGCTCGAAACGCGCGGAAGCTCGAGGACAGACTCAAGCTGGAATTCTTTGAGCCGGTCGCCGCTTCCTTCGACGAGAAGAAAAAACAGTACGTGGTTACGATCGGGCGCTACCGGACGCAGGGCGATGCGGACGGAATGGTGAACCGCCTGCGTGAGGCAGGCTACAAAGCGCCGCGCGTCATTTCCGATTCAAAGGTTCCCGATTCAAAACCCGCGCTCGCGCGCGAGATTTCCGAGCCGGAACTGGTAACCGACACGAATGCGCGAGCCGCCAAAAACAAGGTCGAGCCCGGCGCCTCGAAACGCTCAAGTGTTCCGTCGTATCGTGGCGAAGCGCAGATGATAGCGATTGCCGGCGACAAGGTTTTGGATTCAAGCGACGACGAATTCACAGTTTCTCCCGGCGAGTCCGCGACGATAGGCAGGGGGAAGCCGATGAGATCGGACGTCGCTTCAGCGCTTGCGTCGTTGCGAGTTGGAAACCGGGATTATCGCGGAACGATTCATTTCATCATTAACTCACGCGGCCGGATCAATGTCGTCAACGTGTTGCCCCTCGAACAATACCTTCGCGGGGTGGTGCCGATGGAAATGGCGGGCTCGGCGTACAGCGACATTGAAGCGGTCAAGGCCCAGGCGGTCGCCTCTCGAAGCTTTGCGCTTGCAACCCTGGGTCAACATCGTGATGAAGGCTACGATCTGGTCGACGATACGCGGGCTCAGGTGTACGGCGGACTCTCGGTTGAACGCGAACTGACCAGCCAGGCAGTCGAGCAGACCAGGGGAATCGTGGCTTCTTACCAAACCGACAGTGGAAAACTCGATCCCATCCAGGCGCTGTATACGACCAACTGCGGCGGCCGCACTGAAAACAATGAAGAGGTTTTCGGGGGCAAGGCGCTGCCTTATCTGCGCTCGGTAGCCTGCGTCACCGATCGACAGTCGCTTGCGGGACGTGACATCGTGACTACGCGAACAGTCGAGCCGCTCAACGGAACCGAAGGTCGCTCGATCACTCGCGAAGCAGCGCTTCTCACGGTGCTCGGCTTTTCTCTCCCTCGGCGAGCGGGCAGCCATTATTTGCGCGGTACCCCGGACCGGGACGAAGTGCGGGGCTGGACAGAGCAGCTCGCTAGGCTCACTCAGCGCGATAACCCGCCGTCATCGCGCGCCGACGCGACTCGATTAAGTGAGTTCACTCGGCTCGTCGCAGGATCGGTTTATGGAGAGGAACGGAGCAAAGTCCTCGCGGCGGCCGATGTCGACTACCTGCTGGCCGGACTTCGAGTCGAGCAATTGGCACGCGAGGCTCGTGCAGACGTAGCGCTGTTGCTGAAGGACGGCATATTGCGCCTTCCCGAGGACGGGGCAGTCGATGGCCGCGCTACGATCACGCGCGCGCAAGCAATCGAAACAATTGGCCGCGCGGTCCTGTTCAGGTCCCGCGCAGATCTCAAATCCCAAATCTCGAATCTCAAATCCAGCGTCCCCGATCTCAAATTTGAAACTTCAGCGCCTGCTGAGAAAGGGCGCTTGATACTTGCAAGGCCAGGTACGCCCTCCAACGCGATCCGCGCGGCGCAGTCACCCACCTTCGTAAGCGTCAACGCAAGTTCCTCCAGCACGCGCCCGCGGAGTCAGGCGACTGCGGCGAGTGAGAAAACTGCTCGAGTCGCCGCAAGTCAGATGGCCGAGCAAGAAGACTCGAGGCGAGTGGCGCAACCCGAGAGCCTGGAGATCGGAGAAGGCGCATTTTTGTTTCGCGCGGTCGGCGGCGAGAGTTATGCGGTCGATCGACTCACGCTGATCGGCGGCGAGCGCGTGGCGTATCATCTGAACGCCACCGGACGTGTCGATTTCCTCGAGGCTTCGATATCGGAGCGTGGCGCTTCAATCGACACGATTGGCAACGTAGCTCCGTGGCAGGAGCGAGTAACTATCGAAGATTTGCAGCAGCGACTCGCTCGCGGTCACATCAATGTGGGCCGGCCCGAGCACATCGAACCCGCCGTCTTCAGCGCTTCGACCCGCATAACAGAAGTGGAACTGTCCGGCACTGATGGGCATGCGCGATTGCGAATACCTCAGATCCGAGGGGCGCTCGGCTTGAAGGAGCATCTTTTCTCGATTGATCGCGAGATTGACGGGCGCGGCCGGCTGGTCGCCTTTGTGTTCACTGGTCGAGGCTCAGGCCACGGCGTCGGGATGTGCCAGGCAGGCGCTTATCGAATGGCAAAGGAAGGCTACTCGTACACGGCAATTCTGCGAATGTACTACACGGGCATCGAGATTCAAAAGACGTACTGATCTCTTGTAATCCAGATTTCCTGAAGAACTGTAGGGGCGGCCCTCCGTGGCCGCCCCTCTTTGCGAACCGAAAACTTTGCCAGGCGAGGAGGGGCGGGCCACGGAGGGCCGCCCCTACATGTCTGTCGATAATGCCCTGCGTGATCTGTGTAATCTGCGTAATCTGCGGATCAGTACCTCAGAGTGTTTTCGACTTGAGGTGTTATCTGTATAATCACGGACTCTTGTGCCGACACCCAGCGCCCGCTCGCAGCTTGAGCATTCGAAATCGATGAGCAGAGTGATCAAATCCTCAGTGGTTGTTCTTGTGATGCTCGCTGTGATCGGGCTGGTGCTGCTGCGGGCGTCGGGAAAACCGGAAGCCCCAATCCAGCCAATTGAGTTCGATCACTGGCAGCACGTAACCAAAGATGACGGTCCACAGCTTGAATGCACCTTCTGTCACGAGAACGTAGACAAGTCTTCACACGCGACGATTCCGAATACCAGCACCTGCATGGGATGTCACGATTCGATAATGACCGAGAGTGCCGAGGTGCAAAAGCTTGCATCGTTCGCCGAGCACAAAGAGCAGCCGCCCTGGCGGCGTGTGTATTGGCACGAACCGGAGGCAAATGTTTTCTACACGCACAAGCCTCACATTCGAGCAGGGCTCGAATGCGTCACCTGTCACGGAAAGATTGGAGAAATGCACCGCGTGCGTCGCGAAGTAGATCAGACAATGGGATGGTGCATCGACTGCCACCGGGCAAAAAGCGTGAGCATAGATTGCTACGTTTGCCATCGATGAGCATGTAAGGGCGGTCCTCCGTGGCCGCCCCTCAGTGGTGCACGATCTATTACCGGGGCGAGGGGCGGCCACGGAGGGCCGCCCCTACATGAAAAAATGAAGCGTCGTGAATTCATAATCCTAGGCAGTGTAGGAGCCGCGAGCGCTTCGCTGCTGTCTGCCTGCGGACATCCCGAAGAGAAACTCATCCCTGCTTTTATTCCGGATGACGACTACGTGCCGGGCATCGACTACTGGAAAGCAAGCACTTGTGAAATGTGTCCGGCGGGTTGCGGCATCCTCGTTCGAACTCGCGAGCACAAGGCCAACAAGATCGAAGGCAATCCGCTTCATCCGGTGAACCGCGGAGCGTTGTGCGCGCGAGGCCAGGCGGGGTTGGAAGTACTCTACAATCCCGATCGAATAAAAGGCCCGATGAAGCGCGCTGGCGAACGCGGCGAAGGCAAATGGGAAGAGATCGGTTGGGACGAAGCGATTAAAACGCTTGCGGACAAGCTGGGCGAGCTAAAGGCAACGAATCCCGGCTTATCTGTGTTCGTCACTGCTGATCAGACATCGGTGACCGCGAACATCGCGAAGCGATTCTGGACTGCTTACGGCGCAATGGCATTTTCGGTGCGGCCGCTTTTTGCCGAGAACCTCGCAGATTCCAGAGTCGGCAAGACAACCTTCGATATTGCCAATGCTACTTATCTTCTTTCGTTTGGCGCGCGTTTCCTGGAAACGTGGCTCTCGCCGGTGATGTACTCTCAAGATTTTGGTGAGTTCCGCCGATCAACTGGTAAAGCGCGCGGCAGGTTCGTTCACGTCGAGCCGCGAATGTCGCTCACTGCAGCAAACGCCGATGAATGGATCCCGGCCCGGGCAGGCGCCGAGGGACTTGTTGCACTTGCGCTCGTTCAGGTCATCGCTCGCGAAAATTTAGGCAAGGCCTCGCTCTCCCTGGAATTCATCAAGGCATTGGAAGATTTCGCGCCGGAGAAAACCACTGATCGCAGCGATGTTGCGGTGGAGAAGATCATTCGCATCGCGCACGAATTTGCGGCCTCCGACCGTCCCTTGGCAATCGGCAGCAGTAACTCGGTTGATTCGAAGTGGACTCAGCTTCTGAATGTTCTTGTGGGGAACGGCAACAAAAAAGGAGGTGTGATCAGCCTGCCCCGAGATAACAATGATCCGTTGTCGGAGCTGTCCCGGCCAGTCGCTCAATTTGAGACCAGGGAGTGGCCCGATTTGCTGAACTACCGGGAGATCGGAGCGCTGTTGATTCATCATTCAAACCCTCTGCACACCACGCCCGCGGTAAGCGATCAGTTCAATCGAGTCCCGTTCATAGCCAGTTTTTCTTCGTTTATGGACGAGACTACGCGAGTGTCTGATCTCGTCTTACCGGATCACAGCTATCTCGAGAGCTTTGACATCGCCTCGTCTTATTCGCCCACGGAACGAATGGTCGCCACACTGACGCAGCCGGTCGTCCACCCACTGCTAAACACGATGCAAACGGCAGACGTCTTCCTGGCAATAAGCCGCGAGCTTGGCGGTGAATTAGCGGCCGCACTGCCGTTTGCTTCGGCAGAGGAATTTGTTAAGCAGGCAACGGCTGAGATGGCAAAGCATTCGGGTTCAATCAAAACAGCCACGACTGAAGATTTCTGGAACGCATTCTCCGAGCGTGGAGTGTGGATAGCCGAGACGAATTCACACCCCGCGGTTGAATCGATTGATCAAAAATGGCCAGCCACTGAAGCGCTGAATGCGCTTAATCAACTTAAGTCGCCGATCGATGATTTCACCTTTTCTTCAAGGTCCACCGATAGGCCAAGCGCAGAGTTCTCAAAGCTCGTTCTGATGCTTTATGAATGCCCGCTGTCAGCCGACCCGGCAACAAGCGTGCCCGCTCTTCAGGAGCTACCCGACCCAATGACATCAGTTATGTGGGGAAGCTGGGTCGAGATTAATCCGAAGACTGCAAGCTCAATGGGTATCGCAGACGGCGATCTCGTGGAAGTGAGCACGGAAAATGGCTCCTTGCGTGTGCCCGCGGTTTTGTATCCGGCCATTCGGCCCGATGTGATTGCGATCCCGTTCGGCCAAGGTCACACAAGCTACGGACGTTACGCAACCAACCGTGGCGCGAACCCAGCAGTCCTGAACCCCGGTTTGCAGGGAACTGTTCCCGCAAGAGTGTCGAAGGTCGAGGGCAAAGCAACTCTAATTCGATTTGGAACCGACTCGCAGGAATTGATGGAGAAAAAACCTTGGCGTTGAGAATTTAGCGTTACGTCCGGGCATCGAGAGCAAGCTAAGCTTGAACTCTGAACCTTGAGCTCTGACCCGGAACCGCGAACTGAATGACCGAAGAAACCAAATCAAAGAAACCTCAGTGGGCGATGGTGATCGATCTCGATCGATGCACCGGGTGCGAAGCTTGTGTAATCGCGTGCCGCGTCGAGAACAACATCCCCACCGTTGGCCCGGAAGAAGCCGCGAAGGGCCGCTCGATGAACTGGATTCGCATCGAGCGCTACTTCGAAGGCGAGTATCCCGACGTGAAGGTCAAGTTCATGCCGGTGCTCTGCCAGCACTGCGAAGAAGCTCCCTGCGAGCCGGTGTGCCCGGTCTATGCGACTTATCACACAGATGAAGGCTTGAACGCGCAGGTGTACAATCGCTGCGTGGGGACTCGCTACTGCGCGAACAACTGCCCGTACACCGTCCGCTTTTTCAACTTCTTCGATCCGAAATGGGACGCGCCGCTCGAGAAAGCCTTGAACCCTGAAGTGTCCGTGCGCACGCGAGGCGTGATGGAGAAGTGCACCTTCTGCATCCAGAGAATTCGCAAAGGCGAAGAGAAAGCAAAGGACGAGGGCCGCGAAGTCCGAGACGGCGATGTAACCCCGGCGTGTGTGCAGACCTGTCAGACGAAGGCGATGTACTTCGGCAACATCGCCGATCCCGAAAGCGAGGTATCGAAGCTTTCGAAGAGCAATCGCGCGACGCGCCTGCTGGAGGACCTTGGAACGAAACCGAAGGTGATCTATTTGAACAAAGGCGATTGACAAGCGATGAATGATGAATGATGAATGATGAATGATGAATGATGAATGATGAATGATCTTTGATTCATCATTCATCATTCATCATTCATACTTCTGAAGAGATGTCAGAGCTACGACCTACAAATGCGAAGATCAACTCCGACCTCCTCGGTCCGGTGAACCATCCCGGGCGTGGCTGGTACGCGACCGTTATCGTGAGCGGGCTGTTGGTTGGCGCGGCGGGAGTGGCACTTGGTTATCAGTTCTCGCGCGGGCTCGGCGTTTGGGGCATCAACCGGCCGGTCTTCTGGGCGCTCGACATCACTAACTTTGTTTTTTGGATCGGCATCTCGCACGCGGGAACTTTGATCTCGGCGATCCTGCGCGTCACCGGAGCCGAGTGGCGCAGGCCCGTCACTCGTTGCGCCGAAGCGATCACCGTTTTCGCGCTGATGATTGGCGCGTTGTTTCCGATCATTCACCTGGGCCGCCCGTGGTTCTTCTACTGGCTGGTGCCTTATCCGAACGAGCGAGGGCTTTGGCCGAATTTCCGCTCGCCGCTCGCGTGGGATTTCTTCGCGATCAACACGTACCTGCTTGCTTCGATCATCTACTTGTACCTTCCGCTGATTCCCGATCTAGCTCTGTTGAGAGACAAATCAAGCGGGTTGTTGCGACGAATCTACAGCGCGTTCAGCCTCGGTTGGAGAGGAACCCAGCTTCAGTGGGATCGGCTTGAACGCGCGGTGCGAGTAATGGCTGTCGTGATCATTCCCGTAGCCGTATCGGTCCATACAATCGTCTCGTGGGACTTCGCGATGACCATTCGTCCGATGTGGCACTCGACTATGTTCGGCCCCTACTTCGTTGCGGGCGCGATCTTCTCGGGCATAGCCGCGTTGATCCTCGCGATGGCGGTGATCCGGCGTGTGTTTCATCTTGAGGAGTATCTGCGGCCGGTCCACTTCAACAATCTAGGGCTGCTGCTGCTGACGATGAGTCTTATCTGGTTCTACTTCACGTTTGGCGAATATCTGACTGCCTGGTACGGCAACGCGCCCGAAGAGATGGCGGTGTTTCGCTCGAAGATCAGCGGTGTTTATGCGCCGCTATTCTGGGGAACCGTCGTTTGCTGTTTCGCGATTCCCGCTCCGTTGCTTGCTATCAAGCGCTTCAGGACTATCAAGGGAACGATGATCGCGTCGGTGCTTGTGGTAGTGGGAATGTGGTTCGAAAGATTCCTGATCATCGTGCCCACGCTTACGCAGCCGCGGTTTACTTTCAACTGGGGGTCTTACAAGCCGACGTGGGTGGAGCTGACGTTGACCGCGGGTACCCTCGGCTACTTTGTGCTGTTGTACGCGATCTTCACAAGGCTGTTTCCGATCATCGCGGTGTGGGAATACAAAGAGGGATTACCGTTGGGTGAGCACGGCGAGCCGACGGTTGTCGGGTTGCCGGATGCCGAACTTGAAAGCGTTTGAACGAAGGCCCAGGAAGATGACTGACACTCGTACTAAGGTTTTTGACACTCGCCACGACGCGATCCTTGCGCTGCATGAGCTCGAGCGTGAGGGCGTGCCGAGCTCGTCGATCACCGTGATGTCATCGGAACCATTGCATCTTGAAACCAGCGACGCGCCAAAGAGTCGAATTGCGGGATTCGCGATCGCGGGCGGGCTTCTGGGCGTTGCCTTCGCGATCGTGTTGACCGTCTGGACCTCGCGGCGCGTCGGTCTTGTGACCGGCGGAATGCCAATAGTGTCACCGTGGGCGTTTGGAATAATCGTCTTCGAACTGGCCGCGCTCGGTGCGATATTGGCTACACTCGGCCGGATGATCTTCGAAGCTCGGCTGTTGCGGCGCGTTTCGCCCACGGAATACAACGAAGCGGTCGCCGCCGGCCGCATAGTGTTGTCAGTGAAGAGCTCAGACGATGTCGTTAGGGATATTGCCGGGAAAGTGCTTGGGATCATTCCGACGCACGATACTCCGCCCGGCAATTAGCTTGTCGACTGCCCGCCGCACTCCCGCCGATTTCGAGTTTGATCCCCAGTCACCCACAAGCCCGCGTAGCGGGCGAAGGCAGCTAGCCCAGGGCGAGTCCGCGAGCTCTGGGTGGATCGCGAGCTCCTGCGGCATCACGAGCATGCAGAAGCGAGCCCGCGTAGCGGGCGACAGCATATTGCTCGCGATCGCCCTGACTCCGAGATCGTCTCCTGTCGCCCGCTACGCGGGCTACAAATGACAATAGCTGCACGTAACCCAAGGCTCGCGAACTCGCCTTGGGCTACATGCTATCGCCTGTATAGACCGGGGAGATCGTAAACGGGTGTTCGGAGACATGGTAAACACATTGTCAATGATCTCGAGGGACTTGTTTGAGGTCAATCGTGCCAATCCGCTGATGGCAGAGAAAGACATCAAAGGAGCCGTCGG
>WNFR01003735.1_pt1 | contig 28072 bp, 26 predicted proteins | sample 5400221 | NCBI WGS metagenome assembly WNFR01 (sample SAMN13153357, study PRJNA577476) | soil metagenome | isolation source: 40 cm soil under Madrone tree | place: USA:California | collected 2016-06-14
AAACGGCAGCCCGTCGATTTGCGCATTGCCATAAGCATCGCAGCGCTGGACATGGATCAGTGCCACATCCGGGTTCAGCGCCGGCACGAGCACCAGCTTCTCCCCGGTGAACGGACAATCGATCACCCGCGTATCGGGCAATTGCCCGATCAGATCCGAGCCCATCATCGAGCGCATCGGCAGAAACGGCACGCCCATCGCACCGGCGCGAAAGCGCAGGCCCACCGCCATATGGCTCCATTCCTCGAACCGCGCGCGCCCGGTCTCGGTATAGAAGCGCATGACCCGCGAGACACCCCAGACGATGCCCTGGCTGAACCAACTGGTCAGGATGTGCCGGCTCGCTCCCGAGGCGAACAGGAGCTCGCCTTCGCTCGAGGTGATGCTGCGCTGGCAGAAAAGGTCTTTGCGGCCGGCGCGGATCAATGCCCAGATCATCGCCATCGGCGTGCGCGATATCGTGCTGCCGCCAATGCCCACAGAGGCGCCGTCGGGGACGAGGGCAGCCGCCTCTTCGAGCGACATCACCTTCTCGCGCAGGCTGCGGTCGCGCTCTCGGGTGCGGCGGCAGAGTTCGTCATAAGCGAGCGTCAACTATCCTTCTCCAAGCCGGCTGCCCCGTTGAATTCGGCGATCAGTGCATCCCAGGCGGGTGCCGCGCGCCGCAGGTCAGCCCAAAAGCCTTGCGCGCGCCGCTGTTCGAACGCCTCGAGCGGCACGCCCTGCTGCTCGACCCAGGTGTAATAGCCGAGGTTGAAGATGCGCGAGCGCTCGGCGTGGGTCAATTCGAGCACATCGTTGTCGGCGATGCCGAGCAGATGCTGACCGAACACTTCGCCCGCGCTGACCGGGTCAAAGTCGTCGGGGTAATGTGCCGCCAAGAACTTTCGGCGCTCGCTGCCGTAGAGTGCCGCGCTGTCGGTCGCGATCGTCATGATCACGTCCCCCTCGCCCAGCTCCAGACGCTTTGCGGTCTTGATCGCAGCGACGAGGTTGGCAATGCCGGAAGCGCCGATGAATTTCAGTCCGTCGAGCAGCTGCGGGTCGATGTGGCGGCGGCCCGCCAGATAAGACAGCCCGGTTCCGCTGTTGAACAACAGGTCGAGCGCCCCGGTGGAGCGGTCCGATACGCCGACGACGATGTCGGTGTTCATGACATTGTGGATCAACGGCACGTGCTTGTCGCCGATGCCTTGGATGTTGTGCTCGCCATACCCGTTGCGCAGCAGGGTCGGGCATTCGCTCGCCTCGGCCGCGACGATGCGGGTCCCGTAGCGCTCCTTGAGATAGTCGCCGGCGGCGAGCGTGCCGGCCGAGCCCGAGGCCGCGACAAAGGCCGCCAGCCGCAACTCCGGCCGGGCCGCGAGCAGCGCCTCGAAGACGCCCGCGAGTGCGGGGCCGGTGCACGCGTAATGGGCGACATAGTTGCCGAATTCGGCAAACTGGTTGAGGACGACATTGGCCGGATCGCGCGCCAGCTCGGCGCATTTGTCGTAGATCTCCTTGACGTTGCTCTCCGAGCCGGGGGTGCGGACGATGTCCTCCGGTCGGGAGACCCGGGTGCTGAGCCACTCGAAGCGTTCCGCGCTCATGCCTTCGGGCAGCACGGCAATGCCGCGGCAATCGAGGATGCGCGAGAGCGCAATCCCGCCGCGACAATAATTCCCGGTCGACGGCCAGACCGCTTTGTGCTGCGCCGGATCGAACCGGCCGGTCACCAGATAGGGGATCAGGCAGCCATAGGCCGCCAATACCTTGTGCGCGCCGATCATCGGAAAGAAAGAGCCGAGCGCCATGACGATCGGGACACGCACTCCGGTCAGCTCCGGCGGCAAGACGAGATGGCAGGGGACGGCAGCGACCCCGGCGCGCGACCAGTCGTTGTACCAATGCATGCGAAAGAGGTTCGCGGGGTCCAAGCAGTCCGGGTCGACCGATCGAAGAGCCGTGCGGCGTGCTTCGGGAATGCGCACTGGGTCGGCCAGCTCGGCAAAAGTCGGCAGCCGAACTCCGGTTCGGCCAAGCCGGCGCGCCGCGCGGTCGCGCACTGCCCGATCGACGATGGATATTACGGCGACGTCATAAGTCATTGTGGCCCGAGCTGCTTATACAGTTATTTTCAGCCACTTAGAAGCGAGCACGTCGGTCCCGGTGCCCATCCCTCCGAGGATCATTATACGACGAGGGCACAATTCACCCAGGAGGCGTGACGTGACATCCAGCCAGAGCGAGAAGGCGAACCGTTTCCAGGCGTTGCACCGGGATCCGGGATTTTTTGTCATCGCCAACGCCTGGGATGCCGGTTCTGCGCGGATCCTGGCGGGGCTCGGCTTTGACGCCCTGGCGACCTCCAGCGGTGCCTCGGCCGGAGTGCTCGGCCGGCGGGACGGCATGGTCTCGCGCGAGGAAGCGCTCGCCCATGCCCGTGCCATCGTGGAAGCGACCGATTTGCCGGTATCCGCCGATCTGGAGAAGGGTTTCGACGACGCACCGGATGGCGTGGCCGAGACGATCCGTCTTGCCGCGGCAGCGGGCCTGGTCGGCGGCTCGATCGAGGATTTCAGCGCCGATCCCCGGAGGCCGCTCTATGAGCTCGGTCACGCACAGGAGCGGGTTGCCGCGGCCGCCGAGGCAGCGCGCAAGCTCCCGTTCGCCTTTATGCTGACCGCGCGGGCCGAGAACTTTCTGCGCGGCAACCCCGATTTGGACGACACGATCAAGCGCCTGCGAGCCTTCGAAGCAGCCGGCGCCGACGTGCTGATGGCGCCCGGTCTGCCCGACCTCGGTGCGGTGCGGACGGTGTGCGCGGCTCTCTCCCGGCCGTTCAACTTCATGGCCGGGATCAAAGGCCGGTCATTCTCCGTAGACGAGCTCGCGACAGCGGGGGTAAAGCGGATCAGCCTTGCCACCTCGCTCTACCGGGCGGCAATGAGCGGCCTCCTCGATGCCGCGCGCGAGGTCAAGGAACAGGGCACCTTCGGCTATGTCGATACGACGATGGCCACCCCGGAGCTCAACAGCTTCATGCGTAGCTGACACCGGGCTTCCTCAGCCGAAGCGGTTCGGCCCGTTGCGCAAGCCGCGCTTGCATCTATATAGCCATATATGCTATAAGCTCAATTATGAAATGCTTATCAATGCGTATTAAGCAGTCCCGAGATCGTGCCGCTGAATTCCGCTGCCATTCCGCAGCCGGCCCCGTTTGGTGCCCGAAAATTCCGCTGCCGACGGACTCGGTAAAATCGCATCAAGGCCTTGATATAAGGATGTTTTTAGATTCCGGAGCGGCGCTTTTCGGGTGCCGAGATGCGTTTTGTCCCTGCGGTCAGGGAGAAACCGGAGGCTCGTGGGGGCTTTCGCCGCGTCCGATTATTCGAGCGTTAGCCAAACCGGTTGGAGCGCGGGAAGCCGTTGGGGACGAGGCGGCCGGCGCCGCCGCGGGTGCCGAGCCACGGGCCGAGGTCGGTCTCGGTGCGGGTACGGTTCTCCCCCTGCCGCCACGAGAGGCCGTCGGCCAGGCGGAATACTTTGGCGTCGGCGAGGCCGCCCGATTTGTAGCGCTGCAGGATGACACCGCGGCCGCGGGTCATCAGCGGGATGTCATCGAGCTTGACGATCAGCATTTTGCGGTTGTCGCCGACCAAGGCGACGGCGTCGCCGCCTTCGGCCTGGGCGCAGATGGAGGCGGCAGCACCCCCTCCCGGGGTCAGCACCTGCTTGCCGGCGCGGGTTTGCGCCAGCGCCTCATCGCCGTCGACGACAAAGCCGCGGCCGTCACTGGCGGCGACGAGCAGCTCCATGCCGGGTCGGTGGGGAAACAGCGCGACGATGTCGTGCTCGTTCGGCAGATCGATCATCAAGCGCAACGGCTCGCCCTGTCCGCGACCACCGGGGAGCCGGTCGATCCCGAGCGTGTAGAAGCGGCCGTTGGTGCCGAAGATGATCAGCCGGTCGGTGGTTTCGGCGGCGATGGCGAAGCGCGGGGCGTCGCCTTCCTTGTACTTCTGCTCGGCGGACGAACCATTGTGCCCCTTGACCGCGCGGATCCAGCCCTTGGCCGAGCACAGCACGGTCACCGCCTCACGCTCGACCAGCGCCTCGGCGGGAATTTCGATGGGCTCCGGAGCGGTGGCGAGCTCGGTGCGGCGCCGACCGAGGGGCGTGTCGCCGCCGAATTCCGCGGCGGTCGCTTCGACCTCCCTCGCGATCGCGCGCCATTGCCTCTTGTCGCTCGCCAGCAGCCGGCTGAGCCGAGCTTCCTCGGCCGAGAGCTGGTCGAGCTCCTTGCGGATCTCGATCTCCTCGAGCCGACGCAAGGCGCGCAGCCGCATGTTGAGGATCGCCTCGGCCTGGACCTCTGTCAGCTCCCAGCGGACCATCATCTCAGCCTTCGGATCCTCGCCCTCGCGGATAATGCGGATCACCTCGTCGAGATTGAGATAGACGATGATCTGGCCGCGCAGGATCTCCATGCGGCGCGCGACCGCAGCGAGGCGGTGGCGGCTTGTCCGCTGCAGCACGTTGCGCCGATGATCGAGAAAGGCCTGCAGCGCCTCCTTCAGGTTCATCACTCGCGGCACGCCGAGCGGGTCGAGGACGTTGAGGTTGAGCGGCACCCGCGTCTCGAGCTCGGTCAGCCGGAAGAGCTGCTCCATCAGCATCTCCGCATCGACATTGCGGGTCTTCGGCTCGAGGACGAGGCGGACATCCTCGGTCGACTCGTCGCGGACATCGGCAAGCAGCGGCAGCTTCTTCTCTTCGAGCAAGGCGGCGATCCGCTCCACGAGCCGCCCCTTCTGCACCTGGAACGGCACCTCGGTGACGACGATCTGGTAGAGGCCGTGGCCCAGCGCCTCGGTCCTCCAGCGCGCCCGCAGGCGGAAGCTGCCGCGACCGGTCTCATAGGCCTCGTGAATGCTTTCCGGCGGCTCGACCAAAACCCCGCCGGTCGGAAAGTCGGGACCGGAAACAAGTCCGGTAAGCTCGGCGACGGCACAGGCCGGACGGTCGATCAGATGCAGCAGCGCCGCACAAAGCTCGCCCAGATTGTGCGGCGGGATGCTGGTCGCCATGCCGACGGCGATCCCCGAGGCACCGTTCGCGAGCAGGTTCGGAAAACGGGCGGGCAGGACGACCGGCTCGCGGTCCTCGCCGTCATAAGTCGCGCGGAAATCGACGGCGTCGTCGTCGATCCCGTCGAGCATCGCCTGCGCCACGGCCGACAGCCGACTCTCGGTGTAGCGCATCGCCGCCGCGTTATCGCCATCGATATTGCCGAAATTCCCCTGGCCGTCGACCAGCGGGTAGCGCTGGGCGAAATCCTGAGCCAGCCGCACCAGCGCGTCATAGACCGCGAGCTCGCCATGCGGGTGGAATTTGCCGATGACGTCGCCGACGACCCGGGCGCATTTCTTGTAGCCGGAGGCGGGATCGAGGCGGAGCTGCTGCATCGCGTGCAGGATCCGGCGATGCACCGGCTTCAGCCCGTCGCGCACATCAGGCAGCGAGCGCGACATGATCGTCGAGAGCGCATAGGAGAGATAGCGCTCGCCGAGTGCGTCGGCGAAGTCGATGTTGCGGACTTCGCCGGAAAGGGCCGTCACGGGCATAGAAGAAAAACCTCGGTACGATTAGGGGATGGGCGCGCGGTGTTGCTAACGGCGGATCGTATCAGCCGCAGCCGCTTGCCGCATGCGCTCGGCCAGCCGTAATCGCGCGGCAGGCAGGGCGCGGCCTTGCGGCGCGAACACGTGGTGCGCCAGGAAATAACCGGTCAAGGTCAGGCCGAGGGCGAGTTGCTCCTGGTCGGCGCGCGCATCGCGCCAGAGAAAGTCCGGCAGACGCAATAGCTTATCGCTGTAGGGCAGCCCCGCCGTCCGTGATACCGCGCGCCCGGTGCGGGGAGAGACATAGGCGAGGTCGGTCGTCGCGTCAGATACCGCGCAGCGAGCGAGGTCGAGGCCAAACCCCAGCGCGCCGAGGAGGTCCTGCTCCCACCTCACGTAATGCGCCGGCCAGTCGATTGCCGAATCGAGAGTTTGGATCAGGCGCGCAAACGAGGCAAAAACCGCCGGGTGCGGTTCACGCTCGGGCAACGCAGCGGCCACCAATGCCGCCGCTGAGGTCAAACCGGCAAGCCTGCCAGGGTCATCCAGCAACCGCGCGGCATGCGCTCGCACGAGCTCACAACTGATCGTGCCGAGATGCTCGTCAAGCCGCCCGCGCCAAACCGCGGCAACCTCGTTGCCCGGCTGCAGCATCGCACGGTATCTGGGCGACTGCCCGCCGCGAACCAAACCGGCATGCCGCCCGTGCTCTTGAGTCAAGAACTCGATAATCAGGGCGCTCTCGCCATGGCGGCGGGCCGCCAGCACGAACCCGGTATCCTGCCACTGCATCAGACGTCGTAATCGAGCCCGAGTGCAGTGTAGCGCTCGCGGTCCTCGATCCAGTTCTCGCGCACTTTGACGAACAAAAACAGGTGCACCCGCCGTTCCAACATGCGCTCCAGCTCGGCCCGGGCGCGAGCCCCGATCGCTTTGATCCGTTGCCCGCCCTCGCCGAGCACGATTGCCCGTTGGCTCGGCCGCTGGACAAAGATTACCTGCTCGATCCGCACACTACCGTCGTTCCTGTCCGCCCACCGCTCGGTCTCAACGGTCGAGCCGTACGGGAGCTCGTCACGCAGCTGCAGAAATATCTGTTCGCGCGTGACCTCGGCGGCAATCAGCCGTTCGGGCGCGTCAGAGAGCTGGTCCTCGGGGAACAGCCAAGGCCCGTGCGGTAAGTTGACCGCCAGATGCCTTTTGAGATCCTCGACCCCGTCGCCTTTGAGGCCAGAGATCATGAAGACCGGGTCAAAGCGGCCCACTCGCGCGAGCTGATCGGCGAGTCCAAGGAGGCTCTCGCGGCGCACCAGATCGATCTTGTTCAAGACGAGGATCGACGCCCGGTCTCGCGCGGCGAGGCGGTCCAAGATCCGGCGTGTATCGCGATCGACGCCGCGGGCGGCATCGATCAGCAGCGCCGTCTGGTCGGCATCCTCCGCGCCCGACCAGGCCGCCGCTACCATCGCCCGGTCGAGGCGCCGACGCGGAGCAAAGATGCCCGGTGTATCGACATAGACGATTTGCGATCGACCTTCGATGGCGATGCCGAGCAGCCGGGTCCGCGTCGTCTGCGGCTTAGGCGTAACGATCGCGAGCTTATGGCCGACGAGGCGGTTGAGCAGGGTCGACTTGCCGGCATTCGGCGCGCCGATCAGCGCAACATAGCCGCACCGCGTCGGCGCCGCCTCTGCCTCTGCCACGAGCTCAGGCTGCGTGGCGCTTCGCCCAGTCGACGACCTCGGCATGGGTGGCGAACCAAACCCCCTTCCGGGCCTTGGCGTGGCGGACGATCTCCTCGAGGATCCAGATCCGCGAGCGGTACCCGATGACGTGTGGGTGCATAGTGAGCTGGAAGATACCGCCCTCATCATAAGCGGCGTCAAACTCGCGGCGGAATATGTCGAGCACGTCGGTTGGCGGCGTATAGGGCCGCAGCGCGGAAAACCGGTTCATCATGAAATACACGGCATCGTCGCGCACCCATTCCACCGGCAGCTCGATGACCCCAGTCGGCTCGCCGTCGAGCAGCAGCTCATAACAATCCTCGTCCGACATCAGCGAGGAATCGTAAAGGAGTCCCATCTCCTTCTCGATTTTCAGAGTGTGCTGGCTGAAGTCCCAGGAAGGAGTGCGCAAGCCGACCGGCCGGACCCCGCTGACCCGCTCCAGAGTGTCGGCCGAACGCCTCATCAGATCGCGTTCGGCTTCCTGCGGTAGGATCGAATTGAGCTCGTGGATCCAGCCGTGGATGCCGATTTCATGGCCTTCGGCCACCACCCGACGCTGCTCATCCGGGTGGAGGAGTGCCGTCACCGCCGGCACGTAGAACGAGCCCTTGATGCCGTATTTGGCCAGCAGGTCGAGAATCCGGGGGACCCCGACCCGGTTGCCGAACTGGCCCCAGGCAAGACGCCCGATCGACTTGCCGCCGTCCCGCAAATCGCTGGTTTCGTGGTCGCTGTCGAACGACAGCGCCACCGCGCAACGCGCACCGCCGGGCCATTCGGCGGGCCGCAGCCGCCGCCCGGCGCGGACGCGATTGACGATCTTGCGCCACTGTTCTTCCGGCCACTGCCAAGGTTCGAGGTCCACCTGGGGAACACTCATGCCATCGTCCTCTTCGTCAATGCACTGATCGGCGAAGAGCCTGCGGGAAGGATGAAACAAATGGTCGGAGCGGTGAGATTCGAACTCACGACCCTCAGCACCCCATGCTGATGCGCTACCAGGCTGCGCTACGCTCCGACTCGGCCGGCCTCACCGACGGAAGCGATCATAGTCGGCCGCCCCACGTCGTGCAACCGGCCGCGCATTCATCTTCTGGGTAGCCTGTCGAGCAAGGCGCGGATCTCCAGGAGTTCACGCCGAACTTCCTCCAAGGCGGTTTGCAGAGCCTGCCTTGAGGGCGCAGGAGAACTCGGCGCGGCGACGGCCGGTTCGAGCCGAAACAACGTCGGCGGCAGGTCGACCACGGGTGCTTCTCGCCGCTCGCGCTCGCGCAGCAGCTTTTGAACCCCGCGTATCGTGTACCCCTCTTGGTAAAGGAACTGCCGTATTCGCCGCAGCAGGTCGACATCTTCAGGCCGATAGTAACGGCGGCCTCCCCCGCGCTTGAGCGGCCTGATTTCCGGAAACTTGGATTCCCAGAACCGCAGCACGTGGGCCGGAAGGTTGAGTTCCTCCGAGACTTCTCCGGTAGTGCGAAAGGCAGCGCCCGATTTACCGGTGCGCCGAGGGGCGGCCGCCGCGTTCGCCCGGGTCACCTCAGCCCGATCGCGCCTTCGCCGCCAGCGCGGAAGCAACGGAGGTCTTGCCGTCATTCGTGTCGGCGAGACCCTGATTGATCTGGTCCTTGAGCGCGTGAGAGGCACGGAAGACGAGAACTCGTCTCGGACTGATGGGCACTTCCTGACCCGTCTTGGGGTTGCGGCCGATGCGCTGGCCCTTTTGCCGCACCGCAAAGCTCCCGAATGATGAAATCTTGACCATTTCGCCGCGTTCGAGCGCGCCGGCGATCTCGGCGATCACCGATTCGACGAGTTCAGCCGACTCGTTGCGGGACAAGCCGACCTCTTGATAGACCGCTTCACTGAGCCGAGCGCGGGTAACCGTTTCTCCGGCCATGAGGCCCCTCCCCTTTTCATTAAGGGAAGGTTAACCCACTGGAAAAATTCCGTCAAATTCCATAGCGGAGGCTCGCGGCGCCGACGGAGCGTAAATAAGAGTGTCGCGCGCTACCAACGGACGAGGCTCGCTCCCCAGCTCAGGCCCCCACCGAGGGCCTCCATCAGAACGAGGTGTCCCGGCTTGATCCGCCCGTCTGCAACCGCCGTCTCAAGGGCGAGCGGGATCGAGGCGGCGGAGGTGTTGGCGTGACGTTCGATAGTCACGACGATCTTGTCTTCGGGCAGGCCGAGTTTTCGTCCCATCCCGTCGATGATCCGGCTGTTGGCTTGGTGCGGAACAAGCCAATCGACATCCGTGGCGATAAGACCATTAGCCGCCAGCGCCTCGTCGACCACCGCACTCAGACGATGAACCGCCTGACGGAAGACCTCGCGTCCCTCCATACGAAGGAATCCAGTACCTCGGGTCGAGGACGGGCCGCCGTCGACATAGAGGATGTCGTATTGGCGACCATCCGAATGCAGATGATTGGACAGAATAAAGCGGCCACCTGACTCTGCAGCCGGGATCGCCCGCAGCACGACGGCACCGGCGCCGTCGCCGAAGAGCACGCAGGTGTTGCGGTCCTCCCAATCGAGGATTCGAGAGAACGTCTCCGCCCCGACGACGAGAGCGGTTCGCGCCTGGCCGAGGCGAACGGCGTTGTCGGCGACCGAGAGCGCGAATATGAACCCCGCACAGACCGCCTGCACGTCAAAGGCGGCTCCGCGCCTCATTCCGAGGCGGGCTTGCACCTTTGCCGCTGTAGCGGGAAACGTGTGGTCCGGGGTCGCGGTGGCAAGAACGAGAAGGTCGAGATCGCTGCCGCTCATTCCCGCACTGCTCAGCGCCCGGTCCGCCGCGCGGACAGCCAAGTCGGAGGTCAGCTCGCCCGGGGCGGCGACCCGGCGCTCGCCGATACCGGTGCGCTGGCGAATCCACTCATCCGAGGTATCGAGACGACTCGCGAGCTCGTGATTCGTGACAACTCGTTCCGGCAGATAGGCGCCGCACCCGGCGACCTGGGATCGCACTGTCATCGACCGCGCGTCTAGAGAGCCGCCGTCTCGGGCGCGGGTTGCGCCTCGCTGAGGCGGGCGAGATCAACGCGGATTTTATCGAGAAAGCCGTTCACCTTCAGATCGATAGCTACCCCGATCGCGTTGGCGAAGCCGAAAGCATCGGCCGAACCGTGGCTCTTGACGGCGATGCCGTTCAAACCCAGGAACATCGCGCCGTTGTAGCGACGTGGATCGGAGCGCAACCGAAGGTTCCTGAGCGCGCGGCGCGCGAAAATATAGCCAATACGCGCCATCAACGAGTGCCGGAACGCCGCCTCGAGGAATTCGCTGAAGAGCTTCGCGGTACCCTCTGCCGTCTTGACCGCGACATTGCCGGTAAAGCCGTCGGTGACGACAACGTCGACCGTCCCAGCTGTGATATCATCGCCTTCGACAAACCCGTAAAAGCGAATGGGTGTCATCGTCATACGCAGCCGCGCACTTGCCTCACGAACAGCATCGTTCCCCTTCAAATCCTCCGCACCGACATTGAGAAGGCCGACAGTCGGTTCGACCAGTCCGAGGACGGTGCGCGCGAAAACGTCGCCCATCAGTGCGAATTGCACCAGATTCTCGGCATCGCATTCGATGTTGGCGCCGAGATCGAGCATTACGGTCTCGCCGCGCTGGGTCGGGAAGAAGGACGCGATTGCAGGACGGTCGATCCCCGGCAACATCTTGAGAGCTATTTTTGCCATCGCCATCAGTGCGCCGGTGTTTCCGGCCGACACGACGCCGTCCGCGCGCCCCTCGGCTACCGCATCGATAGCCAGGCGCATGCTCGATTGCCGCCCGGCCCGAAGCGCGAGCGACGGCTTCGCATCGGCGGCCACGACCTCGCTCGTATGGAACATCGTTGCCGCTTCGCTAAGCGCCGGCAGCTTCGCAAGAAGCGGGCGGACCACCTCTTCGGCGCCGAACAGCAGGTACCGAACGCCCGGATGCCGTTGCAGCGCGATCTCAGCGCCTTTCAGCACGATAGCCGGGGCACCGTCACCGCCCATTGCATCCAGAGCGATCGTGATGCCGTCGCTCACCTTGCGCGACCCCGCAGACGCAGTTTCCGGTCAGGTCGCTTCCGGTGGCCCGGCGACTACTTCACGCCCATCGTAATACCCGCAAGACGGGCATAGGTGGTGCGGGCGCTTCAGTTCGCCACAATTCGGGCACTCACCATAGGCGGCGGGCTTCAGCGCGTGGTGCGAGCGTCGCATGTTGCGACGCGAAGGCGAGGTTTTCTTTTTCGGAACAGCCATGGAGTGCTTGCTTTCACGAGAAGCGACGCAAAAAACGCCCGGTAATTAGCCCAAAAACAGAAGGCGCGGCAACTGCCATGCACCCGCTCCGCGACGCCGCCAAGTTTCAGGACTCAGTAGGCCGCCGCAGGGGTGCGAGTGATTCGAACGGACCGGCGCTCGGCATTTCTGCGAACTCGATTTCCATGCTCGCTGCCGAATCGCGGGGGAAGAGCGGCAGCGCTAGCGACAGCTCCTGCGCTACCGCCTCTCCGATGTCGATCGCGTCGCCCACCAACGGCTCAAACGCCGCCTCGTCACCGCCCGACGCGATTTCCCGCGCTTCCTCTTCGGGTGGACCATAAACCAGGAAGAAGCGATCGGAAATTACGCCCGCGACCGGCTCGAGAGTGACAACACAGGACTGCACGAACTCAGCCTCAAAGGAGGCTTCCAATCGGATGACCTCGCCGCCGCCTTCTCGGTAGAGATCGACCGTTGCGGTCAGACGGTCGAGAGACAGAAGATCGAAGCGTCGGGAGAGCCTCTCGCGTTCATCGGGTGTCGCCTCGATTCGTTGCCGGAAGGGCTGAGGACCGATTCGATCGAGCCGAACAAGACGGGAGAATTCTGGCATCGCGTCCGCCATCATGAGGACTAGCCACGGAGCGCGCCGCTTCGCGAAACGCCCATCGCCCGGCGGTCCCCTGGGTCGTTGACAATAAACCGCGCTCGGCTACAACGTAGGGGCAGAAATGGGCGCCGCCCCGGCGCATTTCAACAGGATAGCGGTCGTGTGTCCGATGTACCACTGGCGAGCTGTTCCCCTTCGGTGTCTCTCTTTCGTTTTTGCGGTCCCCGGCATCGCAATGCTCGCGGGTTGTGCGGCTACGGTCGAACAACGCGGCAATCTGCCAACGCCGGAAAAGCTCGCCGAGGTCAAACCGGGCGTCACAGGTAAGGACGAGGTGATAAAAGTACTCGGCTCACCCTCGAGCGTCAGTATTTTCAATGACAAGTCCTGGTATTATATAAGTCGGAGAACGGGCCAAACCGCTTTCTTCGAACCTGATGTACTAAAATTCAACAATGCAGGGGCGAGCAAAGGCAGCAGCGGCGGCAGCGGTAGCGGCACCACCGGCCCCACCGGCAGACCACCGAGCTGACGAGGCGGCGGGTCGGATGACGATGGATCGCGTTCACCCGGCCCATTTCGCAAGAATCGCGAGCAATAGCAGTGCGACGATGTTGGTGATCTTGATCATCGGATTGACCGCGGGACCCGCGGTATCCTTGTAGGGATCGCCGACGGTATCTCCGGTCACCGCAGCTTTGTGGGGCTCGGAACCCTTGCCGCCGTGGTGGCCTTCCTCGATGTATTTCTTGGCATTGTCCCACGCACCACCGCCCGAAGTCATCGATATGGCGACAAAAATGCCGGTCACGATGGTGCCGAGCAGCATCGCGCCGAGCGCACTGAACGCAGCCGAGCGCCCCGCGATCAGCGCGATTACGATGTAGAGGGCGATCGGCGCCAGCACAGGCAGCAACGACGGCACGATCATCTCACGGATCGCCGCCCGGGTCAGCAGATCGACGGCGAGCCCGTAATCCGGCTTAGCTTCACCCTGCATGATGCCCGGGATCTCACGGAACTGGCGGCGCACCTCGACGACGACCGAGCCGGCCGCTCGGCCGACTGCGGTCATGCCGAGCGAGGCAAAGAGGTAAGGCAGCAACCCGCCGATGAAGAGCCCGATCACGACGTAAGGGTCTTGTAGCCCGAAATGAACATCGAGGGTGGGGAAGTAGTGTTTGAGATCTTCGGTGTAGGCGGCGAAGAGCACGAGCGAGGCGAGCCCGGCGGACCCGATCGCGTAACCCTTGGTCACCGCCTTGGTCGTGTTGCCGACGGCATCGAGCGCGTCGGTTGTGCGCCGCACCTCGCGCGGCAGGTCGGCCATCTCGGCGATGCCGCCCGCGTTGTCGGTGACCGGACCGTAGGCATCGAGCGCCACGATCATGCCGGCGAGCGCCAGCATCGTCGTCGCCGCAACCGCGATCCCGAACAGCCCGGCGATCATGAACGACACGATGATGCCGACGCAGATCACGACAACCGGTAGTGCGGTCGCCTCCATCGATACGGCAAGGCCTTGGATCACGTTTGTGCCGTGCCCGGTCGTCGAGCTGAGCGCAATGCTGCGCACCGGACGGTAGGTTGTCGCCGTATAGTACTCGGTGATCCAGACGATGAAACCGGTGACGGCCAAGCCGACGATCGCGCAGAGCCACAATCCGACCCCGGTCACTTCCGCACCGGTCGTCATCCTCAGCGGGTCCGAAAAGCCGAAGAGCCAATAGATCACCAGGGCGATCGCCACAACCGACAGAATTCCGGTCGCGATGAGCCCCCTGTAGAGTGCCTTCATGATTCCGTTATCGGGGCCCAGCCGGACAAAGAAAGTACCGATCACCGATGTGGCAATGCACACCGCACCGATCGCGAGCGGCAGCAACAGCATGTTGTCGCGCAGCGGCGGGGGAAAAAAGATGTTGGCGAGCAACATCGTCGCGACGATCGTCACCGCATAGGTCTCGAACAGATCCGCAGCCATGCCAGCGCAATCGCCGACGTTATCGCCGACATTGTCGGCGATAACCGCAGGGTTGCGCGGATCGTCTTCGGGGATGCCGGCCTCGACCTTGCCGACGAGATCGGCGCCGACATCCGCACCCTTGGTGAAAATGCCGCCACCAAGACGGGCGAAGATCGAGATCAGCGAGGCCCCGAAGCTCAACGCTACCATGGCCTCCAGCACCGGACGCAGATCCTCGCCGGGCATGGTTGCGCGCAAGACGAAATAATAAATTCCAACGCCCAGCAAGCCAAGCCCGACCACGAGCAGTCCGGTGATCGCGCCGGCCTTGAAGGCGATGTCGAGCCCCGCCTTGAGGCCGCTGCGGGCGGCTTGCGCCGTCCTGACATTGGCGCGCACCGAGACATTCATCCCGATATAGCCGGCCGCTGCCGACAATACCGCCCCAATCAGATAGCCGAATGCGACACGCACTCCGAGAGCCACGCCGAGCACGATCAGCACGACGATCCCGACAATGGCGATCGCGCGGTATTGACGGTTGAGATAGGCGCGCGCGCCGACCAGTACCGCGGCGGAAATCTCCTGCATCCGGGCAGACCCGGCATTGGCCGTCAGCACCTGACGGCTGGTGACCAAGCCGTAAAGCAATGCCAAAATCCCGCAGGCAATGACGAGAAAGTACGCAGCAGACATCGGAAAGTTCCCCTCGCTCCGAGCCAAGTCAAAATGTAGAAACCTCACCATTCCCGACGCGTGGGAGCAGGTCAGATTCCCGAACATGCCAGAAGAGCATTCGCCCGGCAACCATACCGTCGCCGGCTTACAGCCCCGCCGGCGGTATCTGATGCGGGCTTGCGGATCCTACGACTTGTGGTTGTCCGGCATATGCCAGCCCGCTGCACCTGCAGCGGGCTGCAGCGGGAACTCCTCTTCAGGTTGAAAGGCGCAATTTCCGTCAGATCGCCGTTCGGAAGCCTCGGTCGCGCACCTGCTCCGGCGGTTTCACCCGCACCACCTCAATCCCGTGTGCCCCCGCTTTGGCCACCGGCCACCAAGCGCCGCAATCAGCCTTAGGTAATGCTAATTAGGCAATTTTGCTGTACCACCTGTCAAGTGAGTACCCTAGAAATGCCGATAGCCGGCGGCCTCTACCGTGATCGTTTGCCCCGCCTCGTCGATCACGCGTACGCCTGCTCCAGCGTCGATCCTACCGATCATGGTGATCGGCACGCCGAGCTTTGCAGGCAAGGCGGCGATCGTCTCGGCGGCATCGCTGGCGGCGCTGAATAGCAACTCGTAATCGTCGCCTCCGGTCGCCAGACGCAAACGGATATCGGGTTGGGCGGCAAGGACGAGCCGAGCTGCGGGCGACAGCGGCAGCCGCCCCAGTTCGACGACCGCGCCGACGTGCGAGGTCTCGCAAATATGGCCGAGGTCGGCGAGCAAACCGTCCGAGACATCGATCATTGCGTGCGCGGTCCCGGCAAGGCGCTGACCGAGTTCGACGCGCGGCTCGGGAACTTGGAAGCGGGCAATCAAGGCAGCCCGGTGCTCGGCCGGCAATTCGGGAAAAGCGCCACCGCGCGCCCCGAGCCCGAGGAAGGAGTCGCCGATCGTGCCGGAAACCCAAACGAGGTCGCCGGGCTGCGCACCGCTGCGCCGGACCTCCATGCCCGCCGCCACCTCGCCGATCGCGGTGAGGGAGAACGAAGCGGGTCCTGGCGTCGCGACGGAGTCACCGCCCAAGAGATCGACCCCGAACCGTCGCTGGTCCTCCTCGAGACCCCTGGCGAAGTTGGCGATCCAGTTTGCGCCGACCGCCGCAGGAAGCGCCGTGGTCAGCAAATAGTGCAGCGGTCGCGCCCCCATCGCCGCGAGATCGGACAGATTGACGCGCAGCAGTTTGCGTGCGACGAGATCGGGCGGATCGTCCGGCAGATAGTGAACACCCTCGACGATCGCGTCGGTGGTAACCACCAGCTGCCGACCGCTGCGGCAGTCGACGAGCGCTGCGTCGTCAAGCAGACCCATTCCGCCGGGCCCGGCGAGGGGCGCGTAGAACCGCCGGATGCGCTGAAATTCGCTGAGGGCTTGCCGGACCATGGTGATCAAAGCTCGTCCGCCCGCAGCGTACGTGCCAGTCGGTCGAGGACGCCGTTCGCGAGGGCGGGCTCCCTGCCGGTAAAGAACGCGTAGGCGATAGCGGTGTATTCGCTGAGTATGACGCGCGGCGGCACGTCCGCCCGATGCACAAGCTCGAAGGCCGCGGCCCGCAGGATCGCGCGCAGTACTGAGTCGAGTCTCACTAAGGGCCAATCGGGGGTCAAAGCGGCCGAGATCTCGGTGTCGAGCCGTTCCTGATCGGCCGCGGTCCGGCGGACGATATCGGCAAACAAAGCGGGATCGGCCTCGCCCAGCTGGTCGCCGTCGATCTCTCGCCCGAAACGGTGCCGGATGAACTCGCGAACGACTGCCTCTGGCTCGGCCTCGGGGTTCGCCTCGAGCTGGTAGAGCGCCTGGACTGCCGTCAGCCGGGCGACGCTGCGTCGCCGGCTGCCGCCGCGCTGGCGATCCTCGCCGTCGGTCGAGACGGTCACTTGCCGTTCTCGGCCAGACGCCGCTTCAGCTCGACCATCGCCAGGCAGGCGCGCGCTGCGGCACCGGCGTGGTCGCGCCCGTCGGGCGAGGCGCGGGCCAATGCCTGGGTCTCGTTCTCGACCGTCAGAATGCCGTAGCCGATCGCGAGGCCGTCACGGGTCGCCAAGTCCTGCAGGCCACGCGCGCTCTCGGCGCAGATGTGGTCGTAATGGGTGGTCTCCCCGCGAATCACGCAGCCGAGTGCGACGAACCCATCGAACCGATCGCTCGCCCGCGCGGCAAAGCCGATCGCCGCTGGGATCTCGAACGCGCCCGGAACCTGCAAACTTTCGTGGGTAGCGCCGGCTGCCGCAAGGGCACGCTCGGCGCCACGACGAAGCTCCGCAGCGATATGGGCGTAATAAGGCGCCTCGACGAGCAGAATGTGAGGAGGCTGGGTCACGGCGTAGGCCGGAGAAGCCGTGCGACGTAACGGGCGATCAAGTCGATTTCCAGGTTCATCTGCTGTCCGGGGTGCGCCTGTCCAAACGTCGTGCAGGAAAGGGTATGGGGGATGATATTGACGCCAAAGCGGTCTTGGGCCAACTCGTTGACGGTGAGGCTCACCCCGTCGAGCGCCACTGATCCCTTTGGCGCGATAAAGGGCGCCAGCTCTATCGGTACCTCCACAACAAAGCGCACCGATTCGGCCTCGGATCGACGCTCGACGATCCGCGCCAATCCATCGACATGGCCCAAAACGAGGTGCCCGCCGAGCTCGTCGCCGAGCCGCAAAGATCGCTCGAGATTGACCGGCATGCCCACCTCCCACCGCCCGAGCGTTGTGCATGCCAAAGTCTCGAGCGACGCCTGAACCGAGAATGCTCCGGGCTCGACCGCCACGACCGTGAGGCACGCTCCAGAGCAGGCGATCGACGCGCCGATAGGGATGGTCGAGATGTCAAAAGCTGTCGCTATCGTCAGAGCGAGAAGATCGCCGCGGCGCAGGCGCCGTACCCTACCCAGGTCGGTGATGATGCCGGTAAACATGTTGGGTAGGCTACGGGTCTATCCGGGAATTTTCCAGGGCCTCATCGTCCCCGAAGGTTATCAGCCCCGGAGGCGAGGTCGGCCGTGCCGTGATTTATTATTTGCGGACCCGGAAGATCGTCAGCACGTCCGCACCGACCGATTCCATCGACACGCGCTCAAGTCCCGGCGCGTCGGCCAACTCGGCGAGGCCGAAGCCGCCAATCGCCGGAATGCCGTCGCCGCCAATCAGCAGCGGAGCATGGACCCAGGCGAGGCGGTCGATGAGCCCGGCACGGAAGAGGGCCGCGGCGAGCCTGGCTCCTCCTTCGACGAGGAGCCGGGTGATGCCGCGCTCACCGAGCGCGACGAGAGCTGCGGCGAGATCAATCTGCCCCTCGGCGTCGCAACCAACGTCGATCAGGGTCACCCCGCTGTCGAGGAATGCGGCGCGCCGGCTCGGATCAGCCGAGCGCAAGGCCAAGACCCAGGTTGGCACACGACGCGCCTCGGCAATGAGGCGCGTTGTCTGCGGAACCCGCAAGTGACGGTCGATCACGACCCGCACCGGCGATTGCTGGCTCAGTCCGGGCAGCCGGCAAGTCAGCTGGGGATTGTCTGCAACGACAGTGCCCGTGCCGACCATGATCGCGTCGTGACTGGCGCGCATTGCGTGCGCGCGCTCGCGCGCCGGGGGTCCGGTGATCCACTGGCTCTCGCCGCTTGCGGTGGCGATTCGGCCGTCGAGCGAGGTGCCGAGCTTCAGGGTGACGAGCGGCCGGCCGAGCCTCAGGCGGCTCAGGAAACCGGCGTTGACCTCGGCCGCCTCCTCGGCGCAAAGACCGGTCTCGACCGCGAGCCCGGCGTCCCGCAATCGCCGGAGCCCCTCGCCCGCGACGCGAGGATCGGGGTCATCGAGAGCGACGACCACTCGCCGCACTCCGGCTTTGATCAGCGCATCGACGCAAGGGGGAGTACGGCCCCAGTGACAACATGGCTCGAGACTGACATAGGCTGAAGCGCCGCGCGCCGCTTCCCCCGCTCGCCGCAGCGCCTCGGTCTCACCATGCGGTCGGCCGCCGGGCTGCGTCCAGCCACGTCCGACGACCCGGGCGTTACTGACGATGACGCACCCGACCGCTGGGTTCGGCCAAACTGTTCCGAGACCGCGGCGAGCAAGCGCCAGAGCGGTGCGCATCGCCCAGTGGTCGAAACCGGGCCGACCGGCAGAACTGGCCCGCGCGGCTCCCGCTTCAGTCGCCATCCGCCGCGATCCGCCCGACAAAATCGCCAAAATCCTTGGCTTCGCGAAAGTTGCGATAGACCGAGGCGAAACGGATATAGGCGACCTGATCGAGGCTCGCCAACGCCTCCATGACAAAGCCCCCGATCACATCGCTCGGTATGTCGGTCTCGCCCGAACTCTCCAGCTGCCGCACCAGCGAATTGATAATCCGCTCTACTCGCTCAGGTTCGAACGGCCGCTTGCGCAGTGCAATATAAATTGAGCGAGCAAGCTTATCTCGGTCGAAAGGTTCGCGCTGGCCGCTTTTCTTTATCACCGTTAATTCGCGCAGCTGGACGCGCTCGAAGGTCGTAAAGCGTGCCCCGCAACTCGGGCAGAAGCGGCGACGCCGAATCGCACCGCGATCGTCGGTCGGTCGAGAATCCTTTACTTGGGTATCGTCGGCTCCGCAAAACGGACAGCGCATCCCACTTCCTCCGCGTTCTTCGGTCGCCCCGATGCGGGGAGCGACGCTACTTCTGCCGCTCGGCGAGTTCCCCGCATTTCGGGTAGATCGGAAAACGTGCGCAAAGCTCCTGGACCTTCGCGCGCACGCAGGCTTCCGCCGCGCCGGTATTGCGAGACTGCGTCGCGAGCGCGTGCAACGTCTCGACGATGCATCCCCCAACGACCTGAAACTCAGCTTGTCCGAAGCCGCGCGTCGTTGCCGCAGGCGAGCCCAAACGAACGCCCGAGGTCACGGCAGGCTTTTCCGGGTCGAACGGAACTCCGTTCTTGTTGCAGGTGATGCCGGCTCGCTCGAGGCTCTTCTCGGCGTCTCGGCCGGTGATTCTCATGGATCGGAGATCCACCAACATCAGGTGCGAGTCGGTCCCGCCGGAAACGATCTCCAGCCCTGCCTGCTCAAGGGTGGCAGCAAGCGCTTTGGCGTTTGCCACGACAGCGCTCGCGTATTGCCTGAACGCGGGCTGCAAAGCCTCATGCAATGCCACCGCCTTCGCGGCGATCACATGCATCAGCGGACCGCCCTGCAGGCCCGGAAAGACTGCAGCGTTGATTCTCCTGCCGATCTCTTCGTCATTGGCGAGAATTAGACCACCCCTCGGCCCTCGCAGGGTCTTGTGTGTGGTCGTCGTGACGATATGTGCGTGCGGCAGGGGGGTCGGGTAGGCGTCGCCGGCTACCAGCCCGGCGAAATGCGCCATGTCGACCATCAGATAGGCGCCGACACGGTCGGCAATTGCGCGAAACCGGCCGAAATCGATAATGCGCGAATAGGCGCTGCCTCCGGCGATAATCAGCCTCGGGCGGTGCGTCTCGGCCAGGCACTCGACTTCATCGAAGTCGATCCGCCCGTCTTCGCGCCGGACACCATAGGAAATCGCGTTGAACCATTTGCCGGAGAGGTTTGGCCGGGCCCCATGCGTGAGGTGGCCGCCCGCGGCAAGCGCCATACCGAGGATGGTGTCGCCGGGCTGCAGCAGCGCCAGGAATACCGCCTGGTTCGCCTGGGCCCCGGAATGCGGCTGGACATTGGCGAACGTGCAGTCAAACAGCCGCTTGGCGCGGTCGATCGCCAGAATTTCGGCGGCGTCGGCGAATTCGCAACCGCCATAATAGCGGCGACCGGGGTAGCCTTCGGCATATTTGTTGGTGAGGACGGAACCTTGCGCCTCCAGCACGGCTCTCGAGACGATATTCTCGCTGGCGATCAGCTCGATCTGCCATTGTTGGCGTTCGCGCTCGTGATCGATCGCCGCGGCCAGCTCGGGATCGGCCTCCGACAGATCGCAAGAAAAAAAACCGTCCGCGACGGACCCTGGCGAAGAGCGTATAGCTGAGACCATCGCAGACCACAGTTGAGCCAGAGGATCGGCCACGCCCCGTTTGCACCCAGCCTGGGGAACGAGATCGCGACCGCCGAGCTTCTACCAGATCTCGATCGGAGATACCAGTCTGCTACTATAAATCGCGTCCGGGGGAAAGCGGAGCCTCATCACAGCTTGACCGGGGCAAAGGCGGTCCGCTCAACCACATGTTAACTATCGCAATTCCAGCCACCGCTGGAGCACACAAGTCGTTATTAGGGCGGTGACATGGCGATTACTATCGGAGCTCATAAGTACCAGTTGACAGACGAAACCTCCGCTGCGACTATGAACGTTAGGTTGAACTTTTTAGACAAAATGAGGCGACAGATGGCAGAACTGGTGGCGCCGAAGCTGGCGGAGGAGGAATTGCTGCGGATGACGGCGGATGTGGTCTCGGCTTATGTCAGCAACAATGCATTGCCCACGACGCAACTGGCCGAGATCATCAATGCCGTCTACAGCTCTTTGAAAGGGCTCGAGGGCCAGGTGGCGCAACCACAACTCGAGCCGGCGAAACCGGCGGTGCCGATTCGAAAATCGGTGACTCCTGAATTCATTATCTGCCTCGAGGACGGCAAGAAACTGAAGATGCTGAAGCGGCATCTGCGGTCGACCTATAATATGACGCCGGACGAATACCGTGTAAAATGGGGGCTCGCGCCGGATTATCCGATGGTTGCGCCAAACTACGCCGCGCGCCGCTCTGAATTCGCCAAGAAGATCGGGTTGGGGCGCGGAGCCGGCCGGCTGTCGCCGCGCGCCAAAAGATCTTGAAAGCGCAGGATGGCCCGTCGCCTGCCTCAGGGGCTAAGGTGTCGCGGGCGGACGGGGCCGCCGTCTACATCTCCGCATATTTTCCGGCCTTCCAAATGTAGAAGACATATTTCGGGTCGGTGACGTCGCCCTTTTTATCCCAGCTCAGGGGCCCGATAACGGTGTCGACCGTCATCGACTTCAGTGCCTTTGACAAATCATCGACCTTTAGCGATTTCGCCTTTTCCGCCGCGGCCGCAAAGGCCTGGATCGCCGCATAAGTGTATAGGGTGTAGCCCTCGGGGTTGTACGGCGGGTTTTCGGCCATGAACTTGTCGACCACCGCTTTGGCGGCGGGCACGTTACGGGGATCGGGCGGAAAGGTCATCAGCGTCCCTTCGCCCGCCGGTCCGGTGATCTTCCAGAACTCCTCGGTGACCAGCGCGTCGGCGCCGATCATCTGCGCCTTCAGGCCCTGATCGCGCGCCTGCCGGACGATCAGCCCGGCCTCGGTCTGGTAGCCGCCAAAATAGACCGCATCGATGTTCGCCTGCTTCATCTTGCTGATCAGCGCCGAGAAGTCCTTGTCGCCCGCAGTGATCCCTTCGTACATCGTCTCCTTCAGGCCGGCCGCATTCATCGCCTTCTTGGTCTCGTCGGCAATCCCTTTTCCGTAGGCGGTCTTGTCATGGACGATCGCCACGTTCTTCCCTTTGAAGTGCTCGGCGAGATACTTGCCGGCGACCCCGCCCTGCACATCGTCGCGGCCGCAAGCCCGGAACACGTTGTTCCAGCCTTTCCTCGCCGCATCGTCGGTCAAGGCCGGGTTTGTCGAGGCCGGCGTCATCTGCAAAACACCCGCCTCATTGTAGACGGCAGAGGCGGGAATTGACGAAGAGGAGCAGTAGTGGCCGGCGACGAACACTGCTTTTTTCCCGACCACGTCGTTGGCCGCCGCGACCGCCTGCTTGGGGTCGCACGCATCGTCTGCGATGATGAGATTGAGTTTCTTGCCGAGTACTCCGCCCTTGGCGTTGATATCGGCAACGGCCATCTTGGCACCACGTGTCATCTGCTCGCCGAGAGCAGCATTCGAGCCGGTGATAGGCCCGACCACTGCGATCGCGATGTCCTGCGCCTTCGCGGCGCCGGCGCCAAACGCGAGCACCATCGCAAAGATGATGCATAAGGCAGAGCGTAGCATCGAAAATCCCCTCGGGCCGGCATCGTGTCACGGCAAGTGTAGCATGAGTGGGCGCGGCAAGAGAACGTATCGCCGGTCGACGGGGCATCACAGACACTGAGTCATCGCCGGCCGCCTTCGAGATAGGCGGCGCGCACCTCCGGGTTAGCCAACAGCTCGGGCCCGGTTCCGCCGAGAATGATCCGGCCGGTCTGCATTACGTAACCGCGGGTGGCCAGCCGGAGCGCGTGATGGGCATTCTGCTCCACGAGGAACACGGTCACCTGCTCGCGCTGGTTGATTCCCCGGATCGCCTCGAAGATCTGTTTGACAACGAGCGGCGCCAAGCCGAGCGAGGGCTCGTCGAGCAGCAGCAGCCGCGGCCGGCTCATCAACGCCCGGGCGATGGCCAACATCTGTTGTTCGCCGCCGGAAAGGGTGCCGCCGCGCTGCTTCTGGCGCTGCCCGAGGATCGGAAACAGCGCAAAGGCCCGCGCGAGATCCTCCTCGAACCAAGCCGGTTCGGCGATCGACGCGCCGATCTTGAGGTTCTCGAGCACCGTCATGCGCGGGAAGATCCGCCGACCCTCGGGGACCTGCGCGATGCGAAGCCGCACGATTTCGAACGTCGACAGCCGGGTGATGTCGCGCCCTTCGAACCGGATCTCCCCGCGGGCCGCCTGCGGCCGGCCGCAGAGCGTCATCAGCAGGGTCGATTTTCCGGCCCCATTGGCGCCGATCAAGGCCACGATCTCGCCGGTGCTGATTTCGAGATCGACCCCTCGGAGCGCCTCGATATTGCCGTACCGGGCGTGGACCCCGAAGACCTTTAGCACTGCGCACGCGGGATGCCGAGATCGGCGAAGACCTCCTCGGGGAGCGTCTCCGCTTCATCCGCGCCGAGATACGCCTTGATGACGTTTGGGTCGGTACGGACTTCGGCCGGAGTTCCGTCGGCGATCTTGCGTCCGTAGTCGAGCACGATGATGTGGTCGGAAATCCCCATGACGACGCTCATGTCGTGCTCGATCAGCAGGATCGTGATCCCCTCCTCGGCGCGGATCGCGAGCAGCAGCTCGTTGAGCTCGGCCGACTCACGCGGGTTGAGGCCAGCGGCAGGCTCGTCGAGGCACAGCAATGCCGGGCCGGTGCACAGCGCTCGCGCAATCTCCAGACGGCGCTGGGCACCGTAGGGTAGCGCTCCCGCCACCCAATCGGCGCGCTCGGTCAGGCCGAACTTGTCCAGCCAATGAAGTGCCCGCTCGATCGCCGCCCGCTCCGCCGAACGGTAGCGCGGAAAACCGAGCAGACCCGCCATCGAAAATACGCTGGCTCGCATCAGGGCGTTGTGCTGCGCGACGACCAGGTTTTCGAGAACCGTCATCCCGGCAAAGAGGCGGATGTTCTGGAAAGTACGGACGACACCCGCCTCCCGCGCGATTGTGAGGCCGTCGATCCGCTCAAGCAGCAGGATTTCGCCGTTGACATGCATCGCGAGGCGACCGCCACTCGGTCTGTAAAAGCCGGTCAGGCAATTGAAGACCGTCGTCTTGCCGGCCCCGTTTGGTCCGATCAGAGCGGTGATCTCGCGCGGATAGGCGGCGAAGGAAAGATCGGAAATCGCGACGAGCCCGCCAAAGCGCATCGTCAGATGCTCGACGGCGAGCAGCGCCTGGCGGCCCGTCACGTCGAGGAAGGCCGGGCGCCGAGGCGCAGCGAAGGCTCGCGGTGCGCCAAGAGCCCACGCGGGCGCCACACCATGATCGCGACCATGGCTGCGCCAAAGATCAGCATGCGGAACTCGGCGAACGCCCGGCCGAATTCGGGCAGAGTGACCAGCAGGATCGCAGCGAGGACGACCCCCATCTGGCTCCCCATGCCGCCGAGCACGACGATTGCGAGGATCGTCGCCGATTCGGTAAAGGCGAAACTCTCGGGGCTGATGAACCCTTGCCGCGTCGCAAAGAAGCAACCGGCCAAGCCGCCGAGCATCGCGCCGATGCCAAAGGCAGAAAGCTTGACGTTGGTCGGGTTGATGCCGAGCGCGCGGCAGGCGACCTCATCCTCGCGCAAGGCTTCCCAGGCGCGTCCGATCGGCAGCCGGCGCAGCCGCAGTGTGAACAGATTGGTGACGAGCGCCAATGTCAGAATGACAAAATAGATGAAGATGACGCGCTGGTCGGGGGAGAATTCGAGCCTGAAAAACTGGTGAAAGGTTGTGACACCTTCGGGAGCCGAGCGGGCGAAGGGCAGACCAAGGAAGGACGGCCGCGGGATGTCCGAGATTCCGTTCGGTCCGCCGGTGACCGGCGACCAGTTCAGCAGCACGATGCGGATGATCTCGCCAAAGCCGAGGGTGACGATCGCGAGATAATCGCCGCGCAAGCGCAACACAGGAAATCCCAGGATGACCCCGAAGCTCGCCGCTACCAGGCCCGAGAACGGCAGCGCCTCCCAAAACGTAAAGCCGAGGTCGCGCGCCAAGAGGGCGAAAGTATAGGCGCCGACGGCGTAAAACGCGACGTAGCCGAGATCGAGCAGACCGGCGAGCCCGACGACGACATTGAGCCCCCAGCCGAGCATGACGTAAATCAGCACCGTGGTGCCGAGGTCGATCAGATAGCGCGACGAGAACGGCAGAAACGGCAGGGCGACGGCAAAGGCGATCCCGGCGAGGGTGATCGGCAGCATCCGGCGACGGGCCCAGGCTGCGAGCCTGGTAAAAGCAGTCTCGCGGCTCCGTTCGCGGCGATGACGCAACCGTTGCGGCAGGCGGAGCGCCAGCCTGCCGGCAAAGACAGCCGCGGCGGTGATCGCCACCCAATCGAAACGCGTGCGGATGCCGAGCGCGCCGCCGCCGCTGTCGTAAGTCTGCAGCCCGATCAGCGGCAGGCCGAGGAGTGCCGCGACCAGCGCCGCCAGGACCGCGTCCTTGAGATATGACACCCACTCGGAGGCCGACCGCTCCGGGCCCTCGACCGCGAGCCCGGAGGCGGCGGTCATCACACCTTTTCCAGCTCGGGCCGGCCGAGCAGCCCGGTCGGGCGCAAGACCAGCACGAGGATCAGCACCACGAAGACCGAGACGTCCTTGTATTCGACCGAGAAATAGCCCGACCAGAAGGCTTCGATCAGCCCGATCAGAACGCCTCCGAGAACCGCTCCTGGCAGCGAGCCGATTCCGCCCAGAACCGCAGCGGTAAATGCCTTCACGCCGGCAAGAAATCCGATGAAGAAATCGACCACGCCATAATAGAGGGTGACCATCAACCCGGCGACGGCAGCGAGTGCTGCACCCATCACAAAGGTTGTCGAGATCACCCGGTCGACATCGATTCCAAGCAATGCCGCCATCGGCATATCCTGTTCGCAGGCGCGCTGCGCGCGGCCGAGCGACGTGGCTGCTATGAGGGTGGTGAACCCGGCCATCAGCACCAGCGTCGTCAACATGATCAAGAGCTGCAGATAACTGAGGCGGACGGCGAAACCACCGCTCTCGAATACGGTGAAGCCGCCTTGGACCAGCGGCGGCATCGGCTTGGCCCGGGCGCCTTGCAGGATCTGCACGTAATTCTGCAGAAAGATCGAGGTACCGATCGCCGAGATCAGCGGGGCCAGTCGGGGCGATCCCCGCAGGGGCCGGTAAGCTACGCGTTCGACGGCCCAACCATAGATCGCGGTGAACAGCATCGTCGTCAGCAAGACCAGTGCCAGCGCGAGCGGAACATAACTGATGCCGGCGAGCCCCAGCACCAGAAAGGCGATGATCGAGATGAAGGCGCCAATCATGTAGATCTCGCCATGGGCGAAATTGATCATGCCGATGATGCCGTACACCATCGTGTAGCCGATCGCGATCAACCCGTAGATCGACCCCAGAGTGAGGCCGTTGATCAGCTGTTGCAGAAAATATGCCATCCTCGCGCCGATCGCGCCCCCTACCCCGCCCGGGCTTCGCTCGAAAGTATGCAGAACGACCCGCGACCCGCAAGCCGACCGCGCTGTTGACCCACAAAGCCGCCGCCCGGGCAGCGTTCAGCCATTACCCACGGTTGAGCCGAAGATTTCCTGTCGCTCCATCTACAGCGAATCTGCAGCAAAAACTCTCCCTATGGTTGCATAGGTGTGCCGCTTCTGCTCGAGGAACCTGCCTGAAACCGGGCGTTCCGCTATCGGTTTGATAATCTGTATTATGAATCAGGCAATTTCTGGGCCGAATTGCCAACCTCGGCCGAATTGATTCCTTAACGGGGTCCGGCGCATATAGTCGCGACCCGCTCATACCCGAGAGCCTCGATGACCAGTAATATCGCGCACGCCCAGCCTTCCTCCGTTTCCGCCGAGAGCGTCTTCGATTGGGCGGACCCGTTGCTCCTCGACGACGCGTTGAGCGACGAGGAGCGGATGGTGCGCGACAGTGCCCGCGCCTATTGCCAGGAGAAGCTTCTCCCCCGCGTGCTCGAAGCCAACCGGCACGAGCGTTTCGACCGTGAGATCATGACCGAGATGGGAGCGCTCGGATTTCTTGGGGCGACCATCGACGGCTACGGCTGCGCCGGGGTCAACTATGTCTGCTACGGGCTGATCGCGCGCGAGGTCGAGCGCGTCGACAGCGGCTATCGCTCGGCGATGAGCGTGCAGTCGAGCCTCGTCATGCATCCCATCCACGCCTTCGGCAGCGAGGCGCAGCGGCAGAAATACCTGCCCAAGTTGGCATCAGGCGAATGGATCGGGTGCTTTGGCCTGACCGAGCCCGATCATGGCTCCGACCCCGCCGGCATGACGACGCGGGCGACCAAGGTGTCGGGCGGCTATCGGCTGAGCGGCGCCAAGATGTGGATCACCAATTCGCCGATCGCCGATGTGCTCGTGGTCTGGGCCAAGACAGAGGACGAGGTGATCCGCGGCTTTATCCTCGAAAAGGGCATGAAAGGGCTCAGCGCGCCCAAGATCGAGGGCAAGTTCAGCCTGCGCGCGTCGGCCACCGGCGAGATTGTGATGGACGAGGTGTTCGTCCCCGGGGAGAACCTTCTGCCCGGCGCCAAAGGGCTGCGCGGCCCGTTCTCCTGCCTCAACAGCGCCCGTTACGGGATCGCCTGGGGGGCGCTGGGTGCCGCCGAGTTCTGCTGGCACGCCGCGCGCAACTACACCCTCGAACGCCGCCAGTTCGGTCGACCGCTCGCCGCCAACCAGTTGATCCAGAAGAAGCTTGTCGACATGTAGACCGAGATCACCCTCGG
>WNFR01001100.1_pt1 | contig 28017 bp, 22 predicted proteins | sample 5400221 | NCBI WGS metagenome assembly WNFR01 (sample SAMN13153357, study PRJNA577476) | soil metagenome | isolation source: 40 cm soil under Madrone tree | place: USA:California | collected 2016-06-14
TTTATTTTTAACGGAAAGAAACAAACGCCATGAACTGGCTAAAGACCCTAACCATCTCTCTATTGGCTACTTTCCTCGTTGGGTCATTCGACGCATCGGCGGCTGATCCTCCGGCGAGTGATATTGCCCAAAAAAGCTATGACTCTTCAAAAGTAGCGGATTCGACTTCCGATGCTACTTTCAAGCTTGTCAATTCAACAGGGCAAGAACGAATTCGTGAGACAACCGGAGGGACAAAGCTCATCAAAGGCACGACTGACAACATGCGAATCACGACTTTTATGAGTCCGTCCGATGTTAAAGGGACAAAGACACTTCTGATCGAGCATACCGGTAAAGACGACGACATTTGGATTTATCTTCCTGCGCTCAAGAAAGTCAGAAGGCTTGTCTCGAACAATAAGAAGGACTCATTCGTCGGCACAGACTTTTCATATGGCGACGTGATTGGTCATCGGCCCAGCGACTGGAATCACAAAATCGTCAAAAGTGAATCGGTCGATGGTCGAGACTGTTTTGTACTTGAGTCCACACCTAAAACATCAGAGGTCGCGGATAATTCGGGCTATTCAAAGCGCGTTTTTTGGATTGATAAGGAAAACTTCGTGCCGCTCAAAGGTGAGGTCTACGATTCTGGAAATCAGCTTTTGAAGAAGTTTACGGCCAAAAGAATCGAGAAGGTCGATGCCAGGAATGATAAGTGGCAGCCGATGTACTTAGAGGCCGAGAACGTTCAAAGCAATCATCGAACGACATTAGAGTTTAAGAACTTCAAGGCTAATGTCGGTATTGACGATGATAAGTTCACAACGCGGGATCTTGAAAAACAGTAGTGCCTTTGCTGGTCACCGGTGCCCTTGCGCTTTGCCTTCTTGGAAGTTCAGCGGACGCTGATGGAACTGTAGATGGCACTATGGATGGCAGCATAAAGGATACGATCGACGCATCTGGATCTTTGAAAGACGCGCTAGGCATTTCTGGATCTTTGAGAGCGGGATACTGGAATCAGGATAAGAACTTTACCAACAATACGGGATATTCGGTTAATTCGGCATGGCTCACGCTGAGACCGAAAGAGGTCGAAGGATTCAAGTTTTATCTTGAAGGTTACGTTCAGGGACAAGATCTTGCGCGTAAAGAAGATGCTTATTCAGAGCTTCGCGAGTTCTATGTCGAAAAGTCGATTGGCTCATTTGACTTCAAGGTGGGCCGACAAATTACCGTTTGGGGAAGGGCCGATCGAGTCAATCCGACTGACAATTTGTCGGTCAGCAATTTGAAACTTTTGATGACCGATACGGAAGATCAAAGATTAGGAGTTGCAGCTGTTCAAGCCGTCTACAATTTCGGACAATACCGATTGATTGGAATCTATATTCCAGAATGGCGATCTCCGACATACCCGATTCAAAGCTCTGTCGGAGCAAGTGTTTCCGAGATCTCAAAAAGCAGTTTCCAAAACCAGTTCGGAGTTAAACTCGATAAGTCGAGCGAAGCCGTCGACTGGTCATTCAGTTATTTCGATGGATTTAGTAAAGCCCCTGATTTGAGTTTGATCTCTGCTAGCTTTTCAGGGCTCAATGTTGGACTCAATTACAACCGCATTCGCGTCATTGGCTCTGACTTTGCCCTCAATCTTGGCAATTATGGATTTCGTGGAGAGGCCGCATATACCCGAACCGAAAATAGCGATGGCACGAACCCGGGGATTCAAAAGCCGAACCTTTATGCAGTAATCGGTGGCGATCGAACATTTTTCGAGGATTTTAATGTCAATGCTCAGATCATGTACCGGCACGTTTTTGGATTTCAAGATCCCGCACAAATCTCGGATCGCAACATAAGAACTGTTGCGAGTATCGAGTCAATCGTCACAAACCAGCAGTTTCGAGATCAGGCGGGAATGACCCTCAGGCCGAGCTACAGGATGTTCAACGAGACTCTTGAAATGGAAGTGGCTTTCGTTCGTTGGTTCGGAAAAGGAGACTCCCTGATCCGACCAAAAGTGACCTACGCCTTCACTGACAAGTTTAAAGGTATCGTAGGTGGGGAAATCTACAGTGGGCCGCCAGATAGTACGTTTGGGCTACTGAAACATGCCTCAAGTGCTTTCGTCGAACTCAGATACAACTTTTAACAGTCATAGCCCCTGTCTGCGGGGAGTGGCGCCAGTTGTTTGCAGCACCAGGCGCCATGAACTAACACGATGCGCCGTAGCAACCGTTCGACCTTAGCCCATTGGGCATCCAGCCATTGCAGATACAGATCGAGCGAGTTCTCCCGGACGCGGAGGACATCCGAGCGCTGGCGGCGGACCACCTTGCGGACAAGGCCTCGACTGTGCCCGGTACGACGCACAATCTCTTCGAACGGGGCGCGGGGCACCCGATCCTGTTCCTTCACGGCAACCCGACCTCCTCGTTCCTGTGGCGAGGCGTCCTGCCGCACGTTGAGGCCCCCGACCGCCGGCTGATCGCGCCCGATCTCATCGGCATGGGCGACTCGGACAAGATCCCGGCCGGCACTGAGTCCGACCGCTACCGCTTCGTGGGCCATGCTCGCTACCTCGATGCCTTTATCGACGAGGTGGTCGGGTCGGAGCCGCTGACGCTCGTCCTGCACGATTGGGGAGGGGCGTTGGGCTTCGACTGGGCGTGCCGCCACCAGCAGCGCGTCCGCGCGATAGCCTATATGGAGACGTTCGTTGCGCCGCTCACCCTGGAGGATCTGCCGGAAAGCTTCCATCCAATGTTGAAGGCCGTGCGTTCGTCGGCGGGCGAAGCTCTTGTGCTCGATGAGAAGATGTTCATCGAGAAGATGCTGCCCGGCGTCACGCAATGGACGCTGTCAGCCGACGAGATGGCAGAGTACCGGCGACCGTTCCTGGAGGCCGGTGACGATCGCTGGCCGACGTTGCGGTGGCCGCGCGAAGTGCCGCTGTCGGGCGAGCCGGCCGATGTCTACGATCGAGTCGCCGCCTACTCTGCATGGCTGAAAACAGCGCCGCTGCCTAAGCTCTTTATCGACGCAGAGGCTGGCGTGTTCATCACGGGCCGGATCAGGAGATTGGCGGGCAGCTTCCCCAACCAGCACCGCATCGTCGTCGGAGGTCTCCACTTCGTGCAAGAGGACAGCCCCGACGAGGTCGGACAGGCGATCGCCGGCTGGCTCGAGCGCATTTGATCAATCATGGGCTGACAAGGGGTTGGCGATCGGCGCGAACCCGTCCCGCCCGAGGAGCCTGCGATGGACGATTCGGATTCCCAGGAGGCCGCCCCGGCGACGGCCGGCGAAGCCGTTGACCACACTGGAGACGCAAGATGCGCCATCGCAGAAGGGACCCGGCGACTCTATTTCCGGAATCGGTTAAGTGTGGGCCGCTCTGGCCTGCAATCTGTATTGGCCGCTTGCAGAATTCGGTGCACTGTGGGCAGATGAGCCCGCCGCCGGGCTCCTCAGCAACGACGCGCGTCCCGGCGACCTCGCGATTTACCTCGAAAAGCTTCCAGCGGTGCTGGCAGCGAAGCACGAGTTCCTGACCGAACCGGCGCCCGGCGACCTCACAATCATCGCCACCGCACGGAGCCTACCAACTGCCGACGACATTGGCTTTGACGGCCTTCTCGGCGCCGGTTTGCTCGTTGGATATCGACTCGATGGTCCACTCCGCGTTTGCGGGCGAGGCCCCTCTCATCCTCGTTAGCGCCGCGTCGATCTCGCTGAAGGTCGGCCCATACAGAACTGCGTGACTCTTGCGCGCCGTCCGGTCATGGGAGAAGCTCACAACCTTCGCGTCGGCCCCGCCCGCCGCCTCCAGCGCGTCGAACACGCCTTTCCACGGGTAGGCCAGTGCGGCTTGCTCCTGCGCGCCAGCCTCATGACGCTTCAGATCTTCGGCGCTTGGAGGCGGCGCCCGCGAAGCCGCCTCCACCGCCTCGCGCTGCGCTGCCGCCGCCTGCATTGGGTGGCAGTAGGGCAATCGTAAAAGGTACTCAAGCGTCAATGTATTTCGATGCGGCAATGGACTTGGCTATCCGGTGCTCGTTTCAATGAGGTACCGCGACTGTGGAATCGGAGGCTGAGACGGTGGGCAAGCGATACGCGAGGTGGGAGGAGTCATTGACCTCGCTGTTCCTTCGCTTCTATGCGAAGAGCCTTACAAGGCCTTGGATAGATGATCCCTCGGAGGCTTGTAGCGAAGCGACGTATCGGCTTTCCATTCTGTTAGCAGCTCCGGTGGTAGTAGTCGACTCGATGGCGGTGGCCGTCTGCCGAGCTCTGTTTCCCACGGTGTTTTCGCGCCTAGTGACATTCTTGACGTTTGCGGCCGGTTTCATTGTCGTCGAGTTGATTGCGCAAAGCGCGTTGAGCGACAGGTTTAGTGCGTACGCCAGCAGGCCGGATGCTGCGAAGCAGTTCGATAAGCCGAGGAGTACAGGCGAAATCGCATTTGAGATTTGTTGTTGGGCGTCCACCGCGCTCTACATCCGGATACTATTACTTGCTCTTAGTTAGGTAACAGTTGTGATCGCGGCACGCTGCGGATCGCTACGCCGAAAAGGTGGCCGCTTCCCGCCGCATCCGTGCGGTTGGCGCTTCGTGAACGCGCGACCCGTCGAATCGCCAGAATCCGGATCGGGCGCTCCCGAACGGCCCCAAGGGGCACCGGACGAAATAGCGGATTCGGCTGAAGGCCGAGGGTATCGTCTCGCTCGCCGGCCTTTGGGAATGTGTGGACGGATCCTGAGAGCGGTGAGGGTGTGGAGACCTGCACGATCATCACGACGGCGGCGAACGAAGCGATCAGGAAGCTGCATGATCGGATGCCAGTGGTCCTGAGGCACGAGGACGAGGAGAGGTGGCTGGATCCGAAGGCCACAGGGAAGGAGTTGCTGGTGCTGTTTGACTCTGAGGCGATGACGATCGAGGCTGGATAGCCATTTGACGATCGTCCAGACCTCTTGTATAATTCCCAGACGATACATGGGAAACTCCAATGCATTCCGCAGGTACGGCCCCCGCCCATCATCAGAGGGATTCCGATGCCCCGGTTGTGCGCGACCTCGACTGGAGTGCACTCGACGCTTGGATCCTGTCGATGCTCGACGACAAGGTATTTCTGAGCCAAGTGCGACGATTGGACAAGTTTGAACTGGTGTACGTGTGGCGCCTCACCGAGCGCGCACTGGAGAAGCACCGGCAAGCGCCGTCGAGAGCCGTTGCACCGATCGACGTTCATAGACGACTTCTCGAAGGGCTGCAAGGAGAGTCTTTGCTCATCTCTTCGTCGATGTTCCTGAACTCCCTTGCTGAAGCCGAACGATTCTTCGATATCTCGTTCAAGACGCTTAAGTCGAAGATAGGGAAGTCCCTTGATACGGCGACGAGCGAGCTTGCGATGCGAGCGGCGCGTGTAACGGCCGCTGCGGCAGAGGTCCTTGGCGATTTCGATATGGCGCGAAAGTACATGCACACGAAGAACTTCGCCCTCGGAGGAGCAACCCCGGCGGAGCTGCTGAAGACCAGCGAGGGGGAGAGATTGGTTCTGAATGAGCTTCAGGCACACGCCGAAGGCGGACCTCTCTGATCCGTCAGCGTGTACGTTTATCGGACATCCCGCAAACCGAGTGCCCAATTCGATCCGCTCGACTCGAGCGCATCCATCCAGCGCGACGGGTGGCGCTTCAACGACAATCGAACGGGAATACTGTACGCGGCAGAAGTCGAGGCGCTGTCGATTTTGGAAGTCGTCGCCCGCCCAGGGTGGGAGAGTGTCGGCGAGCTCACTGTCGCCGTCATCGAGATACCGGATGACTCGATCGTTAGCCATCACGACCTTGGTATCGCGCTCCCGAGCAATTGGGACCAGAGACCGGCTGCTGGAAATGCGCGGCACATCGGACGCGCATTTCTGACTGCGGTCGACCGGGCACAGGCGAGCGGACGCACGATCTGCGGCCTGCGTGTTCCGTCGGTCATCAGCAAGTCGGATCACAATGTATTGCTTGATCCGCGCCAGAGATCTCGCTTTCGTGTTGCGCAACGGCACAAGATTCCATTCGGAAGGCTTCTCGCGACTTTGACCTAGCTTCGTCGACATGCCTACGGTCGCATCAGACCCTTCTACAATTCAAAACTGCTCAGAGGGAAGTATCTTGCTGAAACCCGCTGGAATCTTCTACAATGAGCTTCCTAAGTCTTTGATTCTATTCATTTCAACGCAAGATTCGTAATCAGTAGGTCCCCCGTTCGAGTCGGGGCAGCAGCACCATCTTCGTGACAGTGCTCCTCGAATATCCGCCGGCATGAGTGCCGTTCGGATGGTTGGAACGCTCGACGGGACGCTCTGTCCCGTTATTGCGCGTCCGGACTTTTCGACGGCGACCCTACCTTCGGCTGGATGGCTGCTCGTTGCGCGTCGATCTCCGCCTGAAGTTGCAACAACTGGCGGCGCTGGTGGTCCATCTCCCGCTGCTGCCGATCCATCTCGCGTCGTCGCTCCATCCGTTCAAGCTGCTCCCGACGGTCGAACTCCCGCTGCCTGCGGCGATCCTCTATCTCCTGTTCGCGCAGCATGTAGCGCTGCTCTGCCTCAATGCCGGCGACGACGGCTCCGCCCGGTGATTGATACGAGTCGGGAACGACCGAATGCGCGTGGAGTCCCAGAGGAAGAAGGGCTATCGACAGTATCGGGGCTGCAAGTCTCACGTACATGGAAATTCCCTTTCGATTCCATGCGGGTCAGCCCTCGTGCATAGCGGGAAACCCAGCAGCCATAGAGTATTTCTGCTGGGCGACCGGATTTAAGCCAGCAATAACCACAGAAAAGCCGGGCTGCTGACGCCATTGGCGCCACGTGCTCCAGGAAGATCAGTTGCTGATCCGCTGCGTTAAGCAATCGAATCGCTTAAGCATCCGAAGCTCGCGGCACGGTTCGGGGTGCGCGCGACCTTTTTCTCTGATCGGCGCTCTGCCAGTTTCGACGTTCCCAGCAACTCCTAACGCGGCTAGTTCTGTTGTCCCGGCGGAGTGCGGCTGTCCTCAAAGGGCCATACGCCGTGCTCGAACTTCAGCACCAGCAGCCCGTTGTCCTGGCAAGTGGTCCAGAGGGTGCCTCGCTGAGCGTCGAGATGGACCTGCGCGGTGCACCAGTCAGGTCCACCCGCCACCCAGCCGCCCGGTCGAAGATGATTGGATCCGGGGCTCGGCGTCGTTGTACCGGCCGGATTGTAGTAAGCGATCTCCTTTGGCCGGCGTGGATCGCGAATGTCGAACACACGGATACCAGAGTTGAAGTATCCGCAGGCGAGCGTGGTCGCGTTCTTCCTGTTGTCGACGCTGCAGTAGTGACTCCCGTACGTAAACGAGGCGCGGCCGACCAGGTCGGGAAGGACCATCGAGCAATTCGTCGGATCCTCAACCTCCAGCATCAGCCTCGACACGATCTTCGGCCTAGTCTCATCGCTGATATCGATGATGCGGGCGTACGGCCACGCCGGCAGTCCCGCTGCGCACGCTGCGTGCCAGCCTGCCGGCGTGTTCCCGCCGGACCCACCCTCGTCTACAAAGATAATGTACGGCTTGCCCCGGATCGTCACGTTGATCGTGTGCTGTGCTGCCTTGCCGTCTCTCCAGAGCAACTTGCCGACGATGCGCACCTTCGGGTTCGGCGTGCGGGCCTGGATCTCGCTGACGTCTGCAATGATGAGACCGTTGTTCGGCACGACGTCGGGGTTGCCCAGGCTGGTCAGATCGACAAAGGATGAATACACGGCCGTCACGAAGTACGCACGGTTGCCATCCTCGCTGATCGACAATCCATGAGCGTTTGCGTAGGGAGGGCCGACACCCAAGCCCGTGTTGAAAGTCGCAATCAACTTCGGCTCGGTCGGATCGGTCATGTCCACCGCGACATACTGGAAGTGGGCAAGGTCGCCGCCGTAGTACGTCAGGCCGTCCGGCGCCCAGCTTCCTTCGTGTCCGGTGACCGGCGCTGGAATGCCCGTGCTGCCATCTGGTTTGCCGACAGCGGTCGAAGTCAAGAACTGCGGATATCTGCAGTCACCCGACACGTCGTACACATCCACCTCCGGGCCAGCCCCGCCGTTATGGGCGTTGTTTGCCGCGAGCAACTGGCGGCGCTCGTTGACCTTGAGCGACTCCCAGGGATCGAGCATTGAAGTGGTGGTCAGATAAGCCGTCGGCGTCGGCTGAGTTGGATCGGTGAGATCAAGCACTCGAACGCCGAGCTGTGTTCGATTGGCGGTGCTGAACCCGGTGCCGTGATAGGCGCACACGTGCCCGCCCTGGGGCCCGTTGTCCGCCTCCGCTGCGGCTTCGTCCTCGTTCAACTTTCCGTCCCGGAACTCTGCAGTTTGCCAGTTCGCGCCGTCACTGCGGCTTTGGCCGATGAGCTTGAGGTTGCAGTTGAATCCCTGGAAGCCTGAGGCCCGCAATGCCGCCGGCACCTGCCCTTGTAGGGCAATTTCAGGATGATCTTCGGGACCGCACGCCGCTTTCGGGACCGCCCGCGGGGCGCCGACTAAATCGGACCCCTCGTCGGACTCGAGGCCGATCACTGTGGATGACAGCGCAATGCCCGAAACGACGACCAGACCAGGCAGCCACCACTTACTGTGACGCTCCTTCCGTACCCAAGCTCTCATGACCCTCTCCCTTGGAGCCTTCGCGCATGGACGCTGCATCAAAGTTTCGGATCCGTCAATTAGACGTAAGTAGCGTCAATGACTGGAAATCATCGAGAAACGCTGAGCCGCGGAAAGCACAAACTTTCAGATTAGCGCGCCGGTCGCCGCCCGTCTGTCAAATTCTTCCAAAACCTGTTGAGCTTTTCCGCTCGCGATCGCCAGCGAGGCGGGATACCACGCACCGTATGACCACTGCACTTCCGAGTACCTCACGCAGGCGGGAGTTCCGAACACCCACGTGCGACTCGGGAAGGTCGGCACCCACGGAAACGGTCACATGATGATGATCGAAAAGAACAACCTTGAGATCGCGGCGCTTATCGACAGCTGGATCGAGAGCAAGCGGGGAAATTGATAACGAGCAGCGGGGGCGTACCTCATGGCGGTTACGGCTAGCTCGCGCTTTCCCAAAGAAAGGACATACAGATGATGAAAAGAAGCGTCAACCGATTCATGCCGCCACTGCGAGTAGCTGTCTCGGCCGCAGCGGCGTTCGTCGTCACCCTCGCAGCTGCTGACGACACCAAGGGACCGCTCGTTCTCGAGAAAGTTGGAAGCTTTTTCGTTGGCGGAAAGGACGTGGCGGTGCCCTACCGCAGCGGCAGGTTCATCAGCCCGACCGCTGGCCGAGATCTTCGATTTCGAAGGCGTGCCACTTCTGAAGGCGGCGCCCAGGGTGCGGCCGACCGCGATCTTGGCAAGGAACGCGAGGTGATCTTCCGCCAGGTGCCAGTACGCACAGCCGTTAGCCGGAACGCCGATCACCTGCCTTGCAACACGACGGTCGTCCATCGACCACAAGCCGACCGACAGGGTTCGTAATCAGTAGGTCCCCCGTTCGAGCCGGGGCAGCAGCACCAGCAAAATCAAATAGTTGCCCCGGATCCGACGGGGCTTTTCTGTCCCAAACCAGCACCCCAACGTAGTCGACCGAATGACCTCGACTACGCATCGAGGGGCTGCTGACGCGCGGCGCCTGAGGAGCTTGGGATGCGTGAGCTCAAAGAGCCGAATGTGTTATTCGGACACGCTGACGCCCGAGCCGCCCATTTCGAGTCCATGGATTCGGAATCGATTAGCGGCGTCTCGGTAATCGACATGCTGTTCAGGGGTTTCACATCGTGATACCAGATGTTTCACGGATTGATCCAGAAGAGCCGAAGGAGCGCTAATAACTGCGACCAAAACTGTTCGTGTTGTGCCAAGGGAGTTGAGATACTCAATAAGTGGTAGTGGGTTCTTGCCCTCGTGCTGGCATGGGAACGTCCTCTGTCCCTTCTATGTTCCGTCGGATCATCGGCTGATGGCCATTGCGGAGCTGCCGCAATCGTCCGGCATGCCGGTGATTTTGAACCGCTGTCTTCCACCAGCCGGGCCGGGGATGGGACCTCAACAAGGGGGCCGGGACCTCAATGAGGAGTAAACGGCCATAGGCGGAAGGGTTGAGTGAGGGACATGGTGAGGGGACATAGATGGAAAAGTTCATTTCCGGGATCTTGCGTTTTCGAACCTTGATAGTCGCGATCGGTGCCCTCGTCCTTGGCGGCGGAGTCTGGCAGACGCTTCGCGCGCCTCTCGACGTCGTTCCGGAGTTCTCACCCCTCTCCCTGCAGGTGAGGACTGAAGCGCTGGGCCTGTCGGCCGCGGAAGTCGAATCGCTAATCACGGTTCCACTCGAGGCCGATCTGCTGATTGGCGTTCCGTGGATGAAGTCCATGGATTCGGAATCTGTCACCGGCGTCTCGGTAATCGACATGCTGTTCGAGCCTGGAACGGACCTTTTGCGCGCTCGCCAGATGGTCAACGAGCGTATGACGCAAGCGCGTGCATTGCCGAACGTATCGCTGCCGCCGACGCTGCTTCCGCAGATCTCCACGGCGAACCTCGTTATGAACATCGGCATGAGTTCGTCGTCGGTTTCGCTGACCGATATGTCGACGCTGGCGCAGTGGACGATCGTTCCGCGACTGGTCGGCATTCCCGGTGTCGCGAATGTCTCGATCTGGGGGCAGCGAAACCGCCAGGTCCAGGTCCTGGTGGATCCGGTGCGGCTGCACCAGAAGGGCGTCAAACTCGATCAGATGGTCAAGACCGCAGGTGAAGCCGTCTGGGCTTCGCCCCTGACGTACTTGAACTCGTCCACGCCCGGCGCGGGCGGTTTCATCGACACCCCGAACCAACGGCTCGCCGTGCGCCATGTTTTTCCCATTACGGCGGCGGCGGATTTCGCGAACATTCCCGTCGTTGGAACATCGATCCCGATCCGCGAGATCGCGGACGTGGTCCAGGGCCATCAGCTGCTGATCGGAGACGCCATCACAAAGAATGGACCCGGCCTGCTGCTCGTCGTCGAGAAGTATCCGGGGTACAACACGCTGGAGGCGACCCGGGCGGTGGAAGCTGCGCTCGACGAGCTCCGTCCGGGCATGTCCGGCATCGATATCGACACGACGATCTACCGGCCCGCGGGTTTTATCGAACGGGCGGCCGGGAACGTGTCGACGGTCGCCCTGATAGGCGCCGTGCTCGCGTTGATTGCAATCGTCGCCTTCTTCCGGGATTGGCGCGCCGCGCTGGTAGCGACGGTATCGATGGCGTTATCGATCTTTGGCGCTCTGTTCGTCCTCTACGTCCGCGGCCAAGAGGTGAACATGATGGTTGTCGCTGGCTTGATGGCGGCGATCGCCATCGTGGTTGACGACGCCATCGTCGATTCCGAGGCCATCCGACGCCGCCTGTCGGAAGCCCGCCGCAACGACCCATCGAAGTCCTTTTGGCGGATCGTCGCCGGCGCTTCGGTGCAGATCCGTAGGCCGATGCTCTACGCGGCACTGATCTGCTTGATCGCGGCGGTTCCAGTGCTGCTGGTTGCCGGTTTGTCGGCCGCGTTCTTCCGGCCGCTCGCCTGGTCCTACATGTTGGCGGTGATCGCTTCGCTGGTGGTGGCGATGACGGTTACACCGGCACTGAGCACGCTGCTGTTCTGGCGCGCGGCCATGGCGGAGCCGCCAGCGCCGTCTCAGAGGCCGGGCGCGGTCCAGCAGCGCGTTCGAAAGCTGGCGGAGGCAATGCAGCGCTCGCCGTCGATCACCTTCGGCCTCGCGGCCGTCGTGGTCGTGGTCGCCGCACTGATTTTGCTCCTCCAGGAGCGTTCGTACGTGCCCTCCTTCAAGGAGACCGACGTGTTCGTCGAAGTGCAGGCTCCACCCGGAACCTCCCTGACCGCCATGGATGCCATGACAACGAAGCTCATCGGCGACCTTCGTGGCGTGCCCGGGGTGCGCAACGCCGCGGCACAGGTGGGTCGCGCACTTCTCTCGCATGACGTGATGGATGTGAATAGCGCCGTAGTCTGGGTAAGCCTGGATCCGAAGGCCGACTATGAGGGCACGTTGGCGGCGATGCGTAAGGTCGTCGCCGGCCGGTCGGGAATCACCGGCGAGGTGCAGACCTACCTTTCCAAGCAGATGCGCGAGCGACTGACCGGCGAGGACAACGCGGTCGCGGTGCGTGTCTTTGGCCAGGACCTCGGGATCCTGCGCCAGAAGGCCCAGGAAGTCCGCGATGTCCTTGCGACGATTCCCGGCATCAAGAGTCCGCAAGTCGAGCAGCAGGCGGAACAGCAGGAGATCCAGATCGAAGTCGACCTCGAAAAGGCGCGGGCCTACGGCCTGAAGCCTGGTGACGTCCGGCGCAATGCCTCGGAACTGATCGGCGGCGTCACCGTTGGCAACCTGTTCCAGGAAGCGAAGGTGTTCGATGTCGTCGTCTGGGGACGGCCGGAAATTCGCAAGGATCTGAACGACATCCGGAACCTGCTGATCGATACGGAATCGGGTGCGCAGGTGCGCTTGGCGGACGTCGCGCGCGTCAATGCCGTACCTGCTCCGAGCGTGATACACCGTCAGGGTGTCTCGCGGCGTATCGACGTCGAGGCATCAGTCAGCGGACGATCGGTCGCCGATGTCACCGAGGAAGTGAAGCGTCGGCTGCAAAACGTTGCGTTTCCGAACGAGTATCACGCCGAAGTTCTCGGCGAATACGTCGAGCGCAAGGCTGCGATGGCCTCGCTGTACAGCTACATGTTCGCGGCCGCGGTCGTGAGCTTCCTTCTGTTGCAGGCCGGGCTTGGAAGCTGGCGCCTTTGCGTGCGCGTCATCCTGGGCCTGCCACTGGCGGCCCTGGGCGGGCTTGTCGCGGGCGTCTTGTCGGGCGGAACGTTGTCCCTCGGTTCATTCCTGGGGCTCACCGTGGTAATGGGGCTCGCGCTGCGCAACGGGACGATGCTTGTCGCTCGAGCCCGCGAGCTTGCGCGGCAGCCGAACGGCGACGCCGACAACTTTGCGCAGGCGGCGGCGGAGTGCGCCCCGGCCGTGCTTGCCACCGCGGCCACACTGGCGCTGTTCGTCCTGCCGTTCGCTGTCGCCGGCAACGTCGCCGGAATGGAAATCCTGTACCCGGCGGCGGTCGTGATCCTGGGTGGTCTCGTCACCACGCCCCTTTCGACACTGCTCTTTATTCCGGCCCTTTATCCGCGATGGTCGCCGCAGCATGCTGACAGCGCGCAGGACCTGCTCTTCGACGCCTAATGAACGGGCCGATTTCTCGAGGATTCCAGTCCAGCAAAGGAGTGATCGAAATGCCCAAAGCCAAGATCGAAATGCCCAAAGCCAAGTTACCAGTCATTGCGGTTTGCGTCGCGCTCGCGTGGGCCGGCACGCAGTTCGCCGCGCCGGCCGCGATGGCCGATTCGCCGGCGCCGCCGATCCAGGAGAAAGACGTCACGGTTAAGCGCCTCGACTCCGGCCTCAGCGAGATCATTCTTCCCGAGAAAGCGGCCCGCAGACTGGAGATCAAAACCTCCGAGGTCCGCGCGGATGCCTCGGGCCGTAAGGTGGCACCGTATTCGTCGATCATCTACGACCTCGCCGGCAACAGTTGGGTTTACTCGGAGGTCGGGCCGCACAACTACGAGCGCCAGGAGGTCAAAGTCGAACGCATCAAGGGCGGCGAGGCCTTGCTCAAGAGCGGCCCGCCGGCCGGAACGAAGGTGGTGACCGCCGGAAGCATCGAGCTCTACGGAACGGAAGTCGGCGTCAACGGCGAATAACGGCTGCGAGGGTGCCAAGCCATGTTTCGGTTCATCGTCGGCACTAGTCTGCGCTTCCGCTTCCTGATCGTGGCGCTGGCGCTCGGTCTCGTCTACTTCGGAACCCAGCGCCTGAATCAGATTCCGATCGACGTGTTTCCGGAGTTCGCCTCGGCGCGCGTGGAGGTACAGACGCTCTGCCTGGGTCTTTCTCCGGCCGAGGTCGAGGAGCAGGTCACGGTGCCGATCGAGAACGCGCTAAACGGGGTGCGCGGTGTCGAGGTCCTTCGGTCAAGTTCGGTGCCGCAGCTGTCCTCGGTTACCGCGATTCTCGAGCGGGGCGCCGACGAACTGCTGGCGCGGCAGCTCGTGACGGAGCGCGTAGCCATCGCGATGCAGGGCCTGCCGACCTGGGCCGCGCCGCCGGTCATGATGCCGCCCGTGTCGTCGACGAGTCGGGTCATGAAGATCGGCGTCACGGCGAAGAAGCTCGCGATGATGGACCTTTCGATGCTGGCCTATTGGAAGATCCGGCCACGGCTGCTGGAGGTTCCTGGCGTGGCGAACGTGCCGATCTGGGGCGAGCAGCTGAAGATGCTGCAGGTACTCGTGGATCCCGAGCAGTTGGCGAAGCTCGGCCTCAAGCTCGACGATGTGATGGAAAAGACCTCGGATGCGCTTGAAGTCGGGCTGCTTCGCTATTCCGGCGGCGCCCATATAGGCACGGGCGGCTTCCTCGATACGCCGGAAAACAGGCTGGCCATCCACCACATTCTCGCAAGCACGACGCCCGAGACACTCGCGAAGGTCCCCGTCGCGAAGCGCGACGGCAAGGAGCTCACGCTGGGGGACGTCGCCAAGCTCGAATGGGGCAGGCAAGCGATGATCGGTGATGCCGTGATCAACGATGGCGACGGGTTGATGCTGATCGTCGAGAAATACCCCTGGGGCAATACGCTCGAGGTGACCCGCGGCGTCGAACGGGCGATCCAGGAGATGAAGGCCGGCCTGCCCAACGTGGAATTCGACACCAAGATCTTCCGGCCAGCGGAATACATCGAGGCCTCGGTCGACAACCTGTCCCGGACGCTGATCCTCGGCTGCATTCTCGTCGTGATCGTGGTCTGCGCCTTGCTATATGAGTGGCGGTCCGCGCTCATATGTATCGTCGCCATCCCTCTTTCGCTGCTGGCGGGGATACTCGTGCTTGCGTGGACCGGCTCGACCATGAACACCATGGTGTTGGCCGGGTTCGTGATCGCGGTCGGGGTCGTCGTGGACGACGCCATCCTCGGCGTCGAAAACGTCGTGCGGCGGCTGCGCCAGGCCCGGGCGGCCGGAGATCCCAGATCGACAGCCCGCATCATTCTCGATGCCTCGATCGAGGTGCGGAACCCGATTTTCTACGCGACGCTGATCGTCGTGCTGGCCGTCGTCCCGGTGTTTTTCATGCAGGAGCTTTCCGGCGCGTTCTTCAAGCCGCTTATCCTCGCGTATGTCATGGCGATCGTCGCGTCGCTGGTCGTCGCGGTAACGCTGACGCCGGTGCTGTGCCTGCTCCTGTTGCGCGGCAAGGCACTGGACAGGCGGGAGTCCCCGCTTGCGCTGTGGCTCGGCCGGCTCTATGGACGGATGCTTACCTGGTCGATCCAGCATCCGGCGGTTGCCCGCACGGCGGTCGTCGTCATCAGCCTCGCCGGCGTGGCGACGATCCCGACGATGGGCTATTCGCTGCTGCCGCCTTTCAAGGAGCGGGACTTTCTGATCCACTGGATCGCCGACCCGAGCACGTCGCATCCCGAAATGCTGCGCATCACGCAGCGCGTCAGCCGTGAGCTGCGCTCCATTCCAGGGGTTCGCAATTTCGGCTCGCATATCGGGCAGGCCTTTCTTGCGGACGAGATCGTCGGCGTTGCCAATGGCGAGAACTGGATCAGCATCGATCCGAAGGTCGACTACGACCAGACCGTTAACGCCATCAAGCAGGTCGTCGACGGGTATCCCGGGTTGTATCGGGGTGTCGACACCTACCTCGGGGAGCGAATCGACGAGGTGTTAACGGGCGAAAGCGAACCGATCGTCGTGCGCATCTTCGGTTCGGACCTGAAAGTCCTGAGGGAACAGGCAGAACGGGTGCGCCAGGCCCTGGTCAAGATCAAAGGAACGGATGAGGTCAAGAAGGACATCAACGTCGACGTCCCCCATATACAGGTCGTTGAGAACACGGCCGCAGCCCTGCGTTACGGACTCAAGCCAGGCGACGTCAGGCGGGCGTCCGCCGTCCTGATGGCGGGAGAGGAGGTTGGCGACATCTTCAACGACGGTCGGACCTATGACGTGCAGGTCTGGACCACGCCGGAATGGCGCCACAGCCTCAACTCGGTCCAGCAGCTGCTGCTCGATACGCCCACCGGCAAGCGCGTCCGCATGAAGGACGTGGCCGATATCGCCATCATGCCGACGCCGAACGGCATCAAGCGGGAGGGCGGGTCCCGGCGCATCGACGTGCAGGCCAACGTCCAGGGGCGCGACCTGGGGTCGGTCGCGCGGGACATCGAGAAGCTCCTGTCGTCGATGCAGTTTCCGCTTGGCTACCACGCCATCCTGCAGGGAGCCTACGTCGAACTGCAGTCGGCGCAGGAGAATCTGCAGCTGTTCGCCGTCATCGCGATGATAGGCGTCTTCCTGCTGCTGCAGCTGTCCTTCAAGAGCTGGCGGCTTGCCGCGCTGAGCTTTTTGACACTTCCCTCCGCGCTGGTGGGTGGATTGCTGGCGGCGTTCGCCGCGGGAGCCGAGGTCACGCTGGGGTCGCTTGTGGGCTTCCTTTCGGTGCTCGGCATCGCCGCGCGCAACGGGATCATGATGATCAATCACTTCCAGCATCTGGAGCAGTTCGAGGGCCAGACCTTCGGCAGGGAGCTCGTGATGCGCGGTGCCAGGGAGCGGCTGCGTCCAATCCTGATGACGACCGGCGCGACGGCCTTGGCGATCGTGCCCCTGGTGATCTACGGCAACCTGCCCGGACAGGAGATCGAATACCCGATGGCCACGGTCATTCTCGGCGGCCTCGTCACCTCGACCCTGCTCAATCTGTTCGTCGTTCCGACGCTCTATCTGCGCTTCGGAGCGGGCAGCGCGCCATCGGACCGGCCGGCACCAGAGCCGCTCGCTGCTGCAAGCTAGCGCCATGGCGAAACGGAGGATTTCTGCCGATCCCCGCCGCTCCGGTGGAGGGACGTTTTCCGGGAGTTGCCGATATGCGATCCGCGTTGCCCCTGATGCTTGCATTGATCCTGACTGCACTGCAAGGCGTTGCACGGTCGGAAGAGACGTTCCAGAAGGTCGGCGTCTACCTCGAACAGACGGTCGAAGACCAGGACTCGGAGATCATGTTCGAGGCTATCGGAGGCGACCTCGGACTGACAACGCTCAAGGTGGTCGCGCCCGACGGCCGGACCGTGGTCGACTTCAAGGCACCGGACTCGAAACTCGGCGTCCGGCAGGTTCACCTGGAAAGTCCCGAGCCGAAGGACAAAGACGCGATCCGGAAGGACTTTCCCGAGGGAACCTACCGTTTCGTCGCTAGCACAACGGCCGGAACGGCGCTGCGCGGCCAGACCACGTTGAGCCACAAACTGCCCGACGCCCCTTCCTTCGTGCAGCCGCAGCCCGACGCGACCAACGTGCCGGTGAAGAGCCTGCAGATCCGCTGGCGTCCGGCGAAGGGCGTGGCGAAGCAGCTGGTCGTCATCGAGCACGAGCCGACCGGCAACGAATTCAGGATGAACTTGCCACCTGCCTCGGCAGCCTTCGTTGTGCCGGACGGATTCCTGTCACCGGGCCGCAAGTACAAGCTCGGGATCTCGGCCGTATCCAATGACGGCAACAGCACCGTCATCGAAACCGACTTCACGACCGCATCCGGAAAGTAGGCCGGTGACCAGCGCAATCGCGAACATGTCGATGCAATCCTCGAACGGAGCAAGGGAAATGCGGAAGTACGGGAAGTACGGAGTGACGGGTGCAATCGTCCTTTCGATCTGGAGCGGGGATGCGGGTGCCCAGGCTCAGGCACCCGCCGGCCTGGGTCCGATGGAGTTCGGGATGACGCTGAAGCAGCTGGTCGAATCGATCGAGAAAGTCGAGCAGCTGATCTCCCGCTGCATGCGCGAACAGGGCTTCGAGTACTTCGCCGCCGACTACGAGACCGTGCACGCGGGCATGAAGTCCGACAAGCACATGCCGGGCCTGACCGAGGAGGAATTCATCAACAAGTATGGCTTCGGCGTCGCGACGATGTATACGGGGCTTCCTCCGCAGCTCGAGAGCGGCCACAGCCCCGCGAAGGTGGGGCTCGGCGAACGCAACGTCCAGGTATTCAAGAGCCTGCCGGCGCGCGACCAGGCCGCCTACAACCGTGCGCTGCTCGGCGACGGCTTGTCCTTCGCGATGGCGCTCGAAACGGAGAACCTTTCGCAGACCGGTGGCTGCACGCGCAAGGCGGTCGAACAGGTGTTCCAGCCCCAGCAGCTGAAGTCGGACTACTACAACCCGCAGAATGCGCTGATCAACACCGACCCGCGGATGAAGGCGGCGTTGAGGAAGTATGCAGCCGAGATGAAGAAGGCCGGTTTCGACTACACGCATCCGGATGAGGTCGAACCCGACGTACGGGCCAGGCTCGCTGCCCTGACGAGCAACGGCACGATGCCCATCGAAAAAATGTCACCCGAACAGCGCGCCGGGCTCGCGAAGCTGCAGGACTACGAACGTCGGGTGGCGGCGAAGGACTACAAGCTGCAGGAAGAGCTCTTTACCCCGGTCGAGCAGCAGATCCAGAGAGAATTGTTCGCGCGCAAGGTCAAGTGAACGCGATCCTGCGGGCCAATGGTCCGCCCCTGCGCTGAACAATCGACGGGGTTTCGCGATCCAGAATCGCCATGGCCGCAAATCGAACCAACCTGCTCTATTCGGTCCTCGGCGGCGTCGCAGCGGCTGCGTTGGGCACGTGGATACTGGGCTCGCATATCGAGTCCCCCGCGGATGCCGCGGCGAGAACCGCGCCCCCGGTGCCATCCCCAATCCTCGTCCCGGTCGAACAGCGCGTGCTGAACTCGGAGGTTGTCACTCGCGGCACGGCGCGATTCGGACTTCCACAACCCATTTCAATCGCGCCTTCGGCGCTCAAATCGAGTCCCGGACTGGTGACCACTATCCCGGTGAGGAACACGCAGTTCGGCGAAGGTTCGGTGATGCTGACCCACTCGGGGCGGCCGGTCTTCGTATTTCAGGGAAGCGTCCCGGCGTACCGAGACCTTTCTTCCGGGGTTGCCGGCGACGACGTGCGCCAATTGAAGCGTGCCCTGAAGCGGCTCGGGTTCGATCCCGGAGCGCCTGACGGGCCGTACGACGAGCGCACCAGCGCGGCCGTTGCCGCCTTCTACAAATCCAAGGGTTGGGAACCTTTTGGCCCAACGCGCGAACAGATCTCCGGCCTGCGGACAATCGAGCGCGACTACGCCGACGCGATGAAAGCCAAGGCGGCTGCCGATGCGGCCAATGCCGCGGCCGAGCTCGCCGTCAAGTCGGCCCGCGCAACGGCGGCGCACAATTTGAGGTCTGCGTCGCTGGAGGCCTCTCGCGCGCTTTCCGAGACCAGCGGCCCCGAGACGACGACCAAGTCACTGAGCCTGGAAGCCGAGCGCGCGAAGGCCCGGTATGCCAACTCTTCCGCAGAGGCGGACCTCGCGGCCCAAAACGCCGAACGCGACCTGATCGTTCTCGATCCGCGGCAGACCGAAACGGCGCGTGCGGCCGCAGAAGCGAAGCTCGAGCTTGCACGCGCCGCGGTGGAAAAGACCAAGCGTGAGGGCGAACTGGCGGTCCAGGCCGCTGAGCGCGAGGCCAAGCTGGCGGCGCAGCGCGCCGAGCTGGGCCGCGCGGCCGAACAGGCGGCCAAGCTCGAAGGCGAGAAGTCGGTCCAGGCGGCTGTCGATGCGGAGAAACTTGCCGCACTGGATGCACAGATCGCGGGACAGCGGGCGGATCAACTCGCTGCCGAGCTCAAATCTGCGAAGCAGAAGCTCGGGATCCAGATACCGGTCGACGAGGTGGTCTTCGTCAAGTCCCTGCCTTTCCGCGTCGAGGCGGTGTCTGCCACTGTCGGCAGCCCGCTCTCCGGTCAGGTCATGACGGTGACCGACAACCAGCTGGCCGTCGACGCGTCGCTCACGCTCGAGTCTGCACCCCTCGTGAAACCCAAGATGGCGGTCGCCATCGACGAGGAGTCGCTCGGGGTAAAAGCCGCGGGCGTCGTCGACTTCGTAGACACTACGCCCGGCACGCATGGCGTCGATGGCTTCCACATCTATCTTGCCATCAAGGTCAACCCCACGCCGGTGCGGCTGGAAGGCTACTCGGTCCGTCTGAAGATCCCGATCGAATCGACCAAGGAAGCGGTTACGGCGGTTCCGGTCAGCGCGCTTTCCCTCGCGCCTGACGGGACCTCCAGAGTGCAGGTCGAGAACAATGGGGTGCTCAAGTACGTCACGGTCAAGCCGGGGCTGTCCTCCGGCGGCTACGTGGCCGTCGCTCCGGTTGAAGGGACGCTGAGCGCCGGTCAGCGCGTCGTGGTCGGCTACAACAATCCGGACGCCAAGGATCAAAAATGAATGATCGCCTCCGGGCTGAAGACACAGTCGAGGCCGTTCTAACCGGAGCCCAGGGCGCGCCGGAACGCGTCATTGAACTGCGCAAGATCTGCCGACAGTACGGCACCGAGCCTGCCGTGCGGGCACTGGTCGATGTCGATCTGGCGGTCCGCCGCGGCGAGTGGCTGTGCATCACAGGACCATCCGGCGCCGGCAAGTCGACGCTGCTCAACATCCTGGGTTGCCTCGATCGGCCGTCCAGCGGCAGCTATCGGCTCAACGCGATCGAAACCACCACGTTGACGGACGTGGAACGCGCGGGCTTGCGCAGCCAGCGCATCGGATTTGTGTTCCAGGCGTTCCACCTGCTGCCCTATCGGTCGGTGCTCGAGAACGTGATGTTGGCGGAGGTCTATCGACATCGCTCCGCCCAGGGCCGGCGGGAGCGAGCCCTGGCGGCGATCGAACGCGTCGGACTCGCCCATCGTGCCGACTTCCTCCCGGGAAAGCTTTCCGGCGGCGAGCGTCAACGCGTCGCTATCGCGCGGGCGCTTCTCGGCTCGCCCGACCTGCTCCTGTGCGACGAACCCACGGGGAACCTGGACTCGAAGACAGCCACCGCAATCCTTGAGTTTCTTGCCGAACTGAACCGAGGCGGCTTGACGCTCGTGGTCGTGACGCATGACGAGAAGGTCGCCGCGTGCGCCTCCAGCAGGGTCGACATCATCGACGGCGTGCTGACGCGTCGCTCGGACGGCGGGCCCGCCGCGCTCGCGGCGGAGTCGCCGGCAACGACCGCAAAGGGGGGCGTGATCCGGTCCGGCATCACGTGGCGCGACCTGTTGAACGAGGCGATCGCCGGAATTTTCGTGCGGCCTGTCCGCACTCTGCTCACAGTGCTCGGCGTCGTGATCGGCATCTCGGCGCTGGTCGCGACAGTGGGCCTGACCCGGACGGCGGGAAACCGCATCATCAGCCAGTTCGATCGCCTGGCGGCGACCGAACTCTTCGTGGCGGCTCGGCCCGGCGCCGCGACTGGCACGGTCGATCCGAAGGCGATCCCCTGGGATGCGCCGGAACGGCTGGAACGCCTGAACGGCGTCGTGGCCGCGGGCACGATGAGCGATGTCGACGTCGGGGGTACCACGGTCGGCACATCTCCCGTGAGGGATCCTGCCAACCCAACCTCGTTCAAGCTTGCGGTGCGCGCCGCCTCGCCGGGCCTGTTCAGGGCCGTGAGGGCATCGCTTGAGGACGGCCGCCTGCCCGACAAGGGGCATTCGGAACGGGCGGACCGGGTCGCTGTGCTGGGCCAGGATGCCGCGGTGCGCCTCGGCCTCCATGATGTGGACCGACTTCCAGCGATATTGATCGGAGACCAGCTCTATCTGGTTATCGGAATAGTGCACGACGTCGCGCGCAAGCCCGAATTGCTCAGTTCCGTCATCATCCCGGAGGGCGCGGCGCGGCGCTACTACGGTCTCGCCGGTCCTGGCCTCGTCGTCGTCGAAACCAAGATCGGAGCGGCCTACCTGATCGCCGACCAGGCGCGGCTGGCCCTTCGGCCCGATGATCCGCGGGCTCTCAAGGTACAGGTCCCACAGGAACCCAAGCGCGTGCGCGACGAGGTGCAATCGGACCTGAACGTGATGTTTTTACTGCTCGGAGGCCTTTCGCTGGTCGTAGGCGCATTGGGTATCGCCAACATTACGCTGGTGGGCGTCATGGAGCGGAGGGGCGAAATCGGCCTGCGTCGTGCGATCGGCGCGACGCGTAGACACATCGCAACCCAGTTTCTCCTTGAGAGCGCCTCGATGGGGGTGATCGGCGGCGTCGTCGGCGCCTGCCTGGGTGTCTTCGTCGTAATCGGCGTCGCCGCCTATCAGGTCTGGACGCCGGTACTGGACCCGGCAATGCCGTTGCTCGCGCCTGTCATGGGAGGCCTTATCGGCGTGCTGTCCGGGCTTTTCCCGGCATCGCGCGCCGCCCAATTGGAACCTGCCGAAACGATCCGGGGCTGAGAAGCGAATGAACTTGGCCAGGCTATCCACTCGCAGCGGCGGGGGGGCACTGCTGTCGCTCGGGCTGTGCCTGCCTGCTTCGGCAGCGGCGGCGTCACCGGCAGGCACGGACGGATCCGAGCCCGTGCAAAAGATGGCGCAAGCCGTCCCTCCCGCGCCCGCGCCTGGCGCAGACGAAACGAAGCCTGGCGCAGACGAGGCGAACCAACCTTCCGAGTCCGAGCGCATCGAGGCTCTCGAGAAGCGGGTCAAGGAACTCGAACTCGCCAAGCCCAGGCAGGAGCAGGCGATCCGTTCAATCATCCGGAGCAGCCTTGCCGGCACGGGGTCGAGGATCAACGAGTACGTGAGTCTTGGCGGGTCGCTCGAGGTGGGCTTGAGCCAGAGGTCGGATTTCTCAGGGGAGCATAAGGGTGCGATCAGCTTGGATACGGCCGAGGTGGACCTCGAGATCAAGGCCAACGACTGGGTCAGCGGCAATTTCGTGTTGGCCTACGAGGCGGCCACCAGCATTCTTTTTCCCACGACGCCTTCGTTCAATAGCGGCGTCGATCGATTGACTGCCGACAAGGCGTTCCTGACGATCGGCGATATTCAGAAGTTTCCGCTGTTCGCCAGTGCCGGCTTGAAATATCTGGAATTCGGATCTTCGACCGGGGTTCACAGGGTCGACGTGCTCTCGCTCGCAAACCCGCTGACGGTGGAGGCGTTCGAGTTGCGAAACCCGGCGATCGGCATCGGGTTCGGGCTTCCGACGCCGGCCCTGAAGCCGCCTGAACCTCCGATTACGGTACCTCAGGTCAGGCCGTTGATCTTGAGTCCCATGGTCGATTGGGCTGCCCATGCGCTCGGTTACCAGCCTCCGCCGAGCCGTCCGAAGCCGCTGCCCCAGTACACCCCGCCACCCCAAGCCCCCGCCTTTTACGGGATCTTCAACATCTATGACCCCAACGGTGTGGACTTGCCCAATCGATCGCTCGGTAGTGGCTGGAACGGCCGGCTGGGCTATCGGTCCAGGGGGAACTGCGGCCACACCTATCCTGAGCTTACGTCATCGCTCGTCTGCCCCTGGTCCGTCGACATCAATGTCGACTACGACAACTCGATCTTCGACAGCCGGTTTCTGCAGTCCGAATACCAGCCGTTCCTCCAGAAGATCGGGAACGTGGGCGCTCTGGCGGGGACCATCAAGGCCACGTTGGGCCCGTGGCTGCTTGTCGGCGAATGGAACGGCGCTAGAACTGCCGCGAGTTTCGTCGATGATGCCGGGAAGATGCGGCACATCCGGCCGGCCGCTTGGCAGATCTCCGTGGGCTACCAGTTCGGTTGGAACCCGTGGGTCGAGGTCATCGGCGAACAGGGCGACTTCGTCTCGGTCGGCTATTCGCAGAGTCATGACCTGGCTGGCGTTTCAAAATTGTCCGGAACGACCGTATCCAGAGAGGGTTTCGTACCGAGGAACCGCCTCACGGTTACTGCAGGGGAGTGGGTGCTGGAGAACACCAAACTGACGATCGAATACTCCCGCGACTCCGACTACCAGAAGGACCAGGGCGGCACGGGGATGCGCGCGAACGAGTATGTCGCTGCGATCACGTACAACTTCTAGCTAGGGGTATACATCGTGGAGTCGAGCATGACGTTTTCGGTATTGACGGGTTCTTCCTCATTCAGCACGGCGAAGAAGTAATGGGCGGCGTGATCGCCGCGAGTTCATCGAAACCAACACAACTGGAGCGGAACCATATGCAGAACGGACGATCGTTTCGACAGCTCGCCCGGGCGGGTGTCTCGATCTACTCGGCACTGGCCATTCTCTGCGGCGGCTTGCTGTTCGCGGGAACGGCGACCGCCGCGGATAAAGCCGCAGCCGACGTGAAGATCACCGAAGAGCAGGCCAAGGAGAGCGCGCTGAAGGCGCTTCCCGGCAAGGTGAACAAGGTGGAGCTCGAGAAGAAGGAGGGCAAGAAGGTCTACGTCGTCGAGATCATTACCGAGAATCAGGAGCAAAAGAAGGATGTGTGGGTCGACCCCGTCTCCGGCAAGGTGGTCGGCGTCGACAAGTGACAAGGAAGGATCGACTACGCCCCCCTCGAGGGCGGCAGTGGGACGAGCGGCCACGCCATTCAGATGCTGTTGAGCTGTTCGTGGCAGGGGCCCGCCCACGATGTGGACTGTCAACTGTGGAACCAGCATAGGAGGCACGACGATGAAGCGACCGAACGTACGACGAATCACTCTTGTCGCTGTGTCGACTGCGGCGATGATTGCCGGCTTCTCGACATCGGTTCTGGCCGTGGATCAACGGTCTGACTTGCTGCAGGTCAACGCCAAGAACTTCAGTCACCCAACGGTCATCGACAACAAATGGATGCCGCTGAAGCCGGGCACGCAGTGGAACTACGAAGGATGGACAGTCGACGATGAAGGCAAGCGGATACCTTGGGGTGTCATTCAGATCGCCACCGACCTTGTCAAGAACATCAATGGGATCGATACGGTGGTGATGTGGGACCGCGATTACCAGAACGGCAGGCTCGAGGAATCCGAAACGTACTTTCGAGCGCAGGACGATCAGGGCAACGTCTGGCATTTTGGCGAGGTGAAGGAAGTCTACGATGAAGACAACAAGCTGATCGGCGCCAAGACATGGATGGAAGGGCGCCTGGGCGCCCGAGCGGGCATCATGATCCCCGGGGCGCCGGCAGTGGGCACGCCAAGCATTTCGCAGGGTTTAGCCCTCGGGGTGTACAAATGGGACGATCGATTTCAAGTACGGAAAGTGGGCGAGAAAGTGACGGTGCCGGCGGGTACCTTCGAGAACGTGCTCGTCGTCGAAGAATGGTCCCAACCTGAACTGGCCAAGGGTGCGCAGCAGCTTAAATACTATGCTCCCGGCATAGGCTATGTATCCGTTGGCTGGGAGGGCCATGACCCGACCAAAGAAACGTTGGAGCTGGTCAAAATGACGCAGCTCGATGCACAGGAGATGGATCGAGTGCGCGCCGAGGTACTTGAGCTCGAGAATCGCTCGTACTTGTATGGGCGCGAGACGAGGCCGCTTCGGCGCCGTGGGGAGTAGCCATCCTGCCGCGTGCCGAATGCTCGAGATGATCTCGCACGGCATCGACATCTCTGCTGAACTGACCGAAGTGAGCCGTAACCCAATCCGACGAAATTTCCAGAGAGGCGTGACCATGAAGCTATTCGAAATTCGAACCGCCATCGCGAGCGTTGTTTGCGTGGCGCTGTCGGTTTGCCTTGCACCGTCCGTTCGTGCGATGGATGATCGCACCGATCTGCTCGATTTCAAACCCGAAGCCTTCAGCCATCCGGCCGAGATCGACAACCAGTGGATGCCGCTCAAGCCGGGAACGCAATTGGTGTATAGCGGCTGGAAGATCGACGAAGAGGACCGACGGGTACCGTATCAGCTCATCGTTACCGTCACCGATCTCTTGAAGGACGTCGACGGAATAGAGACCGTCGTCGTCCTGGAACAGTATTTCGCCAATCGCAAGCTCGAGGTGTCCGGATTGGCCTTTCGCGCCCAGGACAACGAAGCCAATCTGTGGCTGCTCGGCGAAGTCAAGGAGTTCTACGACGAAAACGTGAAGCTGATCGCCGCGCGATTCTGGGCGGCAGGGCTCCAGGGCTCCCGGGCCGGCATCGTCATGCCGGCGAAGCCGACCGCGGGCATGCCTAGCTACTCGCAAGGCTACGTCGAGTCGCCGTATGCCTGGCATGACCGCGGACAGGTGCGGGAGACAGGCGCCAAGGTGAAGGTTCCGGCCGGCACATTCGACCACGTGGTCGTGACCGAAGAAGGATCGAGAGGCGGGCGGCACGCACCTCCAATCCAAGTCAAATACCATGCCCCCGGGGTCGGATGTGTCAAGGTGAACTGGGTAGGAAAGGACCCGGCCAAGGAAGGCCTGGAACTGTCCAAAATCGTGCACCTTGGCGAGCAGCAAATGGAGAAGGTGAGCAGTGAAGCAATGAAGATCGAGCAACGGGCCGATTACTACGGCCTGACGACCGAGCCGCCACGGGGCGCGGCAAAGGTTAGGTCAGCGCAGCGATGAAAGCCATTGCGATTCGCACGGTGATTGCGGCGGCTGCGGCCGCCGCGTTCTCGGTTTGCGCTTTCGACGCGGCCGCTCAAGAGTCCCAATGGCAGGATGAATTCGGAGTTTCGAAGTGCGCGCTGCAGACCTCGGGTCGCAACCAGTACTTCGTCCTCGAGCTGGGCTACCAGACGCTGCTGGAAGGTCCGGGTACACGGCTGCTCGTCACCGTCCTGGACGAGACGAAGACGATCGACGGGGTGACCACCCGCGCGGTCGAGGAACGCGAGTGGAAGAAGGGCGAGCTTTTCGAGGTCGCAAGGGACTACTACGCCATCTGCGGCGAGACCGGGGATGTGTTCTATTTCGGCGAAGAGGTCGACTATTACGAGCATGGCAAGGTGACCCGGCATGACGGCTCTTGGGTCGCCGAGAAAGGCAACCGCCCCGGGCTGGTGATGCCCGCAAAGCCCCGCTTGAACATGAAGTATTACCGGGAGATCGCTCCCGCAGCTGCGATGGACCGGGCCGAGATCGTCAGCCTCGACGAGACCTGCCTGACGCCCGCCGGCAGCTTCTCCAATTGCATGAAGATCAGGGAAACCTCGCCGCTCGATCCGACGCTCCTGGAATACAAGTGGTACGCACCCGGCATCGGGCTGGCGGCCAACGACACGGTGCGCCTCGTCAAGTACGGGCCCGCAACGGCCGATGGTTCATACGTCCAAGGGGGGCGGCAAGCGTCCATTGACCCCTAGCCCGCCTTCACGGGCCGTGCCGACTTCGAGCACGCCGCGAATCATCGAATCCGGAGGACGCCATGAAGCGACCCACTTTCAATCGCAAGCACGTTCCCCTTGCGGCGCTGGCGCTCGGCGCCGTGGGCGCGTTCGGTTGGTGGGTATCGAATCTCCGGGCTGAGGACGAGCCGCCTGCCGAGTCGGTCGAAGCGATCAAGCATGAAGGAGCGCGTCTGCTTGTGCCGGAGCGTTCGCCGCTGCGCCGCACGATCGCGATGCAAGAGGTCGGTCAACAGGCCATCGCGACTCAGGTCGTGCTGCCTGCGATCGTCGAAGCAGATCCGGCGAAGCTGGTCCGGGTGCTGCCGCCGATCACAGGCAGGATCATCAGCCTGAAGAAGCGCCTCGGCGACGCCGTCAAGGCGGGTGAGGCGCTGTTCGACGTCGAATCGGGCGAGCTCGCGAACGCGTTGAGCGATGCCACCAAGGCGGACGCCGCGCTGGTCCTGGCGCGGCAGAACCTCAACCGGCAGCGGGAGCTCGAGGCCACGAGCATCGCCGCCGAGCGTGATCTCGAGCAGGCCGAGAGCGAGTACGAGCAAGCGGTTTCCGAGGCCAAGCGCACCGATTTGGTGCTCGCGCAGATGGGTGTGGCCGACCGCAGCCTCATCAAGGGCGACTTGGTCGAAGTGCGGTCGCCGATTTCCGGCACGATCGTCGAACTGAGCGCCGGCAACGGCGG
>WNFR01001309.1_pt1 | contig 28003 bp, 25 predicted proteins | sample 5400221 | NCBI WGS metagenome assembly WNFR01 (sample SAMN13153357, study PRJNA577476) | soil metagenome | isolation source: 40 cm soil under Madrone tree | place: USA:California | collected 2016-06-14
CACACCCGTTCCCATCCCGAACACGGCCGTTAAGCCCTCCAGCGCCGATGGTACTACGTGGTCGCCACGTGGGAGAGTAGGACGCCGCCGGATCTCATGGTAAAGGCCCTGGTGCTCGCGAGAGCGCCGGGGCCTTTGCATTTGGAGCTGCCGTCGACAGCGCGCGCGTGAGGAGGGGACATGGGGGAGTCGAGCGCCAGAAGCACGACGGCCAGCGTCTTCTGCACGACGCGAAGCACAGCGACACGATCCGCCGCTCGCGCGCACACCGCACGTGCCCGTCGCGTCGACGCTCGGCGCGGCGACACCGGGGCCGCGATGCAATGGCTCGCGCTCGCGGCGCTCGTCGCGACCGTCGCCGGTTGCGCGTTCATGCACGACCCGATGGATCCGCGCGGCAAGCTCGATCACCGCGTGGTGAAGGACTTCGCCGACGCCGAGCACCTCATGCGCGGTCGCCATGCCTTCGAGAGAGCGCGTACACGCATCGATCGGGTACGGTCCGGCATGACGACGGCCGACGTGGAGATCGCGATGGAGGCGGTCGTCGTGACGGAGACGAAAGGCGCGAAGGACGACGAGGGGCCGCGGCGCAAGTTCGTCGACGGCTATTCCTGTAGCACCGACCCGAGCCCGCTGCGCCGCCGCTGGCTCTTCGGGTACGACGAGGGCGGCGTCGAGCTCGTCGGCTTCGCGATCGAGTTCGAGCGCGACAATCCGGAAAAGGAGAACTGGATCGTCCGCGGCGTCGACACGGAGCCGCACGACGATTGCCCGGAGACCGCCGAGTAGGGAGCCGGCCGTCCCAGCGAGCGGACCCGCGGCCGCTTGCAACGAGGCGAAGATAAGGCGAAGATGAGGACGTGCCGGCGCCCGCCCTCGCACCGCCTCCTCTTCGCGACCTTCTCGTCATGCGCGGCCTCGTTCACGGGGCGACGGCACGCGTGCAGCCGCCGCGGATTCCGACCGGCGTCGCCGCCCTCGACGCGCTGCTCGGCGGCGGTCTCGCGCGCGGCGCGTTGACGGAGATCGTCGGCCGGCCGTCGTCAGGCCGCACGACGACGACGTGCGTGCTGCTGCGGGCGGTCACGGCCGGCGGCGCACTCGCGGCGTGCGTCGATCTACCCGACGCCTTCGATCCTGCGCATGCGGCCGGCGCGGGCGTCGATCTCACGCACGTGCTGTGGGTCCGACCGCGCACGACCCGCGACGCCTTGCAGGCAGCGGAGCACGTCCTCGAGGCCGACGGGTTCGGTGTCGTCGTCGTCGATCTCGACGATGGGCGAGCGACGCGCACCGTGCCCGCCTCGCAGTGGATGCGCCTCACGCGCGCGGCGGCGCGGACGCGAACTGCGATCGTGACGCTCGGTCGCGAGAACATCGCCGGGACGTTCGCCATGGTGCGGATCGAGCTGCAGCGACGTGCGGCCGCGTTCGAACGCGGCGGTCCGTGCCCGTCGTTCACCGGCATCAGCGCGGCCGTGCATCTGCGAAAGTACAAGCTCGGCGCGCCGACGACGGCGAGCGTCGCGATGACGGCCGCGGCCGGATGGTGAGCCATGGCGCGCATCGCCTGTGCATGGGTGCCGGAGCTCGCCGTCACCGCCGTGGTTCGGGCGCGCCCCGAGCTGCGCGACGCGCCGCTCGCGATCACTGACGGCCGCGCCGCGCATAGCGTGGTGATCGCCGCGTCTGCGGCAGCACGCGCGACGGGTGTCCGCGACGGGATGACCGCGGCGCACGCGCGCGTCGTGTGCGACGGCGTCGTGGTGATGCCGTACGCGGCGGCGGCAGTGCACGCCGTCGGTGCGACGCTCGCCGACGTCGCCGCGACGCTCGGGCCGCGCGTCGAGCTCAGCGACGATGGGACCGTCTATCTCGATTGCGAGGGCAGCGCCGCGCTCTGCGCGTCGGAGGCGGAGCTGGCGACGATTCTCGCGGCGCGCGCGCGGCGTCACGGCCTCACCGCTTGGGTCGGCATCGCGGGCTCGAAAGTCGCGGCGCGCCTCGCGGCGCGCGAGAGCGGCGGTGTCCGTGTCGTACCGCGCGCGGAGGAGCATGCGTTTCTCGCGCCGCTGGCCGTCGAGCTTCTCGATCCCGATCCGGAGACGCGCGCNNNNTCCCGGCGGGCGAGGTGGCGCATCGACTCGGCCCCGCCGGCGCGCTCCTCGCGCGCCGGGCACGCGGCGAGGACGACGAGCTGCTGCGCTGCCGCGCGACGCCAGCGACGATCATCGAGGCGATCACGCTCGAGTACGAGATCGATCGTCTCGAGCCGTTGCTGTTCCTGCTGCGCCGTCTACTCGATCAGCTCGCGAGTCGGCTCGCGCTCCACGGCCTCGCGTGTGCCACCCTCGACGTGACGCTCGAGCGCGAGCGCGGGGCCGCGTACCCACGCCACGTCGTCCCCGCGGCGCCCAGCGCGGACGCGAAGGTCTTGCTGACCCTGGTGCGCGCGCACCTCGAGCGCGAGCCTCCCGACGATGCCGTGACGGGTCTCCACATCGTGGCGGCGACGGCCCGCATCCGCGCGACCCAGCTCGACCTGTTTCGACCGAACGGCCCTTCGGCGGTCGCGCTCGCCGCGACGATCGCGCGCCTCGCGGCGCTCTGCGGCGCCGACCGCGTCGGCCGTCCCGTCGCCCTCGATTCCCATCGCCCCGACGCGACCGCGGTCGCGGATTTCACCGATCCGGCGACGGCACATCACAGCGCACGAAACAATGCGATGCCGGCGCATACGTGTCGCGCAATCGCGGACAGCGCCCGGGCGTCGACATGCATCGCGACGGATTCCGACGGCGTGCCCGCCGATGCGCGTGTCGCGCTGCGCGCGTTCCGGCCACCGGTCGTGCTCGAGGTGTTCGAGAGCGCCGGTCGTCTCGACTATGTGCGCGGACGCGGCTTCGGCGGCCGCGTCGTGCACCTCGCCGGTCCCTGGCGGCTGCGCGGCGAGTGGTGGACCACCGATCCGTACGACCGCGAGTACTACGACGTCGAGCTCACGGATGGCGCGCTCTACCGCATCTTTCACGATCGACGCACGCGGCAGTGGCTCGCCGACGGCATGTATGACTGACGCGATCGCGCCGTACGTCGAGCTGCGATGTCGCAGTGCCTTCAGCTTCCTCCAGGGCGCGTCGCTGCCCGAGGATCTCGTGCATCGCGCCGCCGCGCTCGGCTACGACGCGATCGCGATCGGCGACCGCGACGGCGTGTACGGGGCACCGCGCGCGTTCGCCGCAGCGCGTGCCGCGGGCGTGCGCGCGCTCGTCGGTGCCGACGTGACGATCGCCGGCGGCCGCGTGTATCTTCTCGTGGAGGACCGCCGCGGGTACCGCAATCTCTGCCGCCTGCTCACGACCGGCAAGCTGCGGGCGCCGAAAGGCGAGTGCCGGCTCGGCTTCGACGATCTCGAGGAGTACGCCGCGGGATTGATCGCGCTCGCGCCCGGCGGTCCGGACGGCATCCTGAGCGACGATCCATCGTCGGCGAATCATCGCGTCGACGGGTCGTCGACGGTGAATCATCGCCTCGACGCGCGCGCCGCCGATCGCCGCCTCGACGCGCGTGCCGCTGACCCTCGCGCCGCCGAGCCGCGGGCGACGCTCGACCGGCTGCGGGCGCTGTTCGGCGGCGGCCGCCTCTACGTCGAGATCGGCCGTCACTACGAGCGCGAGGAGGCGGACCGGACGCGACGCCTCGTCGACCTCGCCCGTGCGACCGGTCTGCCGCTCGTCGCGACAAACGACGTGCGTCACGCGACGCCATCGGAGCGTCAGCTCCTCGACGTCCTCACCTGCGTCGGCGCCAAGACGACGCTCGACGGCGCGGGACGGCGGCTCCTCCGGAACGCCGAGCGTCACCTGAAAGCACCGGCGGAGATGGCGGCGCTCTTTCGCGATCTGCCCGAGGCGGTGCGGAGCACGCGTCGCATTGCCGAGCGCTGCGCGTTCACGCTCGCCGACCTCGGCTACCGCTTCCCGGTGTTTCCGTTGCCGCCCGGTGAGACGCCGAGCGGGCACCTCCGCGCGCTCGTGGAGGCGGGCGCCCGTGATCGCTATCGGACGATCACGCCGCGCATCCGCGCGCAGCTCGAGCACGAGCTCACCGTGATCGCGCGCCTCGACCTCGCCGGCTACTTCCTCATCGTGTGGGAGATCGTCGACTTCTGCCGTCGTCGCGGCATCCTCGTGCAAGGGCGCGGCTCGGCCGCGAACAGCGCCGTCTGCTACGCGCTCGGCATCACCGCCGTCGACCCGGTCGGCATGGATCTCCTCTTCGAGCGCTTCCTCTCCGAGGAGCGCGGCGAGTGGCCGGACATCGACCTCGACCTGCCGAGCGGCGACCGCCGCGAGACCGTCATCCAGCACGTGTACGAGCGCTACGGTACGCGCGGCGCCGCGATGACGGCCAACGTCATCACGTACCGCGGCCGCAGCGCCGTGCGCGAGGTCGGGAAGACGCTCGGCCTCGGGCTCGACCACGTCGACCGGCTCGCGAAGCTGCTCGCCGCGTTCGAATTCCGCGACGAGCGCGACGACGTCCCGCATCAGCTGCGCGCCGCCGGCCTCGATCCGGCGGCGCCGCGCATTCGTCTGCTCGTCGAGATCGTGCGCCGCCTGCAAGGGCTGCCGCGCCATCTCGGCCAGCACTCCGGCGGCATCATCATGGCCGCCGGCCGGCTCGACGACGTCGTGCCGCTCGAGCCGGCGGCGATGCCGGGGCGCGTCGTGGTGCAATGGGACAAGGACGATTGCGCCGATCTCGGCCTCATCAAGATCGATCTCCTCGGGCTCGGCATGATGGCGGTCCTCGAGGACGCGATCCCGCTCGTGCGCGAGCACGAGGGCGTGACGATCGACCTCGCGCACCTCCCGCCTGACGACCCCGACGTCTACGCGATGCTGCAGCGGGCGGACACGATCGGCGTCTTCCAGGTCGAGAGCCGAGCGCAGATGGCGACCTTGCCGCGGATGAAGCCGGCGCGCTTTTACGACCTCGTCGTCGAGGTGGCGATCATCCGCCCGGGCCCGATCGTCGGCCAGATGGTGCATCCGTACTTGAACCGCCGCGCCGGGCGCGAGCCCGTCACGTACCCGCATCCGGCGCTGGAGCCGATTCTCGAACGCACCCTCGGCGTGCCGCTCTTCCAGGAGCAGCTGCTGCGGATCGCAATGACCGTCGCCGGTTTCTCGGGCGGCGAGGCGGAGGAGCTGCGGCGCGCGATGAGCTTCAAGCGCTCGGTCGAGCGCATGTCGGTGATCGAGACCAAACTGCGGGCCGGCATGGCAGCCAACGGCATCACCGGCGCGACCGCGGAGGCGGTCGTGCGCAGCATCACGTCGTTCGCGCTCTATGGGTTCCCGGAATCGCACAGCGCGAGCTTCGCGCTCCTCGCGTACGCGTCGGCGTACCTCAAGGTGCATCACCCGGCGGCGTTCGTGTGCGCCTTGCTCAACAATTGGCCGATGGGCTTCTACCACCCGGCGACGCTCGTGAAGGACGCCGAGCGTCACGGCGTGCGCGTGCTCCCGATCGACGTCACGCGCTCGCGCTGGCTCTGCACGATCGGGGACGGCGCGGTCCGCATCGGCCTGCGCTACGTGTCGGGATTGCGCGAGGACACGGCGACGCGTCTCGTCACCGTGCGCGCCGCCGCGCCGTTCACCTCGCTCGGCGATCTTGTCCACCGCGCCGCGCTCCGCCCCGACGAGCGCCTGCGCCTGGCGCGCGCCGGGGCGTGCGCCGCCTTCGGCGGCCGTCGTCGTGACGTCCTGTGGCAGGTCGCAGGCCTGGAGCGCGACTCGCAGAGCCTCTTCGCGACGACGACGGCTGGCGTCGCGACGTCGCATGACGCTGCAACGATGACGACGTCGCGACCGGCGCACGTCGCCACGCCCACGACGTCGCCGTTACCGCCGATGTCGGCGGTCGAGGAGACGCTCGCGGATTACGCGAGCACCGGCCTCACGACCGGGGTGCACGTGATGCAGCACCTGCGTGCCGGCTTGCACGCGGCGGGCGTGCTCTCGAGCACCGAGCTCAGAGCGGTGCCGAACGGCCGTTGGGTCCGCGTTGCCGGACACGTGGTCGTGCGTCAACGACCGGGGACGGCGAAGGGGATGCTCTTCGTGACGCTCGAGGACGAAAAGGGTACGTGCAACGCCGTCGTGACGCCCGACGTCTTTCATGCGCACCGGCGTCTCCTCCAGACCGCGCGGCTGCTCGTCGTCGAGGGTCCGGTGCAGAACGTCGACGACGTCATCCACGTGCAGGGACGACGCTTCCGCGAGCTCAGGATCGACGGCGGCGATCCGCCGCCTTCACACGACTTTCATTGAGCCCGCACGCGGCGGCGTCATGCGCGGGCGTTCGGCCGCTTTGCGCAGGAGCGGGCGTCCCGTGACCGCGAGCGCACCGGCGAGCGCGGCGGCGACGAAGCCGCTCCCCCAGATGTAGGTCGCGCCGAGCGTACTCCAGCTCTCGAACCCGCCGGCGCTGCCGACGCTCAGGATCACGAGCGCAGCGAGGGCGTTCGAGACGATGCCGACGAGAATTGCCCCCGGGTGGCGTGCCGGGGCGCGCCACGCCAGCGCGTACCCGGTGACGAGCGCGACGTACGCCGCCCCGAGCAGACGGACGAAGACGAGCTGCGCGAGCGGCGGCTCGGGAATACCGAAGCGCGGAAACCACGGCACCGGAAAGAGCAGCGCCGGCGCCGCCCAGAGGACGAGCGTCAAGAGGATCTTGGCGGCGAGCACAGGCCGGAGCGCCGGGGGATTTACGGGCAGCGTCAGCGGGACCGAATGGCGAGGTCGCGGCGACACCATGAGAAAATCGTTACACGAGTGGCGCACGTGCGTCGAGCGGACGGGAAGTGGGGACTGGGGCGATTTGCATCGTCATACTTCGTTGCTCCGTCGGTCCTGGGCCGATTTGCGTCGCCATACTTCGTTGCTCGGTCGCTCCGCCGCTCGGCGTAGCGCCGCTACGCCTGCGCTCCTCGCTTCCCTCGCGCCTCGTCTGGCTCGCAACTCGACCCAGTCCCCATCGGCAGCATGGCCACCCAATACGGACGCGTGGTGGACACGTGCGTCGGACGCGCAGCGGTTGGGCGTGCGGGAAGCGCTCAGCGCCCGGCGGCGACGATCTTGAACGCCTGTTCCGCGCGGTCGACGGTGCGGTCGATGTCCGCCTCGGTGTGGGCGGCCGACATGAACCAGTTGTGATGCGGGTGCAGGTAGATCCCGCGCTCGGCCATCGCGGCGCAGAAGACGCGGTTCAACGATTGTCCCGGGTCGTCGGAGAAGCTCATGAACGGCAGCGCGGGTGGTCCGCTCGTCGTGACGCGGAGACCGTGGGCGCGCGCCGCGCGGTCGAGCCCTTCGCAGAGCCGCCGACCGAGCGCGTCCATGCGGGCGATGCCGTCCTCCGCCGCGAGCGTGCGCAAGCAGGCGAGCGCCGCCGCCATCGGCACGCCGCTCGTGAAGTACGACCCGGTGAAGAAGACGTCTTGCGCCGCGTTGCGGAGCGCCTCGCGGCCGACGCAAGCGGAAAGCGCGTAGCCGTTGGCGATGGCTTTGCAGTAGCAGGCGAGATCGGGGCGGACGCCGAAGTACTCGCCGGAGCCGCCGAGGTGCAGACGGAACCCGGCGCGCACGTCGTCGAGGATGAAGACGATGCCGTGCTGGTCGCAGAGGCGGCGCACGCCGGCGAGGTAGCCATCCACCGGCAGCTCCGAGTCGTGAAACGCGTCATGCCGGAACGGCGTCAGGATGATGGCCGCGATCTCGCTGCTCTCGCTGCTGACGAGCGCGGTCAGCGCGGAGAGATCGTTCCACGGTACCTCGAGGACGTTGGCGCGATCCTCGTCGGTGATGCCCGCCGGCAGCGGCGAGCACCACGCGTGCGTGCCGTGGTAAGCGCCGGCGGCTTTCACCACTTTGCGCCGACCCGTCGCCGCGCGCGCGACCTCGACCGCCCACGTGCAGACGTCGGAGCCGTTCTTGGCGAAGACCGCCCAATCGGCGAACGGCGTCAGCTCGACCAAGTGCTCGGCGAGTTCGATCCAGAGCGGCGTCGGCGCGTTGAAGCAGTTGCCGTCGCGCATCTGTCGGAGCACCGCTTCCTCGACCGCCGGATGGCAGTGGCCGACGACGATCGGCCCATACGAGCAGAGGTAGTCGATGTACTCGTTGCCGTCGACGTCCCAGACGTGGCTGCCGTCGCCACGCGCGAAGAAATACGGGTAGGAGCCGGGCACGAGGAGCGCCGGCGTCTGGTGACCGTAGATGCCGCCGGGCACGACGCGCATCGCCCGCTCGAAGAGCTCGAAGGTTCGGGAGAGTTGGACGGCCATGGGTTCCTCCTCGTGGCGGCGCATCATGCGTCCCGCCGGTCGATGCGGTCAAGGACGCGGGCGGGCCGTGCCACCACGCAATGCAAGATCGCCGCGGGCGTGCCGGGGCGGGCAGTCGGCTCCGCGCGAAGATCGCTCGCGCCGGCTGCCGGACACGCATTAGATCTTCCGTATTCCGAACCTGGCGTGCCGAAGTGGCTCGCTCTTTATGCGCGCTCCGCCGACTGCCCGCCCCGGCACGCACGGGGCGCCGCAGGAGCGCGTGGCGGCACGGAGCGCGTGTCTTCGTCGCAGCGTCGCGAGTGCGGCGGCGTTGGGGTTGGCGGAGCGCGCATAAAGAGCGAGCCACTTCGAGTGCGGCGGTTCGGAGTACGGAAGAATCTAATACGTGTCCGGCAGCCTGCGCGAGCGATCCTCGCGCGGAGCCAACCCCGACACCGCCGCACCCGCGATGGAGCCACGACGTCGTCCGTGCTGTCGCGAGCAACTAGGCGTCCGCGCTCGTTGCACGGATGGGGCGGCCGGGGTTAACTGTCCGCACCCCACAGCGAGAAAGGACCCACCATGCCCGAAGCCTGGATCATCGACGCCGTCCGTACGCCGCGCGGTCGCGGCAAGAAGGAGAGCGGCGCCCTCTCGCAGATGCATCCGCAGGAGCTCTTCGCGCAGACACTGCAGGCGCTCGCGGCGCGAAACGAGTTCGACCCGAAGGACGTCGAGGACGTCGTCGCGGGGTGTGTCTCGCAGGCGGGCGAGCAGGGTGGGTGCATCACCCGCATGGCGGTGCTCGCCGCGGGATGGCCGATCGAGGTGAGCGGCGTGTCGCTGAACCGCTTCTGCGGCTCCGGCCAGCAAGCGGTGAACTTCGCGCTGATGGGCGTCATGGCGGGCCAGCAGGAGCTGGTCGTCGGCGGCGGCGTCGAGAGCATGTCGCGCCAACCGATGGGCTCGGACGGCGCCGGCATCGACGGCCACAACCGCCACCTGCGGGAGATGTATCCGCTCGTGCCACAGGGCATCTCCGCGGATCTGATCGCGACGATCGAGGGCTTCAGGCGCGAGGACTGCGACCGCTTCGCGCTCGCGAGCCAGATGCGCGCGAAAGCGGCGATGGAGTCGGGCCGCTTCGCGAAGAGCATCGTCCCCGTGCGTGGACCGGATGGGGGCGTGCTCCTCGATCACGACGAGCACCCGCGGGCGCAGACGACGCTCGAAGGCCTCGGCAAGCTCGAGCCGTCGTTCGTCCAGCTCGGCAGATACGTCCAGAAAAGCGACCAGCTGAGCTTCGACGAGAAGGCACGCAAGGTCTACCCCGACGTCGCGAAGATCGAGCACGTCCACACCGCCGGCAACTCGAGCGGGATCGTCGACGGCGCGGCGGCCGTGCTCGTCGCCTCGCCCGACTATGCGCGGGCGCACGGTTTGAGGCCGCGGGCGAAGGTGCGCGCGATGGCCACGCACGGCGCCGAGCCGATCATCATGCTGACCGCCCCCGTGCCCGCGACCGAGCGCTGCCTCAAGAAAGCGGGCATGACGATCCGCGACATCGATCTCGTCGAGATCAACGAGGCGTTCGCCGCGGTGCCGCTGAAGGTCATCCGCGACTGCGACATCGACCCCGAGATCGTGAACGTGAACGGCGGCGCGATCGCCCTGGGTCATCCTCTCGGTGCGACCGGCGCGATGCTCCTCGGCACGATCCTCGACGAGCTCGAGCGCCGCGACAAGACGACCGGACTCGTGACGATGTGCATCGGCGGCGGGATGGGCATCACGACGATCATCGAGCGTGTCTGAGCCTCCCGACGACGTCGCGCGGGTCGCCGCAGGGCGCGACGAGGGAGCGGCAACGACAGCGACGCGGCCGGCGGTGTCGGCGATGCACGGCGAGGAGCTCGTCTTCCCGAGCTCCGGGTTCTGCTTCGGCTGCTCGCGCGACAATCCCGACGGGCTGCATCTGCGGTTCTTCCGCGCCGGTGACGGCGTCTGCTGCGACGCCACACTCGGGCCGACCTATCAGGGCGCGACCGAGATCATTCACGGTGGCATCCAAGCCGTCCTCCTCGACGAGGCGAGCTGCGCGGCCGCCGTCTTCACGCGCGGCACGTACGTCGTGACCGGGCGGCTCGCCATTCGGTATCACCGGCCGTGTCCGACGGGCGCACCGTTGCACGTGCGCGCCCGCGTCGTGGCCGACGACGGCCGCTACTTCACCATCGCCGCCGAGCTGCGGCGCGAGGGCGCCGACGAAGTGCTCACGAGCTCGGAAGGGCGGTTCTATCGCGACGCGCGGCGGAACGGATGAGACGCCCCCGCTTTCGTCACGGATTGCTGCGCTACGTCCGGCGGCCGCGCGGCGCCGGACTGATGCTGGCGGTCCCCGCGTTCCTCGCGATCGGCACCGCGACGATGACGCTCATCCTCGCCGGCGTCTCCGCCCTGCTGCTCGCCCCTGCGCTCCGCCGCACTCGCCGCAGCGGCCGCACAATAACGCTCGACCCGAGCGCCTACCGCCGGATCGACCACGCCCCTGCATTGACGGCGGACGAGCGCACGCGTCACTGACGCGACAATACGCAACGGCCCGCGCGGCTGCGGACACGTCGCTCGGCCGGACGTTTCCGCCGGGAGGCCGAGCGACGTGTCCGCAACCGCGCGCGATGAGCGTATCGCGCGATCAGTTACGCCGCGCGCTCCGCGATCAGGCGATCGAGCTCCGCGCGCAGGCGCGGCAGCACCTCGGCGTAGCCGTACGTCCCCACCTTCACGTCCTTCTTCTTCAAGTTGACGGTCGAAGGACCGCACCAGAGGCCGAGGTCGGCGTCGTCGGTCTCGCCGGGGCCGTTCACCCGACAGCCCATGACGGCGATCGTGATCCGGTGCGTCGCCGCGTAAGCGGCGAGCTCGCGCACCTGCTGCGCCAACTCGACGAAGCTCTCGTTCTCGACGCGCGAGCAGCTCGGGCACGAGATGATGTTCAGGCCTTTGCCGAAGTCGGGAACCGAGATGAACCGTCCCGCCTCGACGTCCTGGATGATCTTGTGCCCGACCTCGACCTCCTCGTGCTTGCGCTCGTTCGGCAAGGTCAACGAGACGCGCAGCGTGTCGCCGATGCCGCGCGCGAGCAGCTTCTCGAACGCGAGGCGCGACTTGATGATGCCCTCGGGCGGCATGCCGGCCTCGGTGACCCCGAGGTGGAGCGGCACGTCGGGCCGGACCTCGGCGAACCGCGTGTTCGCCGCCACGACCTTCTCGGGATCGGAATCCTTGAGCGACACGACGAAGCGATTGAACCCGACGCGCTCCATGATCTCGCAGTGGTAGAGCGCCGACTGCACGATCGCCTCGAGCTGGTCCCCGGGGTAGCGCTCCAGGAACTCGGGGGCGACCGAGCCGCAATTGACGCCGATGCGGATCGCGCAATCGTGATCGCGTGCGACGTCCGCGAGCCAGCCGACCTTGTCCGCGATCGTCTTGCTGCGCTCGATGTGGTGCAGGTGCCCCGGGTTGTAGCGGATCTTGTCGACGTAGGGCGCGACGGTCGCCGCGACGCGGTAGTTCTCTTGCAGGTCGACGGAGAGCGTGACGCCGTCCGTGAGGGCGCGAATCTCCTTCAGCGCCTCGACCTCTTTCTCGTTGTCGACGGCGATGCGCACGATCGCCGCGCCGGCGCGGGCGAGCTGATGTACCTGGTCGACCGTGGCGTCGATGTCGCGCGTCTTCGTCGCGCACATGCTTTGGACGGCCACTGGCGCGCCGCCGCCAACCTCTATGCCGCCGATCCGCACCCGCCGCGTCGCGCGCGGCTGCTCCACGTCCTGACGTTCCATGCCGCGCGACAATATCGGATGCTCGTGACGCCCGCAATTCACGCGCGGAGTCGCGCGCTTACACGATCGCGGCGCGCAGCACCGCGGCGAGCGGGTCGGGGAGCGGGCGCGGCTCGCCGCGCTGCGCCTCCACCCACGCGTAGCGGCTGACAGCACGCGCGACCGGGTGCTCGCCGTCGCGGCGCAGGATCGCCGTGCGGCGCTCGACTGCGTCGGTGGTGATGGCGCACGGCCACGTGACGAGGACGAGCGCGTCGCCGAGGAGCGCGCCGTCGAGGTACTCGACGTCGTGACTGACGGCACGGAACCGGCCGCCGGCGGCAAGCTGCGCCGCGAGCGGCCACTGCGCGGCAGCATCCGCGTCGTACGCGGCTTGCTCGACATACTGCACGTAGGTCGCGTTGTTCACGTGCTGGAGCGCATCGAGATCGTGCAGCTCGACGCGGCGAACGGTGCGTGCGGCGCTCGGTGGCGGGGCGCTCTCGGGAAACGGGGCGCGCGCCAGCGACGGCGTGTCGTCGCCGAACGCCGCTTCCATCTCGAGTGGAATGCGGCGCGGCCGCAGACTGGTGCGATCGACGAACACCCAGTCCGTCGACGCCTGCGCGACGCGGCGCTCGCCCGCGTGCACGACGTAATCGCGGCGGGAGCGCACGCGGCGAAAATCGGCGATCCACGTCGTCGCCTCGAGCTCGTCGCCGTAGCGGATCGGCGCGAAACGCGTGAGCGTCGTGCGGCGGATCAGCCAGAGTGTGCCGGTGCGCGCGTAGTACGCCGGATCGAAACCGGCATCGGTCGATGCGCGCGTCGCCGTCTCCTGGAGGAAGCGCAGCAGCGTCGCACTGCGCAGCTCGCCGAACGCGTCGACGTCCGCTTGCCAGGCGATCGCGCGGAGACGGAACTGGTGGCGCACGGGGACTCGAACCATCGTGCGGCACCCGAGTCAAGCGATCGCGGCTCTCGGACAGGCAAGTCGAGCGACCCCGCTCGCCCGCTCCGCGGCGCGGCGCTAGAATCGCGCGCGGAGCGGGGATGCGGCTCGTCTATACCGGCACCGATGGCGCGCTCTACGGCTGGCAGCGCGGCGGCTCCGCGGCGACGCGGCTCACCTGGGCGTGGGAAGAGTCGGTGGCCGGCCGTGCGCCGGAAGGCCTCTGCTACGGCTGGCCCACCGCCAGCGGCGACGGCCATCGCATCTTGACGCTGGCGCGCCGCGGCCGCGATCAGCACTTCGTGTATCTCGTCGACGCGAGCGGCGTCGTTGCGGAGGAAGTCGTCGCGCTCGGCGACGCAGCGCCGATCTACGCCAACTGGTCGCCGGACGGCGCACGGATCGCGATCCTCGTGCAGCGCAGCGACACGTTGGCGCTCGAGATCGTCGACCTCGACGGCGCGCGCATGCCGCGCCCGGTCGCGCACGGCGCGCCGCTCTTCTGGTCGTGGGCGCCCGACGGCCGGCGACTCGCGGTGCATTGCGGACAGAGCGCGCGCGACATGAGCGTGGGCGGCACGTTCTTGATCGATGCCGAGCGCGGCGGCGTCGACGAGGTCCTGAGCGGCGTACCGGCGCTCTATCGGGCGCCGGCGTGGTCGGCCGACGGACGTTGGCTGGCGTTCGCGCGGGTCGCGGAGCGCGGCACGCGTTTGGTGATGCTCGACGTCGCCAGCGGCGAGCGCTGCACGCGCGAGCTCGACCGCGGCCCGGTAGCGTTCATCTGGCACCCGCGGCTGCCGATGCTGGCGTACGCCGTCGCGCCGCTCGACGCGCCGCACGTGTACCACCGCGTCGTGCTCCTCGATCTCGGCGCCGACCGCGAGCAGGTGATCACGCGCTCGACGCTCGCGTGCGCGTGGCACCCGCGCGACCCGGTGCTCTTCCGGCTCGCGATCGACGAGCGGCGCGAGGCGCTCGGCTGGGAGCGCCACGACACGCCCGACGCGGCGGTTCCGATCACGCGCTTCGTGCCGACGCGCGAGATCGTCTTCGCCGCCTCGTTCTTCGATCAATACGCGGCGTCGCACGGGCCCGTCGCGCCCGACGGCAGCGCGCTCGCGGTCGCCGGTCGCCTCGTCGACGACGCGGAAACGAAAGACCCGCGGGTGTACGTCGTCCCGACGAGGGCGACCGAAACCGCGGTCGCCGTCGGCGCGGGCGTCTACCCCGTGTGGGCGGCATAGGCGACCGGCCGCAGGCGCACTCTGCCGCGCCGCAGGCCTCCTCCGGCACCCGCCGCCGCTTGCCTTCGCGAACCCGATTGCCTACGTAGAGCCCGTCGCGCCGCACGCGACGCCGCAGCCACGCCGATGCCGTACACCACGTTGTCGCTCACGATCGACGGCCGTCTCGCGCGTCTCACGCTCGAGCGGCCGGAGCGCTTGAACGCGATCGACCGCGAGATGCCGCGCGAGCTCGCCGCGGCGGTCGCGGCGGCGAACGCGGCGGCGGATGTGCGGGTGATCATTCTCGCGGGTGCCGGCCGCGCGTTTTGCGCCGGGTACGACCTCGAGTGGGGGACCCGGGTCGAGGCGCAAGCCGACGCGGCGACGACGGCGTGGGACCCGATGCGTGATCTCGCGATGATGTCGGAGAACGTCGGCTGCTTCATGTCGCTCTGGCGCAGCCGCAAGCCGGTGATCGCGAAAGTCCACGGCTGGTGCGTCGGCGGCGGCACCGATCTCGCCCTGTGCTCCGATCTGATCGTCGCCGCCGAGGACGCGCAGATCGGCTATCCGCCGGCGCGCGTCTGGGGCTCGCCGACGACCGCGATGTGGGTGTACCGGCTCGGCATGGAGCGCGCGAAGCGGCTCCTGCTCACCGGCGACTCGGTGTCGGGCCGCGAGGCGGCGGCGATCGGTCTCGTCGGGAAGACGGTGCCCGCGGCGGAGCTCGATGCCGAGGTCGACGCCCTCGCGCGGCGCATGGCGCAGCTGCCGGCGAACCAGCTGACGATGATGAAGCTCCTCGTGAACCAGGCGTACGAGAACATGGGCCTTGCCTCGACGCAGCTCCTCGGCACGCTCCTCGACGGCGTCGCCCGCCACACGCCCGAAGGCCTCGCCTGGCGGACCGACGCCCTCGAGCGCGGCGTGAAGGCGGCGCTCACCGCGCGCGACGGTCCGTTCGGCGACTACGGCGCGCGCCCGCGCAAGCCATGAGCGTCGACGCCGCCACCGGACCACGCGACGCGAGCTTCAACCTCGCCGCGATTCAAGAAGCGATCGCCGCACAGATCCCAGATCGCGAGTGCATCGTCTTTCGCGACCGCCGTCTCACCTGGCGCGCGTTCACCGATCGCACGCGGCGGCTCGCGAACTATCTTCGCGGCCGCGGACTCGGCTGCAGGGTCGAGCGCGCGACGCGGCGCAACTGGGAGTCGGGCCAGGATCACCTCGGCCTCTACCTCCACAACGGCAACGAGTACCTCGAGGGCATGCTCGGCGCGTACAAGGCGCGCGTCGCGCCGTTCAACGTCAACTACCGCTACGTCGAAGACGAGCTGCTCTACCTGCTCGACAACGCCGAGGCGACGGCGCTCGTGTATCACGCGCGCTTCGCGCCGACGCTCGCCAACATCCTGCCGCGCCTGTCCCGGCTCACGACGCTGCTGCAAGTCGCCGACGACTCCGGGAACGCGCTTCTGCCGGGCGCCGTCGACTACGAACACGCGCTCGCCGGAGCGGATTCCGCGTGCCCCGACGTCCCGTGGTCGCCTGACGACCTCTACATTCTGTACACCGGCGGTACGACGGGCATGCCGAAGGGCGTGCTCTGGCGGCAAGAGGACATCTTCTTCGCCGCGCTCGGCGGGCACATCCCCGGCGGCGACCGGGTGCGGTCCGTGGCGGCGTTGGCGGAGCAGGCAAAGAGCGGGAGCCTGCGGACGCTGCCGGCGCCGCCGTTCATGCACGGCGCGGCGCACTGGGTGGCGTTCAATACCCTGCATCAGGGCGGCACGGTCGTCGTCCAATCGCAGCCGGATCGCCTCGACGCTGCCGACGTCTGGGACACGATCGCGCGCGAGCGCATCAATCTTCTCTGCATCGTCGGCGACGCCTTCGGGCGGCCGCTCCTCGACGAGCTCGAGCGTCGGCCGCGGACGCTCCCGGAGTTTCGCTTCATCCTTTCCGGCGGCGCGATCCTGACCCCGGCGTTGAAAGAGGGCCTCTTGGGCCATCTGCCGCACATCATGCTGATCGACGGCTTCGGCGCCTCCGAGACCGGCGGGCACGGCCAGCAACTCACGACCGCCGGCCAGAAGGCATCGTCGGGCAGCTTCCGCATGAACGACGCGACGCTGGTCCTGAAGCCAGACCTGAGCGGCCCCGTCGCGCCCGGCTCGGCGGAGCAAGGGTGGCTCGCGCGCGTCGGTCACGTGCCGCTCGGGTACTATCGCGATCCACAGAAAACCGCGCAGACGTTTCCGCTGATCGACGGCACGCGCTACGCCGTCCCGGGCGATCATGCGACCGTCGCGCCCGACGGCGCGATCACCGTCCTCGGCCGCGGCTCGGTATCGATCAATACCGGCGGCGAGAAGGTGTACCCGGAAGAAGTGGAGCAGGCGTTGAAGACGCATCCGCTCGTCTACGACGCGGTCGTCGTCGGGACGCCGAGCGAGCGCTGGGGGCAGCAGGTGAACGCGATCGTGCAGCTGCGTGACGGCGCCGAGGTCGCGCCCGACGCGCTGCGCGCCTTCGCCGCGCAGCGCATCGCACGCTACAAGCTGCCGAAGGAAATCTTTTTCGTCGACCACGTGCAGCGCAGCCCGAGCGGCAAGGCGGACTATCGCTGGGCGAAGGCGCATGCGCTCGCCGCGCTCGAGACTGCGCCCGCCTGAACGCAGGAAGTGGCCGCGACGAGACTGGAGGATCCGATGGCTCGCATACCGTACCGTGATGTCGCGACCGCGCCGGAGCAGGTTCGCGATCTCGTCTCGAAGCTGCCGCCGCTCAACATCTTCCGGATGCTCGCCCACGTCGACACGTTCATTCGCGGATTCGGCGGCCTCGGCGGCGCGATCCTCGGCGAAGCGAAGCTCGACGCGCGCTTGCGCGAGCTCGTGATCCTGCGCGTCGGCGCGCGCTCGCCGGCGCCCTACGAAGTGCAACAGCACGTGCCGATCGCGCGTGCCGTCGGCGCGACCGACGAGGAGATCGCCGCGGCGACGCTGGAGCAGCCGACCGCGTCTTCCTTCGGGCCGCGCGAGCACGCGATCCTGACGCTGACCGACGAGCTCCTCGCGGCGCCGCGCGCCAGCGACGCCGCGCTCGCCGCCATGCGCGCGCAGTTCTCCGACCGCGAGGTGTGCGAGGCGGTGCTGACGATCGGCTACTATATGATGGTCGCGCGCTTTCTCGAGACGACGGGCGTCGATCTCGAGACCGGGTCGTCCGACGCCGTCACCGCGATGGTGAGCGGCCTGCAGCGCCGGTCGACCTGACGCGCCCGGCACGCGTCTTCGCCGGCGCGCGTTGCCCGTTGCGGCGCGCCGCAGGATGGGCTGCGGCCGGCGGACGCGAGACCGCCGGCGAATCGCGGACGTAGAACCGCCAGGGCAACACCGCGTCGCGGCCGGCGTAGGCGACGCCGATCCGCGGCGAGCGCGCGACGGCGCGCGCTGGTACCGACGGCGCATCGAGAAGGACGACGGCCGAGCGCCTGAGATCGGCGCCGTTCAACGTCCGATCGATCCCCATCGCGCGACAGAGATTGCCGGGCCCGCGACAGAGCCGCGCATCGGCGCCGCCGTCGACGCCGCGGCGCATGCGCATCAACTCGATTCCGGCGACCGGCTCCAGCGCGCGCAGTAGCACCGCTTCGGGCTCGCCGGCGGCGCGGGTCACGACGTTGCAGCAGTAGTGCATGCCGTAGGTGAAGTAGACGTACAGACGTCCGCCGGGGCCCCACATCACCTCGTTTCGCGGCGTGCGCCGGCCGCCCGCCGTGTGCGCGGCGCGATCGGCGGGGCCGCGGTACGCTTCCACCTCGACGATGCGTCCCGCCGTCGTGCCGGCCGCACTCCGGTGGACGAGCACCTTGCCGAGGAGCGCGCGCGCGACGCGCAACGTCGGCTGGGCGACGAATGCCGCGCCGACGACGGGGAGGGCACGAAGCGTCTCCTCGGTGACCGAGGGCGGCCGTGCCTGTCGCGCAGCGGGTGTCCACCCGTGACTCGCGCGCCCCGCGCGGGCGCGCATCACCCGCCGCCGCGCGCCCGCAGCATCGCCCGAACCGCGGCGCGCCGCGGCTCGTCGAGGTTGCGGATCCCGGCGCGGTCGCCGCTCGAGAGGTTGACGATCTTCGCCGCCTCGAGATCGAGGCGGACGCGGTCGCCGGTATGCATGAAGGCAGGCGCGTCGAGGGTGACCGGCACGACGCCCGCCGCGAGCGCCGCATCCTCGACGTGCGCGGCATAGCGCTGGGCGATCAACGCCGCGACGCCCGTCTGCGCCAGCGCGGCGAGCGCCGCGACGGCCGCCTGCGGGAGCATCGGCGCGCCGGCCTCGTCGCCGCTGTGCAGCTCCTCGACGCAAATCACGTCGCCGGCGGCGACCTGCGCCGCCCAGTGCGGATCGATGTCGGCGAGCACGCGACGACGCGCCTCCGCCGGCGGCAATGCCGCAAACCGCGGCGGCAGGACGTCGGCGAGCGTCAGGACGGTGCCGAACGCCCACGCCCGACCGGTGAGCGTCGGGAGCGGCTCCTCCCATGGTGCGGCGTCGGTCGGCGGCGACGCCCGTCGAGTATCGGGCGGCAGCGCCCGCCCCGAGGGCGCGGACCCTGCCGCCGGCGGCTGCGACGTACGGCGATCGTCCACGCTCATGCGCCCGCCGCCGTCCGTGTTCCCGGCGCGTACTCGAGGACGCGCACCTTCGCGACGGTGATGAGCCCTTCGCTCATCATCTCGTCGAGGATCGGGATCAGTCGTTCCACGTGCTCCTCGGCGTTCACAGCAGCTCGAGCTGCCGGGCGCGCCCGATCACGTCGCCGAAGCGGATGGAAAGAAAGCGTAGCACTGCATCCGCGATCGGCTCGATCTGCTTGTCGACGTAGTGGCGGTAATCCAACGCGCCGCGCCGGGTGTCGACGGGCTCGGGGCCGGCGGTCGTCATCACGTACTCGACGATCCGCTGGCGCTCAGCGCCTTGCTGCTTGCGCGCCGCTTTCACGTGCGCCGGCGTCGTGCTCGTGTACTCGGCGAGGCGCTTGCGGACGGCTTTCTTGTAGCTGAGGAGCTCGTCGAGTCGCCCGTCGCGTAAGTCGGCGAGAAACGCGCGAATGAAATCCTCGACGGGTTGGTCGTGAAAGACGCGGTCGAGGAGCTCGCGTTGGAAGCGCTTCGCGAGCGGCGTCCAGTCGCGCCGTACCGCCTCGAGGCCGACGAACTCAACGACCTCGGAATCGCCGGCGACCAGACCGGCGTAGCGCTTCTTGCTGCCGGCGGCGCCGCTCCGCACCTCGGGCATGAAGAAGCGGCCGTAGCACTTCTCGAACTCGAGCTCGAGGTAGCTCGCGAGGCCGAACTCCTCGCGCAGCCGGCGGACCAGCATCGCGCTCACCGCGACGCGGATCTCCTCCGCCCGCTGCAGCGCCAGCTCCGGGCCCTCCGCGGCGGCGTCGACGAACAGGGAGTCGGTGTCGCCATAGATGACGGCGTGGCCGAGGCGGCGGACCTCGTCGGCGGCGAGATGAATCAGGTACTGTCCGGTGTGGGTGATCGCGTTCGCGACCGCGGGCGAGAAGAAGCGGCACGACGTCGCCGCCAGCACGCCGTAGAGCGAGTTCATGAGGATCTTGATCGCGTAGGCGGCGAGCGGGTCGTTCGCGGCGCGCGCCGCGTCGCGCTCGCGCCAGAGCGTTGCCACCAGCTCCGGCAGGATCCCCGGCTCGCGACGGAACGCGGCGCCGCCCGGCGTGCGGATGAGCTCGACATCGCCGTCGCGTCGCTCGGGCGGGACGTACGTCAGCGGATCGATGTTGAAGGTCCGAATGATGCTCGGGTACAGGCTCTTGAAGTCGAAGACGAGGATGTTGCGGAAGAGGCCGGGCACGGAGTCGAGGACGGCGCCGCCGGCGACCTCCGCGCCCGCGTAGTCGCCGCCGACCGACGGCGCGACGTAGCCGCGGCGCCGCAGCTCGTGCAGGTACAGGAAATCGACGGACGCGATGCTGGCGCCGACGCGATCGAGCTGCATGCCGGTGAGGAGGCTCCGCGACACCGCGAGCTCGACCAGGCGGCGCGCGGCGACGATCTCGAGCGCGAGCACGGCGTCGCGCTGATTGTAGTCGACGAGCCGCTGGCGGTCGTGGCGAAACGCGTGCTCGATCTCAGTCCCGCGTCCTTCGCCGGTCATCAGCTTGCCGCGCCCGAGGAACGCCTGCGCCGCGGTCTCGAGCTTGTAGTCGTCGAGACGGATGAAGGCGCTGCGCGTGAGCGCGAGCCCGTCCAAGATCTGCCGGCCGGGCGCGATCGCGCGCGGGTCGCGGGTGAATCCTTGGTCGCGCTGGATGAGCGTCTCGTCCGCCGTGCGGCCGAGCCGAAACGGAATGCCGTGGCGGGCGCAGAGCGTGCGCAGCACCGTCAGATCGAAATCGACGACGTTCCAGCCGGTGAGGATGTCCGGGTCGAGCTCGTGGAGCAGGGCGAAAAACCGCAGCAGCAGCTCGCGCTCGGTCGCGAAGCACTCGGCGCCCCGCAGCGGCCCAGGCCCGACGATCAGCACGCGGTCCGCGCCGAGCCCGGCGAGGCCGATCGCGTAGAGGTGCCGAGCGCGGAGGTCCGTCTCGATGTCGAGCGACAGGACTTTCAGCTGCGGGACGAAATGCGCAGGCCTGAGCGTCGGGTTGCGGTACACGTACGCGATGTCGCCGAACCGCGACGCCGCGTCGCCGCCGAGAATCGGCTCGCCGTCGATCTCGATCGCCGCCCGCAAGCCGCGGTCGATGAGGTAGCGATACGCGAAGCGCAGATCGGCCTCGAAGCACGTGATCCCGCGGATGCCGAGACGCTGCCGCAGCGGCGGCACGTCTGCGGGCACCGCCGTCTCGACGCGCGCGACGAGCTCACCGTCGAAGCTTCGCAGCTCGGTCGGCGAGACGTCGACGCCGAGCGCGCGCACCTCGTCCGCGCGCGCCGCCGGCACGAAGAAGTACGGCCGCACCCGATCGTCGACCACACAGAACGACGCCCCGTCGTCGCGGGTACCGTAGAGATGAACCTCCGGCTTGCCGTTCTGCAGGCGATACGTCGGCTGGAGGATGAACCCGCGCATCGCCGCCGACTATAGCGGGGTCACGACGGGTGTGCACCGCTTGCCGCGACGTTGCCGCTCGCGCGCGACGTCACATGTAGCTGCCGCCCGTCACGAGCACGACGTGCCCCGTCACGTAGTCGGCGAGCGGCGACGCGAGAAAGAGGACCGGCCCGGCCGCCTCCTCCGGGCTGCCGGCGCGGCCGAGCGGGATCATCGCCTGCGCGCGCTTGCGGTTCTCCTCTGGGATCCCCAGCTCGACGAGCTGCCCGTCGACCTCCTCCTTCACGTGCTGATCCTTGGCAGCGGTGAGGCGCGTCTCGATGAAGCCGTAGGCGACGGCGTTGACGTTGATGTTGAGCCGACCCCACTCGCGCGCGAGCGTCTTGGTGACGCCGACGATGCCCATCTTGCCGGCGGAGTAGTTCACTTGACCGGCGTTGCCGGCGACGCCGGACGTCGAGGAGACGTTCACGACCTTGCGCATCACCTGCTTGCCCTCGGCGACCTCCGCTTTGGCCCAGTCGCGCCAGTACATCGAGGCGGCGCGCAGCAAGCGGAAGGGGCCGGTCAAGTGGACGTCGATCATCGCGTACCACTGCTCGTCGGACATCTTGTGGATCACGCCGTCGTGCGTGTAGCCGGCGTTGTTGACGATGATGTCCAGCGTCTTGAAGCGGTCGACGGTCGTTTTCACCAGCCGGTCGGGGAATTTCGCATCGGTGATCGAGCCGGCGACGACGAGCGCCTCGCCGCCGTTGGCGCGAATCGCGGCGGCCGCTTCCTCGGCGACGCCCTCTTGCAGGTCGTTGACGACGACGCGCGCGCCGTGCGCCGCGAAGAGCTCGGCGACCGCGCGTCCGATGCCGCGCCCGGAGCCGGTGACGATCGCGACCTTGCCTTCGACGAGCTTCATGGGAGTCCTCCTGCGCACGGATGACGCGTGCGCCGGATGTGTTGCCACAGCACCTGGGACCACGCAATGAGCGCCCGGCGGTGGACTCGGGACGCGGTCGCGGTCCTCTCGAACGTGCGCGCCGCAGCGTGCAGAGCTTTCTTGATTACTCGCGAGGCGACTCGTATGCAGGCGCCGTGACCGCCGCCGAGCTCTCGGAGCGCCTCGCGAGCTACCTCACGCGCGCGACCGGCGGAGCGGTTGCGATCGCCGGACTGCGCCAGCTGCCGGGGGGCGCGTCGCGCGAAACCTGGGCCTTCGAGGCGACGCTCGCGGGCGAGCCGCAGCCGCGCCGGCTGGTCCTGCGGCGCGACCCGGGACCGACGAGCGTCGACTCCGACCGCGCGCACGAGTTCCAGATCCTGCGCGCCGCGCGCGCCGCCGGCGTGCCGGTGCCGGAGGTGTACTGGCTCGGCGACGATCCGGAGGCGCTCGGCGCGCGGTTCTTCATCATGGAGTACGTCGCCGGCGAGACACTCGCGCGGCGCCTGCTGCGCGACGCCGAGTACCAGCATGCGCGCGGCGTCATGACGGCGCAGCTCGGTGCGATCCTCGCGCGCATTCACGCGCTCGACACCACGGTGCAGGGCCTCGACTTCCTCGCGGCACCCCGTACGGGGCGCGGCGCCGCGCAGACGGAGGTGGAACGCTACGAGCAGCTCTACCGCGGGCTCGCGCCCGAGCCGCACCCGGTGATCGAGCTCGCGCTCCGCTGGCTCGAGACCCATCTGCCGGCGCCGGGTCGGGAGACGCTCGTCCACGGCGACTTCCGGATCGGCAACGTGCTCTTCGACGCCGACGGCGTGCACGCGATCCTCGATTGGGAGCTCGCGCACCGCGGCGATCCGCTGGAGGACCTCGGGTGGATGTGCGTCAAGGCGTGGCGCTTCGGCGGCCCGCTGCCGGTCGGCGGCGTCGGTGAGCGCGACGAGCTCTTCGCCGCATACGAGCAGGCCGGTGGGGGGGCGGTCGACCCCGCGGCCGTGCATTTCTGGGAGCTCTTCGGCAACATGAAATGGGCGGTGATCTGCATCGCCCAAGCGCGCACGTTTCTCGACGGCGGCGTCGCCAGCCTCGAGCTCGCGAGCCTCGGACGCCGCACCGCCGAGGTGGAGCACGAGCTCATGAGGCTCATCGACTGATGCAAGACCGTCCGACGACGCTCGAGCTGCTCGCCGCCGTGCGCGACTTCGTCATACGCGACGTCGTGCCGACGCTCGACGGTCGGCGCCAGTTCCATGCTCGCGTCGCCGCGAACGTGCTCGCGATCGTCGAGCGCGAGCTGCGCGACGGCGACGCACAGCTGCGCGAGGAGTGGACGCGGCTCCGCACGCTCGGCGCCGTCGCTGCGGATCGCGATGGCGGCCCCCATGACGTCGACGACGACGTGCCGCCGGCTGATCCCGCGACGCTGCGTGCCGCCGTCGTCGCGTTGAACGCCGATCTCGCGGCGCGGATTCGTGCGGGCGACGCCGATCACGGATCGTTTCGCGCCGCGGTGCTGCACCACCTGCGCGCGACGACCGACGACAAGCTGCGCATCGCGAATCCCGGCTACCTCGCGGAGGCATCGCGATGATGATCGCACTACGCAACGCCGAGACGGCGGACGCCGGCTTCGTGTGCGGGCTCTCGCAGGAGGTGTTCAGCCGCTACGGCGACTACAGCGGCGTGCTCCCGGACTGGCTCGCCAATCCCGCCGTGCAGACGATCCTCGCCGAGGAGGCACCGGGACAGCCCGTCGGCTTCGCGATGCTCGGGCCGCGCCCGCCGCGGCGACTCGCGCTCTACCTCGGCGGCGAGCTTCTCGCGGTGGCCGTCGTCGCCGAGCGCCGCCGCGAGGGCATCGGGCGCCGCCTCGTGCTCGAGATCGAGCGGCGCGCGCGCGCGGCACACATGCGCGAGCTCCGCCTCAGCACCGCCTCGACGAATCTCGTCGCGCGCCGACTGTACGCGAGTCTCGGCTTCGCGGTGCGCATGCATTACATACGGTTCTATCCGTCAGGCCAGTCGGCGCTCGAGATGGCGAAGCGTCTCTGAATCCGTCGTGCCGCTCGTCGACGTCAACGGCGTCCGCCTGTACTACGAGGAGGAGGGACGCGGCGCGCCGCTCTTGCTCATCATGGGTCTCGGCGCGAGCCTCGAGACCTGGGCGGCGCAACGGGAGGCGTTCGCCGAGCGCTACCGGGTGATCGCGTTCGACAACCGCGGCGCGGGGCGCAGCGCCGCGCCGCCGCCGCCGTGGACGGTCCCGGCGATGGCGGAGGACGCGGTCGGTCTCCTCGACGCGCTCGGCATCGCGCGCGCCCACGTCGTCGGCGTCTCGATGGGCGGCATGATCGCGCAAGAGCTCGCGATCCATCATCCGGAGCGCGTCGCGCGTCTCGTCCTCGCCATGTCGTTCGCGCGCCCCGAGCCCGTCCGGCGCGACTTCTTGCTGCACAGGCGGTGGGCGCGACTGCAGGGCGCGAACGCGCTCTCGGAGGGGATCGCGAGCCTGCCGTGGCTGCTGTCGCCGGCGAGCATGCGCGACGGCTCGCGACTGGAGACCATCTTGGCGCTGGTGAGCGCGATGCCGTTCATGAGCGCCGAGGCGTACGCGCACCAGGTCGATGCGATCGTCGACCACTCGACCCGCGAGCGGCTGCACCTCGTCCAGGCGCCGACGCTCGTCCTCGCCGCCGCCGAGGACGTCCTCACGCCCGTGTTCCTGAGCGAGGAGATCGTCGCCGGAATTGCCGGAGCACGTTTGGAGATCTTGCCGCGTGGCGGACACGCGACGCTCGTCGAGTATCCCGACGATTTCAACCGCGTCGTGCTCGCCTGGCTCGATGGCGGTTGACGGAGCGCACGGCGGCGAAATGCGGGAGCACCGCGGGTCGCGCCCCGCGGTGCGACGCCCATCGGAGCATCGGGCGCGCAGCGCCCGAGCGCACGGGGGCGAAATCAAAAAAACCCGACATGAAAAAACCCCGATAGCTGTGCGGCGACGCGCCGCCCCGCCGGTGACGCGGGCGCTATCGGGGTTCGGTGGTGCCTGGGTCTCCGTAGGAGGACCCAGCGACGTTGAAGTGGGTCTGCCCTAGGAGGCCACCACCTCACAGATCACCGTAGGGGAATACGTCACTGGATCACCTCCTTTCGTCCGGCGAGACGACCGGGCGGGCCCAAGCCCCGCCGCCGATCCGCGACCGCCGATGCCGCGTCTCGGCCCCGACCACCGGCTACCGGCTATGGGGTCTGTGTGAACCCCGATCGGGATGACTTGTGCGCCCTCTGCGGCGCCTAGCGAAATCCTACCGTCGCGGCGTACGACTGTCTAGATTCCGTCCCCCGCGTTCGGGGGACAGGCTACGCGCCGTCGCGCCGCCTCGCGACGAGAGCATGCATGGTGCGCGAGCGCGCAGGCGCCCTCGTGAACGCGTTCTACGGGGCGTGGTTGACAAAACGCGGGGCGATCGAAAGAACGGCGCGACGAGGAGGCGCGATGGCGCAATTCCACACTCGCGAGGACGGCGACGTGGCGATCGTCACGTTCGACTCGGGCGGCATGAACACGCTCTCGCGCGCCGCGATCGAGGAGCTCGAGCGCGTCGAAGCCGACATCCGCGCCCGCCACGCGCGCACGCCGCTCGCCGGGGTGGTCCTGCTCGGCAATCGCTACGGCCTCGGCGCCGGCGCCAACATCGGCGAGCTGATGCACGGCAGCGCCGCCGATCTCACGACGCTGATCGACCGCGGCAACGCCGTCCTCTTCCGCATCGAAGAGGGCCCGGTTCCCTGGGTCGCGGCCTTCGACGGCGTCTGCCTCGGCGGCATCTACGAGCTCGCGCTCGCCTGCCGGGCGATCGTCGCGACTCGACGGTCGTCGGTCGGCTTTCCCGAGATGCTCCTCAATATCTTTCCCGGGCTCGGCGGCACGCAGCGCTTGCCGCGTCGCGCCGGGCTCGTGAATGCCGACGACCCGATGCGCGGCGAGGCGGCGCTCACGGTGATTCTCCAGGGGAAGACGCTCGGCGTCGAGAAGGCGTTGCCGATCCACATGCTCGACGCCGTCGTTCCCGACGGTGACGACGTCGAGCGCTTCGCCGTCCGCTACGTGCGAGAGACCGTGCCGACGCTCGTCCGTCCGACGCCGGACTTCTCGATGGCGTCGCAGGTCGCACCCATGGTGCTGCCGACGATCATGAAGGCGACGCAGGGCCGCGAGCATCCGCGGGCGCCGTTCGTCGCGCTCGACGTCATCACGCGCGGCGTACAGCTGCCGTTGAAGGAGGCGATCCGGCTCGAGCGCAACCGCTTCCTGGAGGTCGCGACGTCGAGCGAAGCCAAGGCCGGGATGCGCTTCTTCTTCACGCAGCAACGCGTGACGAAGCTGCCGCCCGCGCTCGCCAAGGTGACGGCGCGGCCCATTCGGCGCGTCGGCGTCGACGGCGTCGACGGCTACATGGGAAACGCGATCGCGTTCCTCGCCCGCCGCGCCGGCTTCGAGGTGGTCGGGCACGTTCCCGTCCCTGCGCTCGCCGCCGGCGCGCCGGCGCGCTTGCGCCAGAAGTACGAGCCGATGATCGCACGCGGCCGCGTCGACGCCGCGGGCGCCGACGCCGAGGTCGCGTCGGTCCGCATCACGACCGAGCTCGACGCGCTCGCCGACTGCGATCTCGTCGTCGAGGCGCGGAAGGAGGATCCGGACGCGAAGGCCGACTTCTATCGCCGGCTCGCGCGGGTCGTGCGCCCGGACGCGATCGTCAGCTCGAACAGCAGCTCGATGGGGCCGGGCTTTCTCGGGCGCTTCTTCGCGGAAGGCGGCGGGGCGCCGGCGCAGATGGCGAACCTGCATTTCTTCAGCCCCGCCGAGCACCCGTTGCGCGCGCTCGTCGAGGTGATTCACACGCCGGAGACGCCGCCGGAGGTGCTCGCCGCACTGCACGGCTTCGTCCGCAAGATCGGCAAGGTGCCCGTGCTCTTGCGTGACGGCTCGCCGGGTTTCCTCGTGAACGCCGGGCTCGCCGAGTACTTCCGTGAGGCGGAGGCGCTCTACCGCGAGGGGACGCCGCTCGAGACGATCGACACCGTCATGCGCGAGCGCGTCTTTCCGATGGGGCCGTTCGAGGTCGCCGACCAGGCCGGCGTCGACGTCGCCGCCGGGATGTTCGACGTGCTGGCGCGCGTCGCGAGGCCGGAGCGCCCGCCGCTCGTCGTCCAGCTCCGCGACCGCGGCCGCTTCGGCGTGAAGTCCGGCGGCGGTTTCTACGAGTGGAGCGGCGGGACGAAGGGCGCCGTCTACGGCGAGCTCGCGACGCTGGCCGCACCGCGCGGCACGCGCGTCGCGACGGCCGACGAGATCGTGGAGCGCTGCGTGCGTGCGCTCTGGCGCAGAGCGAAAGAGCTCCTCGACCGCGGCATCGTCGCCAGCGAGGAGGAGGCCGATCTCGCGTTCGTCTTCGCGATCGGCTTCGCGATGTACCTCGGAGGGCCGTTCTACTACGCACACCAGCGGGGGTGGTCATGAACGTCGCACGCCGCGAGACGCGAGCGATCGCGATCTACGACACGTACGCGGCGCGCGCGCTCGCCGGCGAGACGCTCGGTCGCGACGACGCG
>WNFR01001101.1_pt1 | contig 27995 bp, 23 predicted proteins | sample 5400221 | NCBI WGS metagenome assembly WNFR01 (sample SAMN13153357, study PRJNA577476) | soil metagenome | isolation source: 40 cm soil under Madrone tree | place: USA:California | collected 2016-06-14
TGCGCACCGCAAAGGGCTGCCAACTTCTTATCAACGCTTCTGCTTCGGTCTTCAACGAAATCGTACTGCGAGCCGCACTGCGCTTGCGCTCCCACTATCTGGACTTGAGTTCGCATCTCACGCGCGATCCCTTTCGCGCCGAGCAGTTTCGCTACAGCAAACGCTTTGAGGAAAAGAACCGCGCCGCAGTGATCAACGCGGGAGCGGCTCCGGGTCTTACCAATCTTCTGGTCAAGCGCGCAGCCGATCTTTGCGATGAAGTTGTCTCCGGGCAGATTCGCCTTTATGAGAGTTCCGAAAGCGATGATCCGATTTCACAATGGTCGCCGGAAGTATCGTTTGACGAGGCCATTTCGCATCCGCGCATCTATCGCGGCGGGAAATTCAAGCTGGCAAAACGTTTTTCTGAGCTTGAGAAATTCCGCTTCATGGATCCCGTCGGCCCGGCGCGAGTTGTCCTTGCAGCGCAAGACGAAATCGCCACGCTGCCGCGCTTTATTCCCATGCGCGATCTGGACGCAAAAATCGGTGGAAACGAAATCGATCGCCTGCGGCGCTGGCACAAACAGGGCAAACTCTCCAAGTCGCGCGGCATGGCGCGGCGGCGATTCCCGGAGACGGCGTCGCCTCGCGCGATAGCCAAATTGATTCGCCAGGGGATCCTACAGAATGCGCGATTCGCCGCGGCCGTTCTGGTTCGCGGCGTGCAGCGTGGCCCGAAAGAAGATGTGCACGTGCTGATTCGCAGCGACGTGCTCTTTCCGTCGCTTTACACCATCCGTCGGCGGGGACTGTTCACGACGCCGGTTGCGTTTGCAACCGCGCACGTTGCGGCGCAATTCGTGAAGAATTTTCCCAGGGAAGATTCCGGAGTTTTTGCGCCGGAGTCGCTGCCGGTGGATATTCGGCGAGAAATTCTTGCCGGCGTTCGCTCGCAGGGATTGAAGGTCCTGCACAAAGTCACAATTTTGAAAACCTCGGAAGAAGAAGAAGAAATTTAGCGCGAAGATCTTTCTGGACGGCGCCCCAGCGCAGTCCGTTCCTTGTCTCGATTCCCTGTCAAGGCCGCGCCTCAAAGACCAAATTGAAAGGGGTCTGGGTGGCCCTGCGAAAGCGTGTGAAGCCGCCGGACGTCACGACATCGCGCAACCGTTTTTCACCGGCTTGCGCTCCGAGAGCCAGCCCTACTTCCTGCGAAAGCGAAGCAGGCGTGCACAAAAGGGTCGACGCTCCATAAAATGCGCGTCCGATGGGATTCAGATTGTCCTCGATTTTGTCACCGGCAAAAGGTTCAACAATCATCCATGTGCCATCTTTTTTCAGGCTGCTGTGCACATGCGCGGAGGCTCCTGCGGGATCGCCCATGTCATGCAGGCAATCGAAAAATGTCACGAAGTCATAGTCGCGTCCCGGGTAGGTTTTGGCCATGGCCACTTCGAACACGATGCGGTCAGCCACGCCGGCGTCTTTGGCGCGTTGCTTCGCCGTTTCGATGGACTTGTCGTGATAATCGAAGCCCGCGAATTCCGACTTCGGATAGTGCTTGGCCATCAGAATGGTCGAAGCGCCGAGCCCGCAGCCGACGTCGGCAACTCGAGCTCCCGCTTTCAGCTTCGCGTCCACTTCTTGCAACGACGGAATCCAGGCGCTGACCAGATTCGCGGCGTAGCCGGGACGGAAAAATCTCTCGGTGCCCACGAACACATTGGCATGATGCTCGTGCCAGCCCATTCCCTTTCCGGTTTTGAAGCGCTCTTCGAGTTGATCCTTGGCCTGAATCGCGCCAAGGGCCGCTTGAAATGCCCCGGGCAGAAATGCCGGGCTATTGTCGTCCGCTAGCGCGAACGCCTGTTCTTCAGTCAAGAAAAATTTGTCGCTCGCCGCGTCGTAGCTCACGTAACCGCCTGCCGCCTGGCTGCACAGCCATTCTCGTACGTAGCGTTCCGTCGTGCCGGTGCGTTTCGCAAGCTCCGTGGGTGTCTGGTGCCCTCCGGCAGCCAGTCCTTTGTATAAACCGAGTTTGTCGCCGATGGTGATCAGCGCGGCGTGGAAGGTCGCGCCAAAATCTACAATTCCCTTACCCAATAATTCATGGAGTTTTTGCTCGTTGATAGCCACAGTCGTGCCTCCGTAGCGAACATAGGATCCATGCTGGGCGGACCTGCTTGCGCGGAACGCATTGAAGTCTACGGAACGACGCGCCGCGAAACAAGCCCCTTGGGCACGGAGCAGCCATGAGAGCACTCTTGGTCTAAAAGAACCGCCCAGAGACGCACCTCTAGCCAGGCAAATGCAGTGGGCATTAAAATGCGGCGCAAACACCGCAAACTGTATTTGTCGCGTCAGTTGCCCGCAGGGGCGCTCTTCGCCTGCCCGGAGAAATGAATAGTGATCAGGAAGCCGTTCGTGCCCTCATAGGAAAATTTATGGTCCTTGCCTTCGAATTCTTCGTGTTTGCTCTTCCACATACGAAATCCGTCGTTAGATTGAGCCGTCCAATACTTCAAGTTCTGAACCACGATCTCGCGGTTGGGATCATCACCCTTGTATTTCTCAAGAACCACTTCTCCTTTTCCATTGTTCATCTTGGCGCGGGCCACTCCGTTCTTTTCGTCCACGTCCCAGGTGAAGCCCTGGGTATCCACGTCGAACTTTTGCCATTTGAATGGGTAGAGCTGTCCGACGATGTCGTTCAAAGCCGTCCGCTGCTCGGGCGTAACGCTAGGATCGTAGTTCAGCACCGCCCAGGAATCTTTCCCGGTGCTCCATTCGCTTCCCAAGTCGGTCGCGATCCAGACTTTCGCGCCGTCCAATTTAGTGTTCTTGTAATGGCCCTGGTCCACCTTCAACACCAGGTTGGCGCGGCAGAAGTGATCGTTGCCGTGATGCGTGGAATGAGTGTTGAAATAGCAGGGACAGAACATGTCGCAACTGCACGCTTCGATGTAGGAAGCAGTGATGGCAAAGTCCGGCTTAGCTGCAGCCGGCGCTTTCTCCTGGGCAACCGTTATCGGATGCGCTAAAAACACTGCCACCGTCATTGAAATGAAAATGAAGTACAAGGAATTACGCTGCATGGCACCCTCCTTCGGCGCTTCGATTTTTTTGGAAGCCCACCCGGGGGAATATGCTGATTTTATTCCTAGCATTGGCTGGAAAACAAGATCGTTTAAGTCCAGCGGTGGGAACAACGATGGCTGCTAACAGCAGCGGCTTACGCGCGAATATTTTTTCTGCAATTGCGAAAGATAGAATTCCTCGCGCGTCAAAACGGCGGCGCCGCAGAAATGTCTGGCATGCGACTCCAGGTAACGATCATAGGCTGCGTCACCGCACCATTCACGAATCCCGCGCCAGATTCTCAGCAGCAGGGCCCCTGCGCGACTATTTGAGTTGCGGAAAGCAATCGCCATCAGTCGCCCTCCGCTGCTGCAATCCACGCGGTACGCACATATGGGCTTTCGTGCAGCACGGGCTTGCGCTTCCTGATGAAGAGCGCGGTCCACTGTACCACCGCTTCCACCAACAAAAACAAAATCATGATCGCGAGCACCGCAGTCACTACCGCGTCCAGCCGTTGATTGAAGATCAGCCGCTGCGTTTCCACAATTTTTGCGGCGGGAATTTCTCCGGCGGCGACCTGCTTGGCCATTGCGTTCGCCGCGGAAAGAAATCCGATGCGCGGATTGGCGGCAAAGATTTTCTGCCAGCTTGCGGTCATGGTGATGGTCACCAGCCAAGCCATCGGCGCCAGCGTTACCCAGATCCAGCGTAGTTTCCCCATCTTCAGCAAGATCGTCGTGGCCACGACGAGCGCGACGGCTGCCAACAATTGATTCGAGATTCCGAACAGCGGCCATAACGAATTGATTCCGCCCAGCGGATCAATTACCCCTTGATACAGAAAATATCCCCACGCGCCGACGATCAGCGCACTCGAAAGTAAAACTCCGGGTAGCCAGCTGGTTCGTCCGAATGGTTTCCACACGCGGCTGCCCAGCTCCTGCACCATGAATCTGCCCACGCGCGTGCCGGCATCGAGCACCGTCAAAATAAACAGCGCCTCGAACATGATCGCGAAGTGATACCAGATGCCCAGCAGTCGCTCTCCCCCGATGGTGCTGGAGAAAATCTGCGCCATGCCAACAGCAAGAGACGGCGCACCGCCGGTACGATTGAATAGCGTTTGTTCGCCGACGGCATGCGCGAGAGCGTTCATCGTCGCGGGGTCCACTTGATAGCCCCAACCGGAAATGGTCGCGGTCGCCGCTTTTGCGGTCGCACCCACCACCGCCGGCGGCGAATTGATTGCGAAGTAGACTCCCGGCGGCATGGCACAAGCCGCGACCATAGCCATGACGCCAACAAATGATTCCAGCAGCATCGCTCCGTAACCGATGAATCGCGCATGGCCTTCGCGCTGAATCATTTTTGGCGTAGTGCCGCTCGAAATCAGCGAATGGAAGCCGCTGATGGCGCCGCACGCAATGGTGATAAAGCAAAACGGAAAAATCTTTCCGGCGAAGACCGGTCCGGCGCCGTCCACGAATTTTGTCAAAGCCGGCATATGCACTTCCGGGCGCACGATCAAAATTCCTGCCGCCAGCGAAAAGATCGCACCGGCTTTGATGAAGGCGCTTAAGTAGTCGCGCGGCGCGAGCAGCAACCAAACTGGCAAAGCAGACGCGGCAAATCCGTAAGCCATCAAAATGAACGCCAGCGCCACGCCTCCAAACGTAAATGCATGCGCCCAGCTTGGCGATTCGGCGACCCATTGCCCAGCCACTACTGCGAACATCACCAGCGCCACGCCGATGAGCGACGCCTCCAGCACTCTTCCCGGCCGCAAGTAGCGCAAATACATTCCCAGCAGCAGCGCGATCGGAATAGTCATTGCCAGTGTGAACGTGGCCCACGGCGAGGATTTCAAAGCGTTGACGATTACCAGCGCCACCACACCCAGCAGAATCACCATGATCGCCAGTACTGCGATCTGCGCGATCACTCCGCCGCGTTTGCTTACTTCATCGCGCGCCATCTCGCCCAACGTTTTTCCGTCACGCCGGATCGAGCAAAACAAAATAATAAAATCCTGCACGCATCCCGCGAATGCGGAGCCTGCAATCAACCAAAGCGTCCCCGGCAAATAGCCGAATTGCGCGGCGAGTGTCGGGCCAACCAGCGGGCCTGGTCCTGCGATGGCGGCGAAATGATGCCCGAACAAAACCCATTTGTTGGTCGGCACAAAATCGCGGCCGTCATCCAAACGCTCGGCAGGGGTGGCGCGCGTGTCGTCCAACGCCAGCAATTTTGCGGTAATGAAAGCGGAATACAGCCGGTAGGCAACCAGGTAGCAACAAATCGCGGCGATCACAAACCACGTCGCACTGATGGCTTCGCCGCGGTACAACGCAATTTTACCCAGAGCAACCGCGCCGCCAATCGCGATCGCCAGCCACGCTCCGATCACCAGCGCTCGGTTCACTTCGCCGCGCCTTTCTGCGTAGCGTCCTTTTGCTCGGTGCTGGACTGAATGAATTGCGACAGGTCCTGTTTGAGTTTCGCAAGCGATGGCTGATGCACGTACATCATGTGGCCGGCTTCGTAGTATCCGCCGGAAAGATGCGCGCGCAGCGATTCATCGAGACTTAAATGGTCGAAAGTATAGTCCGCGGCGAAAAACGGCGTGGCCAGATCGTAGTAACCCTTTCCTACAAACACGCGCAAAAAAGGATTCTGGGTCATGGCGCTGCGCAGCGTTTCCGCAACATTTACATATTTATTCTGGTACGACTCGTAGCTCCACGGTTGCACGCGGCCGGTCAAGTATTCATAAAAAAGATCGCTCTCGAACTTCAGGTCGCCGCGCACGTAATCGTGGAACGTCGCCGTGTACGGCCCGACAATCGCCGCGAGGCTGGGATCGTAGTCCGGGCGCGCACCGGCTGCGTCCTCATCGATGCCGGTAAAGCGGCCGTCCAGGCGTCCCACCGTGCGGCGCTGCTCGCGTAACAATTCCTTGTCGAAACGCTGAATTTCAATGCGCAGATTGCTGCGTTCGATGTACTCCGCGGAGAGTCCGGTGAGGCGTGAAAGCTTTTGCGCGATCTCCGCGCGCCGCGGGGCGGGCAAATTGTCTCCGCCCATCAGCGCATCCGCGTACTCATGTGCGGCGAAGTTGCGCGACTCCTCAACCGCTTTATGCAAATCGCTTTGCAGATCCGGCGACAATTTTTTGTGATACCAGGCAATCGCCGTATAGGTTGGCAGGTACAAGATGTACGGAAGATCGTTGCCAGTATCGAATTCCGCGGTCTGAAAATTCAAGATCGACGAAATCAAGATAATTCCGTTCAGATACATTCCATAGCGCTGCTGCAAATATCCTGACAGGCCCGCCGCGCGCGTTGTGCCGTAACTTTCGCCTGCGAGAAACTTCGCCGAAGTCCAGCGTTTGTTCCGCGTTGCGTAAAGACGAATGAAATCACCTACCGACTGTATGTCTTCTTCTATGCCGTGGAACTGTTTCGGCGCTTCGCCAGGAACGGCGCGGCTGTAGCCTGTCGAAACCGGATCGATAAAAACCAGATCGGTCACGTCCAGCAACGAGTATTGGTTGTCCACCAGTTTGTAAGGAGGCGGCAGCAGCGCGCCCGCGTCGCCCATTTCGACACGCCGCGGCCCGAACGCTCCAAGGTGCAGCCAGATCGAAGCCGATCCCGGCCCGCCATTAAACGTGAATGTCACCGGACGCTTCGCCGAATCGCTCACATCGTCCTTGGTGTAAGCCACGTAAAATACACTGGCTTTCGGCGTGCCATCTTCCAGTTTCAGCAAAATTGTTCCAGCGGTCGCCGTATATTTTATTTCCTGCCCACCGATTTTGATGGTGTGCCTGGTCTGCACGACTTTTTCTTCGGGCTTTTTTTCGTCCTTCGTTTTGTCTGACTTGTCACCAGATTTTTCCGCCGGCTTTTCTTCCGGCTTCTGTGCGCTGGCGCGCGCCGCCGTGAACATCACAAGAATTCCGGCAATGATCAACAAAGTTAGTCGAGGCATCGAGGCCATCCCATAAGTGCGCAACATCCTGCGTTCCGCATCGTATGCGACTCTCAGCGGAGCGTCAATTTGACTCCTCCCGCCGGCCGCTATGTCGAACCCGACGTTTGTCTCAACGATTTCTCCTGCCATTCCATCCCGCATGACACAAATCCGACAAACCTTCTACGAATCGGAGATACAGCCATGACACTGCTTTGCCTGAATTTCCCTACCCTCATGCTTAAGATGTCGCTTTGAACGTGCAAAAACGCCCTGCCACAAAAAGTGGCTGGAGCAAGCTGCGCCAGAAAAAGGAGAGAGTCACCATGAAAGAATTCGGTCAGAGGGATATGGGGTTTGCACTTACAAACCCCGAGTCAAAGGATAAAAAAACTGGCTCCAATCGACGGTCGTTCCTCAAAAAAGGAATGGTCGCAGGTGCGGTGACCGTGGGCGCTGGCCTTTTGGTCGGCAGCTCTTCCGCGCTAGCACAGGACGAAAAGAGCCAAAAGAACGGAGGCCTTACTAAGGGAGATGCCGCGATTCTTCGATTTCTGGCCGCGGCAGAAATCCTGGAGAGTGACCTGTGGTTGCAGTACCAGGAGCTCGCGGGCATCCAGGATAATGAAGTCTCAACTCTGGCCAGCCAGCTGATTCCGGGTTATCCCGCTCAGCCCACTGGCGGCAATCCTCTTTACACCACCGCCGTTTCCCAACTGGATTCGGACATGGCGCAGTACATTCACGACAATACCGAAGACGAACTTTCCCATGAGACCTTCATCAACGCGTATCTCGCTTCCAAGGGCGCGGACACCGTGAGCCTGGACCAATTCCGCACTCTGCCCAGCAGCAAAGCAACGGGCGCCAACCAGTTTGGCCGGCTTACTAACCTTACGCAGCTTTCGGTGGACACGACGTGGTGGACGCGCTACCGCAGCCGTACACAGAACCCGGATCTTGGCGATACGTTCCCCCAGGCGCTCCCCACGCTCGCCGTCGGCCAGCACACCGCCATTCCCCGCTCCGATGCCGATCTGAGCAGCTCCAGCCATCTGCAAGCCATCGCTAACACGGCGGGATTTCACTTCGCCACCATCGAGCAGGGCGGTTCGAGCCTGTACCCATCCCTCGCCCAGCGAGTCACGCACCCCGAGGTGCTGCGCATCCTTCTCAGCATCGGTGGAACAGAAATCATGCATTTTCAGACCTGGCAAGATAAAGCAGGCAATGCTCCCGATACCACGGACACCGACCCGGTGACCGGGGTGAAAGTTGTCTTCGATCTGATGAGCGCGTCACGCTTCAGCACCGAGGATTTCAAGTCCAACCTGATCATGCCGGAGCCAACCGCCTTCCTGAACAAGACCTTCCCAGCGTGCTCCATCATTCGCCCCACGGAAACAAACAACGCGGCCATGGGAGCGGCAAATTTCCTGAAGGCCAGCGGCCTCTTCATCGGTCAGCCGCCTGCGTTTTTCACCCTGCTGCAGGATCTGGCCTCAGAAGCCGACGCCGCCCGCCACGGCGACTAAGCCCACGAGCTTCGCAGACCACCGCACATAATTTTCGGCCCCGGCAAACAGGCGTATCCCGTGCAACGTCGGGGCCGAAAGCCTCCCCTTTCATCCACCGCCCGTGCGGCCACGCTCTGACTGCCACAGCCGACACACGACGCAGGCCGAGAAGCGTCGGCGCTCAGTACCACAGCGCGCCGAGACGTGTTGCAACAGGAAATGTGAACTGTAGAAGAAATAATTTCAGAGTGCGGTGAATTCCAGCAGCGGCAACAAGTCGCGGAAGATTTTGGCGACATCCGTGGGAAACGAAACGCGGGCTGCGGCGGCGGGAGGAAGTTTCTTGCGAACGATCCAGGCTTGCAGTTTGGGCCAGTCCGCGGCGGTTGGCCAGCCGTCGTGTTTTGTCCATTCGCCCTTTACGGTCGCATACCAGTAGCTTTGGTACTTTTTGTTCAGGCGTCTTTTCTGTTGCGCGAGCCATCTCGGGCTTTGTGCGATGCGCGATTCGGCAATCAGCGCAATCGAGGATAATTTGCGCTTTGGTTCAGCGTAGATACGGAATCCGGCGGTCACCGTGTCCGACGAAATTCCTGTATAGAGCTGACCGCTCTTCATTTCACCGGGCAGCGGAACACTAAACTTCAGATACATGTGCGTGCGGTACGGCGTTTTGTCTTTTGCGAAACGGATGTCCCGGTTGATGCGGGAAAAGTTGGCGCCGCGCCGGCCCATGGCGTCGAAACGCGGATCGAGTTTCAGGACCACCGGCGACAATTCTTCGCACAAGCGGCGGAATGGCAGCACGACCGTCTCCTGATAGCGTTCCCTGTTCGCATCCATCCACACTTTTTTGTTGTGACGGCCGAGTTCGCGGAAGAATTGAAATATTTCTTTTCTAAAGATCGGTTTTGTCGCTGCCATCGGCGCTACTTTTCCCCAGCGCAACAGAGTAACGCATTCCCAATTGGAGTCAATTCGACTATGCTTTTCCGCTGCTGCGAATTACGGCTGCGGTTTGCATTTATTTATTCTGCGAAGGACAGGCGCATGCGACTTTTTACTGGGCTTTCCATTCCTTTTTTTGCCGTGTCTCTGTTTTTCGGTGCGCTGGAATTTTCTGCACGGCCTTCAGTTCACGCCAACGAAAGCAAAACTGCAGCAACGGATGCTGCCGCGGCCGGTTCTGACCAGAAGGAGCCGTGGAAGCCGGAAGACGTGATCTATGCCGAGTCGGCTGCTCCGCAAACACGTATTTCTCCTGATGCAAAATGGCTGGTATGGGTGAAATCCACCGGCGATAAAGATAAAGATACGCGCGTATCCAATTTAATTTTGTCCAGCCTCACGGAAAATAAAGAGATCCCACTGACACGCGGCAGCGACAACAACGGCCAGCCGCAATGGTCCCCCGACAGCCAACTGATTGCGTTTACGAGCAATCGCGCGCGGTTTGGCGCCAAGCCGGAAACCGCTCCGGTGCAGATCTGGCTGATCAATCCGCACGGTGGCGAACCGTGGGTATTGACGGAACTTGCGCGTCCGCCGAGACGCGTTGATTGGATTGATAAGGACACCGTTGTTTTCAGCGCGCAAGAAGATCCCGCGCTCTATGAACAGGAACTAAAGCGCAAGAAGGACGATTCAGAAGTGGTAGACGACTCCGAGCACCAGCCACCGGTGCGGCTCTATAAAATCAGCGTGAAGGACAAGAAAATCACGCGTCTGACGAACAATGCCGATTGGATTGGCAACTGGTCCGTTTCCAAAGATGGGAAATACGTCGCGGCAGTTCATGAAAAAAGCCTGCATTTCACATTCGATCAAAAGGTCCCGCCGGTTACGATCTTGCACAGCTTGAGCGACGGAACCGAGAAGGCGATCTTCGCGGAAGGGCGCATCCAGCCGCGAGGATTTGAATGGCTGCTGGACAGTTCCGGTTTTTATGCCTGGGCTCCATTTTCCACGCATCCGAAGTTTCTGACTGCAACCATCGAGCAGCTTTATTTTTACGACATGAGCGCGGGAAAGAGCGCGCAGGTTCCACTGGGTTGGGAAAACGGAATCGGCTCGGACCTGGCGGCGACCCAGGATGGATTCGTTCTAGGGCTTGCAGCTGGAACGCGCTATGAAACTTCGCGCTACACGAGGACTAAGGCGGGAGATTCGTGGACCTGGAAGCGCGCAGCGCTCGAAGGCGAGCATGCGAAGAATATCCAATTCTTCGAAGTGAGTGAAGACGGCAAGACGATTGTGTATTTCTATTCGACGGCGAGCAAGCTTCCGCAGATTTATCGCGCGCAGCTCGACGGAACGAAAATTGTTTCGCCTGCCCAGGTAACGAAATTAAACGAAAACCTGGTGAAGAATCGCACTTTCGCAAAAACGGAAGTGATTCGCTGGAAGGCCACGAACGATGAAGAGGTCGAAGGCATTCTTTATTATCCGAATAACTATGAAGCGGGGAGAAAATATCCGGTGATCACCGCGATTCACGGCGGGCCGACCGGGCATGACGCGGACTTGTGGGAAGACAACTGGGCGTATCCGGTCAATTTATTGACGCAGCGCGGCGCATTTATATTGCGACCGAATTATCATGGCAGCGGAAACTATGGACTAAAGTGGGTGGAATCGATTTGCTGCGGAAAATATTATGATCTGGAAACGCCAGACATCAATGCCGGCGTGGATTACCTGATCGCGAAGGGTTTTGTTGACCCGGATCGCGTCGCCACGCTGGGTTGGTCGAACGGTTCGATCTTGTCGATCAGTTTGATTACAACCTATCCAGAGCGATACAAAGTCGCTAGCGTTGGCGCGGGCGACGTGGAATGGATCAGCGATTGGGGCAACGTAGTTTTCGGAGATTCGTTCGATTCGTATTATTTCGGAAAATCGCCGATGGAAGATCCGGAGTTGTACATTCGCAAATCACCGTTCTTCAAGATGGACCAGGTGAAAGCGCCGGTGCTGATTTTCCATGGCACTGCGGATACGAACGTTCCGCCGGCGCAGAGCTGGTCATTTTTTCGCGCGCTGCAGTACTACGGCAGAGTGCCCGTGAAGTTTGTAGTGTTTCCCGGCGAACCGCACGGCCCACGCAAATTGACGCACCAGATGCGCAAAGTGGAAGAAGAAGTCGCGTGGTTCGATAAATATTTTTTCCAGACACCGCCGGCCGCGAATGAAGCCGTGAAGAAAGGCTCGCCACTCGAGGACGTGTTACATCGAAAGAACATCAAACGTGGAGGCTTGGCAAATCACTTGTACGGTACATCGGGTTGGCGAAACGATTTCGAAGCACCATGCGGGGTTGAATTTGCGCCAACCCCAGAAGTGGTGGCTCGGGGCAGCGTACAAATTGGAAGGTTCGAGGTTACACGAGCACAATTCCATTCCTATCTCCATTCGGCGTGTTTAGATAAAGACGACAAATTATTTCCGACGCCAGGTACAGAAAACTTCCCGGCAAGCGGTGTAACTCTGGATCAGGCCAAGCAGTACGTTGAGTGGCTTTCCCGAGTGACAGCAGACGGTAAAGAAACGCGTTATCGCATTCCGTACGAGGACGAAGTAAAAGAATTGTATGAGCATCGCGATGGCGAAAACACGCTCGATTATTGGGCCGGGTATGCGCCGAATCCTGAGGATGCCGCGCGTTTGCGCGAAAAAGCGAAAGAACTCGGCAGGACAGCGCCGCTGTTGAAAGAAGTCGGCAGCTTCCGCGGACTGGGCAAAGATGACGAAGAGCCGATCTATGATCTCGGCGGAAACGTGGCCGAGTGGGTGCTGACGCGCGATGGGAAAGGAAAAGTAATCGGTGGCAGCGCGGATTGCCCGGCGGATGCGAAGTCCAATTGCACACCTGCGCCGGAGTATGTTGGGTTCCGCGTGGTGCGGGGCGAGGCGAAACCGGCGGCGAATCCAAAATAGCATTGGCGGTTCTGGAGTTCAGCGGCGTAGCGGCGGAACTGCGACGCTTTAAGAAAGTTGCAGCGAATTTTTGCGGTGGTAAAGCGGCAGCGGGGCTGCCGCACTGCAAAAGCGCGCGCCTCAGAAGGCGGCCGCTACAAAGTCCTTGGGGCCAGATTGGCACTTGCATGGGCGAAGAGTGAAAGATAGCCTCGGTGCATGAGCACATTCACACCTACTGAACGGACGCAAGTGAAGCGGTTGCCTAAGCGCGGGGCTTACGACCGCGAAACGGTTTTTAAAATATTGGATGAGGCGTTTGTGTGCCACGTGGGATTTGCGGTGGATGGGCAGCCTTATGTGATTCCTACCAATTATGGGCGGGTGGGGGAGACTTTGTATTTGCACGGGTCGGCGGCCAGCCGGATGCTGCGTACTTTGAGCGAAGGCATTCCGGTTTGTGTGACGGTGACGCTGGTGGATGGGTTGGTCCTGGCGCGGTCGGCATTTCATCATTCGGCGAATTACCGGTCGGTGGTGATTCTGGGAACGGCGCGCCTGGTGAGCGAGCCGGCGGAAAAAATGGAAGCGCTGCGTTTGTTTACCGAGCACATTGTGAAGGGGCGGTGGGATCAGATTCGTCAGCCGAATGAGCAGGAGTTGAAAGGGACGACGGTGCTGGCGCTGCCGATTGAAGAGGTTTCGGCCAAAGTACGCATGGGCGGTCCGGTGGACGATGAAGCCGATTACGAACTGCCGATCTGGGCGGGGGTACTGCCGTTGCCGATTACGCCTGCGGCACCGGTGCCCGATGCTCGGCTGAAGGCGGGGATTGCGATACCGGGAAATGTGGCGCGGTACTCGCGGGGTGGCGGAAAAAAAACAATTATTTAAGTATTAGATTCCGCGGAAGGAGCCGGGCTGAAGCCTGGCACTACGTTGAGACGCTTTGGAGCTGGGCTTCTCGTTTCGTTACCGAAGCGGTCGAGACTAGCGGCGCATCGATCAAATTGTTGGTGGATTGGGTTGTCCACCAACCCCCTGTTTTTGTGTAAGCGCTCATTCTAAAGGAGGTTAAAGCTCCTTGTTTTCATGCACTTTCGTAGGTGCGGAGAACAAACCGACTCGCTGGGGCGTGCGTAACGCAAGCCATTTTCCGATGGTTACCTACTTCAGTCTGCGCTCGCAGTGGTATCCCCATAATGTCCGCGGGAAGTTTTCGGCGGTCGCAATACGCCGCCCCCGAGCGACGAAACCCAGAGCACGCTCATCCCGATGTAGCTCAAAAAAGCAGAGCTGGCGGATGGTCAGATAGCTGGGCGGCCATGCCGGCGGCGTCCCAATTTTGCCAGGCTTCGACGAAGCGGCCGTCCTTGATGCGCACGATGGAGGTGCCGGTGACTTGAGCGGTCTTGCCGGTGGCGATGTGTTTGCATTCAGAGAACCAGTGAACGCAGGCGAGGTCGCCTTCGGCTAGGGCGAGAACGGGAGAGATTTTGAAATTGGAGAATACCGCGTGCAGGCGGTCGTAGAATTTTTCGAATTCGGCGGGGCCACGAATGATTCTGTCGCCATCGTAAATTACGCCATCGGGAGCGAAAAGCTGCGCGATGGTATCGCGATTGCCCCTGTTCCAAACTTCTTCAAACCAGCGGATGACGAGTTGTTTGTTTTGATCGAGAGAGGTTATGGGATGGGAGGCGGACATGAAAAGTACCTCCTTTCAGGTATCGGGTGGAGTATACAGGAATACACAGCAGTAGGAATGAAGAACCGAGCCTACCGCGAAAAACTGGACAGGTTCCGGCGGTGCCATCCATTCATGGCCTTATTTGCCTTTGGCGCCGGAGAAGGCAGAGGCGAGACCGAGGGCGATGAGGGCGCCGCCGGAGATGTTTCGTTGGGTGCGGCGGAGACGAATGCTGGCGCGAAAACGGTCAGCTACAGTGCCGGCAAGCAAGGCCCACACCGAGTCGCTACACCAGCCCATCAGAGCAAACAAGACTCCCAATTGAAAGATTTGCAGCGTGGTATGCCCCCGGGACGGATCCACAAATTGCGGCAGAAAAGCAAGAAAGAACAGCGCGGTTTTTGGATTGAGAAGATTGACAAGAACGCCTTGACCGAAAATGTGCAGAAGCCTGCGCTCGCCGTTGGCGGCTTCGAGAAGTTGCGAATCGTCGCGAAGGAGAGTGCGATGCCGAGATAGATCAAATATGCGGCGCCCAAATACTTCACAGATTGGAATGCCAACACCGACGAAGCGAGCAGAGCGGAAAGTCCGACCGTGGCCGCGAGCACGTGAAAGAGCGTTCCGACCACGATGCCCATGACCGAGACGAGTCCCGCGGCTCGTCCGTAGCCGATGCTTCGGCTAACCACATAGGTAACCGCCGGTCCGGGAATCATGAGGAGAACCGCGGCGCCAGTTACGAACAACACCAGAGAGGAATGGCTGATCAGTATGGAGAAACTCCCAGGTTTGATTCAAGAGGACGAGGGCACGGTATAATCGCGCGCTTACAAGACAGAACGAAAGACTAGTGGCAGCCGCAACCGCCGCCGCAGCAACCGCCGCCTCCGCTGGATGGGCCGGAGGATTTTGCGGAACCGCCGGCGATTGTAGAGCTGAAGACGGAGAGCTGGATGGTGGCTTTTTTACTGGAACACTTGGGACAGGAGATTTCCTGCTGCCGGTTGATGACGATTTTTTCGAATTGAGAATTGCAGTCGTCGCAGATGTATTCGTAGATGGGCATGCGCGGTTCCTTTTTGTGATGAGTGATTATAGCAAATTCCTGGAGGGCAAGGCGGGCTGTGCGAGTATCCGAATCGCCGAGAATGGTTGACGTGTCGCCGAGATCCCTCCGCTGCGTGGCCCGGCGTTCGCCGTTGCGAACGCAACACAGAACCGGGCCACTCCGGTCCGGATGACAGAAAAAACTACAGAATCAGGTGAAGTAGAGGCCGCCGTTGGGATTGATGGTTTGGCCGGTGATGAAACTGCTTTCCGCTAACATGACGGCGACTCGTGCGACTTCATCCACCGAGCCGAAATGTCCCATAGGGAGACGGTCTGGAGTGAGCGCTGGAAGGCCGGCGATCATATCGGTTTCGATTAAGGCAGGGGCGATGGCGTTGACGGTGATTCCCTCTTTTGCGAGGAAAGATGCATAAGAACGGGTAAGGCCGAGGATGCCTGCCTTGGACGCGGAATAGTGCGGGCCGACGATGCCGCCGTATTGAGCGGCGACGGATGAAAGATTGATAATGCGGCCCCAGCGTTTTTCGCGCATCGCGGGAAGCGCGCGTTGGGTGACGAGAAAGACGGAAGTGAGATTGACGCGAATAGTTTGGTGCCAGTCAGCTTCGGTGATTTGCGAGGGAGAAAGCGCGCTGGCGATGCCGGCATTGTTCACGAGAATATCAACTGCGCCAAGATTTTTTTCGACTTCGGTAAAGAGGCGATCGACTTCCCCAGATTCGGAGACGTCTGCCTGGACGATGACGCAACGGCGGCCGAGTTTGCGAATCTTTAAGGCCACGGAGTCCGCAGCTTCGGCTTGTTGGTGGTAGTTTACAGCGACGTCAGCACCGGCTTCGGCGAGAGCAAATGCAATGGCTTTGCCAAGGCCGCGACTGGCGCCGGTGACGAGGGCGACACGCTGCGCTAATTCTTCCATGTTTTCTTTTGTAGCAAAAAGAAAGAGAGCAGCATGACGTGTGTCGTGGCGATATGCCTAGTGGGATTTTTTGAAGAGTGCCTGAATATCAGCAGCTGCACCTTGCGAGTCCGCGAAATCAGCGGGGCGCAGAAGGACTCTGCAGGGCTTCGTAAAGAGCCACACCGGTTGCGACGCCGGTCAGAATAATGGCGATCAGCAGGAAGTGGCTTTTGCCCGCTTTGAGCGGCGGGCCGCCTTGCCGGGACCCAGCGCCACGTGGGCCTTGCGCATTTTCCGCGGCGTAGTAGGAACTGGGATCGAGAATCACGCGGTAGGCCATGGCTTCGGGGACGATCTGCGTTTCACCTTCAACGGTGATGGCCAGCGAACCGCGCGTGCTTCGTACCTGTAATTCCTTGTCGTTAATATATGTAACTTGTCCGACGGTCGGCTGATCTGTTTGTGGCCGGATATCGGCGGTCGAAGCGTGCAGCAGAAACGCTCTCGCGTTCGCGGTAGAAAACACCACAGTGCCGCTCAACAATCTGGCCGAGGGAGTGGCGGCGCTGCCGTCGACAGCGGCGGAGCTGGCGCTGGAGAGCATGAAGCGGGCGGCTCCTGCGCGCACTTGAAGGCTGCCAAATTTTTCCGTGCTGAGGTGATCGCCGCCAAAAACGGTGGAACCAGAGGATGCGGACGCTGCGCCAACATGCGCGCTGGTCGCCGAAGTGATCGTACCAATCGCCGCGGGCGTCGCGCCATTCACCGGCAACAAAAATAACGAGTAAGCCACCACCACCGCAAGAACCGCTCGTGGGCGAAGCATTTCCCCTCCCGGAGGGCCGGTAAGAGAATACTCATGACATTGGTAAGCGTCAACGCTATTCGCATACCGATTGCACGGTATTTCCAATTGTAGACATTTCCTTCACTGGCAGCGCGAGGCCTGTGGCTGTTACAATGCGTTGACAAAATGGCGGATTGGAAACAGATCACGGCCCGGATTCGGCGCGCGCGCGGCAGCAGAGACCCTGCTGGACAGCTCCTTTTGCTCTACGAAAAAACCAACGACGCGATGGTGGCGTTCGAACTTGGCCGACATTTCGAGATAGCGAAAGACTCGGCACAGGCGCTGCAGTGGTACCTGACGTCGGCAAGCAAGTTTCGCCGGGGCGATTGGAAAACGAAGGCGCGCGAAGCAGTAGTCAGAATGGGTGGTGAGTTGCCGCCCGATTCTGAACCTTCGCTTGAGCTCTCTTCCACGCAAGCCGCGGAAACAGAAGCAGCGGCCGGATCACCCGCTGTTTTGATTCCCGAGCCGACGGCTCCATTCGAAGAAACCACCGCTTTTGAATCCCTGGTCGCAGCCGGCGCTGAAGGAGCACCCGCTCCGGCTTCTTCGGACGATTTGACCAGCAACGGCGACAAGAAACACCGGCGTCGCGGCCGCCGGGGCGGTCGAAACCGCCGTAAGGTCGCGGTGCCGCAAACATCGAGTGAATCTCGTAGTACCGCCAAGCCTTCGGGGCGTGCGCGCGGCGCAGAGACGCCATCCGAATCCGAGCCGACTGAAATTCTTCCGCCACGTGTTGTAGATAGTCGCGCGATCCCGCGCATTCCGGTTGAACAAGTTCCAGAAAGTGGGGCGCCGGGCGTTAAAGGGCGTTTCGGAGATCCCGGGCTGGCATCGCGCCTCTCGCTACTGGAGATGCAGCTTCGCCGGCTGCTTACGTGTCCCGCAGTTAAGCTTGACGAGGCTGCGCATGCTCCAGCCGGCCCCGGTGTTTTCGTCCTGACGGATGATGATATGACCACGTATTATTACGTCGAAGCCTGCGATACACTGCGGATCGCGATCGGCAGCTTGGCACGCTCCGGAATGTCGCGGCGCGGCAACACGAATCTGAAGGCTCTGCTTGCCGAGCATTTGGGAATTCCTGAAACGCGGGTGACCAAATACTTAAGTGAGCACTGCGTGGTGCGCTGGTTGCAGCTGGACGAAGGTGCGGTGAACTTCTGTCACTTCGCGATTGCGGTACTACGGCCAAATCTAAACGAATAGCGAAATCCGGCGAAGAGTGCCGGTGCGCTTCCCAAATCGGGAAATTTTCGTCATTTTGCGCCTTACCCGTTACCCGTTACCGGCTTCGCGTCAACCCCCGTTCAATCCCTGTAATCCCCGTTCAACCTCTGTTTTTCCCCGTTCAATGCAACTTCCTAGCCTCTAGCCTCCAGCCTCTGGCAAACTGCTGGTGCCGAAAGACTTAGGCCCGTAACGCAGGGCGTGTTACGGTGAAAGTGGCCTCTGGGGGTAGTTCAAAGAGGCCGAAAAGCATCAAATTAGCGTCTCAACATCAGCCTTAATGTCAGCCGCGTCAAGGCTTCTGCGAACCCTTTTAGGGTCTCGCATCTTTGAAAGTGAGGGTGGAGGTTTATGCCGAACTCAGTAGGCACGCAAATCGCAAGGTCGATCGATTGGGTCCTTTGCAAGACAGCAGCTGTCACCTTCAACAGCATTCAATATTTCAACAAACGCAATCCGAATCCTTCGGTTACACCGCAGTGGTCTGACAAGCCTCTTCTGAAGTCATGGGAAAAGTCCAAGCCTACGCTGGGTTTTCCGCGACAGACCGATTCTCTCTGTCCCGGCTGCGTCAAAGAAGCTCGCGAAGCGATCATCGCCGGCAAAAAAGACTGGCGCGATTTGATGAGCGAAAAGGTCGGCGAAATTAAGGCTCAGATCATCGAGCGCGATGGCCAGGTGTGGATGGTGAAGGATTGCCCGCTGCACGGCCACTATGAAGACATGATGGCCATTGATTCGAAATGGCTTAGCTGGATTGAAAAGCAATACCCCGGCCGCGATATTCCTGCGCACAATGATGAAGATCTGCACAAGCATGGTTCTTCTACCGTTCTGTATGGCCGCGGGTCGGTGCTCACAGTGGACCTTACCAACCGCTGCAACATGATGTGCGATCCTTGCTTCATGGACGCCAACCAGGTTGGCTACGTCCACGAACTGGGCTGGGACGAAATTAAGGAAATTCTCGATAACGCGCTGAAGATCAAGCCGCGCCGGCAGATGTCGGTGCAGTTCTCCGGCGGCGAGCCTACGATGAGCCCGAACTTCCTGGACGCCGTCGCGTATGCGCGCAAGATCGGCTATAACTCAGTGCAAGCGGCGACCAACGGAATTGAGTTTGCCAAGAGCAAGGAATTCTGCAAGAAGGCGTTCGCAGCGGGCATGCGTTACGCGTATCTGCAATTTGACGGCATCGGCAACGACGCCAACGGCCATCGCCAGATCGGCAACCTGTTCGACGTCAAGCTTCGCGCCATCGAAAACATGCACGAAGCCGGCATCGAAATTGTGCTCGTCGTCACCATCGTCAACAACGTGAACAACGATCAGGTTGGCACCGTCGTGAAGTTCGCGATGGAGAATCCCAAGAAAATTTCGTTCGTCAGCTTCCAGCCGGTTTCGTTCACTGGCCGAGACGAAGATATCACTCCGGAGCGCCGTCTTCGCCAGCGCTACACGCTTTCGCACTTGGCGAAAGACGTCAGCAATCAGGTCGGCAAAGTTGAACCGACACGCGACTGGTTTCCGATTTCCTTCATTTCGACGTTCGCGGGCTTCGCGGACATGGTCAAGGGCAACGAATCGCAGTGGGGTTCGCTCTCCTGTGGATGCCATCCGAATTGCGGCGTGGGCACTGCGCTCATGATAAACAAGGAAACCAAGGAATGGGCGCCGGTTCCGCGTTTCCTGGATGCCGAGCAGCTTACCAAGGACGTCACCGCGATCACTGACGCGGCGCGCGGCAAGACCTTCTCCAACTTCATGATGGCCATGGCGCTGCTGAAGAACTATCACCCGTTCCAGGGACCCAAGGGCCTCAAGCTGTACGATCTTTTCAAGAAATTTGACAAGACCTGGGCGCTCACCAAGAAATCCACAACCAAGTACGGCCGCACTTCACCCGAGCGCACTTATGAAGACGCCATGAAGCGCCGCCAGACTGACCCGTGGAATTTCCTTTTCATCGCGGGCATGTGGTTCCAGGATCTTTTCAATTACGATTTCCGTCGCACCGAAATGTGCATCATTCCGTATGCCACCCAGCAGGGCGAAATCAGCTTCTGCGCTTACAACACGGGCGTAGGCTGGCGGCAGATCATCGAAAACATGCACAAGAATGCGACCGTGGCCGAGTGGTACAAAAACCACGGCAAACACGAGATTTATGCCAAGGGTAAGGCTGTCAATCTGCAGAGCTTCGAACACTCGCTGGTGATTGACGCCAATGACGCCGCCCGCGTTCGCCACCTCGAGCACGACGTTCCTCTCACGGCCGCCGAAGAAGATCGCACGCGCCGCAAGAAGGCTTACGAAGAACAAGCCAAAGTTCGCGCCATCTACGAAGAACTGGTTCTGAAGAAGCCGCAACCGACGGTGGTGCAGATCGGCTCGCTGACTGACATCAAGCAAGCCACTCCGGCCAACTTCGCAAACGCCAATAAGCCAGTCAATATCGCTCCGGCAGCCCCGGTCACGGAAGCCGAAGCCGTCGCCGGCGACTAGTCGCCAGACATTTATCTCGACCATTCCACGGGGCACGGCATACATGCCGTGCCCTTGTTTTTTTGCATCTCATTTCGCACTTCTGCACTTAAAGCGGCCGCCTTCGATACGCGCGACTTCTTATTTTTTCCTAGCGGCCGGGCTTCAACCCGACATCTTTCCCTGCCGAAGAAATCTGCTAGCAGTTGGCTCACATGCTCTTATTTAGCGTCGTCAGCATTTTCTGTATGATCTCTCATGGCGAGCTCTGATCGACTGGATCGCAGTAATTCTCTCGGTCAATGTGGGTACTTCTCTAGCCTTTCCTCATCTCTAAAGCGCGGCCATTACTTCGATTTCTACCAGTGCGTCTTTGGGTAGGCGGGCGACTTGGACGGTGGAACGGGCTGGGGGCGCGGCGGTAAAATATTTTCCGTAGGCTTCGTTCATTGCGGCGAAATCGTTCATGTCTTTGAGGAAGACAGTGGTTTTTACGACGTGGTGGAGATTTGAGCCGCCCGCTTCCACTACTGCCTTGATGTTTTCCATTGCGCGTTCGGTTTGCTGGCGAATATCGCCACCGATGAATTCGTTGCTGCGTGGATCGAGTGCGACCTGCCCGGAAACAAACAGGAAGCCATTGGACTTCACGGCTTGGGAGTAAGGGCCGATCGGTTTCGGGCCTTTGTCGGTAAGCACGGTGTCTTTCATGGTGTTGTCGCCTCCTGAGCGATAGTTTCCTGCCCTGCGGTTGACTGCGAATACGTTGCACGAAAATCATCGGGAACGCCAGGACGCTTGATCCACTGGCGAACGAAGGGTCCGATGTCCTGGTGAGATTCTTCCTCGACAGCGGAGATGAGGTCGCTGAGATCAAAGCCGCGCTGCCGGCGGGCGAAGAGCATGTGCCGCATGGCCTTCTGGAATGGGTCAGCGCCGACGCGATCGCGCAGCGCGTAAAAGAGAAGAAAACTCTTGGCGCGCGAAACTGCGGGATCGTTGTTGGACTGCAGCGAGGCATGGACAGGAATTTCCGCAAGCGCGCGGCGAATAACCTGGTCGCGAACTTGTGTACCTGTCGAAACCTCCAGCGCAAGCGCCGCGGCAAAGGCAGGAAGCGCCGACATAGGAGGCTGCTGTTCATAAAAGCCGGGATTTTGGCCGTAGCCAAGCCACCCGGAAGCCAGGGCCGGGCCAGCAAGAGCTTCGGGCCGGGCGGAGGCGGCGCGCGGGTCGAACAGAATGGTATCGCGCGAAATCATTTCCGCCGAATCGCCCGATGATTCGCCGTACAGCAGCGCGCCATAGGCCGTGGATCGTTGCGAGAAACAGCCCGCATTTTCTGGACATTCGACAATCCACAGCGGAGGCCTGGATTTGTCGCGAGTCGCAAAAAGCGAATCGTAGGTGGCCAGCGTTTTGGAGAGGGCTTCGGTGGCTTGCTGAAGTTGTGCGGGGCTGACATCGGTGCGGCTCCAGATGCGCAGTTTCTGATTGTCCAGAAGGTCCCGACCGGTCTGGCGGTAGCGGCCTGCCACCACGAAAGGATTCAAGTCCGCTGCTGTCTGTTGAAAGTGAAATTCCATTTCAGAGTTTTTCGCGGAATGTTTTTCCCTGCCGCCGCTGGCATGAACGAGAAACCCGTTTGGCACGCGAACCACAAGTTGCCATTTATTCGGCGGCACACCGCCGAAACCGAATGGGCCACGAGCCTGGGGAAGCGCCGGCGTCCAGCCTTCGGCGGGAAGGACGAATGCGTCCGAGGAAAAACCGAGCGCTCCTTCCTGAGCCGTGGCAGAACGCAGATCGTAGGCGAACTGGATGGTACGGGCGTCACCCATGGACCAGGTTTTCGGAAAGCGAAGAATCGTGTCGCGCGCATTAGCGGCCGAAGTTGCCAGAGGAAGTTGGGCACCGTCCCACAAAATTGTAAATTCGGCGGGACGGAAGCGACGTCCCGGAAGATGCACATCGAGAGAATCAAGTTCGCGAATCCCAGTATTTTTTAAATGATATTCGGCGACGATGTGGACGTGGGGTTCGGGCTGCGGGAGGAAAGAAACCTGAATTTCCTGTTTTTCGACGATGTATCCCGGACCCAGTGTAGCAGCGCAGCCAGCAAAGCAGCACGCCGCGCAGAACAGCAGAGTGCAGGAGAAAAAAGTACCTGTAAACGAGCGCGCCACGACTTGAAGATTGTACCGGGGGTGTAGCAGACCTGCAAAGGCGAAGGTTCGAACTGAATTAAAAGCGAGCGATCAAGAGAGTTTCAGCGGCGACGCGCGCCTGTGTGTGCACGGACAAAGCCGGTACCGCTATGAGCGAAAGCCTTTTCGCGAGCCGCAGCTTCAGCATCGGCCTGGGCATCGGTCATACCGTTTTCAATGCGCGCGACAATTTCCTTTTCCGAAAGTTCGGTATTTTTCAAGCGGCCGATCTCGGCGCTGGAGAGGGTCGGGATCCCCTTCATGTGGCGTTGCAGAAGCAGCTGCACTGTGGAATCAGACAGGCCAATCAAGCGGAACATGACGGCATCTCCGCTGAGAGAATCGAGCTGGTCGTTTTTTGCGATGGCAAGAATCTGCTCGCCGGTGAAGCCGGCGCTATTCAAGCTTTTTGCCGCCGCGGCGCTGGTAAACGGATGGTGATGCGCGTGCGCCGCCGAGATCAATTGCACGCACACTTCGTCGCTGACGCCGGAATTCTTCAGGGCGACGAGTTGATTCACTTCGGCATCGCTGACGTTGAGTTTCTTCAAATCTTCCAGGCCGCTCGACCACATGCCAGCCTTGTCCAGTTGCCGGTAGTCGGTAAGAGGATGGGAATTGCAGCCGGCTAAAAGTGCAGGCAGCAGCACCAGCATCGCGAGGGGCGGGGTATTCCGCATGTCTTTAGTGTAAAGGCTCAAGGGGGCCCGCATACAGCGTGTGCTTTTGCAGATACCCGGCTGAAAGGACAGGGTGGGCCTTAATCGCCGGAAGGCTGGTAAACGCGTTCCACGCCGTGCACGCCGGAGATTTTGCGGATGTTGGCAAGAATACTTTCCAGCTGGCGGCGGTCGGCAATTTCCAGACTGGCCTCAATGCGGGCATTCAGACGATCGGGACGGCTTTCCAAGTTGCGAATGTTGGAGCCAGCGCCGCTGATGACGGCGGTGATTTCGGCGAGCAGGCCGGCGCGGTCTTTGGCACGGATGGCGAGTTGCACCGGGAAGGTAGCGGCGCTGTCCCCGCCCCATTCGACTGCGATGCGGCGCTCCGCCTGATACATGAGATTTTGCACGTTAGGACAGGTGCGCGTGTGCACGGCCACGCCGCGGCCGCGCGTGATGTAGCCCACAATTTCGTCGCCGGGAATGGGATTGCAGCATTTGGCGCGAAAAACCAGCAAATCGTCGTGACCCTTGACGACCAGCGGCGCTTCGCCAAACCCCAGCATGCGCTTGACGGTTCTGACCAGCGTGGGCTTGGTATCGTCAACGTCGGTTCGCGCCGGTTGAGCCGACTCGCCCAGAACTTTCGTCAGAACTTGCCTGGCCGAATATTTTCCAAAGCCCACTGCAGCGTACAAATCCTCAATCTTCGAAAGGCCCCACTCCGAAGCAGCTTTTTGCAAATCGCCTTCCGGTATTTTCTTCAGGCTGCGGCCGAAAGCGCGCGACTCCTTTTCGAGCAGCTTCCGCCCCATTTCGGTGGCTTCTTCACGTTCGTGCAGGTTGATCCAGTGGCGGATTTTGCTTTTGGCATGAGATGACTTTACGAAGCTGAGCCAGTCCCGGCTGGGGCTGTGGCCTTTTTGCGTAAGAATTTCGACCACATCGCCGCTGCAAACTTCGTGACGCAGAGGGACCATGTGGCCGTTCACCTTTGCGCCGACGCACTGGTGACCGACCTCGGTATGGACAGCGTAAGCAAAATCGACCGGTGTAGCACCGGCGGGAAGTTCGAGGACGCGGCCTTTTGGCGTGAAGGCGTAAACTTCGTTTGGCGCGAGATCGACTTTCAAGGTGGTGAGGAATTCGCCGGGTTCCTGGAGCTCCTGCGACCACTCAATCAACTGGCGCATCCAGATGATGCGCTGGTCATCGTCGCTCGAGGGTTTGCCGTCCTTGTACTTCCAATGAGCGGCGACGCCTTCCTCCGCGATGCGATGCATTTCCTGAGTGCGGATCTGGACCTCAAACGGCTGGCCAGCATGAATGACGGTGGTATGGAGAGACTGATAGAGATTGGGCCGCGGCATGGCGATGTAGTCCTTGAAGCGGCCTGGCACCGGGCGCCAGATATGATGCACGACGCCAAGCGCCGCGTAGCAACTTCGTTCGGAGTCCGTGATGACCCGAACGGCGAGCAAATCGTAGACCTGTTCCAGGCCGCGCTGCTGGCGCTCCAGTTTGCGATGGAGTGAACACAAACCCTTCACGCGGGCTTCGAGCTCCGCCGGTATGCCATTCTCGACCAGCTTGGAGCGAATTTCCGCCTGCACCTCATCCAGAAATTTGTGGTGCAGCGGCTCGTTGTCGCTCACTTCCTTCTGCAAAGCCAGAAAAGAGTCTGGTTCGAGAACCCGGAAGGAAAGATCCTCGAGTTCATTCCGGATGATTCCCATACCCAGACGGTGCGCGATAGGCGCATAGATTTCCAGCGTCTCACGCGCGATGCGTTGTTGCTTGTCTGGCTCGAGATATTGGATGGTGCGCATGTTGTGCAAACGGTCGGCTAGCTTCACGACCACCACGCGAACGTCATTGACCATGGCTAGAACCATTTTGCGAACGTTTTCGGCCTGGCGTGCTTCAGGGGCCAGCATGTTGAGACGGCCGATTTTGGTTACGCCTTCCACCAGGCGCGCGGTTTCTTCGCCAAAACGTTCCTGAATGCGCGAGACGGGAAATTCGGTATCCTCGATCACGTCGTGGAGAAGAGCGGCGGAAAGAGTTGTCGCGTCCATACGCATGTCGGCGAGAATGTGCGCGACTTCCAGAAGATGGGTGAGATAGGGATCGCCGGAACGTCGCAGTTGATCGCGATGGCGCTCCGCGGCAATTTCGTAGGCGCGGCGGACGAGCCAAGGATCGTCAGAGGGGCGATTCCTTTTGAGCTTGTCGAGAAGTTCGGCCAGGCGAGCGTCCAGCAGGCGCTCGGTGCGGTCGCGATTGAATTGCAGCGGCAGATTGGCAGAACCGGACATCTCTTAATTTTACGCCTGAAGGAGCAGAAAGGGCGAGTGCCACGAGGTGAGCGGGTAGAAAAAACCGGGGCGCCGCGCGGCGCCCCAAGATAAATCGATTTGTTTGTGTGGATTGCCCGGGTTCAGGTCGTCGGCGCAGGTTGGGCGGCACGCCTCTGCTTGACTTCTTTCACCTTGTCCACCAAATCGTCAGCTTGCTTCTGCAATGAAGCGCGCTCGTCGGCGCTTTCGACAGTGTCAGCCTTGCGGCGATAGAGAAGGTTGAGGTAAGCCATGGCGTCGTCGTAATCGGGACGCAGCGAAATGGCCTTCTGAAGGTCGGTGACGCCTTCATCGATCAATGGCCCGTACTTCGCGAGATATTCGCCACGAATGGCCGCGGGAAGCGGATCCGTATCTTTCACCTGTTTGCGAATATTTTTTTCGTTGTAATCCTTGCGCATCTCGGCGTTTGCGCGGAAGGCTAGAGTCCAATCAATTACGCCGATCCAGTAATAAGGTTCTGGATCTTCCGGCTTCAGCTGAATGTGCTTCTGATGGTAGGTTTTGGATTCTTCGAAAAGTTTTGGGTCGAAGGGCGTGCCGGCCATCTGAAAAAGGATAGAGCCAATGCCGTCGATGGCACTCAGGTTATCGGGATTGCTCTGGAGAATCTCCTTGAATTCCGCAATGGCCTGTTTGCCGATATTTTTATTCTGCTCAGAAGGAGCGCCGGGAATGTACTGGCTGGCATAGGCAGTGGCGAGATAGAGACGCGCGTTGAGGAGCGAAGGATCGAGATCCTTGGCCTGCTTGAAGTCCTCGACCGCGGCGTCATACTGGCCGTTCTTAAAAGCCGCGACGCCCTTGTTGAGGAGGTCGCGAGCCTTGAGTTTGTTGCAACCGGAAAAACCGGCGGCGAACACAACCAGCGCCAGGAGTGCCGCGGCCCGGCGGAACGAAGATGCGGACGGGCAAGCGTCCGTGCGTGCAAGCGATGCATGAGTCATCGAAGCGTCCATCCCTACGATGCGCGGCCACTAAACGGGCTGCGCGAGAATTCAGATCCGCCCTGCGGGGGCTATTCCATCACAATCAGCGCTATTGTTCCAGTCCTGGAGTCAACAAGCCGACAGAAATTCCCGAGCCGTGCAGTACGTCAATCACCCGGGCAACAAGAGCGAACTCTACAGGAGCCTCGCCGCGAATGAAAGCAACTTTTCGTGCGCGCTCTTTGTAGATGGCTTCCATCCGGTCCGGCAAATGATCCCAGGCGACGGGTTGCTGATTGATCCGCAGGCCGCCGTCGGACAACACCTGCACCACAATGATATCCACCGGATCACTGGGACGCTCGATAGCCGGCTGAGGCACCATCGCGTCGAGGCCATTCTGCTGATGAGGCGCGCTCATAAAAATCACGAGCAATACCAGCAGAATATCAATCAGCGGAACGACATTTATTTCGGTGTACGCTCCGCGGTCCGCACCGTTTACTTGCATTCCCATCATCCACCTCGCAAAAGATTTGCCCGGCGAGGAGGACTCTCACAACCCTGCGAAAAAACATTGCCCGCAAAATTCCACCCGAACTACTGCCCAGCTTCGAGCTTGGCGGTGATCAAACCGACTTTATCGATTCCGGCGCCGCGCATGATATCAATGGCGCGGGCCACTTCCTCAAAAAGCACCGCATTATCGCCCTTGACGAATGCGACCTTTTCCGCACGATCTTTAAAGATTTCTTCTATGCGCGGGCCGAGGCGATCCCAGGTGGAATCTTCATTGTTGATCTTGACCTTGCCGTTCTTGTCAATCTGCACGACGACGGTCTTGTTTTCCAGGTCCTGATTCTGCTGCTGATTCGGATTGGGCTGCGGAACAAGAGTGTCCATGCCTTTGGGCGTCAACGGCGTAATGACCATGAAAATGATCAGCAGTACCAGCAAAATGTCGATCAACGGAACGACGTTCATTTCCGCCATCGCACCGCCCTTATTTTCTCCTACGCTCATCCCCATTGCGAGTCTCCTATCGGCTCATCCCTGCGAAGGACTCAAGCCTTTGTGCCGCGCCGGGTGGGAGCCAGCGCGGCCTCGGAACTTCTGCATCGGAACTTCT
>WNFR01004375.1_pt1 | contig 27992 bp, 22 predicted proteins | sample 5400221 | NCBI WGS metagenome assembly WNFR01 (sample SAMN13153357, study PRJNA577476) | soil metagenome | isolation source: 40 cm soil under Madrone tree | place: USA:California | collected 2016-06-14
GAATTTCGATGGCGCCGCCCTCGGTCTTGCTCCTTTCTACCAGCTCACCACAGCGGCGCGGCGATACTTCCTCGTCGGCCGTGCCGTGGAACACCTGGACCGGCGCGTACGGCAGGTATTGGTCTTCGAATTGGCCCTTCAGCCCGCAGGCCGGATAAAACGCCAGCGCGGCACGAAATCCCGTCCCCGTGCGGCCAGGGGCACGGGCCTCCATGGTGGCGAGCGCCGCGCTGCCGCCATTCGACCAACCCTGCAGCCCGACCCGGTCAGGGGCCACGTCGGGGCGGGTGCGCAAATAGGCGAGCGCCCCGTAAGCATCGAGCGGGCGCACGGTCACCTCGTTGAGTTCGGCGGGACGGGTTTCATAGCTGAAGCGCGGAAACCCCTGCGCATGGCCGCGCGGGCCGAAGCTGTCGACCAGCAGCGCAACATAGCCCTGCGCCGCCCACAGCTCGCCCCACGCCCCATGCCGCTGCGACAAGGTACTGGCGTCATACCGACCCTTTGCGTTCGTCGAATAGGCGCCTGCACGACCGTGCATCATGACCACGGCTGGCCCCCGCCCGGCGGCACGATGAGCCGGCACGAACAAGTAGCCTGTCAACATGGTCCGGCCGTCCGCGCTCGGGAAGGTGACCCGTTCCGGAACTGCATCAGCACGGGCGCCAAAGGCCGACAGCATGATTTCAATCGCCGTTAGGAACCCGATCAGACCTCTCATAGCGCCCTCGTACAAATCGATTTGGCTGAATTGTCGACGCCAGCCGCGCGTCGCCAACAAGCAGCTTACGGGCGCTGCGATTGCGAAAACGGGGAATTAAAGGGGAATTCGCATCATTGTTAAAGCCCCGCAAGTCGAACGGCCTGGCAGCCACGATCCGTGCGACGGCCTTTCTGGGTGCCGTGACGCGAATCCGGGCATTGCTTCCCGAGATTCGTCGCGGACATCGCATTTTGGTTCGAGTTCAATGAGGAGAAAAAGAAAATATGAGGAGCAGAGGTCGTCGGGGTTCCCAGACCGCAAAACCGTAGCCCGGATGGAGCGAAGCGTAATCCGGGACAGGCTAATCCCGGATTACGCTTCGCTCCATCCGGGCTACCGGCTGCCACGAGTTTGCCGCTACCCTACCATTCCCGCTGAGTTATCCGCACCCGCTCGACCACTGCCTTCGTGCGCTTGGCCCGCATTCCTTCTCCGGGCCTCGCTTGGGCTGCCGCGATCGAGCCGGGCGACGGTTGGTGGGGGGCCTCCGTGGTCAGGAGCTAGGGTTTTCAGGCGGCCGATCGGACGGCGCGCAGATTGTCCGCCGAGGACTTACCCGTCTTTCGGTCAGCAACAACGTCGAAAGCGACCTTTTGTCCCTCGTTGAGCCCATGCATCCCAGCGCGTTCGACTGCGCTGATATGCACGAAGACATCCTTGCCGCCGTCATCTGGTTGGATGAAGCCGAAGCCCTTTTGGACATTGAACCACTTCACGGTTCCTTGCGTCATTTAGCTCTTCTTTCAGTTACGTATGTCGTCGGGCCACGCGCCAGCGCGGCCGGTTCGTTCGAGTTTTGGAGGAAAGTCGTCAGTCCGACGCGGGGTGCGCGGCGAGGCCAAGTCGTTCGGCCGAAGCTCGATCGGAGCAATGTGGGGTATTGTGGTGTCGATCGCAAGGGAGCAGCCCTAATATTTTAGGCGGTGGATTGCTTGCGGGATTCGGACTGGGATCTCTCTGACACCCCCCGGGAGGCATCCCGGGCGGGCAGGGGGCGGGGGTCACGCGAGATGACCGGGAGGAGCGCGGCGCGTGAAACTCCTACTTACAACCCTGCCGACGAACGACCTCGGCCTGATGACGCGTTCCTTGCCGATTGCGCGGGAGTTGGCGGCGCGGGGCCACGAGGTTGCCTTCTCCAATCCTGCCCGGGCGCCATCGAGGTTGATCGCCGAGGCGCATTTCGCGAACATCGTGCCAAAGCATCCTCTCCATGATCTCATCGCCATCGATCGGACGATTGGCGGATTGTTCCGCATGCTGCGAACGCGCCCGTGGCGGCGCCACGGGATCGGTCCGCTCGCCTATCTTCGGCGCGTTGCTTCAGCGATTCCGACGCGCTTTCCGCCGACGAGCGCCGACATTTGGGACGCCGATCATGCCGGCGCCATGATGGGCATGCTCAACGAAGGTTTCGTTCGCGCCAACGTCGAGGCGTACGGCTCCGTCATCAAAACCTTCGATCCCGACGTCGTCGTGGATTTTTGGAATCCCTTTGCCGCCATCGCGGCGCGACGGCTCGGCAAGACGCTCGCCACCGTGATCCAGGCCGACGCTCATCCGAGCAGCCACGGGTTTCTTTGGTGGCGGCCAAAGCCGCAAGGAACGCCGAGTCCGGTCGCAATCGTCAACCGCGTGATCGCGGATTATGGAATGGGGCCGCTCGACAAACTCGCGGATCTTAATGTCGGCGACGTCACGCTTTGCGTTGGTACGCCGCAACTTGACCCGATCCCCGAATCAACGGGCGTCGAGTACATCGGCGCGGTGCTGTGGGAGGCGGACGACGCGTCGTTGCCGGATTGGATCGAAGCCTTGCCGACCGATCGCCCGGTTATCTGGGTTTATTCCGGCAATCCAAGATATGGCTCGGCGGACACGACGCTCGATTCGATCGTTGTTCTCGAAGCGTGTCTCGGGGCGCTTGGAGGCATCGATGCATCGATTGTACTGACCACCGGCCATCATGAGTTTCCACAGGGGCTGTCGCCGCTGCCCGCCAATTTTTATCACGCGAAATATGTTCCAGGATTGCGCATGGCGAGAAAAGCGGATCTCCTCATCCATCATGGAGGGTATGGCTCGTGTCAGACCAGCCTCTGGGCGGGCAAGCCGAGCGTCATCATCCCGACGTTTTCCGAGCGCTTGAGCAACGCCAAGCGCCTGGAGCGCGTCGGGGCCGCCATCCTGGTTGAACCGACGATTGATCGTGGGCGCAAGAGCGTCGCCCCGGACGCGCTGCACCGCGCGGTGGTGACAGCGCTTTCCGACCCCCGTTATCGACAAAACGCGAGGGCGACGGGAGAGTCGCTTGCAAGCCTGGGCGGAGCGAAGCGTGCGGCGGACCGCGTCGAGGCGTTAGGCTGGCAAAAAGGAGCCAGTGGTTGACCTGGGCTGTAAAGCGGCGTCTACCAACAGGATGAGGCTCCAAACAAGCGCGCCCCATGCAGCTGCCGCGGCTGCGGCGATTATGACGAAAGCGATTCCGCAAGACGAGCGCGCAATTTTTTGCCGTTTATTGGAATTCCGAACGTTATTCGTATCCGTCGTTCGCGAATTAAGGGCCTTGCTCGGCATTCCTGATCGCCGATGGATGGGCGCCAGCCGGAATCGTGATGAGCCCGGTGGCGCCGAGGCGCGCAAGGCACGTAGTATCGGTCCTCTTAACCTGCGCCAGGACCTTCGTCAGAGCGTCGGCGACGACGCAAGTTGCGGCGATCACCGAATAGGCATTGCAATCGATCAGTGGCTCGCGCGTCGTTGCCGAGACCAGCGCGCTGACCTTCCTGTTGCCCACAACGCCCAGGGTTTCCGCCGCGCTTGACGTCGCAATCGCGCCGTTGCGCAGCGAGCCGGCATATCGGAGCACCGACCGATCGAGCGGGTCGCGGATATGGATCGGATGGGCCGTTTGCCCGAAGCCCCGCAAGTCGCCGCCCGCATTGACGAGGGCTGTCGGTACGCCGTGGCGGCGCAGCACCGCGACGGCACGGTCAACCGCAAAGCCCTTGGCGATGCCGCCGAGGTCGATGGCGACCGGCGTGTCGAACACGATGCTGTTCTTCGACACCAAGCGAACCGCCGACAGCTTGCCCGATCGGGCGCCGGCAAGGCCATGATCGGGCAGCAGTTCCCAACGCATCAATTCGGCGCCGATGGCGCAATCGAACAAGCCGTCGGTGGCATGAAAAAGAGCGAGCGCACGTCGGATCACGCCCGCGGTCCATGGGTGAACTTCAACAGGTTCGATTGCGGCGCGCCGGTTCAACCGTGACAGATCGCTATCCGGGTCGTGAAAGCTCATCAGCTTGTGGACGAGCTCCACCGCGCTGAACGCTGCATCCACGGCACGGTCGAGCGAGGAATCCGGCAACCCCTCGGCTGCGATCTCCACAAGGGTCCCGAGGAGGGGGCGCGCCCGTCTCATACGCCAATTCTCACAGCAATGATCTTCTAGCGTCGCGTAGAGGATCGTCAACGGCTCTGTCCGCCGTTTATATATTTATTAGTTCTAAACTGGCGCACTTGTTATTCCGCGCAAATACGATGTTCGTTGCATTTTGCGAGTGGTGCGGTCTCGATGTGTCCAATCAAATGATGGCCAGGCGGTACTACAGTTCAGGCGGCGTCGAGATACGCCGCTGCACCGGGAACTGCACGATACCGAAGCGCTGCGAAAAGTGCCCCCAGATTCCTTTCGGTGCAAACAGCATGGTCGCGATCGCCAGCACGCCGAGCAGGATGAGATACCAGCTGCCGAAGCCCGCGAGGTAGGTCTGCATCAGGTAGAAGACCATAACGCCGATGATTGGGCCCTCCAGGGTCCCGATGCCGCCGATCACAACGATAAAGATCACGTAGGCGGTCCAATCCAGAACCGAGAACGCGGCGTCGGGGGAGATGCGCGCCTTTTGCAAATAGATGAGTGCGCCCGTCATGCCGGTGCCGGCCGCCGCGAAGACGTAGATCCACAGCTTGGCGCGGAAGATATCGATGCCGACGCTTTGTGCCGCCGCAGCCTGGTCGCGGATTGCCGCGAGCGCGAGTCCTCGCCGTGAGCGCAGCACCATATAGATCGCGAGCGCGCTGCCGGCCGCGATCGCCAGCGCGATCCAATAGGTGAGCACGTCGCGCGCTGCCGGCGTACGCAGGTCGAGGGCCCGCCTGATCCAATCGATGCCGCTGATCGAATTCGTCACGGCCGGCGGCAGCGACGTGCCAGTGCCGCCGCCGAGTTCCTTCACCTGGGCGAAAACGAGCCGGTAAACTTCGGCCATGACCCACGTGCCGACTGCGAAATAAGCGCCCTGCAGGCGAAACACGACGAAGGCCGTCGGGATGGCGAGGACGGCGGCGATGATGCCCGCGAGCAGGATCGCGAGCAGAGGATCGAGGCCAACCATGACGGTGAGGGCAAAGAGCAGATAGCCACCAAGGCCGACGAACGTCTGCTGGCCGACCGATACGAGGCCCACGTAGCCCGCCAGCAGATTCCAGAACTGGGCAAGGGTGAACATGTAGAAAATGAAGACGAGGTCCTGCATGAGGCTGCGGCTGGCGATCAGGGGGAGCCCGATGAGGGCCGCGATAACCAGGCAGCCCACCAGCGCGAAAGCGCGCGAGGTTGCCGTGGCAATCGCGACGCGGGGCGTAGCGCCCTCTCTCCCTGGGAGCGCGGGCGTCTCGCCACCCCCACCCCACCCTCCCCCGCTTGCGGGGGAGGGTAGGGAGGGGGAAGGCGGGCGAGACGCCCGCGCTCCCAGGCGGGGAGGGTGGGGAGGGCGCTGCGGCGAGACACGCGTTGCCATCACGTCTCAATCCGCCGTGCGCGGGAACAGGCCGCGCGGCCGCAACATCAGCACCGCGAGAAATGCCAAGTGCCCGGCGAGGATCTGCCATTCGGGATTGATGTTGGCGCCGACGGTCTGGGCGACGCCTATGATCACCCCGCCGGCGAGCGTCCCCCAGAGACTCCCGAGCCCGCCGATGATCACCGCCTCGAACGCATAGAGCAGGCGCGCCGGCCCGATGGTGGGATCGAACGTCGCGCGCATGCCGAGGTAGAGCGCAGCAATCGTGACGACCACCATGGCGACTGCCATGGCCATGGCGAAAACGCGCCGCGTTTCGATACCCATGAGTTGCGCGATGTCGGCATCATCCGAGGTCGCTCGGAAGGCGCGGCCAAGCGCCGTAGAGTAGAACAGGACATTGAGCAGCAGGATGACCGCGATTGCCGAGACGAAGGTGACAAGCGGCATCACGCCGACCGCAAGCCCGCCGCCGAGCGGGATGGAGGCGGTCTCGATGGCGCCGGCCGAGAGCCGCTGGCTGTCCGCAGAAAACATCTCCAGGAGGCTGTTCTGGACGATGATCGAAAGCCCGAACGTCACCAGCAGCGGCGGCAGGATGTCGGTTCCGAGCGTGCGATTGAGCACAAGGAATTGCAACGCATAGCCGGCCGCAAACATCGCCGGCAGCGCGACCGCGGTCGCCGTGAAGGCATCGAGGCCGAGTGCGTGCGCCGCCGCCAGAATGACGAAGGCCGCGAGCACGATGAGATCGCCATGGGCGAGATTGACGAGCCGCATGATCCCGAAGATGAGGGACAGTCCCGCCGCGAACAACGCGTAGAGGCCGCCCAGGAGCACGCCCTGGATGACCGAGTCGATCCAACCGATCATCATGCGGTTACGGATGCTCTGGGCTTGAGCCCAGCGGTGTCATTGCCCGGCTTGACCCGAAGTCGGGCCTGCCCGACTTCGGCATTAAATTGTCGAAATCGGAAACATCCGATTTCGATGCAATCCAGTATCCCCGGTCGGTGGTCACTGGATCGCCCGGTCAAGCCGGGCGATGACAGCATAGCAGGTGTCAATCTCATCGGGACGCGCGCTAACCGATCGCCTCCATCTTTCCGGCGACCGGGATGGCGGGCGCGGTTTTGTTGTCGGTGATGATGATCTCGTACTTGTTGCCGTCCTTGACGCGCCATTGGCCGCCCACGAGCGGAGTCTTGGCGACGTTCTTGGCCGCAAAGGGCGGCAGGTTCGCACCATTCCATGCCACTTTGCCGACCACCGTGTCGAGGTTGGTGGCGGCGATCGCCGCGAGCGTCGCCTTGCTGTCGCCGACCTGCGGGGTGCGCTTGAGCACATCGGTCGCCACCTCGAACAGCGCGTGAACGAATCCGATCGGCTGGGTCCATTGTTTGCGCGTTGCGCCTTTGTAGGCGGCGGCAAGCGCTTGCGCCGTCATGCCGGTGAGCGATGATTTGAACGGGTGGCTCGGCGACCACCACACCTCCGAGGAGAGGTTGTGGCCGTCGCGGCCCAGGGCCTCGACGGCCACCGGGAACAAGATCGCCTTGCCGATCGAAGCGATCTTCGGCTTGAAGCCTTGTTGCAGCGCCTGCTTCCAGAACGTCGTGAAGTCCGGCGGCAGCACGACGCCGGTGATGATCTCGCAATTGGCGCCCTTGAACGCGCCGATCTGAGCGGAAAAATTATCGGTGAGATTCTGATAGCGTCCCGGATCGGTGAGCCGATAGCCCTGCTTTTCGAGGACCGGGGGGAAGCCTACCTGCTTGTCGCCCCAGGCATTGCCGTCGCCATCATTGGGAAACAGCCCGCCGACCGACTTGTTGGTCTGCAGCTGGCCCCACATGTTGGTGAAGACCGCGATGACGTCTTCAAGGCCCCAGAAGAAATGGTAGGTGTGGTTGAACGGCTTCCACGCCGGCGGGCCGCCGGCGGGGTTTGCCTGCCTGCCGATGAACCAGGGCTGCCACGGCGCCACTGTGGAAATGCACGGCACTTCCTCGATCTCGCACTGGGTCGACACCGGATTCGTGGTTTCCGGCGTCGAGGCCACCAGCATGAGATCGATCTTGTCGCGGACGATCAGCTCCTTGGCGACCTCGGCGGCGCGGTTGGGGTTCGATTGGCTGTCTCTGACCACCACGTCGATCGCGTAGGTGGTGCTGCCGATTCGCAAGCCGCCTTTGGTGGCGTCCTTGAAATTGGCGATGATGAAGTTGTCAGCTTCCGCAAAAGCCGCGAGCGGTCCCGTCTGCGGACTGACGTAGCCAAGCTTGATCGTCTTCGCCTGCGCGATCGCCGGCGCGCAAACGCCCGCTGCCAACGCCGCGCTGCTCGCGGCCGAGTATTTGATGAGCGTCCGGCGATCGATGCCGGGGCGTTGATGTGCACGCATGTCGGATCCTCCCCCGAGGGCTCAAGAAATTGGCACCCTCTCCCCACCATCGCCTGGGTAGGGGCGACCCTTGTGGTCGCCCGGTTTGCGTACGGCGCCGCCGACGACAACAGGGCGACCACAAGGGTCGCCCCTACCGGGGGAGGGTAGAGAGAGTATTTGCGGTCTTGACCGCGTCTTCAATTTCGTTCGATAATCGAACATACGTTCGATTATCGACTGGATTGTTCCCGAGAGCCGGCGCGAAGTCAATGCAGAACGCACGATGAAGCACGGAAAATCAAATGCCCTGCGGCCTGTCCGGACCGCCGGCGTGACGCCGGCCAATGCGGCAAGTCCGGGCAGCAAGGACAAGGAGTTCATGCTCACACTCGCCAAAGGGCTTGCGGTGCTGGGTTCGTTTGGCCGCCATCGTCCGACCATGACGCTGGCGCAGGCGGCACAAGCCGTCGACCTGTCGCGGGCAACCGCGCGACGCGTGCTGCATACCCTGGTGGGGCTTGGCTACGTCGAGCAGAACGGGCGGCAATTCGCCCTGTCGCCGCGCATCATGCGGCTCGGCTTCGCCTACATCTCAAGCCAGAGCTGGGTCGACCGCGCGGTGCCGCTGATGAAGACCCTGTCGGAGCGCTTCCACGAATCCTGCTCCGCGGCGATCCTCGAAGGCACCGAGATCATTTATGTTGCGCGGATACCGGCCCGGCGCATCATCTCGGCGACGCTGGCGGTGGGAAGCCGGTTGCCCGCGTTTCATTCGTCCATGGGCCGCATCCAGCTCGGCTTTCTCGACGACGCCGAAATCTGGCGCCGGCTCAAATCGGTTCGCTTCGAGCCGCTGACGCCGGCGACGATCACCGATCTGCAGGCCTTGCAGGAGCGCATCCGCGACGACCACCGCCAAGGGTTTTCCATCGTCGACGAGGAGCTTGAACGCGGGCTGCGCTCGATCGCAGTGCCGATCGTCGACCGCGACGGCCAATGCGTCGGCGCGCTCAATCTCTCTAGTCATTCGACGCGCACTACGCGTAACGCGTTGCGCGAAACCTTTCTGCCGGAGCTCAAGTCAGTCGCAGAGCAGGTGTCTGCATCTATTTGTTGATTGGGCGCAGTTGAGCAACGAATTCGTCAGTCGTGGTGTTCAGGTTCCAGTAGTCGAGCAGCGCCGCCTTGTTGAGTTCGATGAACGCCCTCACCTGCCGTTCCAGTGCGGGCGTGATTGATCCGCTCGCCGGCTTGCCCTCATCGAACGGAACCGTTGCCTCTGTCCCTCCCGGACGCTTGGCGTGTGGCGGATCGATTGCAACCTTGATCCTGGGCCCATGCTGTCCTTCCGGGACCGGAATGTACCAGAGAGTGTTGGCAATCCCTGTCACTGCCGAGCCCAAGATTGCCATCGCGTAAAGCTGTTCCTGTTCGGCTAGTGCCTCGACCATGTCTTCGAGTTGCTGGATGGCATCAGGCGCACCGGCAATCTCCCGCAGCACCGAAATTGGTGCGACGAATGCTCCGGTGCCGGCCACGACCGTCGCCGTTCCGGCCTGCTGGATGAGTTCCGGCTTGTCCGTCAATTCGGCGAGTTCGGATGATCGAATTGTGATGCTCATGTCGACTCCACGATGGGTTGAACATTACCACGCTAACGATCGGGCGGGCCACATCAATCAACATGGGAGGACGGTCGTGGACGCCGCAGAGATACCTCTGCGTCAAGCGCTGCCTGACATATGTGTGACTTGTCAGGTGGCCACACCGACGATATTGTGGGCCTCGTTCGCATATAGAACGTCTGTTCGATTATCGAACATCACGTCGGAGAGGACGATCTCGGCATCCGCGCGGCAGCGGGAAACGAAAGGGGAGGACGCAGTGGCGCAAGTGGCAGCGCGGCGCGAAACGCCGGAAGCATTCGCAAGCCGTCCGCAAACCGTCGGCAATGTCGCGGTGGAAAGACCGCAGACCGGCAAGGAATATCTCGCCTCGCTCCAGGATGGCCGCGAGGTCTTCATCTATGGCGAACGCGTCGCCGATGTGACCGTTCATCCGGCATTTCGCAACACGGCCCGCATGGTGGCGCGGCTTTATGATGCGCTGCATGATCCTGGCCGCCGGGACAAACTTCTGCTGCCGACGGACACCGGCAATGGCGGTGTGACGCAGGCGTTCTTCAAGGCGCCGAAGACGCCGGCCGAGCTGCTCGCCGGCCGCAACGCCATCGCCGAATGGGCCAAGATCACCTACGGCTGGATGGGCCGCTCGCCCGACTACAAGGCCGCGTTCCTCGCCACCTTGGGCGCCAATGCGGACTTCTACGATCCCTATCAGGACAATGCGCGCCGCTGGTACAAGTTCAGTCAGGAACGCGTCCCCTTCATCAACCACGCCATCATTCATCCGCCGATCGACCGCGACCGCCCGCCCAATGAGGTCGGCGACGTCTGCTGCCATGTGGAGAAGGAGACCGACGCCGGCATCGTGGTATCGGGAGCGAAGGTGGTGGCGACCGGATCGGTGCTGACGAACTACACGTTCGTCGCCCACCACGGCTTGATCCCGGTGCAGGACAAGAAATTCGCCGTGGTGTTCATGGTTCCGACCAACACGCCGGGCGTCAAGTTCATCTGCCGCGCTTCCTACGAGATGGCCGCAACCGCGATGGGCAGCGCTTTCGACTACCCGCTGTCGAGCCGTCTCGACGAGAACGATGCCGTGTTCATCCTCGACAAGGTGCTGGTGCCTTGGGAAAACGTGTTCGTCTACGGCGACGTGGATAAGGCCAACAATTTCTTCCCGCGCACCGGATTCCTGCCGCGGTTTGTCGTGCACGGCTGCACACGGCTCGCGGTCAAGCTCGACTTCATCTGCGGCCTGCTCTTGAAGGCGACCGAGGCGGCGGGCACCAAGGATTATCGCGGCGTCCAGGCGAACGTCGGTGAGGTCATTGCCTGGCGCAATCTGTTCTGGGGCCTGTCCGATGCCATGGTGCGCGATCCGCGGCCCTGGATCGGCGATTATCTCCTGCCCAACATGGATCCGGGCAACGCCTATCAGATCATCGCCACCATGGCGTATACCCGGATCAAATACTTGATCGAGCAGACCGTGGCGTCAGGCCTCATCTATCTCAACTCGCACGCCCGCGACTTCAAGAACCCGGAGATCCGCCCATATCTCGAGCAATATCTCCGCGGCTCCAACGGCTATAAGGCCGAGGAGCGGGTCAAGCTCCTCAAGCTCTTGTGGGACTGCTTGGCGAGCGAATTCGGCGGCCGGCATGAACTCTACGAGATCAACTATGGCGGCTCGACCGAGGAAATCCGCCGCTACTGCCTGTTCGGCGCCCAGGCCGCGGGCAATGCGGACCGTTTCAAGGGATTTGCCGAAGAATGCATGGCCGAATACGGCATCGACGGCTGGCGCGTCCCCGATCTCACCGACCCGGGCGAACTCAGCTACCACGTGCTGCGGGCGGGCGCATCCGTTGGCTGAACATTGGCGCCGGGGCTGGCGGGAAGCTAAGTCAGAATCGCTGGACTGAAGGATTCGCCAGCGAATAATCGAATCACAGACTGTCATGCCCCGCGAAAGCGGGGCATCCAGTAACCACCGCACGATCCAATTGAAAGAGACTGTGCCCCAAACGAAATCAGGTGGTTACTGGATCACCCGCTTTCGCGGGTGATGACAGGCAAACTAGAAGCAATTATTTCCCGACGTGTGCTAAGGAGAGCGTCTTGGGGGGAGCCGCTTCGTTGTCTGCGTTTCCGCGCTTAGTGCGGGATCCGATCGCGCTCGCGATCCGAGTTCTCGTGGCGGTCGCCATGTTCCTCCTGGCCGTCCCGATTTTTGCGCTGCTGTCGTCGAGTTTGTCGGACGTTCAAGCGAACGGCGGCGGGCTCACGCTCGCCAACTTCCAAGCCGTGCTCGCGCACCCATTATTCGCGCCGGTCGCCTGGAATACCCTGATGCTGGGCGCCGGCACCGTCGCGGTGATGTTACTCTTCGCGGTGCCGTTTGCATGGCTGTTTACGCGCTCAGATTTGCCGCGCAAGGACCTGCTTCTCGCGCTGATAACCGTCAATGTCGCAATCCCAAGCTTTTTGGTGGCAATCGGTTACATATTTACGTTCAACCCTTCGAACGGTCTGGCCAATCAAGTTGCCCGCGACGTATTCGGCCTCACGACCTCGCCATTCAATATCTATTCGCTCGGCTGGATGATCGTGCTGCAGGGCGCAGCGCTCGCGGCGCCGGCCTTTTTCATGATCGTTCCCAGCCTCCAGGCGATCGATGTCACGCTGGAAGAAGCTGCCGCTGCAAGCGGAGTCCGCCGGCGCGTCACAGCGCTGCGCATCGTGCTGCCGCTCGCGGCGCCGGCCATTCTTGCTGCCTGCGCATACTATTTCATCATCGCGATCGAGATGTTCGACTACGCCAGCATGCTGGGCATGCCGGCGCGTATTTTCGTGGCGTCGACGTGGCTCTACCAGATGATCAATGCCGGCACCGGTCTGCCGCGCTACGGCGAGGCAGCCGCACTCGGTTTGCTGGTAGCTGCGGGATCGCTATTGGTAAGTCTCGTCTATCTCTGGTCGATCGGCAAAGCGGCGCGCTATGCCGTCGTGACGGGCAAGCGCCAGAGGCAGCAAACCCTTCGTCTCAACGCGGCGGGCAAAATCATCGCCTGGGCGTTCATCCTCGCCTACGCCTTATTCTCGTTCGTGCTTCCTGTGCTGACGCTGCTGTGGGCTTCCGGCCAACCGTTCATGCAGCTGCCGACGCCGCTCGCCCTTTCGCGGTGGAACCTTGAAGCCTATCATGAAGCCTTCGCCCAGCTTCCGCCGCTGCTCTACAATAATCTCATCGTCATGCTGGCAGTGCCCACCATCAGCGTCGCGCTTGCAGCCTGTGTGGCCTGGGCCGGCGGGCGGCGGCACGGACTCGATTTATTCGTGATGATGGCGATTGCGGTGCCTTCGATCGTCAGTGCGCTCGGGTTTTTGTATTTCGGTCTTGCGATCTACCGTGCGATACCGATTTACACGACCGTCTGGCTGATCGTGCTGGCGATGTCGACGCGCTATCTCACTTGGGCGAATCGCACCATTTCGAGCAACTTGCTGCAGGTGCATCCGGAGATCGAGGAAGCCTGTGCGACCTCGGGCGTGCGGCCCGGTCCGACGTTCGTTTGCGTGCTCCTGCCGACGATCGGCCGCGCGCTGTTGTATTCCTGGTTTTGGCTTGCGCTGCTGTCGCTGCGCGAGCTGACAATTCCGATCATGCTGGCGCGCCCGGACACTGCCGTTCTGGCGACCGCAATCTGGAGCCTGAATGCGGCGGGCAATCCCGATGTGGCGGCCGCCATGAGCATGATCCTTGTATGCATCACCGTGGTGATGGTGTTCCTTTTTCACAAGGTCGCCGGCCAACGTGAAATCTAAAGTTGGAGCGTCGGATGATCAAAGGTGCGCGGCTCCACAGGACCTATGTGGCAGACGACGGCAGCCGCGTCCGCGCGCTCGACGATGTCAGCTTCGCGATGAAGGAAGGGGAGTTCTACGTCCTGCTCGGCCCCTCCGGGTCGGGAAAGACCACGACGCTGCGCGCCATCGCGGGGTTGGACCAGCCCGACAGTGGCCGGATCGCGATCAATGGAAAGGTCGTGTTCGCGTCGGAAAATGGAATTCGCATCCCGCCGGAAGAGCGGCCGATCGCGATGGTGTTCCAGTCATACGCGTTATGGCCGCACATGGATGTGCACGACAACATTGCGTTCCCGTTGCGCCGCGGCATCCGCCGCGTCCCGCGGGAGGAAGCGGCGCAACGCGTCGGCCGCGTGGTTGAGCTGTTGCGGCTGAAGACCGAGCTGCACAGGCCGGTTTCGACGCTTTCGGGCGGCCAGCAGCAGCGTGTGGCGCTGGCGCGCGCGCTCGCGCTCGAGCCGGCGGTGTTGCTGATGGATGAACCACTGTCGAATCTCGATGCCCGCCTTCGCGCGCAGCTTCGCGTGGAGCTCAAAGAAATCACCCGATCGATCGGCATCACGACTGTGTACGTCACCCATGATCAGACCGAAGCTATGGTCATGGGTGATCGCATCGCGGTGATGGAGCACGGCCGCATCCTGCAGGAAGGCGCGCCATGGACGCTGTACCACCAGCCGGCCGAATTGTTCGTCGCAAAGTTCTTAGGCGAAATGAATTTCATTTCGGGAAAGATCGAGCCCGGGAATGACCAATATGTGCGCGTCGCCACGCCCGTCGGACCGCTGAATTTGGTGAGGTCGCCGACCACGCCGAAAGAGGGATTCGTCGTGCTCGGGTTTCGCACCGAGGACGCCGTGCTCACGCAGGCGCCGGGCGAGAATGTCATCTGTGCGCGCGTCACCGCGCGGCATTATCTTGGCGACGCGTTCCTTTACCAGGCGTGCAGCGGCGAGATCTCGTTCGAGATCCGCCGCCCGAAGGCCGAGCAGCTGGAGCTTGGCAAGGAAATCTTCGTACACCTGCCGCCGCGTGCATGTATGGCGTTCCGCGGCAGTGCCGACAAGTCGATGGTGTAGATCTGTTCGCGCCGGTTCGATCCGGCAAATCGTGGGGAGAGGCTATATGAAGTTGCGTGGTCTTGGTTCGTTACGTCGCGGTCTGGTCGCTGTGGCGGCTACGGCGATGACCTTCGTCCTTGCCGGCGGGCCGCAGGCGAATGCCCAGGATGGGCGGGGCGCCCTGGCGCCGCTGCTCGCCAAGGCGAAGCAGGAAGGAGCCGTCACCATTTTCACCGGCACGGCGCGCTACCCGGACAGCGCCGTCAAACAGATCGAGCAGGATTTCCGCCGCAAGTACGGCTTTGCGCTGAAGATCACGCTTGCGGCGCCCGGGCCGCATCCGCCTGTCGTTCAGAAGCTGATAACCGAGGCGAAGAGCGGCGTGAAACCCGGCATGGATCTTTTCCCCACCGCGCTGACATTCTACGGCCCGATGCGCGAGGCGGGCGTGCTCGCAAAGGTCAACTTTGCGGCCTTTGGCGTGCCGCAGGATTTGATCGCACCGCCCGGAGACAATGTGCAGATATCCACCATTGCACGCAGCGTGATTTACAACACCAATCTCGTCAAGAAGGCCGACGCGCCGCGGCGTCTTCAAGATCTTGCCGACCCGAAATGGAAGGGCAAGATCGTCGCCCCCGCCATACCGGACGTCTTCGCCATGATGGTGCCGGTGCTCGGCGAGCGCGAAGCCCTCGACCTCGTACGACAGCTGGTGCAGGACCAGCAAATCGTGCTGATCCAATCGGTGACCGACGTGGGCACCAAGGTTGCGAACGGCGAGTTCGCCCTCGGGTTTGGCGTGCCGGCGGACTGGACGGGCTTGCGCAAGCGCGGTGCGCCGATCGACAACGCGCCGCTTGAGAAGGTCAGCGGGCAACCGTTCCATGCCGGCGTGCTGGCGAATGCCGACCATCCCGCAGCCGCGACTGTGTTTGCCTATTTTGCCTGCTGCACGCCGGAAGGCAAGAAATCGCTGTATCAGTCGATCGGCTGGGCCAATTTCGAGACATCGGGCACCGAGCCCTACGAGATCGGCGGGCAGGGCCGCGGCGTCAATCCGGATCACCAATGGCAAATCAGCGACCAGCGACGCCTTGGTCAGGAGATCGCCAAGATTCTTGGGATGTGAGCCTTCCCTCCCTGGGACCGCGGGCGTCTCGCCCGCGCTCCCAGGAGAGGAATCAGCAATCGACCGGGAGTTCGAAGCATGAGCGGCAGTTTCCCGGTGCTCTCGCTGGCCGAGCGCGACCGGCGCTGGGCGGCGTTGCGCGCCGGAATGACCACCAATGCCTTTGACTGTTTGATTATCTTCGGCCTCAAGGGGCGCGAGCACTACGAAGGCTATGTGGCGAACGAAAACATCGAGGGGTTCGCGATATTTCCGCGCGACAGCGATCCCGTGCTGGTGTCGTGGCATCCGAAAATGGTCATTCGTCGCAGGAGCCCGAAACTCGACCCCAGCCGGTTCTGGATCAAGGATGCGCGCATCGGCAACTACGGATCGATCCTCGTCGAGGTGTTGAAGGAACGCGGGCTCGATCGCGCAGGTGTCGGCGTCATCGGCCTTGAGATCGGCGAGGCCGGATCGCCGGAAGGCATCGTCCCGTTCACCACCTGGCGCAAAGCGCTCGACGGCCTGCCGCACGCGCGGTTCTCTGACGCGACGTGGTGGTTTCGCGAGGTGATGCTGGTGAAGAGCGAGGAGGAGCTATCGGTCCTGCGCCATTGCGGCAGGCTTGGCGAGCGCGCCTGCCAGACCATGATCGATGTTGTGAAACCGGGCGCCACCGAGTTCGAGGTGTTCCGGGCGATTCAAGAGCAAATCCACGCCGGCGGCGCCGTCATGCACGATCCCTTCCTGATCATGACCTGGGGTGCGCAAGATATTGGCTGGGCCGAGCCGGCCTGGGCTTATTTTGGCGGCCCGCCACGGGTGGTCGAGCCCGGCGATCTCATCATGGCGGAGCTGTTTCCCGCCTATGGGGGGCTGGAAACGCAGCAGCAGATTGCGGTTGCGGTCGCGCCCGTCGCCCCGGTCATCGCCGAACTGGGTGAAGCGGCGGCGCGCTGCTATGACGCCGGCATCGCAGCGCTGCGCCCCGGCAGGACATTCAGCGACGTGTGGAGCGCCATGGTGGAGCCGCTCAAAGAGATCGACGGCTGGTCGCTCACGCCGATGATCCACAGCGTGGCGCCGCTTGGCTGGGTCGGCGGGATGGGCTTCAATCTTGACCACATGCCGCCTGCGTTGAAGAGCTTCCGGCCGGCCATGCAGGTCGAATTCGGTACGCGCGACCTGGTGCTGCGCGAGAGCATGTCATTCGCCCTCGAGCCGAACGCCTGTAAAGGCCAGCACCGCGTAAATGTGGGCGGGACCGTGGTCGTTACCAGCGGCGAGCCGGAGGAGCTCAATACGGCGCCGAACCGGCTCCACGTCGTGGGTTGACTTCTCCGCTCTGATTGCCGTTCTCAGCGACCGACTCTCCGGCGCCATTCCAGAAACTCGTTATACAGCTGCGTCTTGTCGGCTCCGCGGAGGCTTTTGGTCTCGGCAGCTTGGGTTTGATTTGCCTGCGCCAACCAATCCTCAGCCGCCTTGAAGCGCTGCAATCCTGGAATCGTTGCGCCGAGAGCGGTCTCCCGCCATTTGGGATGGCGAATTGGCTGCTGCAGCAGGTCGATCTTTCCGAACAGAGCGTTGACGAACCTGGCGACCCGGCTGTAGCGATCACTGCCGACAGGCCAATTATAGACCATCAGGAGAGACGAGACGGCGACGGTATCCACGGTTTCCCCGGGGGGCACCAGGTTGGGATATTCCGCGTTGGTGAAGGCGGACGGAAAATACAAGTCCTGAATTGCCTTCTCGAAAGGGATGGCGACGAGATGGAATCGGCCTTCATCGTTCTTGATGTTTCTGAACAGGGGCGCAACTTTACCGATCGGACCGAACCATGCGTCGCCGTCTCCGTTGAGCACCTTTTGGAGGGCGGCAACGTCATCCGTCTTGGTATCAATATCCGCGGTGATTCGCAGTCGATTGAAGAGGTTGCGCAAAGACGCGTATGACAAATCGCGTGGGGCATAAACTTTTTTTCCAGCCAGGTCGCGGACCGTTCTGATCTCTTTGCGCGCCAGGATGTGGAAATCGGCGTTGAACACTTTGGTGATATAGTTTACCCGGTTTTCGAGATTGGGAACGCCGTACTCGGTCTTCACGAACTCCACGGCATCGGATAACGCAAAGCCCATATCGATGCTTCGCAGACGCAAAATATCGATAAGGTTCTGAGCGGATCCCTTGCCGATTACCGGCAGAACGCGCAGGTTATCGCCATCATCGAGCACGTTCGCCATGTCCGACCCCATGGCCGCATAGGCGCCGCCGACCGGCGCGGTGATGATTGTGACGGTTCCGTTGTTGAGCTGCTCTCTGCTCGGCAAGGTGCCATCGGTGCGGCTCTGATCGGGGGCCGGACTGGCCCGCTTTACCGTCGTTGCCTGCGTGGCGATGACCGGGCGCTTATCGATTTCGCCGATCGCCTCTCGCAAGCTTGCATCGATGTTGGAGCGCTGCGCCGAAACGCTGCTTACGAGCAAGCCCGTCCACATAAAGACGCCAGCCGTGCCGACAAACCAACGCATGATGCCCCTCCCACCAATTTGTGTTTAGTTGGGACCGCAAGTTTGATTCTTAAATAGGATTTGAGCTTAGCAGGGACTGAAAGCTGATTCTTTTAACCTACTTAAATATCGTGGCGATATCTCGTTCGAATGATGAAATTCTTACCGTGTGCCGGTCCCCCGCAGCCGGTTACCTGTTCGCGCCCAAGCCTGCGCACAGGTCGCGAACTGCCTCGCGGTCGCGCCCGGAGGGAGCTTCGTCCTTCGCGCGTCCCTTTTCTCTTTTGGTAGCGGCAGTCGTCAGAAGCGGCCGTTGTTGTTTTTCGGCGGCTCGTCCCCGCGGGGGAAGGTCTCCTGATAGTCCCAGTGTTCGGCGACTTTGCCGTCCCGCACGCGGAAGATGTCGACGTTGGCGCGTTCCTTGCCCGGCGCCGGTGGAGGCATTTTGCGCAGCAGCCAGACGAACTCGCCTTCGGCCGCAGTGCGGACGAACTCGAGGGGTGGGATCGGCGGAGACCCCGGCGGGCGCGCCGGGCGCTCGTTGATGCGTTTGATCAGGCCCGCTAGTCCGGTCTCGAAGGCTGGGTTGTGCTGGATGTAGTCGGGCCGGCCGAGCGCCTGCAAAGTTGCGATGTCGCCCTGGGCAAGCGCGTTGTAGAACCGGATCGCCAGCGCCTTGTTGGCTTCGGTTTGGGCCGTTTGCGCATGAGCTGCGGCCGAAACGAGACAAAGGCTCAGGGCTCCGGCAATCGCTGAATACTTCATTGGCGTCTATTCTCCCTATGTTTTCAGTTGCCGCCGAGCGGATGTCAGGCGTTGGAATTTTTCGCGGCGCACCGCTACTGCGGTGCAAAGGCGAGGAAACGGAACATCTGTCCGACGTGTGCCGGCCTACGCCGATTTCACCGCGCTGATCGCCAGACGTTCCTCGCGATAGGGGTCAAGCTCCAACCGTGGATCATCGTCGAGGATCATGACGGCGCGGCGCTCCGCCGAATATGGCTCCCACTTGAGGCCCGCGATGCTGGGATCGCCCGTGCGCGCGAAGGCGGTCCACATGCCACTCATCTTGTCGGCGAGCGCCTGCTTGTCTGCCCCGGCGCCGGTGACGGCAGTCGACAGGTCGATATTGTCGAACGCATAGGCGATCTCCAGGGTGTGGGGCACCTTCAGCTTGCCGTCGCGCACCGGCGTGCGTTTCTCGAAGTGATAAACATAGGCCGGCGCCCGGCCGAGCCTCGCCTTGCGCTCAGCCTGGGTCGTGACGTTCGCCGTCATCCACCAATCAGCCGAGAGAAGTTGGTAAAGGAACGTATTGTCGGCGTTCCCCCGGTTCTTTCGATAAGATGCGATCAGGCGCGCGGCTTCGGCGTCGCCGAGGCCGGTGTAGCGCTTGACATGGCCGAGCAGCGCTGCGTCGTCGATCGGATCGAGCGGCGTGTCGGGAAAGAAGGTGCGTTCCGTGAGATTGCTGCCGAGCAGCATCGGGACGTGCGCGGAAATTTCCGGCGCTTCGGGATCGAAGGGGTGGCGCGGCAGCGCATGACCGCCGACCACGGGGCCGAACCCGAGCGGCGGCCGCGCCGTTTGGAGTGCGCCGAGAATTCGCTCAAACGGCGTTTCTTGAATCCGATCAAGATCGCTAGCGCCGACGCCCAGTTGACCGAGCAAAGCCTGTGCGGCCGCGGCCGCGGCGTCGGCTGTCATGCCGCGCAGCGCCACACCGCTCTGGGCGATCGCACGATGAAACAGCCCCTTGGCCGCCGGCATCGCCATCAGTGTTGAGACCTTGCCGCCGCCCCCGGATTCGCCGAACACCGTCACGTTGCCGGGATCGCCGCCAAAGTTCGCGATGTTGTCGCGCACCCATTCGAGCGCCGCCACGATATCGAGCATGCCGACATTCCCGGAGTCGGCAAATTTGGCGCCGCCGAGGCTCGACAGATCGAGGAATCCAAACGCGTTGAGCCGGTGATTGACGGTGACCACAACGACGTCGCGCTTGCGCGCAAGGTTGGAGCCGTCATAACGCACGCTGCCGCCGGAGCCGACTGCGTATCCGCCGCCGTGGAACCACACCATCACGGGCCGCTTCGCAGCGGCGTCCGCGGCGGTCCACACATTGAGGTAGAGGCAATCCTCGCTCATCGGACCGTAGTCGAGATCAATCGCCTCTTCAGGCATCAGCCCCGGCGTCGGCGGCTGCGGACAGCGCGGACCGATTTGCATTGCCTCACGCACGCCGCTCCACGGCGCCGGCTTCTGCGGCGGCATGAAGCGATTGGCGCCATCGGTCGGCGCTCCGTAAGGAATGCCCTTGAAAATCCGGACCGGCCCGTTGGCAAGTCCCGCCATCTTGCCGGCCGTCGTTTCGACGATCGATCCGGGGCTGAGAAGCGCCTGCGCCTGTGCCCGGCGCGCCGCGAGCGCGACGAGGCCGACCGCGCCGCCGGCCAAGAAAGATCGCCGATCCATGCACTCCTCCCCGCGCGGAGACCGCTCCGTCATCGCCTGTCCTCCCGATCGGCGATCAGGGCGGCGTTGTCGGAGCCGGCGTCACCGGGGCCGTGGTGGTTACCGGCGCCGCGCGCGGCTGCAGCACACGGCCATCTTCCTTGATGACGTTGACCCAGGCGGCGGCCGGGCGCCCATCGCGCATCGGCCGGCCGGTCACCGTGACCTTGTCGCCGGGTTTGAGATCGCCCTTCTTGATACCGGCCCGGAAAAGGGTGCTCGGCCCTTCGGCTTCGAAGCCCCAGTCGATCATGGTCTTGTCGTCATTTGTCACCGTGACCCACAGCCAGGAGTGCGGATTGGTGTACTCGAATTCCTTCACCACTCCCTTGAGGGTGATGGTCTTCTCCGGGTCGAACATGGCGCCGGAGTGATGAGCACTTGCCGTCACGCCCAAACCCACCAGAACGCCGGCCGCAACGGCGATCTTCATCGTCGATTGTCGAGTCATCTCGCTTCCTCCTTGTCTCAGTCCGCTGCGCGAGCAGCCAATTATTTGTCAGCCTTGTTTTTCATAATAGGCCCGGCGCCCGGGCCGGGAAGAACATGTTCCGTGGCCCCTTCCTTGGTTTGGAAGACCTCGTTATTGGCGTTCTCCTCGCACACCCAACTGCGGATGCGGATGCCGGGCGTCGTCACCCTGGAATAGCGCTGCACGACCCGCCACGGTTTGACGAGGGATGGCGGATCATAGATCGTGACCTCCGCTTCGATGATGTTGTCGTCGACCTTGCGCCACCGTTCCACCGTCTCGACCTGATCGGTGTAGTCAGGCTGGCTGCGCTGATACTGGCCGCCCATCAGTTGAGTGGTGTGGATGACGAGGCTGTCGCCGTCCCAGAAGCCGATCGAATCGCCGTTCCACAGCGGATAGGCCTCATCCTCCGGCGTGTGTCCCCGCCCGTCCGTGTAAATGCGGCGGATGTCGTTGACCATTTCGTTGATCAGAAGGGTCTGTTCCGGCCTGAGCGCGAACTCGCGCAGGAAGGGCTCGGTCAGCCAGCGCGGATAACCAGGGGGAATGCAATTGCTGATCGGGTCCCATTCAATTCCCTTGGCGACGCGCTCCAGTTTCTCCTTGTGCTTGCGGGCAAATTCGGGCGTGAGTTGCGCGGTGGTCTGCTGCAGCGAAGGCTGCGCCGGATCGAACTTGAGACCACCGCCTGGGGCTCGGGTCCACACGCCGGTCCAATCCGGCAGCTTATCGGAGGTGAGTTTCGTGCCGCCTTTGGCCGCGCGTTTGAGCGCCTCGAAATGCTCGGTCGAGTTGCGGTACTCCTGCGCCGGCGCGCCGGAGGCAAAGAGAACGGACAAGATCACGAGAGCCGCACCGACGCCAACGGCGTTTTTCCCATTGCTCACGATTTCCTCCTTGCTGCCGCAGTAGTCCTACGGTCGTCTGTATGCTTGGTGACACGAATCGCAGGCCTGCTGCAATCCCTTCGCAAGCGCCTTGAATTGCTCAGCTGTCGCGGCGAAGCTCGCGTCGAGGGCGATCTGCGAGGCTTGCTGGGCGCGCGCAACGAAATCATCGTAGTTCTGCCACACCGTCGGCAGCGCCAGCGATACGTGGGCCGGATCGTCCTCCGCGAGCTTATCCGACCAGGTGTCGGTCTCGACCGGAAACAGATGCGGAAACGCCAGCAGCATGGTCGAAATGACATCGGCATGCTCGCGCGCTTCGCCCAGGTTGAAGGCGGCCGCATCCTCGATCATCCCGGTGATCTCATCCATGTTGCGGCCGATGCCCGCCATCAAGACGCGGCGTGCCAGCACCACCTCCGCCGGATGGGTCTCGCCCATCGTGGGCGAACGATCCAGCGCGCCCGCGTGCCGAACGAGGGCACCAAGACAAATGCCCATCGCCAAGGCTGCGACCCGTCTGAACATGTGGCCTTCCGGGCTCTCTTTGAGCTTGAACGTCAGCAACCTTCGGCGCGCGCCGCAAATGGTGCGTTCGACGCTGCGCAGCCTTGCCCGGCGGTACCGATCCGTCCTGCACGAAACGAGCGGCCGTTCTGCACAATCCCGTCGCCCGTCGACGTGCCGGCCTGTTCACGTGACCCTATGCGCGGGCGCTGCGCCGAAACCTCGCCGGTGTTTCGCCGCTCAAACGGCGGAACACCCGCGTCAGGTGTTCCTGATGGGCGAAGCCGCACGCCAAAGCGACCTGGGCAATCGCGTTGTCGGTCTCGGCCAGCAGGCGCCGCGCGCGCTCGACGCGGCAGCGCATCAAGTATTGATGGGGCGCGCTGCCGGTGGACCGTTTGAAGCGCCGGGCAAAATGGGTGGCGCTGAGCCCCACGGCATGCGCCACGTCGAACAGCGCCAACGACTTGTCGAGATTCTCTTCCATGTAGTCGATGGCGCGGTCGAGCTGAATGCGCGTCAGCGTGCCGGCCTGGGCTTCGGACTGGGGCGCCGACCGCGTGGAGTGCGCGCGAACGAGGCGGGCCGCAACCGCGCGACTGAGATAATCGATATAGATCGGCGCGCTCGGGTCCGGATTGTTGAGGGCATCGCGCACCTCCTGGGCTATCCGCTCGATCAACGGATCTCTGGCGCCGAGCCTGGGCACGAGCGCGATGGCGCCGGTGTCGGAGCACGACAGGTCTGCCGCGACTTCCTCGACGATGGCCTGACGCACATAGAGGTGCAGGGTGCTGAGATCGCCGCCGAGGCGAACCCCGAAGTCGATGCCGCCCGGCAGCATGAACAGGCCGCCGGGCGGAATGACCCGGCTCGCCCAGGACTTGCCGAGCACGCGGCTCACCGTGACCGGGCCGTCGAGATGCAGGATGATGAGGTGATCGGGCACGCCCGCATAGGCGGCCCCGTACGGCGCTTCGCGCTGCATCGAGGCATAGAGCGATTTCCACCCGAGCCGATCGCTGGCCGCGATGATCCGGTGTTCCGGGCGCAACAGGATTCCGTGGGTCTCGTTGACAGTGAACGGGCGGCCTGAAGCTGCCATTGTCCCCACCGCCATTTTTTCCTGCCCCGAGCCGGCGCCACCCAGGGCGTCTATGTTCGCTTTGTAAGGGCCACGCTTGCCCCAAAGGCTAACGCACCCTGAAACGGGCCGCAAGGCGGGGTTAAGCTGCGGGGTTAAGCTGCCAGTGAAAGGCCGTACCTTGTTCACATGTTCGATTCGCATTGCCGGGATAGGCTTCGAACCCGGCCGGCCGCTTCAGCACTCCTCGGGGCGCCCTCTGCTAGGGCGCGCCTGCGGGTACTCGGCACGGTCGCGTGGTGCACCGGCGGGTGCCCAAGGTCTTCTAAGTGTCCGTCCGGAGAGTTCTTGAATCATATGAATCATCTACCCTGTACCCATCACGAAAAGCAGCTCTAAGAAGTTGCGCGCGTTTCAGGCAGTGCATAACTCGGGGGTCACGGACAAGTCCGGGCCCCAGTACTGTGTTTCGGTCAGGCTCATGAGTCCGGCACGGACAACGGGTTGAGTTCGTCCTTTAAGACAAATGCATGCAGCAACCTTCGTAATCCCCCACACTCGAACGCCGAAGCTGAACTGGTCGGCGCGGCTGATCCTGGTCTCATTTGGACTAGCTAGAGAACCACCTTTGATCAAGCCGATAGATCACCTTCTCAACGGCATCGAGTCCTTGCTCTTCACACTTGTCACTGTTTTGAACGCATAATGAAAACGAGAGGTCGTAGCTCTTCCGGACATCGGGCGGACCTTGAATGGATGAGGAAATCTCCCGGACTCGCAACGTGCGGCTCAGAGTGTCAAGGGTTTCGACTGACAACTCAGGCCCAAGGCGACTTGCTTGCCGTGCCGAAAATTCGAGATTACTCAGCCGATTCTCTAGCGCATCGACGTTCGCCTGAATTCCTTGGCCACTCCGTGCCAAGTTGATTAGGCTATCGCCGTCTGCATCGGGGATGTCTGCAGAGATATCGATATTGCGGCCAAAAATCTGAACGATCTTCAGGCGGAGAGCTTCAATCTGGTGGTCTACTAAGGTAGTGCGGCTTCCTAAAGCCTTTTGTTGTTCGGCGAGCCATTGTTGCATCTCTAACGCGCTCTTCTGAGCTGCATTCTGCGCCTTTTGGGCTTCGTTCTGTGCGATTTGGGCGGCGCTTTGGGCCTCGACCGCTTGCTTATGGGCGTTTTGCGCATCATAGCCATACAACGCAGCGCCCACGATAAGGAATACTCCCAGCAGTGTGCCTGCGAACTTTGCGAAGCGGATGAGCCCCTGGTCCACAAACACCATCACCTTACCGTTTGCCTTATCATCGCCTAGCCACGACTGACAATGCGGGCACTTCACAGCGGCGTCTTTAATCTCTTCCGCGCACCACCGGCAGGTCTTCATGGAGCGTCCCTCCTTTCGGTGTTGAACTGCTGCACCCGACATGCCCAATTTATGCGCCGGGATCATCCCTAAGACACGGTGCGGTGCGCCAGGCTTGGTCGCAGGGTTCTGCGGTCCTTCGGGCGGGGTCGCCGGCGCCCCTTCCGACAACGATTGCGGCGCCTGCGCCAGGTCTGGGACGTCGAGCAAATAGCCGCGGCGCGACACCGTCTTGATCAGGTGGTGGTCACCGTCGCTGAGCTTCTGGCGCAGTTCCCGGATGCACTGCACAAGCGCGTCATCGCACACGGTGACGTTCGGCCAAATAGCCTCATAGAGCTCTTTCTTGGGCACGAGCCGCCCAGCGTTCTCTGCGAGGTAGCATAACACCTCGAACGCCTTGGGCCGCAGGTCGATATCCTGGTCGTCCGCGCGCAAGCATCCGCGCGCTAAATTGAGCGCGAAACGGTCAAACCGCAAAACCCGACGGACGATATGGTCCATTGAGCGCTCCGGCGAGGGCGATCATCAGTTGATCAGTAATTTTTCGGCGAAAAATCGTTCTCTTGTCGTTCCTTTATCAGGACTTCCGCGGCGCGCCACGCTAGTCAATAGCCGCGGGCGTTTCGGCATCTCGTGAGCCAAGATTACAGGGCCCGCGGTTTTGTTGCGCTACTGATCTCAATTAGTGCTGAAAACAGCGCTTCCGGTTCAAACAACGTGGGCATCTATTTCTACGATGTTCAATAGCAAGTTCTACGATGTTCAATAGCAAGGAGAGAAACATGCGCAAGACAACACTTTTCTTGACACCATTAGCTTTATTCGGTCTGGCAATTGGCACTGCGCAAGCGGAGACATGCTTCAGACTAACTCCATTCATCGATATTCTTAGACTTAGCGAAACGGCTTTTGTGGACTCTAACGTGGGGGGAACGCATACGCTCGTAGTTGGCAACTGGATCGCCGCGCGTTTATACACACTTCCAGTCGTGGGGAGTTTAGAACTTGATGTAGGCAGTACCACCGTTCGGCGGCTGGGCGTTCACGGAATTAACAAGCCGGGGGGAGGTAGTGGCTTCTCTGATTGTACTCTTGACGGAATCCCGGGCGGTGCGTGGGATCTTGCCTGCTCGGGAAGAAACACCGGCCTATTTAATAACACGGGCACCTCCCTAACCCCGATATCCTGCACTGGCCTCCCTCCGTCTGTTGCTGCGTCTGTTGCTGCAGAGGAGGGTAAGGCGGCGCTCCAACCTTAATCGTGCAAGACCAGTGCCTATCCGGAAGGCCCGCGTTGGCTGAGACGGGTTGGGGTTAGAGACCACGTCGTTTCGAGTGGATCGCTGAAAAAAGCCGCCGGGGGATTGCCTCGGCGGCGCCTGAGCGTTCTCGCATGTCTGCTCGGCTACCGGCGCTGTAGGCCGGACTTTTGGACTTTTCGTGCGTCGCGGCGGATGATGGCGCCTGAAAGGGCTCGGCGCTCGCGAAATCATCGACCGCCGAGAACTTTCGGCTTATGGCTGTTTATTACCTTTCTGCCTGCTGAAACGACGTGCCGGCCCTGCGGGCGGGCGCTGATGTCGGCTTGGGGTCAAAACGAGCCGCGGAGCCTCGCTGCGGGGCTCTCTCTCCAAGTCCGGACGATTGGCGCCAACGCCACTCGCTCCTGATCACTGCGGGCTCAGTCGCGAATGTCCTGTAGAAACAGGCTCGTCGGGATCTCGTATCCAAGTTTCGCGGCTTTGGCCGCCTCGTAGACCCTGGCGGCAACGGCATAAAATTGCGCGCCCTGCAAATTGCCGCGCTCGGACCACGTAATCTCGTCATCGGATGTGCGTCCAGCCGCCTTTCCGCTGACGATATCGCCAAGCGTCACTCGCCTGTCAGGCAGCGCGACGCCGGGCGCACGCGGCCGGGGCCGGCCGCCGCTGTGCTGGTGCGAACCGGGTCTTGCCTCCCAGGCGAGGAACTCATCGTCAATTGCCAGTTCCGGGCGGCCGACCGGGGCCGGTGCATCGCCAAAGCGCAGATAGACGTCGATCCGTCGCAAGCTCTCGGCATCTATCCTGCCGCTGCCGCCGATGTTGACGATGTGGGTGCCGGGTTCGAGCCGCGTTCCGTCGAGAACCGGCACCGCCGAATCCGTCAGCGCCGCCACGATGTCGGCCCCCTTGTAGATGTCGTCCGGCCGATCGCAAGGCATGACCTCGATCGCATACCTGGCCGCCATCTCGCGCCCGAAAGCCTCGCGGTTCTCTCTGGTCGGGCTATACACTTGCAGCTTCCTGATGTGCCGCACTGCCATGAAAGCCTGCATATGGGATCTCGCCATGCCTCCCGAACCCAGCATGCCGACCACCTCCGCGTCCTTTCTCGCCAGATACTTCACTCCGATGCCGCCATCGGCCGCGACGCGCATGTGCTGGAGCACGCCGTCGTTGATGAATGCGAGCGGCTCGCCGGTTTCTGTCGACGTCAGGAAGATCAGCCCGCAAAACAGGCCGGGGCGCACGCAATGCTTTTCGCGCGTGATGGCGCCGTTATAGGCCGTTTCATAGATCACGTCGGATTTCATCCGAACCGCGAAGTACCCTTCCGTGGAGCCGCCTTCCATCGAGCCGAATTGGTACGTCCTTGCAGGGTCGCTGGTCGGAATCCGCATGTCGATGCGCGGCCGGCAAATCGCCTCGCCGATGGCAAGATTGCGGTATGATTGCTCCAGCGCATCCATGGTTGCCTCGATCGTGAGCAACCTGGCGACATCGTCGTTGTTGATGATGAGCGTCATTGCAGCCTTCGCGAGAGCATTTTACGGTGAGGTGTCATTGCCCGGCTTGACCGGGCAATCCAGTACCCACGGCCGGTGGTTACTAGTTCATCGATTCCATGAAACCAATCATATGCATGGGATTCATTTTTCCTGACCTTGCTTGTAGCCTCTCGCTTGATTCTGCACGAGAGGATGAAGGTGATGGCGGGCTGGCGGCGAGCGATCGAATTGGCCATA
>WNFR01001102.1_pt1 | contig 27991 bp, 53 predicted proteins | sample 5400221 | NCBI WGS metagenome assembly WNFR01 (sample SAMN13153357, study PRJNA577476) | soil metagenome | isolation source: 40 cm soil under Madrone tree | place: USA:California | collected 2016-06-14
ACCGCCATGGCGGCCGCGGCCCGCTGGAAGCCATCGTCGATTATATCTTGGGCTATTAACGCTCCCTCAACCTCCTGCGGTTACCGTGACGGTAACAGCGCAGGAGCTTTCCCATGTCCAGATCCGACCCCGATTTCTCGCTCCACACCGGCGCCAAGGGCGGCGGCACGCTGGGGCGTACCCGCGACTTCCTCAAGGAGAGCGACGGCGCCGATCAGCGCGTCGGAGGTTTCCAAGTCTACAAGAACCCCAACGCCGACGACGAGAACTACGGCAAGTCCGGAGCTGTCACCGTCAACAAGGGCGACGGGTTCAAGGGCGTCCAGAACAAGCGCACCGGCGACAAGTGCCTGAAGGCAATCAAACCTAGGAGCTGATCCCATGCGCGCGGCCGCCCGTTACATCACTGACGTTTCGTTGGTCGTGCTGCTGGTGTCTGCATTCACGGGCTTCATCGCGCTCTACTGGGCCGCTCTCGCGCTTCTCTACTGCGTGGTGGTGAGCGCCCTCTGGGTAGTCGAGCGTTACGAACTCATAAAGAGCAAGGTACGTCATGCACGCACACCCCCCCGACGGGATACCTGAATTTCTTTGTCGTCACTGTCATCCGGAGTTGAGCAATGCGCCGCCGCGTCCAGCAGAAGCAGTCCCAGAACCAGCGCCCGCGGCCGCGCTCAACGCGCCCGTATCACGACAACGCGTGCGTGTTCAACACGCTCGCCGAAGACGGTGACCTGTTCGACACCAGCAACCCAGACTGGCTCGTAGGAGCCGACTGATGACCCGCCGCAGCCGACCCGCCGTCACCGTAGAAGACGATGACTGGATAATTATTGAATGGAAGGACCAGTGGGAAGAGTGCTGCAACTGCGGCGCCATCCACAGCATAGACTACAAGGTAGTCGACGGGAAACTACGGTTTCGCGCTCGCGCGGTGCGGAGAGGCACATGACTTATCTGCTGGCGTTCGGTGGGATGGCTGTGCTGGATTTCATCTGGGGTCAGTACACGGTCGTCATCATAAAAAAAGAGGCCCACCGGGCCTCTTTTTTAGCGCTGGGAATTTTCTTCCTCAACGCCCTGGTGACTGTCGGCTACACCGAGGACCACTGGATCATTATGCCAGCAGCTGCCGGAGCGTATCTGGGGACTTACTTATCTGTGGTCGTAGATCGAGCGAGATGTCGCACACGTACCGAACCCCCATCGCGGCTATCTGGATGGCTTCGGTCAGTGCGCCGTCCGTTCGACCTAAGTCCATTTTGACGTCATCCCACAGCTCGTCGACTTCCTCCTTGATCACCGCATAACCTTCGTGGGGTGAGTGCATCGGGCCGTGCTTCTTCACGGCGCGCTCGATCTCGTTGCGCACCAGGGCTAGGACGTTATCGACGTCGATCATTCTGTCTTCGTAGGTCTTCATGCTGCTACTCCGCTGCCCTTCGAGGGTGGGACGGCCGTCGGGGCAGCGACGGGCGACCATAGGTTCAGCGCTGCCATAAGCGCCTGGTTGTTAGCGCAGGGGACGTTAAGCACACGCTCCTGCAACCCGGTGTAGACAGTGCCCGCCGTTATAACGCGCTTGTCCATTGTCATCCCGAACACGGTCTCCAGTCCTCGGGTCATGGCGCTGGTGCCGATATTGCGTGCCTCCAGCCACTTCGCCATGGCCGGCTTCGAGATGCGCAGCATCTGGTCGTTGACGTCCCAGCGGACCTGGATGCTGTGCCTAACGTTACCATCCGGCTTCGGCCCATTGAGCAGGTTGACCCCGCTCTTGCGGCCGAAGCCAGTGGGGAAGGCGCTGGTCCAGATCGCCTGATCACTGTGATCCTTGAGGAACGTGGTGAGCAGTTCTTCGGTGTTGTCGGCGTTACCACCGATCAAGTTCTCACTCTCGACACGGGCCCGGTTCGCGTTATAGACCCCGTACAGGAACGTGGTCATTGCCGGCACGTCCAGCGTTGCACCCAACTGGTTGGCCAGGGTGGCCCCCATAATCAGGCAGCCTAGGAGCACTTTCCAGTAGCGCTCCTGGGAATTGACGTCGCCGCCCAGGTCTTGGCCGATCCCGACGATCAGTTCACTGGTCTCCCTGTCCAGTCTGACGGCGTTTTTGGCCAGGAGTTTTGCGTACATGAGCCCCATCACGCCGTAGTGGCCTTCCAGCTGCTGCAAGACCCGCGACGCGTATGTGCTGTCGATCATGCCGGGGCCATACGGATCGGCCTTGCGCACGTTGTATTCGAGCACCCGGTAGAGCCCCGCCGGCGTTGTCGGCATTTCTTTGACGAGATGGTCGACAAAGCTCAGGTTGGCACAGGCCCCGATCGCAAGCTGCCACGTGCCCTTCTTCTGCTGTGACAGGTCTGGGCGACCGCGACCCCCGTCGGTGCCGTCTGACCCGGTGAACATCACCTTGGCCAGGTTCTTCTGGGCGAACTCGGTCGTGATCTCGTCCCAGTAGAGCGGCAGCGATTTCAGCTCGCCCATCTTCAGCAGGACGGAGACCGCCGTGCTCTTGGTGACTTCCTTTGTCTCCTTCGGGTGGCCCCACACAGCGAGGCCGACCTTGAGGGCCGATGATTTCTGCGTGCCGCTCTCCGAACTCCACGCGCTCAGCAGCGTGGAGTACTCGGCACCGAACGTCATCAGCGGCGCCGCGAAGGACAACGCAATCAGCGTGTCCAGCTCTGGTCGCTTCATGTCGGTGATCATCTTGCAGGCATCAAGCCAGGGCTTCAGACTGCCGTGCGGCTTGTACCAGGTGCGCATCCGGCCATCGCCGGCGCCGGCCGGTGTTTCACGGCCGTTGGTGTGAAACACGGTACCGCCATAGACGAAACCGGTGTGGGCGCCGGCTGGACCAACCCAGCCAAACGGGAGCGTCATCTCGGCCGCTTGGGCCTCGTGTAGTTTTGTTAGCCATGCCATGAAGAAGTCCTCGGTGAAACGCATGTTGCTGGGAATGTACTTTACCTTTTCCCGGTTCAGAGCATCGAACAGCTTGTTGCCGCGAAACTCGGTCACGAGAATAGACGCCTGATGGACATTCCCTTTATCCACAGTCGTTATGAAGTTGAGCGCATCGGGCTCCCGTTGCGCCCATGGGGATGATAGTTTTGAGTGGAACAGCTTCACCAGGACCGGTGCTTGGGCCTCCCCCTTGGAGTTGTCCTCGCGCTCGATCACTTTGTAAATGCAGCCGTCGTGGCCGATGCAGTACCCTTCTGGGAGCATCATGCCAGGATCGGCGGCTAGGATTGGATTTATATGGGCGGTTGTTACCGTGGCGGTAACTTTTTTGTCCGGCCGGATGTTGAGCGGCGACTTGCCGTTTTTGAAAAGAGGGCAAGTTGCGCATGCAGTACAGCGTTCTCCCTTAATAGTAGCACAGCTAGGGTAGCCAAGTCCCCGAGCGTGCCGCTCTGCGACTTTTCGCTCGTACTGCGTTTGGGTTTCCTCGAACGTGTACTGCGCGTGGCCTTTCGACATTTCGTGGGCGAGCGCATTGCCATTCTCCAAAAAGGTGCTGCACAGCAGCGTCAAATTCCATAGTGGGTTGTCGTAGCTCTTGCCGCCCTCGAAGAGGGCATCCTGCAAGAACCCGCACTTCTTGAATATCGGCTTCGGGTCGAGCAGGAAGTCGCGCGGCTCCAAGCCGTCAGACAGCTTGGTGTTGTCGAGGGCTAGGATTGGAGTTTTACCGGCGAAGATGGCCAGATCAAAACTGTCTGAGGTTTGGGGTGAGCTTGATGTCGGTACCGGCACCAGCCCTTTCAGGAACGCCAACTCCAGCTCAAAGTCATAGTCGCGAGCTGGCAGTGGCAGCAGCTCGACTGGTTTGGGCGGCACATATTTGTGGTTGAAGGTGCCAGGGATACGGAGGATGCGGGCGCTGTCGCCGGTCAGCCCACTGTCGCACTTGATGTTGTGCTTGAGCAGCAGCGCCTTGAGCCCGTTGGCGTAGTGCTGCCACACGTCCGGCGTCAGCGGTGTCTTGCTGATCCAGTAGATGTGCAGGCCGCCACCGGAGTTCACCGCGGCACTGAACTGGGGCAGGCCTGCATCGGCCCTGAACTTGGTGATCGCCGCCCACGCCTCGGCCTGGGTGTCGTAGTGCTTGTCTGGCTTGTCTGGCGTGTTGCCTACGTCGATATCGACCCAGATCGCCTTGAGGAAGACGGCGTTCTGCTTGAGCCGCACGGCCTTTACCTTACCGTGGCTCGTCAGGCCCGTCTGTGACTGCAACGACGTGCAGTACCACAGTTCCTTGATGTTGTTGGTCTGCTCTGCCCAGTTGCAGAAGCCCAGCAGCTGGTCGATTTCCTGGTATGGCTTGCCGGTGACGATATCCTTGCCACCACGCGTGTTCACCATGCTGTAATGCAGATTAACGTGGCCGATCCCATTGACCGGCCACGCTACTACTCGTGATAAAAACGCTTTGGCATCGACCCAATTCATATTTGGCGGCGGGGAGTGAGTGCAACATACCTCTCTGGGCGCGTCCCAGTGATCTCCACGGCAACGCCTGCCGTGGCCAAGGCTTCTGCGCTAAACCTCACTCCCCGATCCTTTTCATGCTGGTAGGAGACCACCAAGTCGAGCAGCGATACGGGCATCCAAGTCCATATCGGCCTCTGACGCTGGCCCGGTGTCCTCGGTCGTGTTCTTGTCCGCGGCGACGTTGAGTTGCACCACGTTGGTGCCGACTTCTCCGAAGCCAGTGTCGACCGTATCCGGCTCGGGCTGCGTGACCGGTGGCGTTACCGCCACGGTAACAGGCGGGTTCGGCTTCACGTCGATCACTTGTCCGTGCCCGCCGTTGAACCCGCTCATGTCGGCGGCGGGTTCAGAACGGGATGTGACAGTTTGCGCAGGTGTTACCGTCATCGTCGTTGATGGCGATGCCGTTGCGGTCGGTTGGACGACCACAGGCGCTGCAAGTGAAGGCTGCTCCGGCGGAATGCCGAGAGCCTGCTGCGTAGGGCGCGGCTTCCCCACCTCATTTTCACCAGTGATGCGCTTGGCCAACGGGGCCTCCCGAAGCGGAAGCACCATCGGAGCCTCCTTGTCGGTCAGGGCCTGAATTGCCCGGAAGGACATTTTCGGGTGCGGTGCCTGCGGGTCGAACCCGATGCGGGTCACCACAGCGCTGTAGTGCCAGCCCTGCGCCGCGAGGTTGTCGCCGTACACGCCCAGCTCCGTCAGCGAGCCTGCCGGCACGCGTAGGAACACCGGCTCCATCAACGCCGCACCCAGCAGGCGGGCGGTGAGCGAAGGCAGGATCAGCACCGAGATGCGCTTGTAGTCTGTGCACTCGCGGCCCTTGTGGCCGTCCGGGTTTACCTTCCACTCGTTGCGTGGGCAGATCGCACACGCAGCCGACTGTTTGACCTGTGCATCAGGGTCCGGCGTCACGCCATCCAAGGACGAGCATACCGGTCGCTGGCCGTCGCTGCCGGCGTCTGTGAAGCTGCCTGCGGGGTAGTAGCTCTTTGACTTGTACGCCACGGAGCGCAGGAGGATCACGTCGAGGAACGCGCTCGGCGAGCCGTCGTCTGTTCGGACGAATACGTGTTTCTCGCCGCGGTGGCGCAGGGTCCACACCTTGCCCTTGTAGCCAATGACGCCATAACCGGAACCAATGCCATCGGACAGGTTGTCATCCAGCGGGTTTAGCGCTGCAAACGCGCCCGCTGGTCTTGCGCCTTGTAAGGCGCTGATTGTCACGTCAGTAGTAGCCATGATGTTTACCTCGTTGGTCGGCGAACGCCGACGGTACGGATGGAGCTAAGGTTCACTCCGGGCGGCGGTGCTCCCGTTTCCGCCGTGAAGTCACGACAAGCCGTGGCGTTGGCCTTGCGGTCAATCAGCTCCCACTTCTTGTTCTGGATAACATAATTCATGAATGCCTGGGCATCGGCGAGCGATGCGGAATATCTGGTTGAGTTGTAGCACGTCCCTTCGGCCGTCTTGATGCTGTCAGCACCGTGTGCGTCCATGAAAGCTTGGAGCAAACCCGTTAATTCATTATGAAGATCAACCAGCGACTGGCGACGTTTTTCGTGATCATCGTCCATCGCTTTGAGTAGATCGCGGATTGAAATGTACTGCTTGACGCGCTTCTCCACGTCTTCGTTGGTTTGGATAGACACGAGGGTTATCCTTATATTTGTTGGACTTCTTACACTGCGCCGTGTCGGGCATCAGTGGCAGTCTCTAGCATATCAAGTAGCGCATCCTGTATCTTCTGCTTGGTGCGCAGCATGGTGTAAATTTTCTTTTCAACATTTGTTGATTGAAGGTGGAGTATCATCTGACGATGCTTCTGCCCGACACGGGTAATGCGCGCGTTGGCCTGTTCGTAGATGTCCAGCGACGTGATCGGCATATACCAGATGATGGTGTCAGCGGCCGTTAACGTCAGTCCATGCGCTAGACATTGTGGGTGAGCGAGCAGCACCTTGTACTTGTCGGTGTTCTGGAAAAGGTTAAAGATTTCATCACGCGTTCGCTGCGGTACGTCACCGTGCACCACTGCATGCTCTACCAGCGGTGGCTTGGTGGGGTCGTCGCCGCGCAGAATAGTGGACAGACCCTCGATCACATGCCTGAACGGGGCGAACACCAGCACCTTGCGCTCGCTCTCGTTAATCAAATCTTTAAGCATGTCCTGCCTAGGCTTGGCATCCAGGGCCACTGACTTCTTGGTCCCGTCCGGATGCTGGAAGTAGAGCCAGCCTCCAGACACCTGAAGCAGCTTGCCCATCGCCACGGCGGCGTTGACCGCGGTAATGGTCTTGTTTTGCACCTCGACCACGAACTCCCTGGCTAGGGTGTCGTAGACTTTCTTCTGCTGCGTGGTGATTGGCACGTCGATTGTGCGGGATACCACCTCGGGCAGCTCGACCACCGCGTCAAGGTCGTAGCGCACACTCGGTTGCAGCATCTTGAACGCGGTCTCGACAGCATTGGGCTTCGGCACCAGGATGTACTGGTTGATCCGGTTCATCAGCATCTCTTCGGCCTGACGCCGATACCGTGGCACCGTGTTAGGCGTCACGATCATTGCTTGTGCCCACACATCAGTTGGCTCGTTTGGCATCGGTCGCCCAGTCAGCCCCCAGATGATCTTAAACCGTGCAGCAAATTTTCGCATAGCTTTAGAACGGTCAGAGTTGTTGCGATACACAGCCAGCTCATCAAGACAAAGAACGTCAATGTCAGTGCGAACCGACAGCTCTGCTTGAATAGTCCGTAGACCATCGTGATTGATAACGTAGATGTCCGCGTCTTCATTCAGCCGCTCCAATCTTTGTTTTTTTGACCCGTGCAAAATCGCCACCCGCCGGCGTGGCAGGGTAGCAAAACATTCTCTGCCCCACACGAAATTCAGCGTCGAAAGCGTCGCAACCACGAGCATCTTGCCGCAGAGATTGTTACCGTGAAGGTAATCCCAAGACCACAGCGCCGCCTTCGTCTTGCCGGTGCCCATCGAGTTGAGCACGTAGCAGCGCGCCGCGGTCGTCATCAGATCGCAGGTGGCGCGCTGCACAGCAAACGGTGTGCCACCGTTCCAGTCGTAGTGCATCAGCATCGGGTTCGGGCACGAGTAGCCGAGATGCCGGAGCATCAGCGTCTCACGGATGCCGTGTGGCAAGATCATCAGCTCGTCGTCCAGCCGCACGCCCTCGGGAAACAGGTTCACTGTTTTCCCGATACGCGGCACCACCAGCGCCTTGTTGGCTTTTGAAACTACTACCCCTGCCACGGCTTCCTCCATGGAGCGCGGCTTGGCGCCGCTCTGCCCGCTCTGCCCCAATAATCTTTCGGGCACGCCGGGCACGCGGGTAGTTTTTCTTCCCAGTAGCCGTCGCACCTCGAACAGTGGAAGCCGGAATTGAATTTCTGCGCCAGATAGCGGCGCGCGTCAGCTTCGTCACTCAGGCCGGTCGGCACGGCGAGTGGCGTTGGCAGTTTAGGGTTAGCTTCGGGGATATCGTCAAAGATGCCCATTATTCCGGGTTCCTTCCAACGCCACACGGGCAGGCGCGGACTTCAATTAACAGGGTCCGCCCGCAATGCGGACACGTCCACACTACTTTGCCCATCATTTTCCCTCGGCGCGCAGGAGATCGTTGATCTTAGAGACCCGTGTACGACTTAGTTGATCGTTCGGATGTGTCTCCAGGTGTGCCATGATGCCCGCCAACTGCTGCGCCAGCCGCTTTGCGCGCGTGCTGCTTGCGCAGGTGTTGTTTACGCGTTGCTTGTGCTTGCGCTTGAATACGGGTCGGGATTGTAATGCCTGCTCTGCCACGTCCTAGCTCCTCGAACATTATGATTTGCATGGCGACGGCGAGGCTCTCGTCATCGTCTACCTTAAGCACGATAGCGCCGGCCGCCTCCATAGCGGCTTTGGTGATCTTCTGCAACGCGGTCAGCTCTTTATCTTTGGCCTTGGTCTCGATGGAGAAGAACCGGCCGCGATAACAGATCAGATAGTCAAGGGCGCGCTTGCCGTAGCCGGTTTGCACTGGCATGAACGTCCAGCACTCTGGGCCAAGGCGGGCTAGCATTGCCGAGACTTTCTTCTTTACGCGCCCCTCGGGGGTCATCTTATATACCTGCTGATTGCGACGATGGTCTCTCCGAGAATAGTGACGCCGAAAAGCTCGACGGCGCGCGACGTGTGGCTCTCCCGTATTGACGCGGCCAGCGTGTCTAGGGGCGGGGTCGCATACTTGGAGAAGAACGTAATCGAGTGGCCATCGGAGAATACAACGCCGCCATTCAACAGATCGGTCAGCATCACCAAATGTCCTTCTGTCCTGTGCCCCAATAGTTTCCGGTGTGGTGGCCGTTGTAGGGGATACACCAACGGCAGGGATAGTTTTCACCACGCGGCTGTCTTCCGATCCGTACTCGCTCTAGTTCTTTGGCTACTCGGTTGCGTTCTTTTTTCACGAGATACCGTTGCGGAGAATAGCGAGACGACGGGGCGGGCTTTGGGCTGCCATAGAGGTCAAACTGCGGATTGCACATCTGCGCGAAGGTCAGCTCGCCGTCAAACCCGTCGAAGTCCGGGTCGACGCCGGCCTCCCACAATTGCCGGGACGTGTAGTCCGGCCATAAATTCACCGCTTGCTCCTCGGGGTCACCATCGGCAGCCAGTCCTCTGCCGTTTCAGGTTTTGAGTTTTTTGGGCCGCTTGTTGGCTTGCCCGGTTTGTAGTCGTAGCCGTCGGCGCGGTTGCGGCTCGCTTCAAGCACTTGATCCGGGGTCAGTGTCGACACGGGGTCAGCGTCCACCTCCGGCGCCGTTACCGTCGCGGTAACGTCGCGCGTCCGCTTTTTGGCTTTCGGCAGGACAAGAAGACATCGCGTCAGGGCCTCGATCGGGTCTTTGTGCGTGCCGGAAACGTACTGGTGGCCAGTCGACGGCGCCGCAACGGCGCGCCAACCGTCGTAGGTCAGTGCCAGCGACACGTGGGTCAGCCCAGACTTGACGGCGGCACGCAACTGCTCTTCCAAATTCATCGAAACCCTCCCATGATCAGGATCAGGCAAAAAACATAAGCGACAAGGAGCAGCGTCACTTCGGCAGCCCTGGTGTTCCGTCTACGGTTTGACAAAATTTATCCTTTAGCACTTCGCACGCTCGTTGTCGGTTGGTCTGATAAATCCAGCCTTGTTGTGCCCGTGTCAGGGTGCTCTCCCAAGTCCACGATTTCCGGCGCCATGCCGGACGCCAGAACATCCAGCGCGGTGTTTGCCGCCAGTGCCAGTCGTCTGGCAGCGCTCCGACAGGCTGCATCCCAATAGCCGCGCCAAGATCGACCGGACCGCCACGTTTCATCATATCAACGTCCCTTCTTCCAGTGCGGGCAACTCGCCACCGGGCAGTAGCTCTTGCACAAGTGGTTCGGCCTCGCCGGGTAGCTCTGCGTGGTATGCGCCGCCTCCAGCGCGTTGACGCGCCCCATCAGGGTGACCCATTGCTCGGCCACTTCCTTGCGCGTGAACTGTTCCGGCGACGAGCAGTCGTCTTTGAGCCAGACGAACTCACTGCGGATGAATTGCACCTGCGGGTAGTAGGAGAAGATGCACTGCGCCATCAGCATCAGCTGCACGCTGTCTTCCAGAATTTTACCGGTCTTCCAGTCCAGCACCAGGGCGAACTCTTCGTGGAGCCGGATGATATCGCCGATGCCGCGGTACCATACGTCGGGCGCAAAATATGGTCTCGGCTGAAACTGGTCGTTGATGGCGTACTTCTGCTCGATCAACAACTGGCCGGGGCCTTTCCGCACGCGGTCAACCCAGCGCTGGTAGGCTCCCATTTCAGCCGGCAACTCCTCAGTGCCGGCACAGGCGCGGGCCATCGAGTAGTGCACGCGGTCACCCCAGTCTAGCGGACCGCCCGGCTCTTTCGTTTCGACATAGGTGCGCGCCAGATCGACCTCGTAGTGGCGACGTGGGCACACTTCGTAGTTCTTCAGCTTGCTGTAGCTCCATGCCCAGCGCTTGGCCCTGGGCTGTGCCGGGGCAACGCCCTCGATCTTAGCCATTGCCCTGTTCCTCTCGGCGCCACCGCTCTATTATCTGCTGTGTTGCACGGACATGCTGCGCTACTGCCGACAAGGGGCGATCAGCAGCGGGCTCGGTACCGCGGAAGTCGGACAGCGCGCTGATCGCCAGTGTTAGCTGCGCCATAAAGTGCTCAGTCGGATAGTCCGGTGTCGTGCATGTTGCCACCAGCGTATCGCCGATGTACGCGCGCCACACGTCGCATGGGTCGCCCGTCTTTGGGGCAGGATCGTAGAACACCACAATCTTCTTGGCTGCTATCCAGCGGTCAAGCGTGAGCCTACGCTCCTCACGTGCGACCACCTGCCGCCCGCGTTCCATTTCTTGGGCGGTCTGCATCTGGCGGGTCATCTTCGGCGTCGTCACGGTGTTACTCTCAGGAGCAGATGTATCTTCGCCAGCAGCGCGTCGGACGGAAACATGTGCACGCTATCCTCGATAACTACTGGCACCTTGGTAAGGGCAGCAACAAAGACATGGACAATATCGCCGTGTCGGGCAGTGGCCACCCTAAAGTTTTCCTGAAACGACATCTGGCGGCGTCTCGCGTTTTCCGGGTTCATGTACCAACGGTTGTAAATGGCCTCCGCGTCGGGGTCGAATGGCAGCGGTGGTGTCGCCTGCGCCGGCGGCGGGTCCGGCATGATCTGGTCGGCAATATCCTTGAACGTCATTGCCACGCCGGCCTTTGCCAGCCGCTCGATGTCAGAAATCGCCAGCGCCGTGCGCGGATACGTCCGAAGCTGCTGCTGCTGGATCATGTTCTCGTCAACGACGTTATGATACCCGATTTGGTTTTTCATTTTTTGCTCGTCGTCCGTCCCCACCAGGGATCTAAATTTTGGAGATTATTTTTTGGTTTTGGTTTCGAGGATCTGGATCTCGTTACCGCCGCGGTAACAATTTTAGCCGGCGCCACGCGGCGGCGCCAACCTGAACTCCAATTCAAGTTCTTCTTGAAGGAGCGCCAGTGCGCGCCAAGCTAAACACGCGCTGTGCCGCATTGGTCCGTCGAACCCGCCGCGCTCGACGAGGTGTCGCGCGATACAGTCGCTGTGATCCATCGACTTGCCGCGCGCCCAGTGCAGGGGCTGTCCGGGGTTATGTTTTTCGTTGCCGTGGAAGCTAATCTCTGCCACCGCAGCACAGGCATCAGGGAAGTAGTCAAGCAGCCCTGTCGTCATCGGGTATTGCTTGCGCCGCTCACTGCTGGCTTCCAGCAAGCGGTTGGGGGGCGGCGGCGCGACGGCGGTTTCGGCGGTCGGCGCGGCGATTTGAGAACGCGCGCACGTTCTGTGGACCATGGTCATGACTAGGGTATCCTTCGGGTTTGTGGTTTTTTGTTTCAGGCTGCTTTCTTTGGCACCACGCAGTGGTAGATGCTCAGCCAGTCGTCCAATGTATCATACTGTTCAACGCGCGGCTCGTGGTGAAAGACACACTCGCGGTCGCCGATCACTACCACCTTCTTACCCTTGGCGATGCCATAGCCAAACTCGACATGGCGGCCACCACCCGGTGTCTCGGTGCCGAACTTCTCGGTGAACGACAGCACCATGTCTGCCTTGTCCACGTCTTCCAGGTCCAGTAGTGCCACCTGCTTGCGGCTCAGACCGGTCTCGCCGCCGTACACCCAACGGGCAGTAATCTCAAACCCGTACTCTTTTAACATATCGGCCACCTTGGACATTTCGATCCTGCGGCTGAAGCGCGCGGCAAGGTAAATCTTCATCTGAAGTCTCCGAGGGTGCGGGGCTGATTGATATCCCCAGTTCAACGCCGAAACGTGCAGCTAGAGCGCGGCGTGTGTCGTCATCTAGCCACCAACCGACAGCCCGTTGGGACTGTATAATGAGCAAAGGGTCGCTGGTCTTAAGGGCCTTTCGCAATTTGTGGATAAGCCCTTTCGCGTCCACGCAGCCCAGCTGATGGAATGCAGAAGCGGCTGTGGTGTTTTCGGCTAAGATCAGGAGAGCAAAGAATGAAGCAACTTGCAGCGGCAGATGGTAGTGGCGCGCTAGGCGCCCCGCTAGGTTTACCGGCATATGTCCCCGCCTGTTTCATTTGCACGCGCCGTAGCTATCGCCGTGGTTGATGTCTGCGACCAAGGGTAGATCGCGTCCCCACGATGGCTGCTTGATCATTTCAGTGTGAATTATCTTTTTCGCTTGGTCAACTTGATCGTCTTGCACGATGAACACGAGTTCGTCATGGGCTTGCAAGACGAAAAAATAATCCTGCGGGTTGTTTGTGGCGAAACCGCGGTCCCGAATGCGTAGCGCTGCATTCATCACGATGATACGCGCGAGAGCCTGCACGATGTTTTCCAGCAGCTTGGCGCCGTACAGCGTGTGCCACGTCTTGCCGTAGCGGTAGCGATACTCAACGTCGCCGGTCGTCATGTCGACGGTGCGCTTTGGGTCGGCGTAGCGCAGAAACAAGCCGCTAGGAAGCTCGACAAAGCCGTGGCCAATGTTCACTGGCCCAAATTTCTGGGTTTGCCGGGTGCCGCTCAGCCAGGTGCTGGCAATTACACTGTCCAAAGTGCGCCAGCCACGCGGAATTTCCTTGTAACGCTTGCGATAGGCGTCCACCGCGGCGTGCCCAATGGCTTCCGTATATTTCCCGGAGATATCAAGCTCCAGCACGCGCGCCAACTGCACTACCATGCTGTGAAACTTCGGCTTGCCCGCGCCATAACCCAAGCCCAGAATGCCGGTCTTGCCGATGAACCCCTCGATAAAGTCGCTCAGTAGTTTTCGGTTGATCGGGCGGCCGAAAATCTCACTGCCTAGGAGCGAATACGGGTCTTGCTTGTTGCGGAACTCCTTAACCAGCTTGGTGCAGCCACATATCCACGCGCACAATCGCGCCTCGATCTGCCCGAGGTCGCACGAAATTATTTTATGGCCGGGCGGTGCCTTGAGCGATGCGCGCAGTTTGCTCTTGCCGTCCTTCTTGCGATCGGCAGGGAGGTTCTGCATGTTCATCTTCCAGTCGCCTGAAAGACGGTGGGTGTGAGCGCCGCCATACCTCAACGGGATCGGCATGTTGCCGCCGGTGTAGAGGCGCGGCTGTCCGCCGCTTGTTACCGCCCACGGTAACGACGCGATGCTCAAAAGCGTTTCGGTCCGCGTTTCTTCCAGAGTTGATTTGAACCCCAGTCTGGCGGCCGCCAAAGCCTGAACCCGCGGGTCGTCGTGCTCTTGCAGGGTCGTCATGAACTCGTCGGTGCGGGCAAAGCACGGGCTCTCGCGTCCCGTCGTTGGGCTGGTCTTCATCTCGACATCGACGCCGAGCAGTTCTAATGCCTGTTTGAATTTTGCCGCGCTCATGAGCTGGGCTACGTCGCCGCCAGCGGCAGAAAGTAATTTGGCCTTGGCCGCCCGGACGTCCCCGAGGTGCGCGGTGAGTAGCTGGGCGTCGCATTGGAAGCGCGGCTGAACGCAGCAGCGCAAAACCATGTCCATGAGCCGCCGCTCCGGCCACGGCATCTGCGGGTAAAGCCGCTCGAAAATCCCCTCGCACAGGATATTATCCTGAAGGGCGTAGGTGCTGAAGTCGCCCCACAGTCCCGCCGCCATGATCCCGTCACGGCGCATGCCCAGCACCTTGGCCAGCGCCGTGCCCTTGCTGCCGAGTTGCAGGTGGTCGGCCACGCTCTTGAGCGAGAAGCTAGTCAGTTCGTGGCCCAGCAGGGTGCGCGCCATGCCCATGGCGTCGATCATGGTGTCCGGCACAAAGCCGTAGCGCCATGCTAGGATGCTGTTATCGAACAGGGCATTGAAGGTGACGGTGGTGGTGTTGGCCGGATCGAACTGCGTGATCCAGTCGCCGAAGTCAGGGCCGTCGATGATCTGATGCTCGCCGTCATCTGCCTTTGCTGCGACCATGATGGTCTCGAAGCGCGGGTCCAAGATGTAATTCGGCGTCGGCATCTTACGCAACGAGTAGTAGTTGTCGTAGTACGTCTCAAAATCGAGGAACAGCAGGTGTTTCTTTGGCATACAGCCTTGGGGGGTTGGCGGGCCAGAACCTGCGTATCTAGCCCGCCAATGGTTAATAAAGTGTTAACTAAGCATTAACCTAAATTATAAGTGATCACGTCAGTTGTAAAAGTCGGGCCCACACCAATGTCGCGGTGCGGCTCGTCAACAAAATAACGGCGCAGGTGGTATGGGGCGAACGTCAGCCACGCCTTGCCGCGGACCTTCGTAGTGGCATCCTTGGGCAACAGCACGGCGCTGGCGATCGTGTTGCCGGCCTCGCGGATCAGCGAGAGCTGGTCCGAGACACCGGGGGTGTTGCTGAACCGCACGGGGGTGTGCTGTAGCTCCATCAGCACCGGGCTCTTGGGGCACAGCTTCATGGCGCCGGGGAAGTAATACCGGATGGCGCCGGGTGTGGCGTTCTTGTTAAGCCAGCGCAGTACATGCTTGCACACCTCGAACTGCTCGTGGATCACCTTGATCTCGGCTATTGCCTGCAACAGCGGGGCAGCCCGCTCCGCATTCACCCGCACTGTGCCCGGCGTTATAGTCGGCACAAGCGCGTCGGAAAAGTCAATGTACAGCGTGGCATCTGTCGCACCAACCAGATACCCCTCGATCAAGCGGCTGGGCTCGATCATGCCGCGCACAGCGCGCAGCTTCTCCATCGTCTCGTCCTCGAACAAGGCCCGCAGCAGCCCAGGCACCGAGTACTTGTAGTCCACCATCTGGGCGACGGTCTTTTGGCACATGCGGTTCAACTCATTGCAGCCTTCGGCTAGCTGGTAATCGCCGAGGGTACTGCGCTCGCCTTGCACTATTTGTTTTCGTCTACGCATATCACGCTCCTTTCAATTGGTTGTGATTTGGATTTGGACAACTTGACCTGTACGATAGTCCCCTATCGTACAGGCGACGTTGTTACCGTCACGGTAACTTTTTAGTCGGCTGGAAACTGGTCGCGCATTTTGTCCTTCACATCGTCAATAATGTACGCGAACGACCCGGCATGCCCGAGATAAGTCCGCCCTTTCCATTCAACGCGCCACTGCCAGACGTGAGGGCCGTAGTACGCAATTTGAATTTCCAACGGCACACTCATGTTTTGATCTTCACTACATCGCCCCACGGATAATTCACGTCCGTGGTGCTGGCCCAGATCACCGGGAACGGTGGCGCCTGCTTGGGGAAGCTCACATAGCCGTCGGTGAAGCAGATCAGCTGGTCGGGCACGTCGTGACCTTCCTTGATCCACTCCATCACCGGCGCCACACTGGTACCGCCACCGCCGCCAACACCTTCGGCATGGATGCGCTGCAAGTCGCTGTAGTCCTCAACCTCGTCGATGCGGTGTATTCTGGCGTCGCACCACAGCACGGTGAGGCGCTTCGGATGGCATTCCTCTACGATGCCAGATAGTTCAGCCATGTAACGGCACAAAGCAGCGTTGCCAATGCTGCCAGAAGTGTCGCCCCATACCACCAGCCACCCCGATCCCTTGCCAGAGTGAGAAGGCATGCAAATATCGCGGACGATAAAACGGCGATCAGGACGCCGCCAATTGTAGCTGCCATTGCCAAGTGTCCTTCTCATGAGAGTTTGCACGTGGTCAGTCCACGGCACCTCGGGGTTAAGCAGCTTCTCGAACATGCGCTTCAATGAGCCGGCCATGTTGCCTTGCGCGTGGCGCTGCTCGACATGGTGCGCGGTCTCCATCTCCACGGCCCACTGCTGCGGGTCGCGCTGTACCGGCATGCCAGGAGCACTGACGCCGGGCTTGAGTATCCAGCCCGGCATGTTGATGTACTGGATTTTGCCTTCCTTCTCGTATTTCTTGAACAGCTTCTTGTAGACGTCGATCACGCTGTCGTTGGCGACACCGATCGCCGGATCGAAGCACAGATGATAGTCATTCAGCGGTCGCGGCAGCGAGCCGATCTTGCTGTCTACCAGCAGCGGGTTGATGCGATAGTCCATCGCCTGCTGCATGATCTCGTTTGAGAACGGCAGCGTGGTGCCGTCACTCGTGGGCACGCTGTTGGCATTGACGCAGCGGCGCAGGAACTCGACATCGCCATACATGTTGTGGGCAATCTCGTGCCCGACAATGAACACCCGCTCCCGTAGATTGTACTGGAAGAACCGGTCGGGGTTGATCAGGATGTTCTTGGCGTCGGTTGCCGCCACCGGGATATCGCGGGTGAACACCGCCTGATAGTCGCCCTTGTTGTTCACCAGCAGCCGATAAAAGATGTAGCGGAAGCCGGGGCAGGTCCAGTGCATCAGGCTCATGGTCGAGCCCCACTGCTCCTCCTGCTGTGGGGTCAGCTTGATTGCCTCGATCGTGGTTGGCTCCTCTATGAGGGGCGCGGAACTCGTGGGCATTTTTAGCTTGGCCATGTTTACTCCTTCAGTTCGGGGGTTTCGATTTCGCGGTACGCCATGTCGGGCGCGCCTTTACCAGCTAGATACAACAATGCTTTCCGGGCTACCTCGATCTTCGAGATGCCGGGGATAATCAGCCCATAGGGGTCATTAAGGATAGCCAGCCAGTGTTCCCTACTTTGCCAATAGCGCGTGCTAACAAGCCTGAACCGCACACCAGCCAGATACGCTGTCGCGATCGTGCGCTGCCACTCTGGATCATGTCGGCTGATAGCCATCATTTTGGTCCACAGAGCCGGATGATAGCTGCGGCCTCGACGACAAGATCATGCCGCAGACTGTGCCGCACAACGCCGATCTCGCTGGCGATCACGAGGATGCGCTGCGCCGATGCACGGATGGCTACTGTGTCAATGTTCTCTTTGCGTGGTCGCTGCTTCATGCCGCTGTCCCGTCCGGCTTGAACGCGTCGATCAACTCGTCGCTGATCGTGCCGTCCGGCCCAAGCTGTTTCAGCCCCATCTCGATGGTGTCCTCGATCAGCGCGATTTTCTCGATGCCTTCGTAGAAGTCATCGCTCTCGATCATTATGTCGGGCTTCACGCCATCGCCCAACAGGTTCACCACAGCGAACACCTGCTGCGCTGCCTGCCGGAATGCGTGCACAATGGCTTCGTGCTTCTGTGGGTCTGCCATGTCGGTGCGCAGCTCCATTCGGTACATGCGTTGCATCTTCTGCTCCTCTGTTAGAATTTCACCACTACCCTGTCGTGCTCTCAGCATGAACGGCGATTGCATATGCCACGCGATCAGTTTGTCGATCACGGCTTGCTTGTACGGTTCGGGGGAGGTAATCATCATCACCCCGTTCGGGTCGTAAATCATCAGTCGCATTGGCGCGCTACCTTGTTACCGTGGCGGTAACGCATGGGCTCGGAAGCCCATGCGCCGACTGTGTTCACGCACAGTCTACCCTCCGCGGCGGGGTTAGTGTGCCAGTGAGCCGACGATGCTCACCAGTGCGGCGTTCTTGCTGATCCAGCCCTGCATCGCAGGCTGGTTGATGATGCCCTTATAGTCGCGTCGCAGCAGCGACGCGATGTAGGTCACCCCGAAGTCCTTGGGCATGCGCTGCACGTACTTGATGCAAGCAGCCAAGTCAGCCACCTTGGTGAAGCCGGCCAGTTCGTAGGCCATCAGCATCAACAGGTCGGCCCGGTTCGGCATCGGCGTGTTGTCGGGATCGGCCACCACAGCGTCGTATGATGGTAACTCCAAACGAAACCGCAGGTGGTCGACAAAGCTCTGGGTCGCCGGCATGCCGATGGTGCCAGCAAGGCTGTTGATGATCTGCGGGCTGACTTCGTTGTTACCTTGCAACGCCCACTTGGTTTGCAGATAACGGTCAGCAGCGCACAGGGCTCTTGGATTGCACCACGGTCCCTGCACCGCAGGTTCCTTCTCGAAGAGGATTTCGCTGTGCACCTTGGCCCACGCCTTGGTGACCGGCTGTGTCTGCCAGATTTTGCCGTTGTGACGATACGGCCGATCGGCGAAGTCCTCCAAGAACACGTCAACATCGCCTTCAATGTCGATGCGGACACGACGGGTCACCGCAAAGTCAAAGTCCTTGGTAACGCCATAGCGCGAGCCTTCGTTGGAGGCCATCACCCTGATCGAGCCTTCCGGCAGATACCAGGGCGACGTGCCACCATTCAGGCAGACTTCGGCGAGGCCCTTTTTGGTCTCGGGCTCGCTCTGGCCGTACTCTTCCACGATCAGGAAGAACCGGTCGTACATGTAGGCTGGCTTGCCACCGGGGTCGTCGCCATGCGGCATCGACTGATACCACAGCGGGCAGCTTGGGTCGGTCACCGTGATCATGCGGGCAGAACCATCGGGGTTATTCCCGAAAATCTTCTCGCCCTTGAACTGGTAGCCGATCAGGTCCGGTGGCTGGATGGTGGCCCCAAATACGATCTGACCGCCCCAGCGAATGCCCAGCAGGGCATCGCGGGCTTTGATCTTCTCGAAAATCTGGATCAGCTTCTGTGACTTGCCAATACCAGATGGCGATATGACCAGCGCCGCATTGCCAGCCTCGGCATGGGCCATGATCTCTTGCTCAGCTTGTCGTAAATTCATGTTTGCTCCTACAGTTGCGAGGGATTTTTCGGGATCGCGGTTCCGCCGCGTCGGGCGCCCCACATGGAGAAAAGAAAGCGCCGGCAGGGTCGCTGTGGAGCAACCGCCCTGCCGGCTGGCTTAGGAGAGGGTGGCGTTGTACGTACTGGAGAGACGCACTGCCCAGCCCCTCCCTCGCCATTCGTGTTAACCGCGGTTGGCAGCGTGCGGCCGTGTCCGGACACCGCTCACAAAATGATACGGCTTGCGCATCTTCTGCTTATGCTTTGGCCTGTTGCGACCGGTGTTGCTGCCGCGTCCACCAGCGCCCAGCTGGGCAGAGGCGCCCATGGGGCGCAGCGTGTAGTCGCCAGCATCGAACGGCGCACCGCGATCAAACGCAATGATCTCGCTGCGTATACTCGCTGGCGTGTGGTAGCGGACCCACTTGCCGTTCACCAACAGGTAGGTGCGGCCAAGATGCACCCGCGCTTCGGTACAATGACCTTCACGGAGACAGGCACGAGCCGCTGCACATGAGCCAGGGTCTTTGGTAGCACCCCGCTTGGCGTCCTGTGCGGTTACCGTGATGTGCAGCTCCCGCTTGGCGTCAACAACCTTAATTCCTTCAATCTTCATAGTCCTTACTCCTTCTTCGTTTTCAGAAAAGTGGTGTGAGGCTTACTGGGCCTCACACCTTGTCACGGGTGGCCTTCTCGACCGGCCCTGTGGGCTGGATCACCACCCGCCACAATCCACGTCTACCGGCCCGCTCTGGCGGTACGTTCGATGATCGTAATCTCTCTGTTCTTCCCGTGTCATCAGCTCCAATTCCAACAATGCCATCGCAGCAGCCCGGCCAACCGTGTAACTGCCACCCTCCTTACGGGTTGACCGCAGCCAATAACCAGTGGTGCTGCGGCTGAACCGTACACCGGCCAGCACCGCTTTAGCGACAAGTATCTGGTCCTCTTCGGTCATTGGCATGTGGTCACCCTGCCGTCTGTGGTGCAGGCGATCGGCGCATTGGCTTGAATGCGCACTTCGCCCTCGCGATGGCCGTGCCCGTACCCTATCAGATAGGTCACGAGCATGGCGGCGATGATCTGCCACATGTTCATCACGCCACCGCCGCCACGGCTTGCACGACGCCGGACGGACCCTTTGCCTTGCCCCGCGCCGTCGCGATCTCCTTCAGGCGATCGGTCAGCGCGTTCTTGGCCTCGATAACCTTCTTGGTGGCATCCTGTGCCGTGCCCTGCGAGGCCTCGCCCCGGATCAGGCTGTCCAGCTGGTTGCGGATGGTCTCGATGATCTGCTCCGGCGTCTTGAGCGCAGCACCAGGTTTGAAGCACATGTCTTTCAGCTCGGCATCGCCGATCAGACTGTCGCGCTTCACTTGAGTGCGGGCATACTTGACCAGCGTGTTGAAGGCGTCGTCCAGCTTCTTGGCCTCGTCCGGGATGGCCTTCAGCTTCTGCCGCATGGACATAAGGTTGTTCATGTTATGCAGCGGCTCGCCGTTGCCGCCTTTGGTCCACTGCCCGAGTTTGATGCAGGCCCGGTGGCACGAGATGGCCTTGCGCTGGTTGGCAGCCTTGGCATCGAAGATGGTGGCGCTGCGCTGTGACAGCACATACTCCTCGGTGAGTTTCTGGGCGTCGTCGACGTCCTTGCCGTGCTTGTTCGGCGAAAGGTCAATCGCGTTGTGATACGATCCCTCCACCAGCGACAACGCAAACTTGATTTGCGTGTCACGGCCCTTGCCGGCTTCCTTGCCGAGTTCTCTGGCGATCTCGCGCAGCTTGTCGAAAGTGATCACGTTAGCTATTGCACTCATTTTCGTTGCTCCATCAGGTTCGAGGGTTAAAATTTTGTTACCGTCGCGGTAACGCCGCGTCGGGCGCCCCTTGCCAACGAGGGGCAGGATTATTCTCCATCACGAGCACAGCGTGCCGTGCTGCGTCGGCAATGGACGGAAAGTAACCAACGGGATCGCCGCTCGGGTACCTCAGTTCACACCCATGCGTCAGGTGTTGCAGCGGGCGAAACCGCCAGCCAGCTAGCGTGGCTTTGGCGATGCAAATCCGCTGCTGCCGCTTCCCCCAACCTCTGCTCATTCGGGCTTCCCTTTCACCTTGGCATAGAAACTCAAGCTGTCGAACGCAGCGCCGCCCTCGTCGGCTAGGGTCAACGCAATGCGCCCGATCACAATCTCCATGACTTCGTGGAGCATCGGGCTACGACGCTCCGTCACGCTGAAGTTCTTTAGCGCTCGCTCGATGCTCCTGATCGTCGTTATGATCATGTCCTCACGCAGATGGATCGACCACGTCGTTGGCCAACTATCCCACTTATACTCGCGCGGGAGTTGATAGTTCTGCAACAACTTCTGCGCCTTGACTATGTGCTCAAGCTGCTCTGCCGTTGCCGTCTTATTGATTGCCATCACTCACTCCTATTGCTGCGATGATCCCGACAGCGACACACGTTGCCACGACTAGGAACCAGATTAAAAACATAGTGAACTGCGCGTCTGTCATTGTACCCACCACTCCGGTATCCAACCCATCTTATTCAACAAAAGGAACAGCGTGTTGCCAGTCAGCGTGTAGCCGTGTCGATTGCGGGCATACCACTGAACCCCGGTCCACTTGAAACTCACACCACGCAGCACGAGAGTGGCCATGCGCTCCCGCAAGGACGCAGGCAACGCCGCAACGGCCAGTTCCTCGTGAGTGCGAGTGGTCATTTCCTTAGCTTCTTCACCACACTACGCACGGCGCCTTGATCCTTGCGCTCAAGGCCGAGCGCGTCCAGGTCCACGCCCAGTATGAGCAGAAGCACCCGTACCTCGTTGTCAGTTAGCGTCACATTCATTCGGGCACCTTTTTGTTTAGCCAGGCTGAATAGTCCGGCAGTGTCACCTTGCTACGCGCCCGGTCATAGGCTCGATACTCGGCGCCATCACGGTTGCGCCGGCGTGTCTCTGCATTGAGCTTGTCAACAGCCTGCGGCATCTCATCCATGGACGTAACGACGCCTTCACTAGCTAGAACGTGCTTCGGGGCCCTTGGAGAGTGGCTATAATGTTTCCCAAACCCTTTAGTCATGGTCGGTGTACCTTTGCATCGGTTCTTCGTGCAGATCGCCACGCGGCCGTGGCGTGCTCTCGGCTGCATCGGGACAGCCGATCTCGACACAGCGCACGCGGGTCTCTAGCCCACAAGCGCACAGAAAATAGGTGAGCGGCTTGCACCGCGAGCACTTCGGATCAGAATAGGTGTTCATAGTCCCTCCTGTTCCAGCACCACTTCACGCCACGCATCCTTGGCGAAGGTGTGCACCGTGAGCGGATAGTCGCGCGACCGCACCGAACGGAACACCAGCGTGCCTTGCTCGGTTACACTGTAGTAGTCAGCATCGACCGACACCGGCTTACGCTTGCCATTAGGAATTACTTTGAACCTCATTCGGGCCTCCCTCTCGCTTTGGCGTTGAACTTGAAGCTGTCGAAGCTAGGGTTGTCCTGCCGACACGCCCATGCCAGCCGCGCCGTAACCAGCTCCATGATGGCGCCCACTGGATGGTCTGCGTACAAGGTACCTGGCAGCTCAGCCTCGATCTCGCGGCAGGCTTGCGCCAGCATCTCATAGTGCCGCTTACCCATGTTCTTTGCCATCACTCCTCCTTTAGCAGCTTGCGCACGATGCGGCCCATCGCAACGTACTGTTGTTGCGTGTGGGCAAACGGCGGCAGATTGCGGTTACGCTCGATCTCCTCGAACATCACCATCACATCCGTAAGCACCTCGACATACTTGGCCTTGGCTGCCTTGTAGCCGGCGTCATAGGTCCTCGTTGTAATCATCTTGAACGCCCATCACTTGGCCTTTCCTACCGTCATGAAAGCGAAGCCAACGTATTTATCTTCCTCGCACAGCGGCTTGCACTTCAAAAGATACTCGTGCAGTTCGCTGCGAGGCTCACCCTCGCTCTGCTGGCTCTCCAGAGACAGCTTGCATGCTACCAGCAGCGCGGGCTCATGCTGCTTGTAGCTCAACTGACAGCCTCGCATCGCGCAGCGAATGCCGCGCTTCTCACCATCCTCGATGGCTGCCTCGCCCAGCATCCCACCGAAATGGTCACTGGCGTGGGCTACATGCTTCGCACCGATCATGTACGGGTGCGGCACGCCGATCGTGTCCACCACGGCGAAGTTGCCGTGCTCACTGGCGCCGTATCTAGCTTTCAGCTTCTCGATATCCATTTGTTTTCTCCACAGTTTATGAGGTGTCAGTTGTAGCTGCGCGCTTCCTCTATGGTCAGGAAGAAGTGGATGCCGGATGCACACTCCCTCGGCCTCGGGTCATACGGGAACACCGGCCGCACCGTCTCCCCGGTGCGGTAAATGAAAGTATCCCGGTGAAACGAAACTGCCTTATTCAACTTGCGACCCGTTTGCTGCGATCTGATCTCGATCACCTTGGCCGATGCAGCGCGGCACTTATAGTTTTTTGATTGCTGGCGCCGGGTATTGTGCGCGATCCTCAGCGTGACAATCGCCCGCAAGTGGGCGCGCCAAGGGCCATATCTAGCCACCTTATAGACGATGATCGCTTTACCATGCAGTTGGCCAAGCCGGGTTGGCTTGATCACCGGCTCCCATCGGCTTGTATCAAGATACTGCTCCATAACTTATCCCCCGTGTTTGAGTGGTGTCGCTTACTACTGCGCCCCGTAGGGCGCAGCGTGAAAGCGTCACTTAATGCCGATGAACGGCAGGGCCGAACCGGGCAACATGGTGGAAGGCAACTTGCCGTCCCAGCCTTGCGCCACGATATACGAAACAAGGTTGGCGTTTTGGGCGAGTGCTTCAGCCTTGGCCTTGATGGCTGTGGCCTCTGAATTACCCCGCAACACCGTGGCCTCGGCTGCTGCCTTGGCCTCGGCTAGTACCGACTGGGCTCTGCCGGTGGCTTGCGTCACAGCAATATCAGCCTTGATCTTCTCCTGCTGATAGTTCTGCTGCTGGCGCTGTACCTCGACTTCGGCCTGCATCCGTGCCTCGACCGATTTGATGTACTCAGGCGAGAACGAGATATTCTCAATCTGGGCACTCTCGATCGCAAACACTGGATCGTAGGCAATGGCTTGGGCGATCGAGGCAGCCGCGTCAGCATTGAGCTGGCCACGGTTCTGGATCGCTTTAGCCGCGGTGTACTGCCCGAACACCACCTTGACACGCTCAAACACGTGGGGGGTGATGGTCCGGCTTACGGCAGCGTCTATGTCGCCACCAAAGCGTGAATACACCTCTGCCACCTTGTCAGGGGAGACGTGTAGCGTCACAGAGACACGCAAGAACGCCGGCTGCTGATCGGCAGAGTAGGCTTCCATTGTGTCCTTGCCGGCTACCTTGTCGTAACCGTAGCTGTGGTTCTGCGTCTGCATATCCACTTTGTAGACGCTCTCGATCCACGGTGTCTTGAAGTGCAGCCCAGGCTGGACCACCTCCACGAATGCACCGTTGCGAAGCAGCACAGCGCGCTGTGTCTGATCCACGGTGTACCAGGCACCGAACAGGATAGTCAGTCCGATGAACAGCAGGATCGCAAAGCCAATGGCGCCGGCGATCAGCTTGGTTGGACCGCTATCACGCTCATAGCGCTCTGCGGTGTTACTCTGAATGGGCATCGTCTCTCGCTTTCATGAAGTAGTTGAACACGGCGCTGGCTCCGTAGAGGAACACCGCTAGCAGGACAATCCCGCCAACAATCTCAGCAAATAGGGGCATCGCGTCTCCGTCTGTTCGAGGGTGGACTAGGGTAGAGTGAGGGAGTGCACCAGAGCGTCCAAAACTGGTGCACTCCCGCCGTCGCGGTCGTTGGCGGCAGGGCTGTTACCGCGACGGTAACAGATCAGGTAAACAGGTCGTCGCTGTCGTCGGCGCTGTCGTCGTCGTGATTGCGATTGCGATAGTCGTCGTGGTACGGCTCGTCGATGTTGCCGAGAGTGTACTCGCGGATACGATCGGCGACATACAGCTCAGCCTGCGCGCCTGTCAGCTTGTCAGCCGGGTAGTTGTCCGGATCGAACAGGTATGACGCATCCTCGTATGATATGTCGAACAGGTAGGCCGCTGCCAGAAACCCGTCTCGTTGGTAGCCAGTGTCATCGGTTAGGTCAGGTAACAGCACATAGCCGCCACCGTGCTTGGCGAAGTGATAACTCAGCCCTTCTTCTTCGAAGGCGCCGGAAAGACAGAATAGCCCCATCGCACAGGCGGACGTCGCACAGCTGATCGGTGGCTTTTCTTCTGGCACGGTGGCGAAAGCATATATGTCGGCCCCTTCTTGTCGGATCGACGGCTTGACCCAGGTGGCCAGATCAAACTGGATGCCGTCTGGCTTGGCTGCATCAGCCTCCAACAGCTCGGCACCGCGGATTAGCAAATCTTCACGCATCGTTGTACTCCTTATGGTTCGAGGGGTTTAGCTTGCTTCTTCATCTCGACTGCTCGCCTCGTGGCGACGTCACGCATGGCATTCAGGAAGAAGTCTGACATTACGGGTGGCAGCCCTGGGAACCCGAGTGGCCACACCATATCGCAGTACTCCTGCAACCGCTCGTTGTTGTCCACCTTGCCCTTGCAGGCGATGGCAGCGGCAATGCAGTCCACCATGAACTCACGCTCGATTGGCCCAATACAGAGCGCTCGATGCCGGCGGGTGAGCTTCCTCATCCACGTATGATCGAGCATTGTGAGCGAGCGCGGCGTTACCCATACCTTGCCCTTGGGTTTCGGCTTCTTGGCCATCAGGCTATCTCCACAGGTTAGCGCTTGCCGAAGGGCTGCGACGCCTTCGACCAGTGCGTTGCGTGAACCTTGATGTGTGCGTCCATGTGTCGCTTGGCATCAGCTTCTGCCAGCTCTTGCAGGCGGTCATAACCGATGGGTGTGCGACGACGTACCACATGCTTGTCGATACGGGAAGACAGATGCAGACCTTGATCGCGAAAAGACTTGGACATGATCGTTGCTCCACAACGTTCGAGGGTTAAGTTTTGGAGTTGGCTCTTTGGCGCTCCCTGCTGTGCCACCTTGTCAGGTGGCACAGAGTGGGAAGGTCACTCCCGTTTGACTGGCGGGTTGAGCCGAATGTCGGCGATTGCTGCCCAGAGTTTGCCATTGAGCAGCGCGTTGGTTTCGTCGTAGCTCACAGGGTTCTTGTCCTTGAGCCGGTCAAGGCGCTGAATGCAGGCCACGCGGACCAGCACCAGCTCGCGTGCCGTGAGCTGAATGGTCGTGGTGCGCTCCGGCGGGAGACTGAACAGCGACGGTTTTGTCTGTGTCATGTCACTTCTCCCAACCGTTTTTTCGGATGCTCTGGGCAGCGGCCACTGCAATCGTCAGCAGGTTCGGGTTTTGCTTTACCCAGCGCAGGAACCATTGGGCGCGGCCCAAGTGCTCGCTGATTACCTCGTCGGACAGCAGCGCAGCCATGATGGTTACTTGGCTGTCCATCGGCAGGTGGAACAGGATTTTGGCCGGTTCGTCGTGTGTCATGTCAGCCTCCCACCAGCATCAGCAGTTCTTCGGCACCGAACACGCGGTGAGCGCCACAGTGCTCACACTCGTACTTGCGGGCGTCAGGCTCACAGCCTTCGGCATCCTCGCCGCAGGCAATGCAGAAACCGGGGTTATCCAGCGAACTGTTGTGGCGCTGGACAGCCTCGACGATACGATCGGTGGTGATTGAAGGATGTAGTTTCATTGGACGCCTCCACAGCGTGTTAGGGGTTAATTATGCAGCCGTGTCGGGCTCTTTCACAAGCCCGGCGCGAACCTCATCCATGTGCTTGATGTAGCGTCGGATTTGTTTGCAGTACTGGCTGACGCTCGACCAGTATTCATAGGCATCGAACTCGTGGAACGAAGCCTCGGCAGGTGTGCAGTGCGGTACCGAGCCGCGTGCACGGGTGGTAACTCTGGCACATGCAGCCGGCGTGTTCCAGACATAGGTGCCGGTGAGGTGCTCGTATAGCTCGTCGATGGAAAGTGGCATTGGACGCTCCTATTTCAGGTCGTGGTGTGGGATGCGCAGATCACGAACCAGAGGGCACGAAGTCTGCCATGGTCACGGATCAGGCCAGCGATGACTTCACGATCACCCCAATAAGGGGGAGTGGTTAGACGTTTCAGCATTGGACGCTCCTGTTGGGTGTGGTGGGGGTCGATGTTACCGTCGCGGTAACGGGAAAAATCAGTCGACCAGATGCGAGAACTGGTCAGCGATCTCGAAGTGATCGAACCAGAAAGTGCGCCACTTTGGGGACGTGGATTTGTGGGCACGAACCCAGCAGAACTGACGCACTTTTTCGAAGTGGGATTTGGTAGCGGGACGGGGCATTTTGGACACTCCGGTTTGGGGACCGCCCCACATTCGGGGCGCGAAAACGGCGCGTCGGGCGCGCCCCATTAAGCCTGGGGAACACGGGAGTGGTGAGAGTGGACTTAATGGGGATTTGATGTGGTTTCACGGAAAAGAGAGCGGATGTGATACCTTGTTACCTTGACCAATTAAGGCAGACGTTAACAAATCGTATATATCCAACTATCCATATAGGCAGGTCTTTTTTGGATGGGGCTATGGTGGAACCGCTAGTTAAGAAAGCGTTAATTCGCTACTTAAGAAAGTGTTAACGAGCGCTGGATATATTAACTATCTGTTTTTGCTCGGTAGATAGATAAATAGGCATTTTCCAGTCGGTTTTTGCCTACATCTGCGGACTTATGCTCTTAACGGCGTTAACCAGCGAATTAACACTTTCTTAAGTAGCGGTTTTTACATAGGCCCGTCGGCCTCTGAAAATCTGCCTTTTTGCCTATATAAGC
>WNFR01001953.1_pt1 | contig 27965 bp, 24 predicted proteins | sample 5400221 | NCBI WGS metagenome assembly WNFR01 (sample SAMN13153357, study PRJNA577476) | soil metagenome | isolation source: 40 cm soil under Madrone tree | place: USA:California | collected 2016-06-14
AAGTGGCTTCCGGATGACGAGAAGGAATGGATCAGATCGGAACTCCAAAAGGAGAAGAAGGAAAAGCGGAAGAAGCATTCCTATGGAGTTTACGAGACCTTTCAGGTGATTCTTTTAACCCTGGCCTACTTTTTTATGGTCACAGCTGTCTACGGGTTTAACTTTTGGCTGCCCTCGATCATTAAGAAATTGTCAGGCTCGTCCAACCTTACTGTAACGCTAATATCCACGCTGCCGTATTGCGTGGCGCTGCTTGCTATCTTATTGGTAGGGTGGTCGTCCGACAGAACCAGGGAGCGGCGCTGGCATACTGCGCTTTCGATGATTGCCGCAAGCCTGGGCCTTCTGCTCAGCGCTGTCGCACAGGACAGGACTGCTTTGGCCGTTGTGATGTTTTGCCTGGCGGGCGCGGGAATGTACAGCTATCTTCCCGGTTTTTGGGCGCTCCCCACGAGTTTTCTGTCTGGGACAGCGGCAGCAGCGTCAATTGGATTAATCAATTCCATTGGGAATCTGGGCGGTTTGGTTGGTCCAACTATTGTTGGGTATGTGAGCAAAGCAACGAACTCGTATCTTGGCGGTATACTTTACCTTTCCTTTTCTGCCCTGGTCGCGGCCGGTTTTGTGCTTTCAATCCGGGCTACCAAAGCAAGGCGGGTAACCACATGAAATTTCGAAGTTCAGCATGGTTCGGGCCGGCCGATAGGGATGGATTTATCCATCGAAGCTGGATGAAAAACCAGGGCCACCCAGCCCACTTGTTCGATGGCCGCCCTGTAATTGGAATTTGCAATACATGGTCAGAGTTAACGCCCTGCAACGCGCATTTTCGCGATATTGCGGACCATGTAAAGCGAGGTGTGTACGAAGCCGGCGGATTTCCACTTGAGTTCCCGGTCATGTCGCTGGGCGAGACCTTGATGCGCCCAACCACGATGCTCTTCCGCAATCTCGTCAGTATGGATGTCGAGGAATCGATTCGGGCAAACCCTATTGATGGCGTAATCCTGCTGGCCGGCTGCGATAAGACAACGCCAGCCCTGCTCATGGGTGCGGCAAGTTGCGATTTGCCGGCAATCATGGTGTCTGGCGGTCCAATGCTAAACGGAAAGTTCCGTGGACAGGACATCGGATCGGGAACTGATGTTTGGAAATTTAGTGAAGACGTCCGCCGTGGCGCAATGAGCAGTTGCGACTTCCTCGAAGCCGAAGGCTGCATGAGCCGTTCGGCCGGTCATTGCATGACAATGGGTACGGCCTCGACGATGGCAAGCGTTGTGGAAGCGCTCGGCATCGGTTTGCCGACGAATGCCGCCATCCCGGCGGTTGATTCACGCCGTTATGCGTTGGCCCACATGGCAGGCCGCCGCATCGTCGAAATGGTTCATGAAGACTTAAGGATGTCGAAGATATTGACCCGCGAGGCCTTCGAAAACGCCATTCGCGTCGTCGGTGCAATTGGGGGTTCAACAAATGCCGTTATTCACTTGCTGGCAATTGCCGGACGAATCGGGGTGGATTTGAATCTCGACGACTGGGATCGGCTTGGGCGCGATGTCCCGTGCCTTGTTAATCTGATGCCGTCGGGAAAATATTTGATGGAAGATTTGTATTACGCAGGTGGATTGCCGGCAGTAATACGCGAGTTGGGCGACCTTATTCATGCGGACGCGTTAACGGTCAATGGCGGCACTATTGGGGAAAACGTGGCTGATTCGCAGTGTTACAATCGCGATGTCATTAGATCCTTCACCGATCCGTTGGTTTCCAACGGCGGTATCGCTATCTTGCGCGGCAATCTGTGTCCAAATGGCGCTGTTATAAAACCTTCAGCGGCGACTCCCGAGTTGATGAAACATCGCGGGCGCGCGGTGGTATTCGAAACGATCGAGGAATTCCACGCACGTATCGACGATCCGGACCTCGACGTTGACGAACACTGCGTACTTGTACTTAAGAATTGCGGTCCACGGGGTTATCCCGGCATGCCCGAGGTTGGTAATATGCCACTCCCACCGAAACTGTTGAAAAAGGGGATAACAGACATGGTGCGTATCTCCGACGCGCGGATGAGTGGCACCGCATACGGCACTACCGTATTACACATAGCACCCGAAGCCGCAGCTGGAGGCGCATTCGCAATCGTTCAAAACGGAGACATGATCGAGCTCGACGTCGCAGAGCGTCGCCTTCATCTGGATGTCGATGAAACTGAGATCGATAAGCGCCGAGCTGTGTGGAAACCGCCCGAGCCGCCTTCAACCCGCGGTTATTGCAAGCTCTACTTTGATCACGTTACGCAGGCTGATCGCGGCGCTGATCTGGACTTCCTGATCGGGGCAAGCGGGGTTTCCGTGACGCGCGAGAGCCACTGATTTAGAGCCGTTATACCGAATGCTAAAGGGGCCTGTAGCGGCCCGGTAAGTTTCAAACTCTGGAGCACGGAAGGGCGCTCGAAGATTATAGAATCCTTCAAGGAGATGAGGTCGAGCTCTCCCGAAGGACCTCACGTCAACTTCTGACCCACACCGGAGCGGCATTACAACCGGATTTGTCAGGCCGGTATTTTACGCATCCCCAAAAGTAACTTTCGTTGGCAAACGGACCCCTTAGCGTCGTGGGTGACCCGCAAAGTGCACACGGCGGCCCGTTTTTTACTTCAGTCACGACCGGTTCGCTCAAGTCACCTTTTTCATCAAACCACCGAACGCCATGACACTCGGGATACCGCGAACAGGACAGCGACGCTTTCTTGCCTTTTTCTTTCGCCGCGCGAAATCGCATCGCTGCTTCGCAGAGGTGACAGGCAGTCTTCGACATTGCCTTACGCTGTTTTGCATTCTTTGGCGGATCCGTCAGGAAACCGCACACTTCCCGGCCTTCCGAACAGACCATGAATTTGCCGTTTGCACTTGTTCGCTCGATCAAAAACCCATCTCGCTTTTCAAGCGCGCATCTCGGACAATCGAGTGCGCCTGACGGCTTTTCCACTTTTGGTCGGTTCACAGAGTGACCGTTTGCAATGGGCCGGTCCATTTTGCTTGAGCGTATCTGACCAACTATATCGCGAACCATAATCTTTACTTCTTCCATAAAGATGTCACGCGAATATTCGTTCCGGGTCATCCTGGCCAGTTTCTGTTCCCACATTCCAGTCAGTTCAGCAGACTTAAGCAGCGACACTGGTAGCATATCAATTAATGCAATGCCTTTCGGAGTTGCGACAAGCGCCTTTTTCTCTCGCTGTATATAATCCCGCTTGAGCAAGGTTTCAATTATTGATGCTCGCGTTGCAGGCGTACCGAGACCTGAATCCTTCATTGCCAATCGAAGTTCGTCATCGTCAATTTTCTTACCGGCAGTCTCCATTGCTCCAAGCAGGCCGGCCTCGGTATACCTTGCCGGCGCCTTGGTTTGCTTGCTGACAACCTCCGAACTGAGTACATCTGCATGCTCGCCACGGGCAACCGCAGGCAATTCAGCATCTTCTGTTTCCTCGGAATCCTCTGCTGCCTTTCTTTCACGACCGGGTGGATCGACTTCGCGCCAGCCGGCTTTTAGTACCACTGTACCTTTGGTCAGAAATGTTTCGTCTTCGACAACCGTAACAATGGTAGTTCGCTGAATCTCCGCATCGTCATAAAATGCAGCAAGAAAACGCCTGGCAATTAGATCGTATAGTCGCTTTTCGTCTGCTGTCAGGGCCGTCGACGAAACTCTTTGGTTCGTTGGGATAATGGCATGGTGATCGGTAACCTTTTTGTCATCAACATGCCGGCTGGTCAATTTCAATTTGCCTTTGGCGAGAATAGACTGCACAAATGGCGCGTAAGGACCGATGTTGGCGGCCTCGATATGTCCACGTAATTCGTTATTGATGGACGAAGACAGGTGACGCGAAGAGGTTCGCGGATAGGTAATGAATTTCTTTTCGTACAGAGACTGTGCAAGATCAAGGGTCTGCTGCGCCGAAAACGAATACCGCGAGTTTGCAGCCCGCTGAAGCGAAGTTAAATCGTAGAGTAGCGGTGGCCGTTCCTTTGCTGCTTTCTTTTCGACTTTTTCAACGGCCCCGGTTTTGCCGTTTACCTTTGTGGCAATCGCGGCGGCTGCTTCCTCCTTGTCGAATCGATTGCCGTCTTTATTAAACCAGGTCCCTCGGTATTCTCCTGCGACTGCCTTGAAGTCAGCCACTACTTCAAAATATGCCGACGGTACAAAGTCGGCTATTTCTTTGTCCCTGTTTACAATCAGGGCGAGCGTGGGAGTCTGTACGCGCCCCAGCGAATAAACACCTTCGTGCCCAAATGACTGGGCTACGCGAGTTTGTGCCCTTGTCGAATTCAAACCGACCAGCCAGTCACTTTGTTGTCTTGCGTAAGCTGAGTCGCGTAGTCCCGCAAACTCTGCCGCCGGTTTCAGGCGTCTGAAGCCTTCCTGAATTGCATCCGAAGTCAACGACGAAATCCAAAGCCGCTCCACCGGTTTTGTGCATTTTGTCAGGCCGTACACGAGCCAAAAGATCAATTCGCCCTCGCGCCCGGCGTCAGTTGCATTGACCACTCGATCGACATCCTCGCGCGCCAACAACTGCTTTATTGTTCCGAATTGGTCCCTTGTTCTTGCGTTTGGATGGTATTTGAACTCAGTTGGAATAATCGGAAGGTCTTCAACTTTCCACTGTTTGAAGCGTTCGTCATAAGCCTCGGGCTCATCAAGCTCGACCAGATGCCCAATGCACCATGTGACAATATCCGTTGCTCCCGACAAAAATCCATCGCCTCTTCTGGTGGCTCCCAGTGCCGCTGCAACATCGCGCCCCATCGATGGCTTTTCCGTGATAATCAATCGCATAAACAGCTAATTCAAACTATTTGGACCGGATTCGGTTGTTAAAGTAGACAACCAGTGTAATGTAAAAGCCTGCGGAACAAAAAGATCGAAGATAATTGGTCCGCAGGTTCAAAAGTGTAACTTGACTTTGACAGGTCGAGTTCAGCCGACCGCATCGGCAACAACGGGCCGGAGACTCACTTTATCCATGCCCCGGGACCGTCCTTCTTTCGTGGTCCTCGGCGTTTTTCTCAAACATTGACGTCCGGCAGTTTACGATTCGCCTGAATTTGATTACCCTAAACGACGCCAAAGAATTTGTGTGTTATTCTCCTCCGCGCTCCAGCGTCAAAGAGGAGCGAGGCTAAAGGAATTTTACGAAATTTGTTTTGTTCATATGATTAGTTCAAACGGAATTGTTAAAAAAATAAGGCTTGGGGACGATATTTCAACGTACTGTGGTCGTTGTAAAGACGATCGTATTCATCAGGTCGTAGCACTCAATGGCTCTGCTATCCCTGACCGCGTAAACTGCAGGACTTGCGGCAGTGACCACAAGTATCGAGCACCAAAAACGGCGGAAAAGCGTATTTCCTCCCCTCGGACAACGCGAGCAAGTAGCCGGCGTATTGTCGAGGATGAAATACCGACCGGGAATATTCAGGGCTACTCGCCCCAGGAGGTCTACGCTACGGGAACCTTCATCTCGCATCCTAAATTTGGAACCGGAAAGGTCCTTGAAGCACGTTCAGGCAAGATTGACGTCAGGTTCGGCACCGAACTGAAGACTTTATTGCATGCCGGGTGAAAAAGCAGAAATGTGAACCGTGGTAGAAACTCCGGTTCACTTCCTCGTTTTTCGGTCTATAATCCAGGGAGAGACTTGGCTCAGGCCAAACGCGCTTTTGTTTCTACTGGCGCTTACCGCCATTTACAATAGGTTTCTCGAGCCTTTCCTTTGTTATCTTGAGGCTGGTTTTAAGAGTGGTTAGCGACTTGCTTTCGACGATTGATCGTCGCAATCCCGTCAAAAACCCCTTGATAGCATCGGCCCGAGATTGGTTCACATACACAAGATAATTTCCAGGCAACTTACTGTCGGCGGGCTCCTGGGTCAGGATCGCCATGCCGAGCGACGAATCAAAGTAGTGATCGGCGAACAATTGCTTGGTGGCAATAAGCAGTTCTTTGCGGTTCCCGACATCTCGCTGATAAATGACGACCTGTGTAATGCTGATCACCGGCTTCAGTCCGAATTTCTCCTTCGACCAATAAATAAAGGATTCTGTACCTGGCAATTCAGTTTTGGGATAGCCGAGCAGGTACCTGGCCAGCTCTGGGGCATACTCCTGCAACAAGGCGGCATCGCCCAAAAGAGATTTGAAATCGTCAGCGACACTAAAAGGATGCTTGTCGTCGTTGTACGTGATAAGTGCGGCATCGCCGCGTTGCACATAGTCGTTGACGTAGGCGACCAGCAATTCTCTCAATGCAGTGTTCGATTTTTCGTGGGCATCAGCCCCGGACAAAGCACTCGCCTTCAGCTTATCGATCATTTCGGTCGAGAGCTTTAAGGCACAAGAACCTGGTTTGCAGCTTTTAAGATCTGCAATGTCACCCGGATCCAGGGTCAACCCCTGCACATCCTGAATTTTCGCCGAATTTCCGAATTTCCCAATTTGCAAGACTTCCGGACCCTGCTTAAAAGTTGCAATATCCCGGTATCGCTTTAAGAACTCCTCCTGGGAAATGTTTATTCGAATCATTCCCAGGCCTGTAACTTCGCGCTTGTCCTTACTTTTCAGCATTCGTGCAAGAACACGTCCCTGAGAAAGACCGGCCATTTCCGCATCTGTCAGCTTGATTTGTTTTACAAGCAATGAAGCAAGCTTCGATTCTTTGGCCTGCGGGAACGCGACAATCGAAACAGCCATCAGAAACGAAATACATGCCGTGAAGCAGAATGCAATCTTACGGACGAGCCTGGAAAAGTTGATCGTTGACAGAAACATGCAACAGTTTAGTCTCTCAGCCCTCGGCAAAGCAGTAATCCGGATTTTGAATTCGAGCTGTCCAAAATTGAGGAATCGATCAAGAGGTTAGCAGAATCGGCGGTATTTAAAAACAGGAAAGTTTTCGCTGAAATTCCTTCGTACTGGCTGCGGCTTTGCTGGAACGGCGAGAGTTGTGGAACTGCAACGCGTTACCAGCCTCCGACGAACCCTCTTGCCGTTCTGCAGTTCGCCGTGGGTGGGCACTTTGAGACACCAAATGGAACGTCAGTTGACCAATTCTTTGTATTGCCTCTTTATCCGCATTATAATGATTTGTTAGGTTTGCTGTGTTCTCAGCGCTCGACCACCGTTCCCGTAACACATAGGAGTGTTCGAAATGATCAAAATAATTGCTGTCGAACGTGAGTTCGGAAGCGGTGGAGGGGCAATTGCGGCTAAGTTGGCACAGCGGCTTGAGTGGAAACTGCTTGATCGCGAGTTAACTGAGGAAATCGCCAGGCTCGCAAACGTTGAGGCAGCAATCGTACGCGAAAAAGACGAAAGGGTGGACCCACTCCTGTATCGCCTTACCAAAGTATTTTGGCGCGGAAGTCAGGAATCCTCGATGTTGCTGCCTGACAACGGTATCTTCGATGCGGACAGAATGGTCACGCTTGTCCAGCACGTGATGGACAAGGTCGTTGTCGATGGCAATTGTGTTGTTGTTGGCAGGGGCGCTCCCTGGTTTCTTCGTGGACGATCAGACACCTTTAGCGTTTTCTTTTACGCACCCAGATCAGAAAAGTTGCGACGGGTACTCGCCCGTATCCCAAATCAAGATGAAGTGGAAAAACTGATCGATACCGTCGACGCCGAACGAGCCGCATTCATCAAGCACTATTTCGGAAAGGACTGGCCGACAAGGTGTCTTTATCATTCAATGCTAAATACGGTTCTTGGGGATGAATTGTGTATCTCAACCATAATTGGCTTGATGAAGGAATTGGATTGAACGCTGTCGAACCAGGCGTTTTTGTGACAGGACTTTACCTGCTTTGAGATGCTTACAAAAAAACAATTGACGAGTTATAGAGAAGACGGGTTCCTGATCCTTCCCGGACTTTTTGACCCGGTCGAAGCTGCGCAATGGTCCATCGAATGCAAACGAATGCTTACCGTAGGTCTTGCGGACGAATTCAATCTTCGTACGCCTCTCCACTATGTCACTCCAGATATCTGGATCGTAGACCGGATTGAACCTGTCGTGGATATCTCGCCTGTATTTGAAGAATTGTCCCGCAGCGAATCGATTTTGGCTCCGTTGCGTGAGATCCTGGGAGGTGAGGTTCGGCTCTTCAAGGATAAACTCGTTTACAGGATGGTCGGAACTCCCGGATATAACACGCATCAGGATTATTCCTGGTGGGAGGAATTCCCGGATGACCTCGTGAATGTAATGATCGCCGTGGACGGGGCGGATGCTGACAACGGTGCGCTTGAGTTTTTTCCGGGATATCACAACAAGTTGCTGACCCCGCCAGGCGCGATGAGGAACCTTAATCTCTCCGAATCGAATGAAATTGATATTGGCTCGGGAACCATAATTAAGACGGCGCCCGGCGACGTAGTCTTTTTCCACTGCAAACTCCCTCACCGCAGCGGTCCTAACGTTTCGAGCCGGCTTCGTCGACAACTTTATTTTACTTACTCTGCCGCGAGGCATGGTGACTTTTATGAGCGTCAGCTCAGGTTGCTAAGGGAAAACAGACCGAATAAGTGCTTAAATGCCGAAAACAAGGATCGATACTATTTCCGCTAAGGATTGGGCACGCGCTCTGACGCGGTTTCATATCAATAGGGGCGATTTAAAGGGTCGTCGATCCGATTCAACAACTCTTACCTCCGCTTACTAGTCTCGCCGCCAAGTGACATATTCTCTTCCACGCCATAGAATACGATTTCTTCGAGACGAGGCTCAGTTTTTTCGGGTCTTCACTGTTCTTGTCTTTGCAGGGTTCTCATATTGTCTTGTAATCCTGATCCCTGATACCCGCCAACGCCTTGCGGGTTGGTGCCGGTGAATTTGTCCTGATTCGATGTCATCGCATTCTCCAAAGATTACACGAGTTCTCGAACAGCCAGAGGTTCAACTGCTTCTGGCTTGCGCCTCGAGTGACATTGAACCGGGGCGGCAAGCAAAGATTCGGCAACTCGTTTCAGCAGGGGTCGAGTGGAATGATGTCCTGGAACGCGCCAAACGGCACTCGCTGTTGCCTATGCTGTATTGGCAGTTGAGTGCGAGTTGCCCTGAACTTGTGCCTGAGAAAACTCTCGACTTTCTGTGCGATCATTTTCGAAAGAATACTGCAAGAAACCTCGTGTTAAGCAGTGATTTGCTCTCGTTCCTTAAGGCATTGAAGGATCGCGACGTTTCCGCAATGCCTTACAAAGGCCCATCACTGGCGATTTCGGTTTATGGTAACGTTGGACTTAGACAATTCGGTGATTTGGACATTCTTGTCCGCAAGAAAGACGTGGCTGTAGCAACCGAGGTGCTGGTCAATGAAGGATTTAAGACGCATTTCAAAATCTCGGAAAAGCAACTTGCCATGTTTATCCGGCTTGGGTATGTCCGTCTGTTGAAGCGCGACATGGGTCGGCAGACCGTTGAATTGCACTGGGCCATTGCTCCGCGATTTTTTGGCTTTCACCTGGATATCGAAGTGCTGTGGCAAACCCTTATCAGTGTCGACTTGTTGGGAGAGCAAATCCTTGCACCGCCGCCTGAGGCACTGTTGCTTATGTTGTGTGTCCACGGAGCAAAAGACGCGTGGGAACGATTAGAATGGGTATCCGGCGTGGCGGATTTGATACGCAGGGAAACGAAACTCGATTGGGACGGCGTGCTCGCCCTGGCAGAAAAAACACATAGCACAAGAATGCTGAAAGTTGGTCTCTTCCTTGCCGCCTTTTTGCTTGGGGCGCCGGTGCCAGTCCGAATTCTGGCCGAATTTGAAAGTGATGCTTCCCTTCGGCGATTCGCGATGACGTTTATTGAGCCACTGACAAGTGCCGAGCCAATGACGTGGACTTTGATTGAACGTGTTCGTTCGCAGGTACGGTTTAAGGACGATCTATTGCAAAGATTAAGGTTTTGCCTCCGCCTGGGGCTTACCACAACTCCCGTCGATTGGGCTGTGCTCCCGCTTCCACCATCTTTGGGGTTCATGTACTTTCTTGTGCGTCCCTTCAGACTTTTGAAAAAATACGGAGCGAATGCAATCCGCCGTGAAACCAGTTTATGACGATTCCCCTTTCATCGGTGCCTGACGCGGAATGATCACGGGCACAGACATAGTCTATATCTCCAGCATTGAGTGGAACTTTCTCTGGCAAATCCATCAGGAGGTTGCCGTGAGGTTTGCCGAGGCTGGTAATCGTGTGCTCTACGTAGAAAACACGGGGGTACGCTCGCCGGGCCTGCGCGATGCCGGCCGCGTCGGTTTGCGCCTGAAAAGATGGATGAGTGCGTCGCGTTCAAGTGGAGTCCGAGAAGTCGCACCGAATGTGTTCGTCTGTTCGCCGCTTGTTTTGCCGCCATTCGGTTCGCCATTTCGGCGCCAGATCAATCGCAGGTTACTATTGCCGGCAGTCAAGCGTGCAGCAGAGCGTTTGGATTTCAAAGACCCGCTGTTTTGGACCTATCTTCCAACGGACACCGCCCTTGATATCTTTGACCTCCTGAAGACCGCAAAGAGCAAACTTCTTTACTATTGCGTTGCCGACTTTTCAGTGCTCGCCAGTAACAAGGCGCTGCTGAAAAAAAGCGAACAACAATTGGTGTGCCAAAGCGATTTGATCTTTGCAACATGCCCGGCTTTAGCTGGACATTGCGAACAGTGGACAAAGAGTGAAATCCATCTGTTCCCATCCGGTGTGGATATGAAAGCGTTTCCAGTTGCCCCGAACCTCGACTCCCCCATGCTGCTTCACGAGCCCGGGTTGATCGAGGATTTGAAACTGCTTGAAGAACTAAAATCAGGTGGAAACCCTGTCATCGGTTATGTCGGGGGTCTTCACAGATTCATCGACCAGGATCTGATCGCGGAAATGGCCCGGATGCGCCCAAACTGGAAATGGGTCTTTGTTGGATCCATACAGACTCCGGTAGATCGCATTTCAAGTCTGGAAAATGTCTATTTGCTCGGTCAACGTCCACACAGCGATCTCGCTTATTATCTTGGAAAGTTTTCCTCTGGTATAATTCCATACATTAATGCGGTAGAGACCGCGACCGTGGTCCCGGTAAAACTAAAGGAATACCTCGCCGCCGAAAAGCCAGTCGTTTCCACGTGTCTTCCGGCTGTAGTGGATTTCAATAATATTTTTCAGGTTGTGACGTTGTCGGACGCAGCGCCAGCCCAGTTCCTGCTGGCAATTGAAGAGAGCATCGAAAGCGACAGTTTGCAGGGGCGACGGAAACGGCGAGAGGTGGCTGAACTCAGTGATTGGAGCGCGCGGATTGATTTGATGAGTCAACTGATAGCTTCTTTGGACAAAAACGCCAAAGTGGACCTTTCCAACATAGTATCTGTTTGAATAATCACGCCCCCCAAATACGCGAATTCCCTGTTTTTTGTGGATATAGCAATATGAGCTCGTTTTCCACCGCCTTGATCGCCTTTGGCTACCCTGCTCGCATTTCGGCTTTGAACGTAGACTATGAAAGGAAGAAAATGGAGCTACTCGTTGCAATGATGTTGCGATGCTGTTGACTGAATTCGGATTCTCGTGTTAGGTTCTTGGCTCTAACAGGACGGATGTCGGTTGGTCCTTCAAGCGGCTTTCCGCTTCAGTTTTGCAGTGTTGACGCAACCTTTAGTCTGAAGTGCGCACCACCCGAATTTTAATTAATGCAATATTATCTTTTCTCAGGATTCAGGTTGAGAATTCAACGGTCGGTTTGTTCGGCCATGTTGCTCTCGTTGTTTTGTTTTTCTGTGGTTTGTACCGCTCAAGATGGTAAAGAACCGCAGGGTAAACCAACTACTAAGGCAAGGGTAGAGCCGGAGAAAAATCTTTCGATTATCAAGGTTTCGAAGGATTTGCCGAGAGCAATAACCGTTAAGGTAGAGGACGTAGCTTTAACGGAAGTTGCTTCAGGGATTTCCAGCCGCCTCAAAATTCCAGTTAATCTTAGTGAATTGATGCGAAAACAGAGAGTCAGCCTCGATTTCGAAGGTCTGACCCTGGAGCCCGCAATGCGCTTACTGGCGCCTCAGGTTTTTGTCGATTACGAGTACAGCGGAGACGCATCGGTTCAGCCAAAAGCACTAGCTGTGTATCTTTACGGTTATAACGAAACCCCTCCGGCCTTGACAGCGACCGTTAAGGGCAATTCTGAAACGTTAATGATCGAGGGAAACACGGAAGATTCGACTGATGCGCCGTCCAAGGCTGCTGGTGATAAAGACGAAAAGCCGCTTGAAATAAAATTTGAAAAGCAGATGGTCTCGTTAAAATCTAAAAGTCAGCCACTGACGGTGGTGCTTGCTGAACTTGCCAGTTCACTTGGAATACCCTTTGAGCTAAGATACGAGTCCAGAGAAGTTGTAAATACCAGTTTTAATAGTTATCGTATTGAAGATGCTATCCGGCGTCTTTCGCCTAATGTCCGCCTTTATTTAAGATCTGATTTGCAACGGGCGGAAACCATTCCCTTACGCCTGGTTTTAGTTGCGCCAGCTAAAATTTGATTTGTCTACAGAGGAGAAAAGACTGTGAGCCCACAACGAGAATCCACGAACGGCAATTCCGCCATAGAAACCCGAACCAACGCCGATCCTGTATCGGAACTGTCGAATGTGAGGAAGCCGTTCGTTGAACCTCAAATTTCCATGCCCGTAGATGTCCTGGAGGCTACAGCTTTCTTTCAAGGCACTACTGTTAGCGCCGCCGGCCTGACACCTTAACCCTTTCCAACCTGCGTTGCGAGGTAACGCAGAATTCGAATCTTTTGATGACTTGACTCTGGTTTCGTATGCGTTCCACTGATATTTACGAACTGGGGGGCCGTTTCCTTCACGTTAATAACTCGGAAGAAAGCGTCGCTCGAATCGGCAGAAACTTTTTTCAGGGATTCTACCTCAAACCGGTTAGTGACGATGCGGGCCACACGGCTGACTGTACCATTACGCTAAAAACAGAAGCACCACCCCTGGTTCCGTCAGGGGCCAGGGAGTTCGAGATTCAAAGGGGAGTCTGTTTCGCTGATGGAACCAGAATGGTTCTTTTGGTAGACGGGTCACAGATTGAGATAGAACCTGAATTTCCAGGTCGAGTATCTGTTTGGTTTGGTCACACAAACCACGCAAGACATCCGGTCGCGATCATCAACGTTTTATCTTACGCTTTGCCTGCCGCTCTGCGGCGTTGTACGCTGTACGAGGTTCATGCCGCTGGATTGATTGAACCTTTATCCGGCGCCGGTTTTTTGCTCGTTGGTGATTCCAATTCGGGCAAGTCCAGTCTTACTATCAGATTGGCAAATGCAGGGTGGAAGTACCTCACCGACGATATGTTGGTGATCAAAGACGAAAAGTCAGAGGTGAAAGCGCTGGCTTTGCGAAAGATCTTTTCGATAGCCCCGTCTTCTATAGCAGCATCCGGTTTGTCCCAGCTCAATTCAGCACTAGGTACAACCGTTAATTCCGACCGAAGCAAACGCCGGTTAGACCCTTCGAATGCTTTTCCTGGCAGATTTGAGGCTAAATGCACGCCACAGGTGCTGTGCTTCCTTTCTATCAGTAAAAATCAAAATAGTGTTATCAAAGAGATCTCGCAGTCCGACGCGATGATAAAGATGATCAAGCATTGCGCCTGGTCCAGCTATGATGAGACTGGTGCGGCGGGCTTCTTAAAGACTCTCGGCCGCCTTGTGGGTCAAGCGAGATGTTTCCAGTTGTCGGCGGGTCTTGATTTTCTGGAAGATCCTTTGCTCCCAGGCAAGGTTTTGAGCGAGCTTGTTCAGTCACAAACTAAATCGGACGGACGCACAAACTTCATTAATGGAAATTGATCTCCCAAGGCTGACGATCGAGCTGACTAATATCTGCAATCTCCATTGCAGTTATTGTGTCCGAGATGAAGACGCGCTCTACAATGATCGTGCGCAGTTTTTCTCACCGGAACTCCTGCAAAAGATTATTCGTGAAGCCAAAGAAGTCATGGGCATTTCTTATGTTTCGTTTACCGGGGGTGAAGTTACAATCCATCCCCGGTTCGACAAGATCATAGAAACGGTAGTCGATGCCGGGATCAGGTTTGGATTTGTAACTAACGGATGGCATTTTGATCGGGTCTACCCACTTCTGATGAAGAATCTGCCGGCGGTTCGTGCCGTCGGCTTCAGCCTTGACGGTCCCACCGAGGAATCGCATGACAAATGGAGGGGTGAAGGCTCGTTCATTCGTGTTATGCGTGCAATTACACGCTGCAATTTTAGTGGAATTCCGTTTATCATTAAGGCGACGATACGACGCGATACTTTGCCCTATTTGCAGGAATTTTCGCTGATGAGCGCTAAGCTTGGCGCAGAACGAATCGATTTTGCACATATCCTTCCAACGTCCTCTTCATTGCACGATGAGGTGTCACTTACCCTGAATGAACGGCGGGATGCTGAGCACGAGATCGCGATTCTTTCGAATATACTTAAGATGAAGGTCGGGATCGCGACCGGGTATCACAATGTCCAACCCGACGCACCGTGCATTGCTCTTCGGGGTAACGAACCGAATATTGATTATCTCGGGCGATTAACCCTTTGTTGTAATTTGTCTGGATATCGCGGCGCCGGAGGCGAACCGGATGTTTTCGCGGACCTTAACAAAGATGATTTTCGTTCGGGTTATCTTCGATTGAAGGCAGCAGCCGATTTGCAAGTGAAGCGGCGCAGAGATGCTCTCGAGGCGCTGGACCGGTCCGGTCAAAAACCTGATCTTTATACCAGTTCTCCCTGCATGTTCTGTTTGCAGTCTTTCGATAAAATTCCGTGGCAATCTGCACACAGCGGCAAAGGGAGAATGTTGCCTGTACTTGCCGCCAACTAATGCACCCAAAATTTGGTCGCTTTGAAGAGGGGAAAAAGCCAGTCGATGCCTAATGCACCAGTCCACGATCATGTTGTTTGCACCGAGTTCAATAACGGGGAAGGAGTCCTCGTTGACTTGAACACTAAACGATATTATCAGCTCAACGAAACGGCAACACTCGTGTGGAAAGCGGTCGAGAGCGGCAAACCGATTGATGAAATCGTCAGTGAACTTACAACCGTGTACGCTGTAACTCCGGAACACGCGGCTGCGAGTGTTGATCGATTGATGAAAGAATTCGAAGACCGCAAGCTGCTATTGGCGGAGTAAAGAATCAGAAGCCGTCGCACACGTATTGAAACTGGCAATTCGTTACCCATGAACCCCGATCCTTCTAGTCCGAATCCCTCGCACAACTGGGAAAGACTTAAAAACTGGGCGCCGGTAAGTATTGAATTCGGGACAAGTATGCCCGTGGTAAGCTGGCGTGATCTGAGGAGTCTCGATTTCCGCGAGCCCTTCTTTTTCCAAACCTTAAACAGAGTCAGAGAGGAAAATAAAGACGGTGAAGTGACGACTGGGATAGGTGATCTTCTACGTCTCGAGAATTTGGTTGATTCGGTCCCACCCAAAGGCTTCATATTCCACGTGTCGCGCTGTGGCTCGACCCTGGTTTCCAATGCCCTTCGCACTCTGGACAGAACGATTGTGATGTCGGAAGCACAGCCCATCAGCGCTGCTGTGTGGCTTCACTTTGACACGAAAAACCCTGCTCAGAGCCACGAACTTTTTCGCGGACTTTTGCTAAAAGCGATCTTGCGGTCTCTGGGCCAGAAAGTAACTGGAGCGGAAGACAAGTACTTCATCAAATTCGCAAACGTTGACATTTTGCAGATCAAACAGATTCGCCGGATATGGCCGTCGGTGCCCTGGGTGTTCATGATCCGAAATCCGGAAGAGGTTATTGTTTCGAACATGCGTAAAGATTCCACCTGGATACGCATCGAGTCCCATCTCGAACAGTCCGCGATGATGCTGGGTTGCGACACCGAGGAAGTTCGGAACATGTCTCGCGAGGAATACGGCGCACGGATGATCGGTCAGACTTGCAGCGTAGCAGCTGAAAACGTCAACAACAATTCGATGTTTATAGACTACGGTGAGCTTACCTCCGAGACGCTTGTGAAGATTGCGCGCTTCTTTGGAGTCGACCCAAGTCCTTTGGAGTTGTCGCAAATTTACGAAACCGGCGCCATGTATTCGAAGGATCCAACAAAGGTATTTCAGTCGGATTCTGAAGGAAAACGGCAGGAGGCATCGGCCCTGATTCGTGCTCAATCCGAAAAATGGGCCCTGGAAGGTTACTTAAAGGCGCTGGCAGTTGCCAACCGCCACCTTGATAACACTACTCGTCCCTGATCAAAAGTCCTCTCTCCGCCAGATAGCTGATAATCAACCGTGCGTTCTCTTCCGGACTGTTCACGGCTGTCTCGATCTTGACCTCTGGATTCGCCGGCACCTCATAGGGGTCATCCAGGCCGGTAAACTGTTTCAACTCACCACGCCGTGCCTTTGCGTAAAGGCCTTTTGTATCGCGTTGTTCACAGAGTTCGAGTGGAGTGTCGACAAAGATCTCGACAAACCTGTCGCTTCCTACCATGTTTCGCACGATGTTTCGGGTCGTAGCGTACGGGCTGATGGCCGCGCAAATGACTGTCCCTCCGTGTCTTGTTATCTCCGAAGCAACGAATCCAATTCGCCGAACATTCATGTCACGATCTTCTCTGGAAAAGCCCAGCCCCGCCGAAAGATGCGTACGCACAACATCGCCGTCCAAAACAGTTACCTGGCGCCCCTTCTCCATCAACAGGGATGTGAGAATTTCAGCCGTCGTCGATTTTCCAGACCCGCTCAATCCAGTAAACCATAGGCACAGGCCGCTTCGGTGCAAAGGAGGAAAGCTATCTGACATAATCTCGGCAACCTCCGGCCTCGTAAACCATGCCGGCAGTTTTCGGCCCAGCCGAAGATAGTCATCCCGGATCTGACTTCCGGAAATCGATGTCGTCCGCGCATTTGAGTGGACTTTCGAAGCCTCCTCGTATCGATCTTCATCAGGGAGATAGACCATTTCGTCAAAGGTCACCACTCCAACGCCGATCTCTTCCGAAAACCTCGACACCAACTCCTGGGCATCATATGGACCATAGAAAGGATTGCCGTTTGAATCGAGACCGGGACTCGCGTGATCGCGTCCAACAATCAGATGACTTGCGCCAAAATTTCTGCGAATTATCGCATGCCACAATGCTTCCCGAGGACCGGCCATTCGCATCGCCAATGGCAGCAGGGATAGCTGAATCTGATCCTTCTCGTAATAACGAGATGCAAGTGCCTTGTATGACCTGACGCGCGTAAAATGGTCTACATCGCCGGGTTTTGTCATTCCCACAACCGGATGCAACAACAACACGGCATCAAGCTTTCGAATTGCGCGCTGGGTTAACTCCTCATGCGCGCGATGCAGAGGATTTCGTGTTTGAAACGCCACGACATTCTTATGCCCACGCCCAGCCAACTGTTCGCGACTCTGCGAAGGGGTGTAACGAATCTCCTGGAAATCAAAGTGTTTTGGCAGTTGAATCACACGCAGGCTGCCGGATATATTCAGCTTTCCCCACTGGCTTGACTCTGCGACGAGTGGATGGCGTTTGTCCAGGGTCCCAAGGATCCGCGATGCAAACTCCTCGTGCTTCCAATCGAAAATCTCCTCAACCGTCATTATGGCCAGGATCTCGTTTTTTGAATTGCGAAGTGCGATCTCGCTATCCAACTTCACATGTGCGCAGGCATCTACTCCCAGGCAAATAGGAATCGGGAAAACAACTCCGTTTGCAAGCCGCATTTGTCCTAAAACTGCTTCATAGTCGGACCGGCCCATAAATCGGTCCAGAGGCGAAAACGCTCCTGTAGCCAACAGTTCCAGGTCACATACAGCACGTTCGGAAAGCTGCACCGAAGAGAGAACGCTGGCCCTCGCGATTAAAGACGCTCGCTCTTCTTCACTTGCCACCAGGTCAACAAGGTTTCCACCATATGGGGAAATCAGTGTTGGAGATTTCTCATTTTCGCTAACATCTTCAAAAGTTAATTGCATCTGTTAAAGTGACCGTCCCTAATTCATCAACTAATTCTAATTTATGAGCTGAATTTCAACTCGATTGAGGTGGGAGCCAAAATCGTAATTGGCCGGTATTTGAGACGCTGCTTTACGGAAAGGAATATGTCACCGTATATTCGGGCGGCGAAACCTCCAATATCGGTTCTCCATCACGTGCCAGCCACGCGTGGCCCATCAGGCGGCCATCGACATCCTTTCGCACCCCAAACAATACTTGCGTGTCTATGCCTTCCAACCCAAGAAACCTGTGTAGCACGATTGCACGTTTCCAGCAGGTAGTCGTCAGGGAAAGAAACTTCTGCCCCAACAACATGTCTATCAACTGCCCAAGGCGTTCCTGTATAAACTCGGTGTTTCCGGAGTCAGCGGGGTCTTTTATCGAAGGCCGGACGATCTTCATTACCCTGGGAATCGGCATGAATCGAAGCATGATGGTCACAGCAAATACCCAGGCTGCCATTCGGTAAAGCAGAAGTGCTGCGGCGGGCTTGCGAAAGAGCATTCGCGCTGCGCGCCAAATCATTATCACTGGTTCAATTATTCGCTGTCTCATTTCCACCGGTGCTTCAATAACGACAGGGCTCGGCGACATCAACTAAATATCCACTATGCCAGGCAACTCATCATGGTTACTCTGAAACTGGCGCTCCGTTCAAATCTCGGTTCTGACCTGTCATCTTTCACGATTTACCTTTCACGACTTTATCCCCTGCTATTTAGCGTCCACCGCCCCGACGGGTGCGAAAGCATAACTCTTTTTTATGAGTGACGAATCGCTCGCAGCCAGGATTGGAGCCGGCATCATATAGCTTGGCCGTGGGCTGATCGTAAAGGTGGCGAACGTGGGAAGTTCGAAATGAATATCCTCAGCAGTCAGCTTTAGAGTTTGGTTCGAAGGCAGCCGCATTTGTATATCGAATCCTCCAGGCGGCGGAGCAATGAAAAGTAACCTGAACGGACCGGACTGTCCCTGCCTGCCGGCGACCGAATCCGGATTTGGCATCTCATGGCCTGCAAGTGTTGCCGACAGAAGGTTGATCCCAGAGTCGAGCATCAAGAGCGTACCGCCTGCGCCAGGTTGTGCCGTCACGTGTAATGTAACAGTTCTTACGCCTCCGAAGGGAACATCATTTATCACTTCCACAACAGGGGGCGCCAGCATCGAGGCTGGAGCTTCGGCTTGCAGGGCGTTTAATTTTATCCACGGTAAAAACTGGTCGGGTTGTGTTTTTACAGTATTAGGACCAAAGAATTGCCAGGTCCAGTCGTCTGGCGCCGCGTTGAACGACATCCAGAACGCCCTGGATGTATCGGCGTCGGCTGCATAAAAGACATCGTTGATCTTTCGGTGAGTTTCATCAAAAGTATTGCCCCGAACTGCAATTACACCGAAACCCACAGACCCAATGACCATCAGCAATGTGAAACCAAGGCCTCTGCCTGTGGACAGGCACAAATCCCCTAATAGAGGCACAATCAGGCAAATACCGAAAATCGTCAACACCGCCTGCACCAATGGCACGGACAGGCTTAACATAATAAATAGCATGTAAATCACCGGCGCAAGCAATATGATCGCAGGCGCGTGAAGGAGGGCGTCGATTATGAATTTCCCCCATCCCGAATCCTGTTCCAAACGCCCTTTACCTCGAACGACGGTGAACGCTAAACCAAGGACCGCAAACGCCAGCGGCCATGTGAACAAGTAACTGGCTCCTGGCAATAAAACACTCACTGCCGCCAATACGACTGACCAGGCGCAGATGGCACCCGCATGCAACTCGGCAATCGAGGCGACTCTGCGAAAAACGGCCGTACATGCGAGCACAACGGCCGAAGCTAGCAATGTCAAAGCCAGTTTCATCATCGTGCCGTTGTACGGATCCGCCCAGGCGGCGCTTCCCTTACGAAAGTAAACAGGTCTTACAAAATGATATGTGACCCATATGATCGCTGAACCCAGGACGAGACTAAGAAAGACCCACGCCATTCCAATGACTACGCCCCTTGCGGTTAGTTTTTTCCTTCCGATACCCAGCACGATGACCGCGAGCGCCAGAGCTATAAGAATTCCGGAAATCGGCAGCACAAGGCTCTGTCGATAATGGATAATTCTCATTCCTAATGTATTGAAATATACGGAATCGGGCGCCCTGGTCGTGGAGATGTCAGCGTTGCCCAACTGACGCGCAAGTGCCAGTGCATAGGAACCATCGTGTTGAAGACTGGCCGGATCAATTTCCGCACCACTATCAAGTTGAGTGTGATAGTGGTTCAGGCCATCAGCGTACGCGAAGTTTAAACCTGCGATACCTGCTCGCTTATAGACCGTAAGATCGGTGTCGTTGGGAAGGCGTTTATAAAGAGCATACATCAACGAATTTGAAACTGGTGCAGGCGCCGACGCTGCGAACTGATCGATCAACCATCCATTTTGGTCGCTGGTCTCGAACATAAAGACTGGGCCACGATTTCCTCGGGCCTCGAAATTCAGAACTACCTTCACATCTTTCGCCCACGAGTGCTCGTCAACAAATGCCTGCGCACCAAGGAGACCCACTTCTTCACTATCAGAAATAACGATGATCAAATCATTTCTAAGAGGCGGACCGGACTTGATCGCGCGTAACGTTTCCAGAATCGTCACAACTCCTGAGCCATCGTCGCTTGCACCTGGGCCAGTCATCACTGAATCATAATGGGCGCCAAGCATAAGCGCCCCGCTATTCGCAGTTCCGGACAGTCTGCCAACAACATTCTGCACAGTTGAAGCAGTTATCGGACTCGACGGCCAACGCTCATCGACCGGCCTCACAGAAGTCGACGTCTGTATTTGGACGGTAAGCCCCAACGTTTTAAGTTCTGCCGCAAGATAATCGCGAACACGTGCGTGATCATCCGACCCCGAAGGGTGGGGGCGTTCGGAAATCACAGCCAGATGCTTCATTGCCCGTTCCGCTGAAAACTCGGAGGCCAATGCATCAGCGCGCACCGAAGTTGGGGGCTGCAACAACCTGATACTCAAAAACGATAGCCCCACTATAAAACCGACAGCCAGCACAGCCCGGACCAGGCTCCCACGGGCAGGAGAAATTTCGGGATTCGGTTGCATTTTTTGGAAACCGGAACTTTCCGAGAAGTCAGCGTTCTTAAATCTTATCTGTTACAGATTACCACTAGCGGCTTGTTTTTTCTTACCAGCCTGTTCACGAGGATCTCTATTCGTTTCGCTCATCACTATAATGTGCCATCACCGCAACAACGGCAAAGCCATAAATCACAAGAGTTCCGACATTGAATTGCCCGTGAAGGATATGAATCAAGGCAGCAATAGAAAGAACTACCAACAGCGCCCAACCACCAGGCAGCATCGTCCGAGTACCAACAGCGCCCAACCACCAGGCAGCATCGTCCGAGGGAATAGAAAGAGCAATGCGGCTATTATTTCACAGACAGCCAGAGCGAGCATGAAGCCGGCGGGCAAGCCAATATGGGCCACTTCGGCAAGCTTTTTGTAATTAAAGGCAAAAATGACGGACTCAACCACAATTACCAGCCCCACACCCAGATGCAGCGCTTTCATCGCAACTTCAGTCTTGCCATTTCGCATTCCTTTGCCCTTCCTCGAACGAAGGTATTTTCCGCCTTTGCGAAATCTACCAAGTTATAGATGAAGTGCGAAAATAGTTTATTTTTACCTATTTCGCTATCTCCACTCCCTTCCAAAACGCCACGTAACCGGCGATCTCTTTGGCAGCCACTTTTGGCTCCGGATAGAACCAGGCGGCGTCCTTATTCACCTTATCTTTCACCACTATATTGTAGTAACTGGCAATTCCCTTCCACGGACACGTGGTATGGGAATCGCTCGCCGTCAACAGCTCCTTCTTTACAGCGTCCGGAGGGAAATAATGGTTTCCTTCGATTACAATCGTCTCGTCACTTTCTGCTATTACTTCACCATCCCAAGTTGCTTTCATCGTTTTATCCTTGGCTGCAAAAATCTTGGGAAGCACTTATACGTCCCTTGCTTATTATAATCGAAACAGTGTCACCGGCGACGATCAATGTAAGCAAGTCCGGCCACCAATTTCAAGCAGATTCGAACGCTGTCCCGTCGTTATTCAGCATCGATCCTTGAAACCACGTTGAAATTACTCTAAGAGCAGTATCAAAACGTTTGTAAATTGATTTCCCAGCGGGCATAGGTTCTAATTTCCGTGAATCGCTTCAAAGTAGCCGCCCGGATACTTGTGTAGTCGCCGGATTGTGGAACGCGATCAAATTCTTATAGCGAGGGGTACGATATGGAACAGTGGATAGATAATTTCCGGCAGTTGGTTTGCGACTCAGCACCACGTTTGCTTTCCCTGCCAGACGAATTGACGGTCCTGCCCCTTGGTCCCGGCAAATGGTCCGCCAAAGAGACAATCGGACATTTAATCGATTCCGCAGCGAATAATCATCAGCGATTTGTCCGAGCTCAGTTTACAAGTGATCTTATCTTTCAGGGCTACGATCAGGAACAATGGGTAATTTCACAACGCTATAGCGACGAGCCCTGGGAGCAACTTGTAAACCTCTGGAAACTCTACAACCTCCATTTGGCGCATATTATGGATGGTGTGTCACCCGCGGTTCGTGACCAGCTTCGCACCGAGCATACCCTTGATAAGATTGCGTTCCGCACGGTCGAAGCGTCGGTGCCGGCGACACTTGACTATTTAATGCGCGACTATATCGAACATCTGAAGAATCATCTGGAGCAGATCTTTACCAGGTTCCAAAGCGAGTGATTTTGCATTTTATCGTGATCTATCGAGATCGATTGAATGCCCCTCGATGACGCGAGAATGCCACACAGCAGCGAGTTTCGCAGGTTTTGTGGACCAACCCATTTTCGCTGACAGTGCTTTACATTTCAGCCTGTTCCCACTTCCGCGCCTTTCGGAATTTTTTGAGCAACATATCTCGCTTCAATGGAGATAAATATTCTATAAATAGATGTCCGTTCAGATGGCCGGTTTCATGCTGGAGACACCGAGCGGTCAAACCGGTTCCTTTGATCTCATAAAAATTCCCGTTTATGTCCTGAGCGCGCATGCGAACAACCGCAGCACGATTCAAAGGCATTCCGATCGATGACAGTGACAAACAGGCCTCATCGCCAAGCTGTTCGCCATCCTTAAATATTATCTCGGGATTCGCTGCAACGATCTTCGTCCCTTCGCAATCCATGACAAACAGTTGCAGGGCATGACCAATCTGTTGCGCCGCCAGACCAACTCCTTCAGCCGCATACATCGTTTCGAACATATCCTCTGCCAGCTCTTTAAGTTCGTCATCGAATTCAACAACAGGTTCACCAACCTTCGCCAGCACAGGATCCGGAAAGCTTACTATTTTTAAAATCGACATCTCGTTTTCTCGGCCGGAATAGTTCACAAGTCCAGCAATAATTTCAATTGTTTGAATCCGGCTGGCGCAGAGCGCCGCTCGATTTCCTCGCGTCTAAGAATTCATCGACGGCATCTATTTTTAAGTAGAATTATCGCTGACATTTGGTTCGCACATGTCACGTTCTGCTTCCTCACTCAGTGCCACCGGCACTGAGTGCTGCCCCTTCCTTTATCCAGATCGTCTTGATATTCACAAACTCTCTGATACCGAAAACCGACAACTCTCGGCCGTAGCCGGAATGCTTGATTCCGCCAAACGGCAACCTTGGATCCGAAGCCACCATCCCGTTGATAAAAACCGATCCGGCTTCCAATCTTGACGCAAACGTCTCCATCTCTGTTGGATCGTTTGTCCAGGCGCTGGCCCCCAGACCAAAGGAAGTATCATTGGCAATCATGATCGCATTGTCGATGTTAGTAGCCCTGAAAAGCGACGCCACGGGTCCAAAGAGTTCCTCGGAATAAGCCGGCGAATGCTTTGGACTATTGGCAATAACAGTTGGAGGATAGAAGTTCCCGGCTCCTTCCAACCTTTTGCCACCGGTCAGTATGCGCGCGCCGGCTTCGACTGATTTTCGGACTTGCTCTTCGAGAGTTTTCAGGACGTCGTGCGTAGCGAGTGGGCCGATGTCTGTCGACTCGTCAAGCGGATCACCGATTTTAAGCTTTTCGAATTCATCGACTAACCTGCCTATAAAATCGTCGTATATATCTGAATGAACAATAAATCTCTTTGCAGCGATACAGGACTGTCCATTATTTATGGTTCTCGCTGCAACTGCTGTCCTGACGGCATCTTCCAACCGAGCACTCGGCATTACGATAAAAGGATCGCTCCCGCCTAGTTCCAGCACCGTTTTCTTTATCAGTTTGCCGCATAGGCTGGCCACCGAACTACCTGCAGGCTCACTGCCAGTCAGGGTCGCGGCTGCGACACGGTCGTCTTCGATTATTCGATTTACCTGGTCCGACCCGATCAGGAGAGTTTGAAAAACACCCTGATCGAAGCCTGCTCCTGCGAACATTTCTTCGATTGCAAGAGCGCACTGCGGGACATTCGAGGAGTGCTTTAACAGGCCAACGTTACCCGCCATTAGCGCGGGCGCCGCAAATCGAAACACCTGCCAAAACGGAAAGTTCCACGGCATGACCGCAAGCACAGGTCCCACCGGCTGGTATCGAATATAACTGCGGGTTGCATTGCTGTCCACCTGTTCATCCGCGAGAAATTTCTCGGCATTCTCTGCATAGTACCGGCAAACCCAGGCGCATTTTTCGGCCTCCTGAATCGCTGCTTTTAGCGGTTTGCCCATCTCGGTCGTCATCAATCTGGCAAACTTCCCCTTTTGAGACTCCAGGATTTCTGCGGCCTTCACCATCCGGCGGGATTTGATACCGAAAGGTAGATCGCGATGGAGCTTAAACGCGGAATGAGCTAACGCCAATTTTTGTTCGATTTCGCCCCCTGTCAAGCTTTCAAACCGCCGAAGCACCTCCTGCGTAGCCGGATTTATCGATGCTATTGCCATAAAAAAACTCCCCTCAGTTAAAAAGACACCACCTCAGGCTTAGCCACAAAATGTAGAGTTATCGCTCTCGACCATTCACCATTTACAAGCATAGAATTCCTTTCATTTGACCCTGTAAAACAACCTATACCTTGAGAGCCGGCAGCGAAGGCCACAGCAGAAGTCGCCGGTGCAAAAAGATCGACCGACGTCAAATTTTACGCGAATCCGTTTGACCATCCCTAGTGTCACAAGTATGCCTTTCACCTCTGATCTGTCGCAACCGTTCTCAACCTGTGCTGTTGATAAATCGGCGATTTTAATCTATTTATATAACCCATGACACTGTACAGGGTTCTGGCCATGTTTGCGGCCTCGTTTGCCGCAGGGGCAATTAACTCAGTTGCAGGTGGCGGAACACTGTTAACTTTTCCGGTTTTGATCTGGCTGGGACTCGATCCGAAGGTGGCAAATGCCACAAGTACCGTTGCCTTATGGCCGGGACTCCTGGGCGGAGTCTGGGGGTATCGGAGGGAAGTTAAAAAGGTTCAGTCTCTTCTGCTGCCATTTGGTTTGACAAGCCTCGTTGGAGGGGCCGTCGGAGCAAGTCTCCTAATTCTTACGCCCTCTGCCACTTTTGCACAGTTGGTGCCCTTCCTAATACTGTTCGCAACGGTCCTGTTTACGGTTCAGGAACCTATCAGCAGGTGGCTTAAAAGCAGGAAAGCCGAAGGCGAGAACGCGCACCAATGGATGTTTGGCGCAATGATCGCGCAATTCTTTTCTGCAACCTATGGAGGCTATTTCGGCGCCGGCAATGGCATTGTAATGCTTGCGATCCTTGGTCTGCTGGGTGTCAGCGATATTCATCAGGCAAACGGCTTGAAGAATTTCCTCGGCCTGTCGCTGAATATTGCGGCGATAATCTTCTTTATCATTGCAGGGCTTGTTTACTGGCCGGATGCAGTGTTGATGGCCGTGGCGGCGATCACCGGGGGATACGGCGGAGCTCATATGGCTCAGCGACTGGGCAGGACCTTTGTTCGACGTCTCGTCATTGGAATCGGTTTCTCTATGGGACTGCTGATGCTCTGGCGGCTGTACCCTGGGCGGTAAACTCGCAAAGGTCAGCAATCTGCGACTCGGATAAACGGAATTGAGCCAGGAAGCGGAACACTTCAACTGAAAGTATGAAGTTGAAGCCGCGCAACCCTCAGTTTCGGGGATTTCCGTTTTGATTTAACTCTTTCAACTGCGCTTGGGGAGTTTCAGTCCCACCATTATAGGATCGTGATCTGACAAAGCAGCGTTGTTATGACGCAGCCCGCCAAGTACAACCGGAGGAAACGCCGGGTCCGGTTCAAGTCCCTTCGCCGAGAACCAGTCAAGTTTGAGCGAAGCACGGCCGTTCTGCTTTTCGAGGGCCTTTTCCATAAACCAGAAACACCATTTTGGCACCCAATCCGCCAGATTGGTGTTATGCGAAAGGTCCTTTACGTCATAGTGCAAGGTTCCAACACCTGGTTCGTTGAGAGACCGAAAATCATAACCTCTTTCCTCAAGCTCGCGGAACAAATGGCGTTCGAACCATTTGTAGGGATAAGGATAATGAGTTTCGACAAAGTATCCAACGCCCATCATCACTCGCCGTGCGAATCCGGCGATCGCGTAAACGGCGCGTTTCGAGTTGTAAGTGGTTGTATTCCAGTCACCCCCAAGCAGGACAGGTAAACGCGGCTGAAGACGGTCGAGATGATCCAAAACAATCCTGATCTGATCGCGTCTGTGCCGTTGGCTGGAATGGGCATCAAGATGAAGACTGGCCAGACGCACTTCACCATCGGGGTGTGCCATATCAGCAACCGCCACACGCTGGCTGCCAAGACGCTTCTCTTTGCCACGCATTTTGTCCTTGCCGTTTGGCAGTACAATCGAGTGTGCCCTTAGTAACGGGTATCGCGCGAGTATGCCATTTCCGTGAAGCGCCTGTTTATTCTCGCCTTCGGCACGAGCTTCCAGCCCGCTGCCCTTTTCGAGATTGATATAACAAGGCGCGAACACGTAGTTCATCCCGAGTGCCCTTGCCAGCTCACGTGCGACAAAGACATTTCCGGTCCTGGCCATGCCGTAGTCCATTTCGGTAATCAGCAACAAATCGCTCTGTCGAAGCATTGAATTCTCTTTGAGAGTTTCGACAATACCCTCAAACTTAATGCCGCGTTCGATGTTCCACGCGGCGGCAATGATCCCCCGGCCCTCGCCGGTTTGGCGCGCTTCCGCAAACGAATCGTGGTCGACTGAATTCAGTATGGTGTCGACCTGCCGTTCAAGAGTCCTATACAGAGCATTTTCTTTAAGCTCTTTCGTCGAGGAGATTTTCGCCAGTGTTTCGAAATGAGGGTTCAACTGGTGGTCCAGCGGCGAAATCCGCTCCGAGGAATGTAATTCGCCCATGCTATGCTTCGCGATTTCAGAATTTGCAGTTATTTTGGTGGTAGTCGAAGGCATCGTCAATAAATCATCCATAAATTGATTGATGTCTTCAGCTTACCTTTCAAATGTAAACGCGGCAAACGCAGCAATGCGCCCTTTCAATCACCAGCCCGGTACCGGTCACCGGCGATTACCTTCATCTGACATAGAGACGCAGTAACATCCTCAGAAACAGAGCCGCCAACTGCCTGGTCTGAAAAAGAACTTCTCTATGTGCCCCCGCGAAGGCGTGGCCGGTGAGCCGGGCTTAGGTCTCCAACCCAGTGCTACCGGGACGACAGAACAAATTGATTGCCGTCCGGATCCTTGAACTTGGCAAATGTACCCCACGGTTCTTTCTTGGGAGCACTAACGAATTCAACTCCCTTTGCGGTTAGTTCTTCGTAAGTTTTCTCTACGTTGTC
>WNFR01001104.1_pt1 | contig 27964 bp, 22 predicted proteins | sample 5400221 | NCBI WGS metagenome assembly WNFR01 (sample SAMN13153357, study PRJNA577476) | soil metagenome | isolation source: 40 cm soil under Madrone tree | place: USA:California | collected 2016-06-14
GCCGATGATGCGACGTGTGAACACGTCCATCACGATCATGATCCAGTGACTCCGCAGGAGTATGGATTCGCATCGGAACAGGTCGACGCTCCAGAGGCTATCCTTGACCTGCCCGATAAATGTAAGCCAGGAAGGGCCGTTAGTTCCGGAGTCACTCGGCCCGTAGTGCTTCGCGAGCACGCGGCGGACAACATCCTTGTCAATCTCGATGCCGAAGGCATGAGCGATTTGGAAGATCGAGCGCTCACGCTTCAATGGCACTGATGGTTATGGATGCAGTTGTGCTATTGGAAAGTGCCCGTATCTACAATCTCAAGGGCATATCAAGGGGTAACCGAAGGTTCCGTAGCACAACCTAAATGCCAAAACTCCTTGTTTTCGAGGGACTTGCGTCTCTCGGAATACGCTTCTTCGAACCAGGGGGTCAGGGGTTCGAATCCCTTCGGGCGCACTTTTTTTGTATGATCCGTCAAACCGGAAGATCGACACCGCAGCAAAGACGTAGCGCTTGATGCCGATTCACGCGCTACGGTGGCTATTTCGAGTGGAGGCGGCTCTGCTAGGCGGATGATTTCATCCGGGATCTCTATTCAGTGCGCTTCACGTGCCCAGACTTTACGCGTTGGTCGCGCTCAAGAAACGTATCGCGTACATGAGCGAACAAGCGAGGTGGCAACGGACCATAGGCAATCGTTGACGCATCCCGGCCCGGAACCGGCCGCAGATCGGGACCGGGCCAGACGAATTCATTTGCTTCAGTGATCACGATCCACGATCGTTCGCCATCGAGCCCGAGCCGGCTCTTGGTCGTCAGCGGGATCTCAATAGCATCGGCAGAATCAGCCGGTGGACTGTGTGTGATGGGAAGTACCAAGACTTCCTTGTCGCCGTCCTCATCTACGATGGCCATGACAATGGCGCAAGGCCGGTCCTTCGTGCCTTCTTCGCGCCCCGCGTCGAACTCCCGCTTCCAAAGATAAGAATATCGAATAACTAGACCGGCGTATGGTTCCGGGAAGCTCACAGCTTCCAGTCTTTGAGTTCTCGGTCAAGGTCAGCGTGTTGATCCGGAACCCTCGCATCACGCAGCGCCGCGATGTGACGGTCCGACAGGTCGCCAGCTGCAATCACCCGGCGATCCCGGCGCTTGAGCCGGGCATATTCTTCCGCGGAGATCAGGACGGTCCGCTCACGACCGTTTTTCGTGATGGTGACCGTCTTCGTCAGTGCGATGTCCTGGTACGTCCCGATGTTGCGATGGAACTCGGCGGAGGTCACCGTTACGATGTCATCTGTGCGCATAATGCGGAACTCCTAGAATATGTGTATTCTACGAATTATCTTTAGTATATGCAACTCGGACTTGTAAGCCCAACGGACCGCAGTAACTATCTATTTCTGTTAGTATTATTGCAGTTTACACGTCGTATTTTTGTGTCATGACTAGGAGGCCGGCTACCATCCGAGATCGCATTGCCACGCGTATTCGCCGCACCCGGCGGACGGACGTATTCGTGCGCGACGATTTTGCCGATTTCGGTGCTTACGATGTCGTCGGCCGCGAACTGCGAAAACTCGCAGGCGAAGGTCTGCTCGTTAAGGTGGGCTACGGCCTTTACGCGCGAGCGAAACGGTCGGTGCTTTCAGGCAAGCCGATTCCGTCAGCTCCTCTAATCGAAATCGGCTACCAGGCGTTGCGCCGTCTGGGTCATTCGCCGAAGCCGAGCCAGGCTGCGGTGGATTACATGGAGGGACGTACGATGCAAGTGCCGGCCGGTGATCGTATTGCGGTGTCGGGGGCGCGCGTAAAGCGAAGGATTGCCTTTGGAACGCGCGTCATCGAATACTCGTGAAGCGGTTGACGCATGCGGGAAAGTTGGCCGACTCGCGCGGCAACTCCTTCTTGAGGACGCAGAGGAATTCGGTGGCCAGGATCCCGGTTTCAAGTCCAGCTCGCACGAGCGCAATGAAGGGCCGTTGACATGGCGCGCAGACTGAAGTCCACCAATCCGCGGAAGCTGCGCAAGATCGGCGCAGGCAAAATCCGCCGGGTTGCCCATGAACCGTCGGTGTCCCATCTGCGCCGTCCGATGGGCATGGACGTCAAGGCCTGGCAAACCCAATTGCGACGCCAATTTGGGCGCGCGCAGTCCTTCAAACTCAAGAATCTCGGCGACCAGCCGGTGTTCTCGGACTTCCAGGTGACCAACCCGCAGAACGGCAATCGCTATCGGGTGGCAATTCGTGGCGCGCGTGCAGGTGAAAATTTTTGTGCTTGCCCTGATTTTGCGACGAACGATCTAGGGACGTGCAAGCATATTGAATTCGTTCTCGGGAAATTGGAGAAGAAGCGCGTCGGCAAATCGGCGCTTGCGCGCGAATTCCATCCTCCGTATAGCGAAATCTATCTACTCTACGGCGGCGAGCGCCAAGTGCGCTTCCGGGCCGGCAGCGACTGTCCCGGGTCGCTCGCCAAGAGTGCGCGAAAGCTTTTCGATGGGTCGCCCGCCGGCGCTCTGCCTGCTGAGAATTTCGGAAACTTGGATGGTTTTCTCGCGCGCGCGCAAAGGAGCGGCCACGACCTGCGATGCTACGAAGATGCGCTGGGATTCATCGCGCAGACCCGCGATGCTGCGGAACGGGAACGGATCATCAATGCGGCGTACCCGAAGGGCGCTCACAGCCCGGAACTCAAAGAATTGGTCAAGACGGATCTTTACCCTATCAGGCCGAGGGGGCGTTGTTCGCAGTCCGCGCCGGCCGCTGCGTGATCGGCGATGAGATGGGATTGGGAAAAACCATCCAAGCGATCGGATGCCGACCAGCGACGACTGACCTGTTGCCTGATGAACATGCGAATGTCCTGTAATAGTACCTACTTGCTTGATGGCAAGACCGATCATGGCGCCAAAGTCGATGAACTCGTCACGCTGCTGGATGAAGTTTTCGAGCGGCCCGAGGCGAAGGCGGTCGTCTTCAGTCAGTGGGTGGCCACCCACGAGTTGATCATCCGGCGACTCAAGAAAAGGGGCTGGGGCTACGCGCTGTTTCATGGCGGCGTACCCAGCGAGCAACGCGGCGGCCTGGTCGACCGCTTCCATGCGGACCCCGCCTGCCGCGTCGGCCTCAATCTGCAGCATGCCGCGGCGATCATTATCAATATGGGCCTGCCCTGGAATCCCGCGATAATCGAGCAACGCATTGGCCGCGTGCACCGGTTGGGTCAGTCGAAGAGTGTGCAGGTGGTTAATTTCGTTGCCGAGGGCACGATCGAAGAGAAGATGCTCTCGATACTCGCGTTTAAGAAGTCTCTGTTCGCCGGCGTGCTCGATGGCGGGGAGGTGAAATATTCCTGGGCGGGACGCGGCTCACGAAGTTCATGGAAAGCGTGGATGCGGTCACGCGGCGCGATGAGAAGCCGGAAACTGCGGCGACGCCGGCGCCGGAGTTCGAAGAGGCGGTCTCACCGATTGACGCGGATCCAACGGCGGCGGCGAAGGATCAAGCGGATGCCAAGCGTGACAATCCCTGGGCGCCGCTGCTCAACGTAGGGCTGAATCTGCTGCAAACGCTGGTCGCGCCGCCGGCGCGTAAGGCCGCTGGCAACATAGTTGGGAACGGTAACGCGGATCCGGGTGCATGGATCGAGACCGACGGTTCAACGGGTCGTTCGGTTCTGAAGTTGCCTCTGCCCGAACCGCAAGTATTGGAACAACTGACCGCCGCGTTGTCGCGTCTAGTTGCCGGTCTGGGCCGGTAGCAATGGCAGGTGCTTGCCGCAATCGACGGCTTCAGTGACCAAGCCCGCGTATGGCAGCCCATGACGACAAGGAAATTGCTTCACTACGAGCACGGCTGAACGAACTCGAGGCAGAGCGCGGCACGCTGAGCGAGCGGCTCGAGCGTTTGCAGTCACAGGCGGCCACCGGCTCGGTATTGAACTCCGCGAGTGCGTCAGTCACCGGGGAGTCGAGAGCAGCTGAAAAGATCGCGCTGTTTCGCCGCCTATTTGCTGGTCGGACGGATGTATTTCCTCTTCGTTGGGAGAACCGCAATACAGGAAAGTCTGGTTATGCTCCTGCGTGCGCGAATGAGTGGGTGCGTGGCGTCTGTGGCAAGCCACAGGTGAAGTGTGGGGACTGTCCAATCAGGCGTTTCTTGTTGTATCTGACCAAGTAATCGCGAAGCATTCGCGTGGCGTGGATGACGACCGATCCGTTGGCGCAGGATTTGTGGCGGGCGTTTATCCGATTCTGATGGACGGAAGCTGCCGATTCTTGGCGGCGGATTTCGATGGGGAGAATTGGTCTGCCGATGCGTTAGCCTACTTGGAGACGTGTCGCGTCAGGGCCGTGCCGGCGGCGCTCGAACGATCCCGATCGGGGGAGGGTGGCCATGTCTGGATCTTCAGCGGAGGCGCGCGACCGCGTACTTGCCGTTCGGATGCCTGTAGCCGATGAGAATGGCGATGAACCCTGGAATCTACCGCCATCCCGACGGCACTCACTACAGCCCATAACGGAACCACTGCCGGACCGCGTCAAGATCGTCTTGTCGGATGACATTTACGTTGATCGCGCGGCGCTTCCTTCCTCTATGGTGATGCGGCTCATTCGACTGGCGGCATTTCAAAACCCGGAGTTCTACCAGGCACAGGCGATGCGTCGGTCTACCTATGGTAAGCCGCGGATCATATCTTGTGCAGTTTTGCATCCAAAACACGTGGCGCTGCCACGAGGATGCCTGGAAGAATTGCTCGAACTCCTAAAAGCGCACCATGTCGACATTGATGTAGAGGATTTGCGCGATCACGGCACGGAGTTGGACTGCCGCTTCCTTGGGACGCTACGGAAGGAGCAACAGGTAGCGGTAGACGCTTTGTCGCAACACGACAGCGGTGTGCTAGCGGCCACAACCGCGTTTGGTAAAACCGTCGTCGCCGCCGCATTGATCGCTCATCGGAAAATCAACACACTCGTCCTGGTACACCGAAAGGAGCTGCTGAAGCAGTGGGTCGAGCGACTTCAGCAGTTTCTTTCTGTACCTCCGGATTGTATCGGTACGATCGGTGGAGGCCGCCGCAAGCCGACAGGCCGTATTGACGTGGCATTGCTACAGAGTCTTTCTGTCAAGGTCGAGAACTCGAATCTGTTGGCCGGTTACGGTCATATCATTGTCGACGAATGCCATCACTTATCGGCAACAAGTTTCGAATCGGTGGCGCGGCGATCCAAAGCGCGTTACTGGGTCGGATTGTCTGCGACCGTGACTCGCAAGGACGGACACCAACCCATCATCTTCATGCAGTGCGGTCCGGTGCGTCATCGAGTGGACCCAAGATCCCAGGCGTTGAGGCGAGGTTTCCTCCACAAAGTTCGCGTTCGCGACACGGTATTCACGTTGCCGCCGGAATTGGAAGGAACTCCGATGTCGATGCCGGCGATCTATTCTGCCCTCGGGCGCGATGAAGCGCGCAACGCGGCGATCTTTGACGATGTCTTGACTGCGTTGGAAGCCGGGCGATGTCCATTGATTCTGACCGAGCGGCGTGACCACGTGGAGGCCCTTCGCGGTCGTTTCGAGCGATTTACTCGGAATCTCGTCGTACTCCACGGAGGACTGAAGAGTGGTGAGCGTCGTGCAGCCCAGGCGGGATTGCAGGCGGGTCGAAACGAGGAGCGACTGGTTCTCGCGACCGGGCGTTACTTAGGCGAGGGATTCGACGATTCGCGTCTCGACACACTATTTCTCGTAATGCCGGTTTCGTGGAAAGGCACATTGGCACAATACGTCGGTCGGCTGCATCGTGACCACGTGAGGTTAATGTGTATGACTACGTTGACAGAGCAGTACCGGTGCTCGCGCGAATGGCCATAAAGCGCGAGAAGGGCTACAGAGCTCTTGGGTATGTTGTCGACTCCCGATGAGGCGGAAAGTATTTTCCTCGGTGAAGGTGTCCAGTCTCGAGGCCGGGAACCGGCAGTAGCCAATGCGGGTCCGCGCAGTTGTGCTATAGAAAAGGTACCATATCCACAATTTCAAAGCCTTATCAGGGGGTAACCCGCGGTTTCGTAGCACAACCTAAATGACAAAATTCATTATTTATCATAGACTTGTATCGCTCGGAATACGCGTCTTCGAACCAGGGGGTCAGGGGTTCGAATCCCTTCGGGCGCACTTATCCAAAAAAAGCTCCTCGGCTGCCCTGGCCACGAGATCGGAAACGAGCAGATCGAACCCCTGACGGACAGCAAGACGGTTCGACTACTCGGCGCCGCGCCCGGGTTGGACGTCGCCGCTTCAGCGGTGGCGGTCCGGAGCGAAGCGGAGGACGAGCGGCGCAACCGCGAGCAATCCGTCCGGGCGCACTTTTTCATCCGGACACATGGGTAACCTGGGTTCAACGGATCTACGATGGCCTTCTGCCGCGATGCATCAAATCAATCCGCGGCTTAAACTACGTCACGTGCCGAACCGTCTTGTCCGCCATGCCGAAACGTCGAATCAAAGGAAACGAATGCTAGGAACAGCCAATGCTCGATGATGCCATTCGCTCGGCCGTCGCTGTCGCGCGTCATGGATCGTTTACCTTAGCCGCTGAACACGAGTGCATTACACAGTCTGCCATTACGAAGCGAGTGGCAGAGCTGGAGCAGCGCCTCGGTTACGCCATTTTCAGTCGAACAGCACGCGGCGTAATTCTGACTGACGAAGGGCTCGCATTTGTTGATCGCGCCGCACGTTTGCTAGAAGATCTCGAACTCCTAATGTTGCAAAATCGAGATCCGTACGTGGGTCCGTTGCGGGTAGGTGTCTGTCCCGCTGCATTGGACGGGCTGATAGTCAAACCGATCGCCGAGCTCAAGCGTCGATACCCGCAGGTGCAGCTAGATGTTAGCAGTTCAGGTTTCGAGCGCATGATGCATCGATTGCGCAATGGAAGTGTGGATGTAGTGCTTGGTCTCGAGAGACTTTTCAAAGAGCAGACGGATTTTAACCTTGAGCCATTAGCCGCGTTGGAAGCAGTATTCTTTACGCGGAAGGGCCATCCGTTGGAGCATCAGAAGCGAGTGCCAAGTTCGGCGCTCGCTGCTTTTGATTTCGTTTGTCCTTCCGAGATTCCGCGTTACACGCAGAGCATCCGCGAAATCTTCGGAGGTGTCGGTGTGTCGCCTGCTACGCGGCTGCACGCTGTGGATTATTTTCCGTTAGTGCGGGTTTTGGTGAGTCAATCCGACGCTATCGGGGTCGTGTCAGCGAGTTACGTGCAATCTGCGGCGTTCAAGGCGAACTTCGCGGTCGTTGATGCCGTAGAGCCACCTCCGCCCGGCGATCTGTGTTGCGCGGTGCGCGCGAGGTGGGATGTCTCGCCAGTCGTTAAAGCGTTCATTCAGGCCTGTCAAAAAACGTTGTCGGAGGGCCGCACGGCCCATGCTCAAGGCAAGCATGATTCTTGAGCTGCCTATTTTTTAGCAGTTGTAGCCGAACAGCCCGACATAACTCAGCGTGGCCGAGGCCACGGTGGGCACGTCCCTCGACGTGACGAACCTGACGTCGGCGCCCCGCCGCCCTGCCCAGCTCGACGCCTGTTTGGTGCTCGCCTGGTGAAGACCAGAGCATCAGTCGGTAGACGGACCTGAGCGATTGGATAGGTACCGGTCGGACATATGAAGAGTGATGAGCTCTTCAAAGGGTTTCGACGGCGAGGTCGCTTGCGTCCATAACCACGTCGTTGCTGGGGCTCCTGGTCCCGGATAAGACCGTGTGCGGGATCTAATTCACCCGCCTTCCTGCAGCGCTTTCGGGCGTCGATCCGGGCTTGCCCTGCTGAATCGGTCACACGGAAGCTCGATGACGTAGCGATTGGACACGCTGCTTGCCAAGGACGATGCCTGGGGCCTTCGCGGAGTATTGCGCGTGGTCATGGTCACCAAGTGGGCGCGGCAACTGTCGCGATTAAAGGCTGGCGACGACGAGCCCCAGCAAGTGTGCCGCGTGGCACCGGCGAGGCCCGCAGACTAGCTGATGCGCCGCCGACGAACAGGTTGGCCCGAGCTCGAGAAATTCAAGCTTTGCACCGAACGACAATATTGGAGGTTGCCCATAGGCCATTCCGCCACGGAATGCATCTCGCCGTCTAGGAATTTGCGCTAACAAAAATGCCGTGCAAGCATTTGCTCATATAAAAATATCGAGGAGGGATATTGATGGCCAAGCGCAATTGGACTTCCTCTGTGCCTAAAAGATTTTATCAATTATCCTCGATTACCCTAATTTTGAGCGGTAACTTTGGAGTGGCTACAAGCGCCATCTCCGAAGAAGTAGCGCCTGCTCCGCCCTCAGCCCGGACCTTCGAGCAGGGAGCTGGTTCGTCTGCCCTCGAGGAAGTTGTTGTTACCGCGACACGCAGGTCGGAGTCGATTCAAGATGTTCCGATGAGTATTTCCGCCGTATCGCAAGCAGACCTAGAGAAAGCGGGAGCCACTCGGGTCGAAGACGTCGTGCACATGGTTCCGGGCCTCGCCTATACGGAGAACTCCGTGGGGCAAGCCGTCATAGCTATCCGTGGCATCCAAACCAGCGCCCTCACTGGCAATGTCCAACAGCCGGTAGAGATTTACTATGATGACGTTCCGATTCTTGATCTAACCATTCCCTGGACCGTTCCGGCACTCCAGTTGTTCGACGTAAATCGCGTAGAGGTTTTGCGCGGACCGCAAGGTACATTGTTTGGCGCTGGATCCTTAAGCGGCGCGCTACGAGTTATTACTAACAAGCCGGATTTGTCCGAATTCCATGCCGCCTTTGAGGGTACGGCCACGACAACGGACGGCGGTGGCGTCGGCGGCGCGGCGAACGTGATGGTGAATGTCCCTCTGATTCGCGATCAGTTGGCTATGCGGGCGGTGTATTACTATGACTACACTGCTGGCTGGATCGATAATCCTACGCTCGGTGAGCGAAGAACCAATCATGCAAAGGTGTCCGGCGGGCGTATTGAAACCGAGTGGAAACCTGCAGACAATCTCGAGTTCGTATTGACTGCGGCACAAGAGGTCACTTCCCCGCACGACTCGAACTACGTTCCCTACGGGAGCAACGACGACATCGCCGACAACAGAGTCAGAAACTACAACACTGACAATTTGAAGATTTTCAACCTTGCTGGGATATATTCGATGCCGTGGGCGACGCTGACGTCATCCACGAGCTACCTCGATCGCACTGCCACTTCATCATTGGACTTCAGCGGCCTTGGAGACGTGTACACAGGGCTGACAACGATTGCACCCCTGATCGACGCGTTTCACACCAATGATCTTTTGCAGGAGATCCGGTTTGCGTCTAGCCAAGATCACCCGTTCAAGTGGTTATTTGGCGGCTTCTTCGAAAACTATCATTTCAATCTATGCGAAAACATCACTATGGCGGGTGTGAGCGGCCTTCCGGCTGCGAGTGGTGGCAACCCTAGCAACTACTTGGAATCTACCTGCCTTCACATAAGAATTAAGGATGAAGCCGGATTTGCTGAGGCATCTTACGATTTGCTCGATAGTCTGACGCTCACGGCTGGCGCGCGTTACAGTCACTACTCGATCACTACGCTTGATAACGGAGGGCTGAATGGGCCAGACCTATTTGACGGTCCCTTCTCCACTACCATGCGTTCGGCGAAAAATCACTCCGTCACCCCGAAAGTGAGCTTGTCATATAAGCTAAATGAAGACGCTATGGTCTATGTGTTGGCGGATGAAGGCTACCGCACCGGGAATTCGAATCTCGCCCCTGCCAAAGATCCGTTCACGGGACTACTGTTGCCGCAGTCCTACCAGCCCGATGAACTCTGGAACTATGAGGCCGGCGCCAAATTGGCGTTTTTCGATCGTCGGCTCCGTATCGACGCCGACGTTTTTTATATCGATTGGAAGAAGATTCAGCTGCAAATCCGCGCGCCGGTAAGCGGGATCCCCTATACAGACAATGCCGGAACCGCGACGTCGAAAGGCGTCGAGATACAAATGGTCGGCAAGCCGACAAAGTCGACAGAAGTCGGTACTTCGTTGGCATACACTGATGCGAAGTTGATTTCTATCAATCCAGGTGTGCCTGCCACGATCGGAGATCAGCTCCCCGGATCAGCGCACTTTACGGCTTATCTATACGGACAATACGATTTCCCACTTTCTGGGTCAGCCGATTTGAGCCTACGTGCAGATTATTCGTTTACGGGCAAAGAATTCGCCGAGCTTAGGAATAAAGACAATCCCGACGCACTTACCTATGGCAATTATTCCTCGTTTGGGACACAAGCAACGCTTCACCTCGGACGATACGAGGTGGGGATGTTCGCGTCGAATCTTGCGAATAGCAGAAAGCGAGTTGCTGCGCGGGCCAATTTTCCCGAAGTCGACGAGGTTTTGCAGACGCCACGAATGATTGGCGTTCGGTTCCGGGCGACGTGGTGAATGAAGTGAAAGGCCAGCCATGCGCCCGGCGGCCCAGCGCCCAGGCACGCGACTGGGAGCCCTGAATGCCCGAAGCGTGGATCATCGATGCGGCGCGCACGCCGCGCGGGATTGGAAAGGGCGACACGGGTGCGCTGTCGTCGGTGCACCCTCAACGAATCCTCTCGACGGTGCTTAAAGCGCTGGAAGTGCGAAATGGATTGACTGCCCGTGACATCGACGATGTCATCGTTGGTTGCTTCGCGCAGACAGCCACCCAAGGCGGCTGCATTGCACGGCAGTCAGTCCTCGACGCCGGCTGGGGCACCGAACCGGCTGGATTCACCGTCAACCGCTATTGCGGATCAGGGCTGACCGCAGTGAATCTGGGTGTCATGGGCGTCTGGTCCGGCGCTCAGAACCTGATCATTGCAGGCGGCGTCGAGCAAATGTCGGGCGTGCCCTCAGTCTCCGGGCCAACTCTGTTCGACTGCGGCAACGCCCACGTGCGCGCGTTGCATGCGCAGACCCACCAAGGAATCTGTGCCGATCTTATCGCGTCCATCGAAGGGATCACGCGCGAGCAGCTCGACAGCTTTGCCTATCACAGCCAGCGGCGTGCGGCCGCGGCAATTGCCGAGGGGGCCTTCTCCCGCAGCACTGTGCCCGTGTACAGCGATGACGGTATGCTCGCTCTCGATAAAGAAGAGTATCCCCGTCCTGGTACGACGATGGAACGGCTTGCGGCTCTGAAGCCGGCATTCGAAGGCATGATCGACCTCGCTCTCGATCCGGACGGCCTCACGTATCGGCAACTGTTGAAGCGAGACTACGGCGACGTAAGGATATCCCACGTCCACCACGGCGGGAATTCGTCTGGTATTGTCGATGGAGCCGCCGCGGTGGTGATTGCTTCGCCGGCGTATGCCAAGGCGAACGGGCTCAAGCCGCGCGCGCGAATCCGCGCAATTGCGACGGCGGGTGACTCTCCAGAGCTGATGTTGAATGCGCCCGCACCGGCGGCTCGTAAAGCGCTGCGATCTGCGGGCATGACAATAAGCGATATTGATCTCATCGAGATCAATGAGGCGTTTGCTGTCGTTCCCCTCAAGTTCATGCGTGAGATGAATGTGGAGCACGCTAAAGTGAACACCGTCGGCGGCGCGATTGCCCTGGGTCACCCCATCGGCGCTACAGGTGCAATTCTGGTAGGAACCTTGCTTGATGAACTCGAACGGCGTGACCTCACGACAGGACTCGTCACCCTGTGCACCGGCGGCGGCATGGCGCCATGCGCCATTGTGGAGCGTTTCTGAGGCGAGCGAGACTTGCAAGTTACGGAGTAAAGGACAACACGATGGCCGGTTCATTCAGCAATACATATACGGAGGCGCGTCAGAAATTTCTTTCTCTCACGTCTGAACGCAAGGCAAAGCTCGTGTCCGAGATTCATCCCACTGCGCGCGGCGCGCAAGGGGAGGATCTTGCCATGGACCTTGCTACGTTCGGCGATCCCGATGCAGAGAAGACGTTGATTCTGGTCTCTGGGACGCATGGCCAAGAGGGCTTCCTTGGTTCTGCGCTCCAAGTCGATTTCCTTCGCGATTTGCAAATTCCCAAGGGCGTGAATGTCGTGGCGCTGCATGCACTGAATCCCTGGGGTTTCTCGCATCTTTCGCGAACGGACGACGCGAATATCGACGTCAATAGAAACTTTACTGATTACGGCGTTCCGTATTCGCAGGATGAACTTTATCCCATTCTATTTCGCGCGTTGTGCCCCGATGATTGGACGGAAGAAACCATCGAGTGGAGCGGGATCCGTGAAGCATTAGCGCGTGATTATGGCGTCAAGCGCATGGTCACAGCCATCGGGGGCGGACAAATCGTTGAGCCCACCGCCATGAACTATGTCGGTAAAGGCCCATCGTGGTCTCGGACAACCGTAGAGAACCTTCTACCCAAGGCTTTGGCGAAGGCAAGGAAGGTGGGATTTATCGAGTGGCACACTGGCCTGGGTAGATTCGGGGAACTGAGCCACATTTGTATGATGGCGCCAGGCTCACCCGGTTACGAGCGAGTGTTTTCATGGCTCAGCGAGGAGGCGCGTTCTAGCTGGTCGGCCTCCATGGACTTTACGGGCGGCGTAACGCCGGACTACCGGGGTTGGTTCTCCGCGTGGCTCCCGAGCATTGCGCCGCGAAGCGAGTGGGCAGGGCTCGTGGTCGAGGTGGGCACTTACGATGTCATCGCCGTGGTTGACGCGCTTCGGATGGATCGTTGGCTCAAGTTCGGGCGCGGTCGCTCGACAGTTTCGCGCGAAGAAATTCGCAAAACTATGATGGAGAGGCTCTATCCAGTAGCTCCTGAGTGGCGGGCTGCAGCCCTGCGAAACGGCATCGACGCGCAGGCGCGCGTGCTCAAGGGTCTGCAGGAGTGGTGACGCCAATTGCCGCCGCACCGTATGTCGTGATCGAAGACTCAGGTGATCACTATCTCGTGGGCAGCCGATGCGGGCGCTGCGGCGCGACCCTCCTAGGCGAACGGATATCCTGTGCAGCCTGCGGTATAGGTGACTCTATTACCCGAATCCGATTGGCGGACACCGGGCGCATCCGAACCTGCTCGGTAGTGAGTCGCAGCTATCCGGGCGTTCCGGTTCCGTTTGTCGCTGCAGTGGTTCAAATCGACGGCGGAGGCGTCGTTCGCGGAACTTTGCGTGGCGCGATTCCTGAGAATCCCGGCACTGAGATCGGCAGGGCAGTTCGGATCTGCATCGAAGACACGGGGCAGCGAGACCCTGCCGGCCGTCCCTTTTATTCCCACATTTTCCGAGCAGTGAAGGCTCCATCATGAACAAGGCCGTAATTGTCGGGATCGATATGATTCCCTTCCGGCGCTATCCGGACCGTACGATAGATCAGTTGGGGGCAGAGGCCGCACTGCTCGCGCTGGCCGATGCAGGTCTGACCGTGCACGATGTCCAGGCACTTTACTGCGGCAGCGCTCTACAAGCGATCGCCTTCGTGGGGCAACGAATTCTACGGCAAATTGGCGAGTGTGGTATACCGGTGCTCAACGTTGCCAATGGGTGCGCGACTGGTGCATCCGCGTTCCGCGAGGCCGTTCTCGCAGTGGAAAGCGGCCGTCATGATGTCGCGCTTGCGGTGGGTGTCGAGAAGATGGCCCGCGGCCTGATTCATATGCCGGGGCGTCCAACGGACTTCCGGGAGGAAGGCGCCATCGGCACGGTTACGACCCCGTCGATGTTTTCGCAGGCTGGCTTGGAGCACAGCGCGAAATATGGCACCACGTTCGAGCAGTTCGCCAAGGTGGCAGTCAAGAACCATCACCATGCAATCCCCAACGACAAGGCCTACATTCGCCGCGACACGCCGCTCGAAGAAGTCTTGTCTTCGGAGATGATCGCCTATCCTAATACCAAGCTGATGTGCTCAATTAACATCGATGGGGGCGCGGCAGCGATCGTGACCAACGAGGCGTTCGCGAGAAAGCATGGGCTTATGAGCAGAGCCGTGCGGGTTCGTACGGCCGTATCGCTGAGCAGCGTTTACACGGAGATCGAGGATGGCCTAACCGATTTCAACGAAGTCACGCGGTCGACCGCCAAGCTGGCTTACGAAACCGCAGGCATCGATGTAGCGGACCTCGATCTGGTCGAACTGCACGACTGCTTCGCCACGGCAGAGATCCTGCACTACGAGAACTTGGGCCTTTGCAAGGCAGGCGAGGCGGGTGCCCTCATCGACAGCGGCGAGACAGCACATGGCGGCAGGATTCCGGTGAACGTGTCGGGCGGGTTGCTTTCGAAGGGACACCCGTTGGGCGCGACCGGGATTGCCGGCATCTACGAGATATGCCTCCATCTTCGAGATAGGGCGGGAGCCAGGCAGGTCGATGGGGCTCGTCTTGGACTTGCGCATGTCGTCGGTGGAGCGGTCGACTTTGGCTCGGCCTGCGCGGTGCACATCTTGGAGCGCATCTGACCGTGGTATCCAGTGCCGTGGAAGTCGCTCGCGCCCACGCATCGGGGCGATCTTTCGAGCATTTAAATGACGTGCTCGTGAATGCGCTGAGAGCGCATCGCGATACGATGCTTCTGCACACAGCCGAAGGGCAGAGTTTCATGGGTGGCGAGATCGAAGCCGAGGTGGCGCGGTATCAAGTAGCGCTCGAAAGGTTGGGCGTGGGGCTCGGTGTTCGAGTGGCGCTCCTTGCAGGGAACAGCGCGGAGGTGCTCTTCGTCCAGCAGGCGATTGGCCTGCTCGGTGGTGTATTCACTCCCCTTCATCCCTTGGGCTCGCCCTCCGATTTCTCCTATATGCTCGCAGACGCGAAGGTTAACCTCGTGATCGTGGACAAGGCGCGCGAGAAGGAAATCGCCAAGGCGGTCGAGCTCTCTGGGAGTGCTGCGCGCGTGCTTACGTTTGGCGGCGCAGATGAATGCGATCTTATCCTGCTGGCGAAACGTCAGGAGGCCAACAAGATCATTGTGCGGCCCATCGATCCGGAGGCCATCTGCCGCATCATCTATACCGGCGGCACGACGGGCGTGCCGAAGGCGGCTCAGGCCAGTTTTCGTGCCATGTCGACGATGTATGGCATTGAGCTCAACGATTGGCAGTGGCCGGAGAAGATTCGCCACCTGCTGGTGGCGCCCCTCAGCCACTCGGGAGCGGTGTGCTTTGCCCCCACCATTGCGCAGGGGGGAAGTCTTTATGTCGAAAGAGGCTTCGATGTTGTTCGTGTGCTTTCTGCCATCGAACGCCACCGGATCACCTGTATGCTGATGGTTCCAACGATGATTGGCGCCATCTTGGATCATCCGCGCCTAAATGAATTCGACGTCTCCAGTCTGGAGACCGTCTTTTACGGTGCCTCTCCAATCTCATCTTCGCGGCTTAAGGCGGCGATCGCGCACTTTGGGCCGATCTTTTTTCAGTTCTACGGTCAAGCCGAGGCGATAACTACGGTTACGATCATGCGCCGCGAGGAGCATGATTTGTCCTCCGACCGGAGATTGGCCTCGTGCGGGAGACCTGTACGCGAGGCTGCGGTTCGACTGCTTGATGCCGATGGTAACGAGGTGCCGGACGGAGAGCCCGGAGAATTGTGTGTGCGCGGCCCGCTCCTGATGAGCGGCTACCTCAACAAGCCGGAGGAAACCGCCGAGGCGCTTCGCGGCGGATGGCTACATACAGGCGATATCGCGGTGCGTGACCCCGATGGCTTCCTACGCCTCGTCGATCGAGCGAAAGATATGGTGATCACAGGCGGCTTCAATGTTTATCCCCGCGCGGTCGAAGATGTGCTTGAGGCGCATGCGGCGGTAGCGACAGCGAGTGTTTTCGGCATTCCCGACGATCATTGGGGCGAGATTGTCGTCGCAGCCGTGGTCCTGCGAGACAAGAATGCGAATGTATCCGATTTGATCGCCCATGTAAGGGCGCGCAAGGGGCCGGTACAGACGCCCAAGCGTATTGAAATCTTGGACCGTATTCCATTAACCGCAGTGGGGAAGCCTGACAAGAAGGAATTACGGCGGATGTTTTCGCCGGTTGAGGATAAGCAGCGGTGAGCAATCAGAGACTCTACGAACCGTCTTCCGGCAAACTGCGGGAGTATCTGAGCAGATTGATGGCGGAGCGCAGCATCCCCGGCTTGCAAGTCGCGGTAGTTCAAAACGAGAAAATCATACTGCTCGATACACTGGGGCTTGCCAACCTCGAGCATCAGGTTCCTGCGACACATAAGTCCGTCTTCTCGATCAACTCCATGGCGAAGGCATTCACCGGTGTTGCGCTGATGCAGCTCGTCGAGTCAGGCCAGCTGGACTTGTCGGCGCCCCTGTCCAGATATCTCGATGAACTGCCTGAGACCTGGCGGCCAATCACGATACGCCAGCTCGCCACGCTGACCTCTGGGCTGCCGGAAATCATGGTCTACACGGCCGACAATTCCGTGGCGCTTATCGGTGATGGCAGCGAAGAAGGTGCGTGGAATGCCGCTTATGCCACGCCCTTTGACTTCCCCTCGGGGGAAGGGTACCGGTACACCCAGACCAATTATGCCCTTTTAGGGAAGATCATCGATCGTCTGAGCGGCAAGCCATTCACAGAGTTCATCGCCGAACGGCAATTTGCCGCTGCGGGGATGCCGAGCACGCTGTACGTCAACGACCAGGACATCGTTCCCAATCGTGCCAATACGTACATGTGTATCAGCGTCGATGGTGAACCGGCCGGGCGGATCTTCAACAGCCACATCAACTGGCCGCCGCTGCTGCGAACCGCGGCGGGCCTGCACAGCACCGCCGAGGACTTGGCAAATTGGATCATCGCGCTCCAGCGCGGCGCGCTTCTCAAGCGCCCGTCGAGCGTCGAGACGATGCGTACCCCGATGCCTTTGCATGACGGCAAGCCCGGCATTTGGGGGATAGGCTGGCTCGTCGGCCGAAGTTATGCGGGCCGCCTATCTGCCCCCGGCGGAGGTGCCAAGGCACAGGTCGTCCTGTATCCGGACGGACTTGCCGTCGTCTTACTGACCAATCTATTAGGTGCCTTTCGAGAGCACTTGGCCGCCGTGACGGCGAGCGAGATCGATCTTTCCTTTATCGATCCGATCGCGCGGCACTATGCCTCCAAATGACAGGGAGCCTGAGCGCTGCTCGACGAACGGGGTCGTAGTGATTTTCAAAATGCGGAACAGACATACGGACGGCTGAGAGGGCGGAAGTTGACATGCAGTTAGATGGTATTGCAGCAATCGTGACGGGTGGAGCCTCTGGCCTGGGGGCGTCTACCGTACAGATGTTGGCGGCCCGCGGTGCGAAGGTCGCTGTGTTCGACGTCAACGAGCAACCCGCCCGCGAATTGGCGCAGGACATTGGCGGCCTTTTCTGCAGCGTCAATGTTAGCGACGACGCGGGCGTAGCGGAGGGGCTCGCTGAAGCCGAGCGGCGCCATGGAGTTGCCCGAGTATTGGTGAACTGTGCAGGCGTCGCCTCCGCCGTCAAAACAGTTGGCAAGCAGAATGCGTACCACCCTCTCGATATTTTTAGACGCGTGATCGAGATCAACCTGATTGGCACGTTCAATATGATCTCGAAATTCGCGGCGCGGCTCTCTGCCTGGGAGACGAAAGAGGAAGAGCGGGGCGTTGTCGTCAATACCGCCTCTGTGGCAGCCTATGATGGCCAAATCGGCCAGGCCGCTTACGCTTCCAGCAAGGGTGGGGTTGTGGGGCTGACACTTCCGGTTGCACGCGACCTCGCGCAGCATCGCATTCGTGTCGTGACAATCGCGCCGGGATTATTCCTAACGCCGATGATGATGGGACTTCCGGCGGAAGTGCAGAATTCCTTGGGAAAGCAGGTGCCGCACCCGGGCCGGCTCGGGCGTCCCGAAGAATACGCCCAGCTCGTTGAGTCGATCATCGCCAATCCGATGCTCAATGGCGAGGTCATCCGTCTCGACGGTGCCATACGGATGGCGCCGCGATAAGCCGTGAAACTTCGTAGTCGCGGACGAGCGCGCACAATATGCGTGTGCCGAATGGAGGATTGTTGATGGAGAGAATGTCGCGCGCGATACTGTTAACGGTGTTGCTTGCGAGTGGTGCGGGCGCTCAACACCAAGTTTCTAGAGTTGATGATGCCGGGACACTGCATCTTCCCGATGGCGAAATTATCCCGTACTCAGGCCTTGCCAGCCCCGAAGCGCGGAAGAATTTCATCGACAGCACGCGAGGTTATGAGGCTGTCATGATCAAGCCCGCCAATTGGAAGCCGAAAGCAGGTGAAACCGCACAGGACCAAGAACGCCGTTGGTACGATGAAGTTTTGTACATTCCTTGGCTTTCGAAGCTTCGTCACCGTTTTGTAGTCGTGATCGAACCCAAAAAGATAGGCGGAGTACAAACAGATATTATCTATCCGCCGGAAGGTGTCAGCGATAATAACAAAGAGCGCGTCCTCATAAACTTACACGGCGGTGGCATGATGGTAGGTGCGCGCTACAGCGGCCAGCTCGAATCTATTCCAATTTCTAGTATTGGACGGATTAGGGTGGTGACGGTGGATTATCGAATGCTTCCGAATAAGTATCCCGCCGCCGAAGATGATGTGATCGCGGTATACCATGAGCTTTTGAAAACGTATCGACCCGAGAATATTGGCATTTATGGGTGCTCCGCCGGCGCCGATTTGACGGGAAGCGCAATAGCGAGGTTGATTGCGAGTGGGCAGCCTAAGCCCGGAGCAAGTGGGATGTTCGGCGGAGGTCCTTTCGGTCGCAGAGGGAATGGCGACAGCGACTACATTTTTTCTGGAGGAGAGCCAATCTCGCGACCAGATAGCTACACCGCTGCGGTAGATAAGGATAATCGCGCCAGCTATCCGCTTGAAGCATCCGACATCCAGCGTCAGTTTCCTCCATCATTACTGATCAGCGGTACACGTGACCTTGGCCTGTCCAGAACGGTCTTCGCCCATTCCTTACTGGTCGACTTGGGAGTGGACGCTGAATTGCACGTTTGGGAGGGCGTCCAGCATTGCTCCTTCGCGCAGCCGTTCGTAGATCCCGATGTCCCGGAAACTCAGCAAGCATGGAAAGCCATCATAAAGTTCTTTGATAGCCATCTTGGCCGGAGCGCGCGCCAAGCCGACGGATCGAAGTCGGTAACAGGGAAGGTAACTGAGGTGCGACCTCGAGGAGCGATGAATGCGCGCCAACGATAACCGCGCCTATCGCACGCTGTGCGAGCGCTTCGGAACCGCCGGGCGGCTTTATGCGGCGAAAACAAGCTTGTTCTGGGATAGCCAGACCTATATGCCCAAGGGGGGCGCTTGGGCTCGGGGCGAGCAATTGGCGGCGATCGATGCCACCCGGCGGGATCTGATAGCCGCACCAGACGCCGATCAGCTGTTCGCCGCCGCAGGTGCGGCGCTCGAGGCGCTCGACCCAGCCGAACGCGCCAACCTTCGCGAGATGCGCCGCCTGTCGCGCCACGACGCTGCTGTGCCGAAGGCACTGATGATGGAAAAGGCGCGCGAAGTCGCGAAGGCGCAGGCGGCCTGGGTAGCCGCCAGACAAGGCAACGACTTCGATTTATTTGCGAAAGCTTTCGCTGCGTTGATGCCGCTCAATCGTGAGATCGCTGCGGCGAAGGCTGAGGCACTCGGCCTCGCGCCCTACGACGCGCTGATGGACGAAGCGGATCCGGGGCTGACGACAGCGATAGTCGATCCCATTTTTGACGATCTCGCATCGTCGCTGCCGACCCTGCTCGCCGAGGTGGTCGAGCGCCAAGCCTCCTGGCCTGCACCGATACCGTTCGCAGGCGACTGCTCGGCCGAGCGCCAGCGGGCCCTATCGTACAAGCTGGCGAACACGGTGGGCCATAGTATGGACAATCTGAGGATCGACATCGCGCCGCACCCCTTCACGCTTGTCGGTTCGCCGGGCGACAATCGGATTACCGTGCGCTTCGATGCCAACAATATCCGCTTTGCGGTGATGGCGACGCTGCACGAATCCGGCCATGCTCTTTACGAAGCCGGGCTACCGCGCGCGCATGCCTTTTTGCCGGTGGGGGCCCCCCGTGGCGCGACCGCGCACGAAAGCCAGTCGCTCATGGTGGAAATGCAGGCTTCGCGCTCCCGCGAATTTCTGTCGTGGCTGGCGCCGGAGCTCGAGCAAGCGTTTGGCGGGGACTCTGGTTGCTGGAGCGTCGCAAATGTTCTCAGCACTTATCGCCGGATCGACACCGGTCATATCCGCATCGAGGCCGACGAAATCTCCTATCCGCTGCACGTCATTCTTCGCTACCGGATCGAACTTGCACTGCTGAGCGGGGACTTGACGATCGCCGATCTACCCGGCGCTTGGTCCGATCTATCGCATGCATTGCTCGGCCGCCGCCCGCCCACCCACACAGTCGGCTGCCTGCAAGACATTCACTGGGCCGCGGGGCTGTTCGGCTATTTCCCCAATTACGCTCTCGGCGCGACTTTCGCAGCGCAATTGTTCGAAAGTGCGGTGCGCGACGATCCGGCGGTGCTGCGCAATCTCCGCGCCGGCGACTTCGCGCCCTACCGTGCTTGGGTCGGCCGGCGTATCCATGCTCGCGCCAGCCAGGTGCCGTTCGCCGAACTCGTTGTCGATGCGACCGGCGCACCCCTCTCAGCCGACAGTCTCAAGCGTCACCTCCGTCGAAGGTATCTTGAGGAAGCGCCACCGATCTGAGAGTTGCCGAAGACAGCCTCGGAAACCTATATTGTTGATGCGGTCCGCACAGCGGGCGGTCGCCGAAACGGTAAAGAATCGCGAGCATCCAATGCTGGGCGGAAAGATCCCGCCGGATGCGCTCAAGGGCGCGCGCTGCGAAGGACTGAACTGGCGGTGATCGAGCCTGTGGCCGATGGACTGCTGCTGAAGGCGCTTGCGCCAGGGTGGGCTTGACAACCGTGCAGCGCTCAACGCTCAACGGGCGCGAAGCTCCTGATACCGGGTCATGTTCCCACCATGCATTTCCTGTAGATGTCCCGGCAGTAACCGATTGGGGGTCCGCGTAGCTGGTCTAAATGCCGGGAGAAAGCAAGAATTCAGAGCCCAACTGAGAGTATCAATCGAGGAATTCCCGTACATTGAGACGCGACCATTCGGCTGCGGGAGTTTTTGCGGACTCGACCGTACTGATTTGCCTTTCGTGCTGCGCAATACGGACGTACGGGTCCGTTAGCCCGGCCGCGTTTTCGTTCACTGCACCGCCGTTAGCCTGCCGAGCCAGCGACATGTAATTGGGCGCTGCTTTTGTGATCGCCGCGGCGATGGACTAACGTCGCTCGTATCCACCGAGGAATACATCCACCGCGCGCCGTACGGCGCCGCTAAGGTTCTCGGGCTTCACAGTATCGATCACGCCTAGAAGGACACGTTGCAGGAGTTCCGATTCCAGCAAGCTTAGTAGGTGAATGGCGGCGACTTTCGGATCGGCAGTTCGGAGCATCCCGCGCTTCATTACCTTCCTCAAGAATTCAGCAACCTGCTTTTCGATGGGAACGGTCGCTTGCTCGAATGACAGTTTCCCGATGTCGGAGTGCCGCGATTCGGCAATCGCCAGGCGTCTCACGGCAATGACGTCGGCTGAATACAGAACGGTCATGAAGTTCTGCCCGAAATGAACCAGCTCGCGCTTCAAGTCAGCTGCATCCGCGTTAAGTTCGCCAGTTATTGCTTCCAGCTCGACTTCCTTGGCTTGGTGCATGACCTCGAAAAACAGCTTCTCCTTCGAGGGGAAGTAGTTGTAGAGCGTCGCTTTTGAGCCCCCGATCCGCTCACGGATATCCGACATGGACGCGCGATCGAAGCCGACTTCGCGAAAGACTTCGGCAGCGGCTTGGAGGATGGCCTGGCGTTTCGATTCAGTTTTGGTCTTCATGGTTTCTTTTCACGGCAGGTGTATTAACAGAACCGATAAGTCCAGTTTAGCGCGGCGACCAACTCGCCGCAGCGCCTGTTCGTGCGGTCGGCGCGTACGCCCTGAGAAAGGCGGCTACCGCACGTCGGGCCGCAAGCGCAGTCTCCTCCTCATCCGGCGCCGCTTCTCGCACGTGCAGGAGCAACGGTTCAAGGATTTCCGCCTCGAGCAGTGCACCGAGATGATCGGCGGCGAGATCGGGGTCGTCCCAGCGAAGCAGTCCCGATGCCATGCATGCGGCCAGGAATGAAGAGATTTGCGAGCGCAACGCGCTGATCTTGTCAAAAAAAAGCTTCCCAGTGCCGGATCGGGCCGCCTCCGCGATCATCAAGCGACGCACCTCGACCTGTTCGGGTGAGCAAATGAAATTGAGGACGCTCGTGCCAAAGTTGCGAAGCGCGGCCTCCGTATCGGTCCGGGATGCGTCGAGGTGCTTCAGAGTGTCCGACATGTAGTTCTCCAGGGCCGCCATCATGCATTCGACGAATAGCTCTTCCTTCGAGGGGAAGTGGCTGTAGAGGGTTGCCTTCGATCCGCCGACTCGAGAGGTGATGTCCGCCATCGAGGTCCCATCGAACCCCTGCGCGCGGAATAGTCGATAGGCGTTTTCGAGAATTGCCTGTCGTTTGCTGTCGCTTTTGCTCATAACTCAAGTCGCTTCCTGAATATTACTGTACCGAGGGGTACATTTTTGTTGACACCGGGTCTGAAATCAAGGTACTGTACCGTACAGTTCAGTTAAGGAGCTTGCCCCCGATGGAAACAATCAAGAGTTCATGTCACGAGAAACCGCGTCGCCGCCTAACCCTGCTGCTCGCCGCCAGCCTCGGGCTGGCCAGCGGCTGCGCACAGATCCCCCGGCTCGATCCGTCCCCCGCCATGAGGAAAATCGACGATTTCGGCATCTCGAACTCGTTCGCGGCTACCGTTGCGGCCTGGCCGGGTGATCAATGGTGGCGCGCTTACGGCGATCCGCAGCTCGATGCACTGATCGAGGAGGCGTTGCACAACGCGCCCGACCTCGACCTTGCCCAAGCACGCCTCAAGGCCGCAGCCGCGCAAGTTCAGGGTGCCGTCGCCACGCGCCTGCCGGAGGTGACGGCGTCCGCTGAGATCGCCGAGGCCAAGCAGAGCTACGACTTCTTGGTTCCGCGGCAGGCCCTGCCAAAGGGATGGAACGGCTATGGCGCCGCCACCCTCAATATGTCGTACGAGCTCGATTTCTGGGGCAAGAACCGGGCCGCCCTGGCGGCCGCCGTCTCGGAGCAGCGCGCTGCGGAAGTTGAGATCGCACAGACGCGCCTCATCCTTTCGACCTCGGTCGCTTCTGCCTACGCCGGTCTCCTGCATTTGTATACGCTGCATGACAACGCGGCCGACACGCTTGCGCTGCGTATGCAGACGGTCGCCTTGTTTCGCCAGCGCCATCAGTTCGGGCTCGAGACGCTCGCGAGCGTGCGACAGGTCGAGGCACGGCAGGCGGCCGCCAAGGGCGATCTCTTTGTGATCGACGAGCGCATCGGTCTGCAGAGGAACGCCATCGCGGCGCTCCTCGGCGCAGGCCCTGATCGGGGCCTCGAAATCCCTCGTCCGAAAGTCGCCTGGGCGGGTTCCCTGGGATTGCCTTCGAACCTGTCGCTCGAGCTTCTCGGGCGCCGGCCGGACATCGTCGCCGCGCGCCTGCGCACTGAAGCCGCCGCGCACCGCATCGATCAGCGCAAGGCTGGGTTCTATCCGAGCGTCAACTTGCTCGCCTTCGCGGGCTTCCAGTCGGTCGGCATCGATAACCTGTTCAAGTCGGCCTCGCAGTCCGGTGCCGCAGGGCCTGCGATCTCACTGCCGATCTTCAACACCAATCGCCTCCAAGGCCAGTTCAAGGGCGCGCGCGCGGAGTATGACGCCGCCGTCGCCACGTACAACGGGACGCTCTCGATGGCGCTGCGCGAGGTGGCTGATGCAGCCACGAGTCGCAAGTCCGTCGATGAGGAACTCGCCGCCGCCCGGGCCGCCGTTGCCGCCGCGGCGGAAGCGTACCAGATCGTCAGCTCGCGGTACGAGGGAGCGCTCGCCACGTATCTCGACGTCCTGTCGGCGGAGGACTCGCTGATTTCGGCGCGCCGCTCCGAGGCCGAGCTCGAGACCCGGGCGCTGATTCTCGACGTATCGCTGGTGCGCGCACTGGGCGGTGGCTTCGCACCGGACAGCTCGAGCACCCCGACCCATAACCCCCAAACCTAAAAACCCTCTTAAGGAGACCTGTCATGGATATGCAAGCTTCAATTCCCTCAGAGTCGACAGCCGACGCGTCGATGGTCAAACCCCGCAAGAAACAGCGCGCCATACTGTTTTCGCTGCGCGGCCTCGCCGTGGCGGCTGCCAGCGGCGGCGCCGTCGAGTACTGGAAGTTGGTTGGTTCCCGCTACGTGAGCACCGACAATGCCTACACCGCTGCCGAGGTGGCGCAAGTTGCGTCCGAGACCGAGGGATCGGTGATGCAGGTGAATGTCGTCGACAGCCAGAATGTAAGGCGCGGCGATGTTCTCGTCATGATCGACGACACGGACGCTAAACTGGCTATACGCCAGGCTCAGGCGGATCTTGCCCGCGCCCAGGCGCAAGTGGTCGCGGCCATCTCGGACGTCGAGCGCACCGGCATCGACCTGAAACGCCGTGAAGCTCTCGTGACTTCGGGCTCGGTGTCGGGTGACGAGCTGACCAACGCCAAGAACCGTTCAAGCGGTGCGCGTGCCGCACTCGATGCCGCTCGGGCGCAAGTCGCTCTCGCTCGCGCCCGCCTTGACAAGTCAGGCGTCGACCTCGGTCGCACGGTGATCCGCGCGCCCATCGATGGCGTCATCGCGCGCCGGCAGGTGCAGCTCGGTCAGCGCGTCCAGCCCTCCATGGCGCTCCTGTCCGTGGTGCCGGTCGCCCAGCTGTATGTCAATGCGAACTTCAAGGAAGTGCAGCTCGCCAAGGTTCACGCGGGGCAGAGCGTCGAGCTCAAGTCCGACCTGTATCACGGCAAGGTGGTGTATCACGGCGTCATCGAAGGGTTTGATGGCGGTACCGGTGCAGCTTTTGCCCTGATCCCAGCGCAGAACGCGACCGGCAACTGGATCAAAGTCGTGCAGCGCTTACCGGTGCGCATCCGCCTGAATCCCGATGAACTCGCCGCCCATCCGCTGCGCGTCGGGCTCTCGATGGATGCCAAGGTCGACCTGAGCAGCAATTCCTGACCCGCCCCAGCAAACCATAGAGGAACCCGCCATGACACACCCTGCCATCGACTCCAAGGACCCGCCCTCCCTCGAGGGCGGGATGCTCTGGACGGCCGGCATCGTACTCGCGCTGTCGAATTTCGTCGCCGTGCTCAACATGACGATCGCCAACGTCACTGTGCCGAACATTGCCGGCGCCCTCGGCGCGGGCTCTAGTCAGGGCACGTGGGTTATTACCTCATATGCCGTCGCCGAGGCGATCACGGTGCCGCTCACGGGCTGGCTGTCCGGCCGATTCGGCGCAGTGCGGCTCTTTTGCATCGCCGTCGTGCTGTTCGGCCTCTGCTCGCTCCTCTGCGGCCTGTCCACATCGATGCCGATGCTGCTCGGTATGCGGGTGCTCCAGGGGATGGCGGGCGGTCCGCTCATGGCGCTATCGCAGACCTTGCTGCTGCGGATCTTCCCCAAGCGCCAGTCGATGCAGGCGATGGGTCTGTGGGCGATGACGACCTTGCTCGCGCCCGTGGTCGGCCCGGTGCTCGGCGGATGGCTGTGCGACCAGTACTCGTGGGGCTGGGTGTTCCTGATCAACGTGCCCATGGCGCTGATCTTCGGTGTGATCGCCTGGGTCATGCTCAAGCGCTTTCACGAGCCGGCGGTTGTCAAGCCTGTCGACAAGATCGGCATGCTGCTCTTAATCGTCTGGGTGGCAGCACTGCAGATCATGCTCGATGAGGGCAAGGATCTCGACTGGTTCTCATCGACCGAAATCTGCGTACTCGCCATCGTTGCCGCGATCGGATTCATCTCCTTCCTGATCTGGGAGCTGACCGAGGAGTACCCGATCGTCGACCTGCGCGTCTTCCGGCATCGCGGCTTCTCCTCCTGCATGCTGGTGCTCGGCCTCGCCTTCGGCGCTTTCTTCGGCATCAATGTGCTGACGCCGCAATGGTTGCAATACAACATGGGTTACACGACCACGTGGGCCGGACTCGTGGTGGCATGGGGAGGTGTGCTCTCGGTCGTTTTTTCGCCGATCGCTGCCAAGCTTGCGAATCGGATCGATCCGCGCATCCTCATCTTCATCGGCTGCGCCTGGCTCGGCCTCGATACGTTCTGGCGGGCCTACGCCACTTCCGACATGAGCTACTGGGTGATCGTCATCCCGCTCTTCTTTATGGGAGTCGGCATGCCGATGTATTACGTGCCCTTGACCGGACTCGCCATGGGCTCGGTCAAGGAGGAAGAGACGGCCTCGGCGGCAGGTCTCATGAACTTCGTGCGGACAATCTCCGGCGCCATCGCCACCTCGCTGGTGACGACCTCCTGGCAGAACCGCACGATCATTGCGCACGCCAAGCTCGCCGACGTCGTCGATCCCGCAGGCCAATTGGCCGCCTCGCTCCCCCCGGGCACGACCGGACAGATGGTCCGTGAGGTGTTCAACAATCTCGTGACGAGCCAGAGCCTGATGCTCGCGACCAACGGACTGATGATGGTGATCGCCGTCGTCTTCGTCGCCGCCTCGATAGCGATCGTGCTTGCGCCCAAGGCGGCTCGCTCGGTCGATCCGGCCTCGGTCGGGCATTGATTTTGCAGTTGCGCACGAAGGGCTCTAAGCATGCTCACGATCCGAAGTAGACTCCACCGCTGCTGGCAGGCAAGGGCTCTGCGCTGGACGTACGTGTTAGGTGTTTTGGTACTTGGGGGATGCGCCCTGCCGCGTCGTGATGCACCACCCACCATATTCAGTACGGCAACCCCCGTGGATTTTCCTGCCGACGTGCGTTTCCTCAGCACGGATCGGGCGAGCGTCGAGGCGAAATCCCCAGCCGCTCTGCAGCGATTGAGAGGATCTTCGAAGGACGGAACGCTACGCGCTCTGGTCCTCTCCGGCGGCGGTGCTGGCGGCGCGTTCGGCGCCGGGGCCTTGGTCGGGCTCAGTCGCCGCCAGGAGCGCCCTCAATATGACGTAGTCACCGGCGTTAGTACCGGTGCGCTCATCGCTCCGTTTGCGTTTCTGGGTTCCGATTGGGATTCACAGCTGACCGAAGCCTTCACGAGCGGGAAAGGTGCGCAGATGAGTGTGCAGGGACTCCTCGCGCTGCCGCTGGGTGCATCGCGCCGCAGCGCTGCCCTCACGGCGCTCGTGGACCACTATGTCACTCCGGATCTCATTCGCGCTGTCGCTAGAGAGGCCGGCAATGGTCGGCTGCTGTGGGTAGCAACCACTGACCTCGACAAGGAAGAGACGGTCATCTGGGACTTGGGCGCCATTGCCATGCGTGGCGGCGAGCCGGCTCGCAAACTCTTCCGGGACGTGGTGGTGGCCTCGGCGAGCATCCCGGGTGTATTCCAGCCCGTGCTCATCCACGTTCAGCAAGGGGGACGGTTGTACGACGAAATGCATGTCGATGGAAACGCATCGGCCTCGCTTTTCATCGCGCCCGCTGCCGCCTACTTTGCGCTGCTGGATCAGCGGAGACTCGACGGCGCACGGGTGTACGTGTTGATCAACGGACAGATTATTGATGCGCCCGAAACGACCCCTTTCAAGCTCCGGCCGATCGTGGCTCGGACATTCTCGACAGCGCTTAAACACATGTCGCGAGCGCAGGTGCTCGCCGTCGATCAGTTCGCCGAGAAGTACCACATGTCGGTTCAATCGACGTATTTGCCGCTTGAGTATCCGAAATACAGCTCGGCTGACTTTCGAGCATCGACGATGCGTCCGCTGTTCGAATACGGCGCGCGATGCGCACAGAGCGGACGCTTGTGGACCACCCTAGACGAAACGATGGA
>WNFR01001106.1_pt1 | contig 27960 bp, 22 predicted proteins | sample 5400221 | NCBI WGS metagenome assembly WNFR01 (sample SAMN13153357, study PRJNA577476) | soil metagenome | isolation source: 40 cm soil under Madrone tree | place: USA:California | collected 2016-06-14
GAACCACGGATGGTTGGGCAGCTCGATCACCTCCACCAGCCCGTCGCGCGAGAACCCCGAGAAGCGCATGCCCGACTGCCGGTAGCGGTCGAGGTAGTTGTTGTTGAATTCGTAGCGGTGCCGATGGCGTTCCATGATGGCGTCGCGCCCGAAGATCTCGCGCGCCCGCGTGCCGGCCCCGAGCAGCACCTCCTGGGCTCCCAGGCGCATGGTGCCGCCCTTGGCGCAGGCCTCGTCGCGGGTTTGCGCGCCGTGCATCTGGTCCTGCCACTCCGAGATGAGCGCGATCACCGGGTGCGGGCCGGCACGGTTGAACTCGGTGCTGTTGGCATCCGCAAGCCCCAGCACGTGACGGCCGAATTCCACGATCGCCACCTGCATGCCGAGGCAGATCCCCAGGTACGGCACGCCCTGCTCACGCGCGTAGCGCACCGCCTGGATCTTGCCCTCGATGCCGCGCTCGCCGAAACCCCCGGGCACGAGGATCGCGTCCACGCCCTTGAGCACGTGGGTGCCGCGCTGCTCGATATCGGTGGATTCGACGTAGTGGATATTGACGCGCGTGCGGCTCTTCAGCCCGCCGTGCATCAGCGCCTCGTGCAGCGACAGATAGGAATCGCGGATCTGCACGTACTTGCCGACCATGGCGATGTCCACCTGGCCGTCGGGATTGGACCTGGCGCTCACCACCTGGCGCCACTCGGCCAGATCGGTGGGCGGCACCTCCAGGCGCAGCTTGTCGACGACGATGTCATCGAGCGCCTGCTCGTGCAGCAGGATCGGGATCCTGTAGATGTCGTCCGCGTCGACCGCGGAAATCACCGCCCGCTCTTCCACATTGGTGAACAGGGCAATCTTGCGCCGCTGCTCCTCGGGCAGGGGATGCTTGCAGCGGCACAGCAGCACGTCCGGCTGGATGCCGATGCCGCGCAGCTCCTTCACCGAGTGCTGCGTCGGCTTGGTCTTGATCTCACCCGAGCCCCCCACTATCGGCACCAGCGTCAGGTGCATGAACGCGCAGTTGTTGCGGCCGAGCTCGACACCGAGCTGGCGGATGGCCTCGAGGAACGGCAGCGACTCGATGTCACCGACGGTGCCGCCGATCTCGACCATGCAGACATCCGAGCCGTCGGCGCCCAGCTTGATGCTGCGCTTGATCTCGTCGGTGATGTGCGGGATGACCTGCACCGTGGCGCCGAGGTAATCGCCGCGGCGCTCCTTGGCGATGACGCGCTCGTAGATGCGCCCGGTGGTGAAATTGCTGTTGCGCCCGGTCGTGGTGCGCACGAAACGCTCGTAATGGCCGAGGTCGAGATCGGTCTCGGTGCCGTCCTGGGTGACGAACACCTCGCCGTGCTGAAACGGGCTCATGGTGCCCGGATCGACGTTGATGTACGGATCGAGCTTGACCATCGCGACCTTGAGGCCGCGGGCCTCGAGAATCGCCCCCAGCGAGGCGGACGCGATGCCCTTGCCCAACGAGGACACGACGCCACCGGTGACGAATACAAAACGCGTCATATGCAGGTCAGGGAGTTCCCGTCGCACGAGGTCGCCGCCACAAAATCGGCGGAACCACGACGGGCACGCAGGTTAGCACATCTGCCCGCTCTGATGTGGGGCGGGTTCGATCAGCTAAGCTGAGCTCCAGATCAGGCGTGCGCGCCGCCGGCTCGCAGCACTCGCCTGCACCGACTCATCGAGCCACAGGCCCGCGACCGCGATCAGCGTCTCGGCGGCGAAGATCAGCGGCAGTCGCGCGCGCTCCGCCACCGGCACACGCGCTTCCTGCAGCAGGCTCTTGAGCGCGCGACGCGGCCCTGCGCGCACCGGACGCAGCCGCTCCCCGCCGCGGCGAGCACGGAGGGTCAGCGTGGCGGGGAGCGCGTCCAGATCCAGCGGTCCGCGCGCGTCGCGCTTCAGCGTGAGCTTTCCGCCGCAGCCGGGCAGCGCGCAGGTCCTGCGCCTGCGCCACGGCCAGCTGACTTCCTCGAGGCGCGGTGCAGGAGCCGCGGGCACGCCGCGGGTCCCGGGGGCGGCGCGCAGCGACAGCAGGTCCGCCTGGCGCTGCAGCAGCGCGCCCTCCCATCTCACGCAGGGCTGCGCATCGGCGCGCGCCTGCAGCAGCGGACCGGCAATTTCCTCGAGCCGGCTTGCCGGGGGTGCGAGGTGTCCGGCGGCCGTGATCCAGAACCGCAGCGCATTGCGGCGGCGCTCGGGCGGCAGTGTGCGCAGCCGCTGCGCCGACAGCATCGCACCAAAGCTCGCGCGCGCGGCATCGGCGGCACCCACGGCATCGAGCAGCCGCTGCGCTTCCGCGGCATGGCGCGCCGCGCGCGTGACGGTGGCCGCGGCCGCGGGCCAACGCTCCCGGATCAACGGCAGTACACGCGCGCGCAGGTAGTTGCGATCCAGACGCAGCTCGGAGTTGCCCGGGTCCTCGATCCACTCAAGGCCCTGCGAGCGCGCCCAGGCGGTCAGTTCGGCGCGCGACCAGGGTAGCAGCGGGCGCACCAGGCGGCCGCGCGCAAACGCCGCCAGCGCCGGCATGGCCGCGATGCCGGCGATACCCGCGCCGCGCAGCAGCTGCAGCAGCACGGTCTCGAGCTGATCGTCCTGGTGGTGCGCCGTCAGCAGCACTTCGTCCGGCGCGAGCGCCGTGGCGAGTAGCCCGTAGCGCGCGGCGCGCGCGGCGGCTTCGAGCGACTCACCGCGCGCGCGCGCGACCTTCGCGGTCCGCACTCGCAGCGGCACGCCGAGGGCGCGCGCCACGCGCCGGCAGTGCGCAGCCCAGCTTGAGGAGTGTGGGTGCAGCCGGTGATCGACGTGCAGGGCGCGCAGCCGCAGCGGCGGGCGCCTGAGCTGCGCCAGCGCGGCAAGCAGAGCGGTGGAGTCCGCCCCGCCGCTGAAAGCGACGCACACGGCGAGGTCGGGGAAGCCGGGCAGAAGCTCACCGAGGCGCCGGCTGAGGGAGCGCGGGCCAAACCCGAGGGTCCCGTGGAGCCGCGCGCGTGGCACGGCCTCTACGCCGCGGTTTCGGCAAACACGCCGAAGCCGGCGATCTTGGCCGCGCGCGTGGCGCGCAGCTGATCCCGCGGCACCGCGTCGAGCTCGTCCAGATGACGGATCAGCGCGGCCTTGAGACTCGCGGCGGTTGCCGCGGCATCGCGATGCGCGCCCCCCAGGGGCTCCTCGATGACCTCATCCACCAGCCCGAGCTTCAGCAGCCGGTCGGCGGTGAGATTCAGCGATTCGGCGGCCACTTCCTTCTTGTCCTGGCTCTTCCACAGGATGGAGGCGCACCCTTCGGGCGAGATAACCGAGTAGGTGCTGTACTGGAGCATCATCAGGCGATCGCACACGCCGATGCCGAGCGCGCCGCCTGATCCGCCCTCGCCGGTCACGACGGTCACGATCGGAATCCGCAGCACCGACATCTCGAAGAGATTGCGGGCAATGGCTTCGCTCTGGCCACGCTCTTCCGCGCCGACGCCCGGATAGGCGCCCTGGGTATCGATGAACGTCACCAGCGGCAGCCCGAAGCGCTCGGCGAGACGCATCAGCCGCAGCGCCTTGCGATAACCCTCGGGCTTGGGCATGCCGTAGTTGCGGCGCACGCGCTCCTTGGTGTCACGGCCCTTCTGATGGCCGATGATCATGAGCGCGCGCTCGTCGATGCGCGCCAACCCGCCGACGATGGCCCCGTCGTCCGCGTACATACGGTCACCGTGCAGCTCGTTGAACTCGCTGCTGATGGCGTTGACGTAGTCGAGCGTGTAGGGGCGGTGCGGGTGGCGCGCAAGCTGCGTGATCTGCCAGGGCGTGAGATCGGCGAAGATGCTCATCGTGAGCTGCCGGCTCTTCGCCTGCAGCCGGCCGATCTCGTCCTGAATGTTGACTTCGGTTTCCGAAGTCACGTGCCTGAGCTCTTCGATCTTCGCTTCGAGCTCGGCGATCGGTTGTTCGAAGTCGAGGAACGAAACGGCCATGCGGTATCCTAACTCAGCGGCCGTCGGCGGAGAATGACGGGCCCGGGCTCGCCGCCGGCGCCCCGTAAACGACCTGCAGCGCGCCGCGCCCGAGCAGGCCTTCGAGCTGCTCGAGCAGCTCGCGGCTGGCGCGCACCGTCCACTCGCCACCGAGCGTGAGCGCGCCGCAGGCATCAGGGCCCGCGTATTCGATGGTGATCGGGCACGGACCCGGACGCCACGGCGTGAGGATCGCGGCGAGGCGCTCGCACACGGCGGCAGCGTCGGCGTGCGTGCAGCGGATCACCAGGCGCTGCGCGCACCGCGAGAGCACCTCTTCGAGCTCGCTGATGCGCCGCGCAGACAGCCGCCACGCGTCGCTGAACTCGTCGAAGCGCAACAGCCCCTCGAGCAACACCAGCGCGTCCTTGGCGATCAGGTCGCGGTGCTTCTGATAGGTCTCCTCGAACAACATGGCCTCGATGCGCCCGGTGCGGTCATCGAGTGTCAGGATCACGCGCGGCCCGCGTTTCTTCACCTCATCGATGAGCCCCGCCACGGTAACCGGCTTGCCGGCGCCGAAGCGCCCGCTGTCGAGCCCGGCTACCGGCCGGTCACTGACCAGGTCGCCGATGCGGTGGGACACGAAGCGCGCCAGACTCGACTCGAAGCGCGCGAGCGGATGACCGGTGAGATACAGGCCGAGTGTTTCGCGCTCCCCCGCCAGGCGCACCGCCTCGCTCCACTCCGGCAACGTCGCACCCGCGCCGACCTGTGCGGCGCTGGCGCGCTCCTCGCTCGCGAGCCCGAACAGATCGTTCTGCCCGGCGGCGTGGGCGCGGGTGTTCTGGTCGCCGAGATGCATGGCCCCGGACAGGCGCTGCATGAGCGTCGCGCGGTTGGCGCCCAGGCCATCGAGGCTGCCGGCGCGCAACAGCGCTTCGAGCACGCGCCGGTTGACCTTCTGCAGGTCCGGGCGGCGGCACAAATCCTCCAGTCCCGAGTACGCGCCGCGCGCGCTGCGCTCCGCAATCAGCGCCTCGGCCGCTCCCTGGCCCACGCCGCGCACCGCGCCCAGCCCATAACGGATGCTGCGCTCGCCACAGGCGGCGAACTCGTAGCGCGAGGCGTTGACATCCGGCGGCAGCACCGTCAGGCCCAGATCGGTGCATTCCTTGATGAGCGTCACCACCTTGTCGGTGTGGTCCATGTCGGCCGACAGCACCGCCGCCATAAAAGCTGCCGGGTAGTGCGCCTTCAGGTACGCCGTCTGGTAGGCGAGCAGCGCGTAGGCGGCCGAATGCGACTTGTTGAAACCATAGCCGGCGAACTTCTCCATCAGGTCGAAAATGTGCACCGCAACCGGCTCACGCACCCCGCGCGCCACCGCACCGCTGACGAACACCGAGCGCTGCTGCGCCATCTCTTCGGGGCTCTTCTTGCCCATCGCGCGCCGCAGCAGGTCGGCGCCGCCGAGCGTATAGCCCGCCAGCACCTGCGCGATCTGCATTACCTGCTCCTGGTAAAGGATCACCCCGTAGGTGGGCTTGAGGATCGACTCGAGGCTCGGATGCAGGTAATCGATCGCGCCGTCGCTCCTGCCGTGCTTGCGGTTGATGAAATCATCCACCATGCCGGACTGCAGCGGACCGGGCCGGAACAGCGCCACCAGCGCCACGATGTCCTCGAAGCAATCCGGTTGCAGGCGGCGGATGAGATCCTTCATGCCACGCGACTCGAGCTGGAAAACGGCAGTGGTGCGGCAGGACTTGAGCAACGTGTAGGTCGGCGCGTCATCCATGGGCAGCGTGCTCACCGTGAGCGCTGGCGCCTGCGCCGGCCGCGCGCCGTTGATGAACGCCGCGGCGCGCTCGATGATGGTGAGCGTGCGCAGCCCCAGGAAGTCGAACTTCACCAGCCCCGCCGCCTCGACATCGTCCTTGTCGAACTGGGTGACGACGCTGCCGCCGGACGCATCGCGGTACAGCGGCGCGAAGTCGGTCAGCACCGAGGGGGCGATCACGACACCTCCGGCGTGCATGCCGGCGTTGCGGGTCAGGCCTTCGAGCGAGCGCGCCAGCTCGATGAGGTTCCTGACCTCGTCCTCGCTCTGGTACAGGCGCTTGAGCTCCGGCTCCTTCTCCAGCGCGCCCTCGAGCGTGATGCCGAGCTCGAAGGGAATGAGCTTGGCGATGCGGTCGACGTAGCCGTAGGCCATGCCGAGCACGCGGCCGACGTCGCGCACTACGGCCTTCGCGGCCATGGTGCCGTAGGTGATGATCTGCGACACGCGCTCGCGCCCGTACTTTTCCGCGACGTAATCGATCACCCGGTCGCGGCCGTCCATACCGAAGTCGATGTCGAAATCGGGCATCGACACGCGCTCGGGATTCAGGAAGCGCTCGAACAGCAGGTCGTACTTGAGCGGATCGAGGTCGGTAATCCTCAGGCTGTAGGCCACGAGCGAGCCCGCCCCCGAGCCGCGCCCCGGACCCACCGGCACGCCGTGCTCGCGCGCCCAGCGGATGAAATCGGCGACGATGAGAAAGTAGCCCGCGAAGCCCATCTGACAGATGACTTCCAACTCGCGCTGCAGGCGCTCGCTGTGCGCCGGCGGCGTGCTCACCGCCGCCGTGAAGCGTGCGGAGAGTCCGCGCGCGGCTTCAGCGCGCAGGAATTCCTCGGTGCTCACGCCCGCGGGCAGGGGATATTGCGGCAGGCGCACCTCCCCGAGTGTCAGCGTCAGACTGCAACGGCGCGCGATCTCCACGGAGTTGGCCAGCGCCTCCGGCACGTCGGCGAACAGCGCCGCCATCTCCTGCGGCGTGCGCAGATACTGCTGGCGCGAGTAGCGGCGCACGCGGCCGGAGTCCGCCAGCAGCGTGCCGTCGTGAATGCAGACGCGCGCCTCGTGCGATTCGAACTGCTCGGGTTTGAGGAACCGCACGTCGTTGGTCGCCACCACCGGGGCGCCGCGGCGGCCGGCGAGCGCGATCGCTTCGGCAATGTAGGCCTCCTCGAAAGGCCGGCCGAGGCGCTGCAGCTCGAGGTAGAAGCGACCGGGAAACAACGTGAGCCACGCATCGAGTGCACGCTCGGCGTCGGGCTCGCGGGCATGAATCAGCGCGCGGCCGATGTCGCCCTCGCTTGCGCAGGACAGGCCGATCAGGCCCTCGAGATGAGTGGCCGACAGCCAGCCGCGCTCGATGCGCGGGGTGCCGCGCTCCTGCCCCTCGAGGTACGCACGGCTGACCAGCCGCGCCAGGTTGCGGTAGCCCCGCGGCGACTGGCACAGCAGTGTGAGGCGCGTCGGGGGCTGCCGCTCGCCTTCCTCGTGCACCAGCAGGTCTACCCCCACCAGCGGCTTGACGCCCGCCTTGAGCGCCTCGCGATAGAACTTCACCATCGCGAAGAGATTGCCCTGGTCGGTCACCGCGACGGCCGGCATGCCCGCCGCGGTCACTGCCGCGATCAGCTCCGGCACCCGCACCACGCTGTCGCTGAGGGAGTATTCGGTGTGCAGCCGCAGATGAACGAAACCGTGTGACATCGGTGCGCGAATTAAGGCTCGAGCCCGGAATCTGTCAAGGGGTCCTCGTCCTGCCGCATTGGACTGAACGAGCGACGGTGCAGCCGCGAGGGCTCGCGCCGCTGCAGGGCGGTCAGGTGCGCGGGCGTGCCGTAGCCTTTGTGCGCGGCCAGCTCGAAACCCGGATAGCACGCATCGAGCGCCTCCATCATCCGATCGCGGTACACCTTCGCCAGGATCGAAGCCGCGCTGATGGCCGCCACGCGCGCATCCCCCGCCACGATGGCCTCGAGCGTGCACGAGAGCGGCAGGTCGGCGATGCACGGACAGCGGTTGCCGTCGACCTGCACGTGCGTCGGACACACCGGCAGCGCGAGCAAGGCGCGCCGCATGGCGAGCAGCGTGGCCTCCAGTATGTTCAGGCAATCGATCTCGTCGCGATCGGCCCAGCCGATCGCCCACGCCAGCGCGCGTGCGCGGATGATGGGCGCGAGCCGCGCGCGTTCCTGCGCCGAGAGCACCTTGGAGTCGGCGAGTCCCCGTATGCGCCGCCGCGGATGCAGGATCACCGCCGCCGCCACCACCGGTCCCGCGAGCGGCCCGCGACCGGCCTCATCGACGCCGGCCACGCGCGCGCGCATGCCCTCAGCCGTCGGCATGATCGCCGTCCACGCCGGGCGCGCGCCCGGCGCACGCGAGAATCGCCTGCGCCGCACGCGCCGCCCCGCCGCGGCGCAGCGTGCGATGCACGGAGGCGAATTCTTCCAGCAGCTCACGCACGTGCCCGCGATCCTCAAGTTCCTGCAGCAGCGCGTCCCCGAGCGCCGCGCCGCTCACCTGCTCCTGAAAGAACTCCGGTACCAGGCGCCGGCCGGCGAGCAGGTTCGGTTGCGAAAAGTATCGCACCTTCACCAGCCCCATGGTCCGCAGCAGGAAGGCCGTGACGGCGCTGACGCGATACGCGACCACCATGGGCCGTGCGCTGAGCAGTGTCTCCAGGGTTGCGGTTCCGGAGGCGACGATGGCCGCATCGGAGGCCGCGAGCGCCTGCTGCGCCTGTCCGTCGAGCACACGAATCGCAGGCGCATCGCGTAGTTGCGCGACTTCCCTCTCAAAGACTTCACGCGCCTCGGGGGAAGCCATGGGCGCAATGAAGCGATACCCGGGCCGCCGCGCCACGATGTGGGCGGCGGCCGCGGCGAACGGCGCCGCGAGCCGCGTGACTTCCGTAAGGCGGCTGCCGGGCAGCAGCGCCACCAGCGGGGCGTCACCGCGGATGTCGAGCGCGTGCCGCGCCGCATCGCGATCGACCGCGAGCGGAATCTGATCCGCGAGCGGATGCCCCACGAACACCGCCGGCACCCCGTGCTGCGCGTAGAACTTCGCCTCGAACGGCAGCAGACACAGCACCAGGTCGCAGGCGGCGCCGATGCTGCGCACCCGCCCCTGCCGCCACGCCCACACCTGGGGACTGACGTACTGCACGGTGCGCATGCCGGCGCCCTTGAGCGAGCGCGCGAGGCGCAGATTGAACTCCGGCGCGTCGATGCCGATGAAGATATCCGGGCGCGCGGCGCGAAAGCGCCGCACCAGAGCGCCGCGCAGGCTCAGCAGGCGCGGCAGGTGCCGCAGCACCTCGGTGAGACCCATGACCGCGAGCTGATCGGCACCCCACCAGGCCTCGCAGCCGGCGGCGATCATCTTCGGTCCCGCGACCCCGAAGCAGCTGAGGTTCGGGACGCGCTCGCGCAGCGCCGCGATCAGGGCCGCTCCCAGCTGATCCCCCGAATGCTCGCCCGCGACCATGCCGATGCGCAGCGGCTCCGCGGCGGCGGCCCGCGCACCCGGCGCGCTCATCGCGCCAGGCTGCGCGTGGAGGCGTGGATGAAGTCGACGAACGCGCGGATCTCGGGGCGCCCGTCGGCCTGCGGCGCGAGGCGCGCCAGCGCCTCGGCGAGCTTCAGATCCGAGCGGTACACGATGCGGTAGGCGTCGCGGATGTGGCGGATCTGCTCCTCGGTGAAGCCGCGGCGCTTCAGCCCCTCCGAGTTGACCGCGTGCGGCACGGCGGGATTGCCCGCGACCATGACGTACGGCGGCACGTCGCGCGTGACGATGGCGCCGCCGCCGAGAAACGCATGGGCACCGACCTTGGTGAACTGATGCACGGCCGTAAGTCCCCCGAGGATCGCCCAGTCGCCGATCTCGACGTGACCGCCGAGCGCTGCGCAGTTGGCGAACACGGTGTGGCTCCCCACCACGCAGTCGTGCGCGACGTGCGCGTACGCCATGAAGAGGTTATCGCTGCCGATGCGCGTCACGCCCTGGTCGTGGGCCGTGCCGCGGTTCACCGTGCAGCTTTCGCGAAAGACATTGCGGTCGCCGATCTGGAGCCGGGTCGGCTCACCCTGGTACTTCTTGTCCTGCGGCGCATCGCCGATCGATGCGAACTGGAAGACGCGGTTGTCGGCGCCAAGGGTGGTCGGCCCGTTGATCACCACGTGCGGTCCGACCACGGTGCGGGGCCCGATCTGCACCTGAGGACCGATGATGCTGAACGGCCCGACGCTGACGTCGGAGGCGAGCTCGGCCTCGCCGGAGACGATCGCGCGCGCATCGATCACCTGGAGGCCTCCGGAGCCACCATCATCTCGGCGTGCGCCACCTCGTGCGCGCCGACCGATGCTGCGGTCGAGTAGCGCCAGATCCCTTTGAGGGTGCGCTGCAGCTGCGCCGTGAGTATCAGCTGATCCCCGGGCACGACCGGCCGGCGAAAGCGCGCCTTGTCGATGCCGACGAAAAAAAAGCGCGTCTTGGCGTCGGGGATCACGTTTGCGGTCACGAAGCACAGAATGCCCGCCGCCTGTGCCATCGCTTCGATGATGATGACGCCCGGCATGACCGGACGCCCGGGAAAGTGGCCGGGGAAGTACGGCTCGTTGTAGGTCACGTTCTTCAATGCGCGGATGCTGTGCCCGGGGCGGCACTCGAGCACCCGATCGACGAGCAGAAACGGGTAGCGATGCGGCAGGCGTTCCAGGATGGCCTGCATGTCGAGTTGCAGCGGCTCAGTCATGATCCTCTTCCGTGTCGGACTTAAGTCCCGCGGCGCGCTCCAGAGTGCGCACGCGGGTCTCGAGCAACCCGCTGCGCTTGAAGCGCGCAACCAGGCGGCGCCAGGCGTGTGCTTCTTCGACCGGCAGGGTGCCGGAATATACACCCGGGCTCGCGATCGAGTGCGTGACCGCCGAATAGCCCGTGATGACCACGTCGTCGGCGATGGTGAGGTGGCCGGCGAAACCGGAGTGGCCGCCGATCATGCAGCGCTTGCCGATCGTGGTGCTGCCGGCCACGCCGACGCAGGCGGCGAGCGCACTGTGGGCGCCAATGCGCACGTTGTGCCCGATCTGGATGAGGTTGTCGAGCTTCGCACCCTCCTCGATCACGGTGTCGTCGATGGCGCCGCGATCGATGGTGGTGTTGGCGCCGATTTCAACATCCGCTCCGATGCGCACCGTGCCCAACTGCGGCACCTTGAGCCAGGTGCCGCGCTCAGGCGCGAAGCCGAAGCCGTCGCCGCCGATCACCACCCCGGGCTGCAGCACGGCGCGCGTGCCGATCTGCACGGCGCGGCACAGCGTCACGCGTGCCACCAGCCGCACGTCGGCGGCGAGAGTCACGCCCTCCTCGAGGCAGCAGTGCGGACCGATGAAGGCGCGCGCGCCAACCACGACGTTGGGCCCGACGATCGCGTAGGCACCGACCTGCGCGCTCGGATCGATGCGGGCGCTCGCGGCCACCACGGCCGAGGGGTGCACACCGGGCTCGAGCTGCGGCAAGGGGTGCAGGATGGTGGCGATACGCGCAAAGGTCGCATAGGGGTTGTCGCACAACAGCACCGCCGTGGGACACTCGTCCGCGCTCGCGGCGTTCAGCACCACCGCGCCGGCGCGCGTGGCGGCGAGTTGCGCCCGGTAGCGCGGATTCGCCAGAAACGCGATCGAGCGCTCGTCGGCGTTCGCCAGCGGCGCGACTCGCTCGACGTGCGTGTCCGGATCGCCGCGCAGCTCGCAGCCGAACCGCACCGCAAGTTCCCCGAGCGATAACGACATGGCGAGTCTTCGAATACCGCTGGCCGCGGTCCGCGAAGAGCGCTAGTGCGTCTGCGGCTTGGCGGGGGGAGCCGGCTTGGCCGCCGGAGGCGCCGTCGCGGGCGCCGCCGCATTGCGCGCCTGCAGCGCCGTCAGGATCGCCGGCGTGACGTCGTAGGCGGGTGCCGCGTAGACGACGCCCTCAGTGCTGAGGACGACGTCGAAGCCCTGCGCCTTGGCGTAAGTGCGCACCTCCTCCCCGAGGGTCTTCTGCAACCGGGACATCTCCTCGTTGCGGCGCGCACTGATGTCGTCCTGGAATTCGCTGCGCGCGCGCTCGAAATCGCGCGCGCCGTCGCGCAGTTCCTTCTCGGTGCGCGTGCGCTGTTCATCCGTCATGGTGGCGCCGTCTTTCTGCAGCTTGTCCTGCTTGGCCTTCAGGGCCTGCTGCTGCGCCTGCAGGGTGCGTTCGCGCGGCGCGAACTCCGTGCGCATGGAATCGAGCATGGCCCTGCCCTGCGGAGACTCCTCGAGGAGCCGCTGCGGGTCGACGACACCGATCTTGGGCTCGGCCCAAGCCGGCAACGCGGCCAGCGCGCCGCCTGCTGCAATCAACCAGACCGCCAACTTGCTGCTGATCAAACGCTTCACGGAACTCTGCCTCGTAGTAATGCCGCACGGCCTAAACGCTTAGTATCGCGTAGAAACCGTTCTGGCGGCTCGATTCTTTTAGAAAGCATTGCCGACCGAAAACTGGAAGCCCTCGGTCTCGTCTCCCCACTTCGTCGCGCCGTCGCCATGCTTGGCATTGAGCGGCACGCCGAAGCTGAACCGGAAAAGGCCCAGCGGCGCCAGCCACTCCACCGCCACGCCGAACGAGCGCTTCAGGTCGTGCACGTTGAAGCGGTAGTCCTGCGGCGTGACTTGGTCAGGACCGAAGAACCTGAGCTTGCTGCCGCTCTGAAACACGTTGCCGATATCGAAGAACGCGCTCACGCGCGCGGTCTGCGCCCATTTCGAGGGCATCGGGAAGATGAGCTCGTTCTGGCTGGTGATGCGCAGATTGCCGCCGTAAGGGTTGCCGAACTGGTCCTTGGGACCGAGGCGGCTCTCGCGATAGCCGCGCACCGAGTCCGGGCCACCGCCGTAGAACTGCCGGTAGGGCGGGATGGCGGTGGTGCTTCCCAGGGGGGCGCCATAGTCCACGCCGTCAAGGAACGACAGCGCCCACGTACGCCACAGCGGCACGTACTTCAGGAACTGGTAGTTGCCGGTCCAGTACTTGACATCGCTCCCGGGCGTGGTGATCGAGAAAGACAGCGACTGGCGCATGCCGCGATCCGCGAACAAGGTGCGGTTGCGCGTATCCCAGTCCCAGCCGGCCACGGCCTCGAGGCTCTTGAAGTTAGTGCCGTAGAAGACGTATTCGTTGTTGGTGGCGTCGTCGTGGGCGAGGCGGTTGTAAGGATGACCATTCTGCCGCACCCACTGCTGCGCCTGCAGCGCGCTGCTCAGTGAGTTGGTGAGCAGCTGCGAGCTGTTGAAGGCGGCGCCGGCGCGCACGTACATGGTTTCGGCGATCGGGTACGCCCAGGTGGGCCCGAAGCTCAGGGTGCGCGAGGAGAAGGTTGATGAGGACGACACGAACTGCGTCACATCACTGTAGGTAACCGAGATCGTGCGCTGCAGGTTGTCGATATTGGTGTACGGGTTGGTGTGCGAGACGCTGTATACCTTTTGGAAGGCGCCACCGTTGAGGTTGATGGCGATGCGCTCTCCGGTGCCGAGGAAGTCGGCGTCCGCGTAGCTGCCGTTCAGCATGAACTTGTAGGTCTCGGAATAACCGATGCCGCCGGAGAGCTGCGATGCCGGGCCCTCCTCGATCTTGTAGTTCACGTCCACCAGGTCCGGGGATCCCGCCACCGGCGTGGTCTCGAAATCCACGCTCTTCACGTACGGCAGGCGCTGGATGCGCTGCTTGGAACGCTCGAGCGAGGTATTCGACAGCCAGCCGCCCTCGAGCTGGCGCATCTCGCGGCGCAGCACCTCGTCGTTGATGCGGTTGGCGCCGCTGAAATTGATGTTGCGCACGTACACGCGGTTGCCCGGATCGACGAAGAAGGTAAGCGACACGGTGTGATTGGCGTTATCAGCAGTGGGCACCGGCTCGACCTTGGCGAAGGCATAGCCGTCGCGGCCCATGCGGTTCTGCATCAGTTCCTGCGAGGAGGTGATCAGCTTGCGGTTGAAGGTCGCGCCCGGGTGTATCAGCAGCAGCTGCTCGAGTTCCGCCTGCGGCACGACGAACGTGCCCGCCAGCTTGATCTGCGACACCTTGTAGACCTGGCCCTCGTCGATGTTCACGGTAATGAAGATGTCTTCCTTCTCGGGGGCGATCGCCACCTGGGTCGAATCGAGCTGGAAGTTCGCGTAACCGCGATCCATGTAGAAGTTGCGCACCTTCTCCAGGTCACCCTGCAGGGACTCGCGCGAGTAGCGGTCGTCCTGCTTGTACCAGGACAGCCAGTTGGGCGTCTTCAGCTCGAGCGTCTGCAGGATGTCTTTCTGCGCAAACTTGGTTGTGCCCACGATGTTGATCTGGCGGATCTTGGCGCGCGCGCCTTCCTTGATCTCGATCTTGATCTTCACGCGGTTGCTCGCTTCCTCCTCCACGTGCGAGTTGATCTTCACGCCGTACTTGCCGCGGGCGAAATACTGGTCGGTGAGGTATTGGGTGACGTCCTCGAGCACCGAGCGGTCGAAGGTCTTGCCGGTCGCGAGCCCGACGTTGCGCAGCGACTTCTGCAAGTCCTCGGTCTTGATGTCCTTGTTGCCGGTGATCTCGAAGCTCTCGATGGACGGGCGCTCCAGCACCACGACCACCAGCGTGCTGCCGTCGCGGCGCAGCTGCACGTCGCGGAAGAAACCGGTGGCGTACAGGGCGCGGATCGCCTCGCGCACGCGCTGCGCGCTCAGGTGATCGCCGATGTTTACCGGCAGGTAGTTGTAGACCGTGCCCTCGGAGACACGCTGCAGACCTTCGACGCGGATGTCGCCGACGGTGAAGTCCGCCGGGTTCGCCGCCGGGTTCGCCGCCGTCTGCGCGAGCGCCAGCGCGCCGCGCACAGCCAGCGCAATGGCGGCAAGGGCTGTGCGCGTTTTCATTCTCCAGCCACCGGTATCCCCCTTAGGCGCGCCTGAGCGGTGCGCCTGAAACTCTTGGCCTTGCACTATTCGAGGACTGGAGACTCACGCCTGCAGTTTCGAAAACTCCGCACCGCCGCAGCGGCGGCTCGCGGCACGGTCAGCCGAACTGGCGCGCAATATCGTTGTAGAGCGCGACACCCATCAGGACGATGAGCAGGGCGATGCCAACCTGCTGTCCCAGAGCCTGGGCCCGCTCCGACAACGGGCTGCCCTTCAGCCACTCCACCAGCTGGAAGACGATCTGTCCGCCATCCAGGATCGGAATCGGCAACAGGTTGAGGAACCCCAGCGACAGGGAAATGAGCACCAGGAAGCCGAGGAACGCCGCCACCCCCGCCTCGGCGGATTCGCCCGCGAACTCGGCGATGGACAGCGGGCCGCTCAGGTTCTTCAGCGACACGCGTCCCAGCACCATGCGCCAGAACAGGCGGGCCTGCAGCACGGTCATGCTCCAGGCTTCGCCGCCGGCGCGCACCAGCGCCACCGCGGCGCCCAGATCGGTGTGCCGCAGCATGCTGTCGGGGTAGCCCTTGCCGGGCGGCTGGGTGACGTGGATGCGGCCGACACGCCTGCCGCCGACCTGCTCGCTCTGTATCTGCAGCTGCACGCGGTGCGCGATGCCGCGGCGGCGATAGTCGATGGTCACGCGCTCACCCGGGTGCGCGCTGATGAGCGCGACGATCTCGCGGAAGTCGTGCACCGGCTGGCCGTCGATCGCGACGATGTTATCGCCCGCCTGGAGACCGGCGCGCGCCGCGGGCCCATCGGGCATCACCTGCCCCAGCAGCGCCGGCAGCGGCGGCGTCCAGAACTGAAATCCGAGCCCGCGGAACAACTCCGCCGGTTCGGTGAGGCGCCGGCGCTGCGCGGCATCCGGCACACTGAGTTTCGCGCTGCGCACCTCCGCGCCGCTGCCGCGCACGCTCAAGTCCGCCTCGCCGCGCGAGCTCATGGCGTCCAGCAGGCCGAACACCACATCGCGCTGGCCGCTCACCGCGGCGCCGTTGAGGGTGCGAATCTCGTCCCCGGCACGCAGGCCCGCGGCGGCGGCGGCCGAGCCCGCGGTCACCTCGCCGATGACCGGCCTGACCTCGGTCACGCCGTTCACCCACAACATGCCCCACAGCACCAGCACCGCGAACAGGATGTTGAAGGCAGGGCCTGCGAGCAGCACCACGATGCGCTGCCAGGGCGGACGGCGCGTGAAGGAGCGCGCCAGCTCGTGCGGCTCCACCGGCCCTTCGCGCTCGTCGAGGAGCTTCACGTAGCCGCCCAGCGGGATGGCGGCCAGGACGTATTCGGTGCGATCCGCGCCCGCGACGCGCTTCAGCAGCGGGCGGCCGAAGCCGACCGAGAACCTGAGCACCTTGAAGCCGAGCCGTCGCGCGACCCAGAAATGGCCGAATTCATGCACCGTGACCAGAAGGCCCACGGCGATCACGAACCACAGCGCGTACCAGACCAGACTCATGCGTGAGCGCCCCCCACCGCTGCAGTTCTTGTGATGTCGACGATCTGCTCACGTGCGTGCACTCTGCCCTCCGCGTCGGCGGCCAACACGTCCTCGAGCCCGCCGATCGTCCCCCCGGTGCTCCGCTGCACTACGGCTTCAATGACCGCCGCGATGCCGGGAAAGTTCAATCGGCGCTCGAGGAATGCCTGCACCGCGACCTCGTTGGCCGCGTTGAGCACCACCGGGTCGAGCCCGCCGGCGCGCGCCGCGGCCTGCGCCAGCGCGAGGCACGGGAACTTGTCGGTGTCGGGAGCCCGGAAGTCGAGCCGCCCGGCCTTGAGCAAGTCGAGGAATTCTACACCGGAGCTGATTCTCTCGGGCCACGCGAGCGCATGAGCGATCGGCGTGCGCATATCCGGCGCGGACAGCTGCGCGAGCATCGAACCGTCGAGGTATTCGACCAGCGAATGCACGATGCTCTGCGGGTGCACCAGGATCTGCACCTGTGCGGGCGTCAATCCGAACAGCAGGCACGCCTCGATGAGCTCCAGCCCCTTGTTCATGAGTGTGGCGCAGTCCACGGAGATCTTGCGGCCCATGACCCAGTTGGGATGCGCGAGGGCGGCTTCCGGCGTGACGGCGGCGAGCGCCTCGCGCGGGGTGTCGCGGAACGGCCCGCCGGAGGCGGTGAGCAGTACGCGCTTCAGCCCCGCCGGCGCCATCCCCGGGATCACACCCGGCGGCAGACACTGGAAGATGGCATTGTGCTCGCTGTCGATCGGCAACAGCGTGGCGCCGGAGCGCTTCACCGCCGCAATCAGCAGCGGGCCCGCCATCACCAGCGCCTCCTTGTTGGCGAGCAGCAGGCGCTTGCCGGCGCGGGCCGCCGCCAGCGTGGAGCGCAGGCCGGCCGCCCCCACGATCGCGGCCATGACACACTGCACCTCGGCGGCCTGCGCGATCTCCTCGAGCGCTGCGCCTCCCGCGAGCACGCGCGTCTGCGGGGCCGCGTCGCCCAACAGCTCGCGCAACTCGCGCGCGGCCCGCTCGTCTGCCAGAGCGGCGTAGGCCGGGTGCCAGGCGAGCACCTGCTGCGCGAGCTTCGCGGCGTTGCTGTTGGCCGCGATCGCCACCAGCCGGAAACGATCGGGATGACGCGCCAGCACATCGAGTGTGCTCTCGCCCACGGAGCCGGTGGAGCCGAGGACGGCGACGCCGATCATTCGACGACTCCGAGCAGCGTGAGCCCGAGCAGCAGCACCGGAGCCGCTCCGGTCAGACTGTCGATGCGGTCCATGACTCCGCCATGTCCCGGAAACACGCTGCCGCTGTCCTTCACGCCGGCGAAGCGCTTCAGCAGACTCTCGGTCAGGTCGCCGATAATCGAAAAGCCGACCGCGGCGAGACACAGCGGCAGGAACGCCGCCAGCGGCACGTGGAACCACAGGCTGCCCGCGATCGCGACCACCGCGCTCACCGCGATCGCTCCCAACACTCCCTCCCAGGTCTTCCCCGGAGACACATTCGGCGCCAGGCGGATGCGCCCGAAGCGCCGGCCGCAGAAGAATGCACCGATGTCCGCGACCCACACCAGCAGCAGCGCGAACAGCACCCATTGTGCGCCGTGCGGCAGCGCGAGCCGCAGTCGCACCAGGGCGAGCCACGCGGGCACCAGCGCCAGCACACCGGCGGCGCCGGCCGACCACGGCGCAACGCGCCGCGGCGCGAATGCGATCCATAGCAGCGCGGTCAGCCACCACAGCACCGCCACGCTGAGCAGCAGGTCGCGCCCCTCGGGCGTGGCCGAGACACGCCACGCACCCAGCAGCAGTGCCGCCACCAGCAGTACGTACGCGGTGCGCAGCCCCGGCGTCCCCAGCAGCAGGAATGCGGACCATTCCCAGGCCCCGGCCAGCACCAGCAGCGTCATCACGCCCACGGTCGCTTGCGCAGGCAGCCAGAGCACGATGGCCAGCAGCACCGCGCCCAGCACCACGGCGGTCAGGACTCGTTTGCGCAGCGCGTCGCTCACGATGCGCTTACGTCCGCGCCGCGGAATGTCGCGCTGCGGCGTGGCCGAAGCGCCGTTCACGGCTGGCGAAGAACGCGAGCGCGTCCTCGAGATCCGCCACCGCGAAATCCGGCCACAGCCGCGGACTGAAATACAGCTCCGCGTAGGCGAGATCCCAGAGCAGGAAGTTGCTGACGCGGTACTCACCGCCGGTGCGGATCAGCAGATCCGCCTGCGGCAGTCCCGCGAGCGCGAGCTGTGCGGCGAAGCGGTCCTCGCTGATGTCTTCCGGCCGTAGCGCGCCACTTGAGCATTCTCTCGCAAGCTTTTGAGTTGCCTGGATAATATCCCAGCGCCCGCCATAACTCACGGCCACCTGGAGCCTGAGGCCGCCATTGCCGGCGGTGTGCTCCTCCGCGGCCGCGATACGCGCCTGCAGCCGCACCGAGAGGTTACGGCGTTCCCCGACGAAGCGCACCCGTACACCCTTCGCGTGCAGCTCCGCGATCTCGCGGTCGAGCGCCTCCAGGAACAGACCCATGAGACTGCCGACCTCCTCCGCCGGCCGACTCCAGTTCTCGCTCGAGAAAGCGAACAGCGTGAGGGCCTCCACGCCGCGGCACGCGCACTCCTCTATACACATGCGCACCGGCGTGAGCCCGGCGCGGTGGCCGGCCGAGCGCGTGAGCCCGCGCGCAGCCGCCCAGCGGCCATTGCCGTCCATGGTGATCGCGATGTGCCGCGGCAGCAGCTTGAAGGTGGCGGCGACCATCAGACCTGCATGACCTCCTTCTCCTTGGCGCTGAGCAGCGCCTCGATGTCGGCGATGTGCTTGTCGGTGAGCTTCTGCACTTCGAGCTCGGCGCGCCGCTCATCGTCCTGCGAGACCAGTTTCTCTTTCAACATGTCCTTGATGTCGTTCATGACGTCGCGGCGCACGTTGCGTACCGCGACGCGGGCGTTCTCCGCGTCGTGCCGCAGCACCTTGGTGATCTCGCGGCGCCGCTCCTCGGTGAGCGGTGGCATGGGAATACGGATCACGGTGCCGGCCGTCATGGGCGTGAGCCCGAGATCGGACTTGAAGATCGCCTTCTCGATCGCCTGCACGACGCTCTTCTCCCACGGGGAGATGACCAGCGTGCGGCCCTCCTCGACCGCGATGCTCGCCACCTGCTGCAGCGGCACCTCCGAGCCGTAGTAATCCACCCTCAGGTGCTCGATGAGGCTCGGGTGCGCCCGGCCGGTGCGCAGCTTCTTCAGATCGCCCTGGAAGTTCTGTACGCATTTCGCCATGCGCGTAGCAGCGTCTTTCTTGATGTCTTCGAGCATGGGTCGTGTCTCCTCGATGCCGCGCGGCTCACTCGACTGTCACGGCCGTGCCTACGTCCTCGCCGCGTACGATGCGGGTGAGATCCCCGGGATTGTTGAGATTGAACACCCGCAAAGGCAAGCGGTTGTCGCGGCACATGACAATGGCCGTGGCATCCATGACGTTGAGCTTGTCGGTGAGCACCTTGTCGAAGGTCAGGCGCGGGTAGCGCACCGCAGCCGGATTGCGCAGCGGATCATCCGAATACACGCCGTTCACCTTGGTGGCCTTCAGGAGCACGTCGGCGTTGATCTCGATCGCGCGCAGCGCGGCGGCGGTGTCGGTGGTGAAGAACGGGTTACCGGTGCCGGCGGCGAAGATCGCCACGCGACCCTTTTCCAGGTGCCGCATCGCACGGCGCCGGATGTAGTCCTCGCAGACTTGGTTGATGCGGATCGCGGACATGACCCGGGCATGCATGCCTAAGCTCTCGAGCGCGTCCTGCATGGCGAGTGCATTCATCACCGTGGCGAGCATGCCCATGTGATCGGCCGCGACCCGGTCCATACCGGCACGCGCCAGCCCGGCGCCGCGGAAGATGTTGCCGCCGCCGATCACCACCGCGACCTGCACATTCATCTGCGTGATGTCCTGCAGTTCCCCGGCGATGCGCCGGATGACCGCCGGATCGATGCCGTAGTCCCCCTCTCCCATCAGGGCCTCACCCGAGAGTTTCACCACGATTCTCGAGTAGTGCGCCTTGGCTTGCGTCATCTCAACACCTCCGCCGATGGAAAAAACCCCGCTCGCGGCGGGGTTTGGTCCTTAGAGCAGTGCTCGCGCCTTCAGTGCCTGACCGTGGGGCCCGTGCCGTCCGGCTTCTTCTCGATGCCGGCGCCGACCTCGAAGCGCTCGAACGCCACGACCTCCGCCTTGGCACCCTTTAACAACTTCTCGATCGTCACGTCCAGGTCCTTGACGAAAGGCTGCCCGGCGAGGGTGATCTCCCCCAGGGCCTTGCGCAGCCTCCCTTCGACCATCTTGGCGACGATCTCCGCGGGCTTGCCCTCGCCCTGCGCCCGCTGCGTGAGAATCTCGCGCTCCTTCGCCATGACGTCCGCGGGCACCTGGGCCTGCGTCAGGTAGCGGGGGTTGCTGGCGGCAACGTGCATCGCCAGATCGTAGGCGAGACTCGCCGCGCCACCCCTGAGTGCCACCAACGCGCCGATGCGCGTGCCGTGCACGTAGGCGCCGAGGTGCTCCGGCGAGGTGAGTACGGCAAAGCGCCGTACGCTGATGTTCTCGCCGATCTTCGCCACCAGCGCCCGGCGCCGCTCCTCGATGCTCTCGCCGGACGGCAGCTTCGCCTCCCCCAGCCCCGCCAGACTCGCCGGCTGCGAGGTCAGAGCGCAATCGGCCACGGCCTGTGCGAAGGCGCGGAAGCCCTGCTCGCGGGCGACGAAGTCGGTCTCGCAGTTGATCTCGACCATGGCGGCGGTGCGCGCATCGGCGGATTTGGCGACTGCCACCACGCCCTCGGTGGCCAGCCGCAACGCTTTCGTGTCGGCCTTGGCATGCCCCTGCTTGCGCATGAGCTCGACCGCGGCGTCCAGGTCGCCCTTGGCTTCGACGAGCGCTTTCTTGCACTCCATCATGCCCGCGCCGGTGCGCTCGCGGAGCTGCTTGACTGCGTCTGCCGTGATGTTCATGGATAAGCTAGCGTCCTTGCATTACTCGGTCGAACCGGCGCCCGCGCCGCCCCGGCCCTTGCGGCGGGCCGGCGCGGCGGTCGGCCGGCGCGCCACGGCCTCGGGGGCCGGGACTGTGCCGGCGGCCGCCACAGGCTCCGCCGCCTCCTCCACCTCGAGGTCCTCCTCCTCGGCAGCGAGCGCCTCGACCGCAGCGGCCGGCGCCTTGATGGGGGGGAGCTTGCGCCGTGCCGGGGCCTTCTTGCGCACCGTCGCCTGCGGGCGCTGCTGCCGGCCGCGCGCGGCCTTCTTGCGCGGGTTGCCCGCCTCATCGAGCTCGACGAACTCGTCTTCGCCGACCGCGACCTGGGGCACCGACTGCTTGCCCTCGAGCACCGCATCGGCGATGCCGGCAGCATACAGCTGGATGGCGCGCATGGCATCGTCGTTGCCCGGGATCACGTAGTCGATGCCATCGGGCGAGCAGTTGGTGTCGACGATGGCCACCACCGGAATGCCGAGCTTCTTCGCTTCGTGAAGTGCGATGTTCTCGTGCCCGACGTCGACCACGAACAGAGCATCCGGGAGCGAGTCCATGTGCTTGATGCCGCCGAGACTCCTCTCGAGCTTGTCCATCTCGCGCCGCAGCTGGGTGGCCTCTTTCTTGCCACGCTTCTCCAGCGCACCGGAGGCGGCGAGTTCCGTGATTTCCCCGAGTCGCTTGATGGACTGGCGGATGGTCTTGAAGTTCGTGAGCATGCCGCCCAGCCAGCGCTGGTTCACGAACGGCTGCGCCGCGCGCTCGGCTTCCTTCTGGATCGCCTCGCGCGCCGAGCGCTTGGTGCCGACGAACAGCACCTTGCCGCCGTCGGAAATCACTCCCTTGATGAAGTGCGCAGCTTCCGCGTACATCGGCTGCGTCTTCTCGAGGTTGATGATGTGGATCCTGTTTCGCTCGCCGAAGATGAAGGGAGCCATCTTCGGGTTCCAGAAGCGGGTCTGATGTCCGAAATGGACTCCCGCCTCCAGCATCTGTCGCATGGACACGCCGGGCATGAAAGACTCCTGTGTGGGTTGAGCCTCCGCGCATCCCCGTGACCATCCTTAGGAACGCCGTGCGGCTCGTCCTAAGGACACCCAGTCACCAAGGTTAACGATGCGCGTGTGGGTTGCGTTGCCAAAAAAGGCCGCGCTTTATACCATGAAGACCTCATCGGAACAATGTCTTACGCTTGGCTTCGGTACCCCCTTTGGCTTAAGGCGCCACGACCCCACTTCGCACCCCATGCACGTCACGATCAAGACCCCCGAGGAACAGGAAAAAATGCGCATCGCCGGGCGCCTGGCCGCGGAGGTGCTCGACATGATCGCGGAGCACGTGGTGCCGGGGGTGACGACCGAGGAGCTCGATCGCCTCTGCCACGACCATATCGTCAACGTACAGCGCTCGGTGCCTGCGAACCTCAACTACCGCGGTTTTCCCAAGACCATCTGCACCTCGGTGAACCACGTGGTCTGCCACGGTATCCCGAATGACAAGCGCCTGAAGGCCGGCGACATCGTCAATATCGACGTCACCGTGATCCGCGACGGATTTCACGGCGACACCAGCCGCATGTACATGGTGGGCAAGGCGCAGGCGCACGCGCAGCGCCTCTCCGAGACGTGCTTCGCCGCCATGTGGCGCGGCATCGAGACGGTACGTCCGGGTGCGCACCTGGGCGACGTCGGTCACGCCATCCAGAGCTTCGTCGAGGGCAACGACTACTCGGTGGTGCGCGAGTACTGCGGCCATGGCATCGGGCGTGTGTATCACGAAGACCCGCAGGTGCTGCACTACGGCGAGGCCGGCACCGGGCTCGAGCTCACGGCGGGTATGACCTTCACCATCGAGCCGATGGTGAACGCGGGCAAGCGCCACGTGCGCCTGCTGCCCGACGGCTGGACCGTCATCACCAAGGACCATTCGCTGTCTGCGCAGTGGGAACACACCGTGCTGGTCACCGACACCGGGTTCGACGTGCTGACGCTGGGCGCGAACGGGGCGCAGCATTAGTCCGTGCTCGAGGAAACGCGCCCCGCCACGTACCCCGCAGCCTCCTGGCCGCTGTTGGCGCGACTGCCGGCGCAACTCGCCGCCGAGGCCGAGCCGGCCGCCTGGCGTGAGCTGCTGCGCCAGGCGCACGAGGAGCTGAAGGCGCGCTTTGTCGCGGAAGAACCGGTCGAGGAGCTGGTGCACGCGCGCGCGGCGCTCATCGACGCGGCGCTGCGCGAGGCCTGGCGCACGCACTGCGCCGCGCAGGCAGGGGCGCTGGTCGCGGTCGGGGGTTACGGACGCGGGGAGCTGCAGCCGTGCTCCGACATCGACATCCTGCTGCTCGTGCCGCAGCCGCCGGACGCTCCGGGCAGCGCCGTCATCGGGACCCTGCTGGCGTTCCTGTGGGACATTGGCCTGGAGGTCGGCCACAGCGTGCGCACCGTCGAGCAGTGCGCCGAGGAGAGCACCGCCGACGTGAGCGTCATGACGACGCTGCTCGAGGCGCGCCTGCTCGCCGGTCGCGCGGAACTGCTCGGCGCCATGCGCACCGCGCTCGCGCCGGACCGCGTCTGGCCCGTGAAGGAGTTCTTTGAGGCGAAAGTGCGCGAGCAGGCCGAGCGGCACCTGAAAGCCAACGACACCGCCTACAACCTCGAACCCAACGTCAAGACCGGCCCCGGAGGCCTGCGCGACATCCAGACCATCGCCTGGGTCGCGAAGCGCCATTTCGGCGGCGCCGACACGCTCGATGCCCTGGTGACGCACGGGTTCCTCACCGTCGCGGAGCTGCGCCGCCTGCAGCAGGCGCAGGCGTTTCTGTGGAAGGTGCGCTTTGGCCTCCACACCCTCACCGCGCGGCGCGAGGACCGCCTGCTGTTCGACTACCAGATCCGCCTCGCCCAGAGCTTCGGTTACGAAGACGCCTCCTATACGCTGGCGGTCGAGCAGTTCATGCAGCGCTACTACCGCACGGTCATGGACGTGAGCCTGCTGAACGAGCTGCTGCTGCAGCTGTTTCGTGAAGCGATCCTCACCGAGAGCGAGCCGCCGCGGCCGCTGAATGCGCGCTTCCAGGTGCGCAACGGCTCGCTGGAGGCGGTCAGCGAGGAAGCGTTCCCGCGCACCCCCTCGACGCTGCTGGAGCTGTTCGTTCTGCTGCAGCAGAACCCGGACGTCCGCGGCGTGCGCGCCTCGACCATGCGCGCGGTGGCGCGCAACCTGTGGCTCATCGATGAGGAGTTCCGCCAGAACCCGCGCCATCACCGCCTGTTCCTCGAGATCCTGCGCTCGCCGGTGGGCGTCACGCACGAACTGCGGCGCATGAACACCTACGGCGTGCTCGGGCGCTACATCCCGGCATTCGGGCGCATCGTCGGGCGCATGCAGTACGACCTGTTCCATGCCTACACGGTCGATGCGCATACGCTGTTCGTGGTGAGCAACCTGCGCCGCTTCGCGATCCCGCGTTACGACCATGAGCTGCCGGAAGCCTCGCGCGTCATGCAGCAGCTGCCGCGCAGCGAAGTCGCCTACCTCGCCGCGCTGTTCCACGACATCGCCAAGGGCCGCGGCGGCGATCATTCCGAGCTCGGCGCGGTGGACGCGGAGGCATTCTGTCTCGAACAGGGCCTGTCCCAGTACGATGCGCGCCTGGTCGCCTGGCTGGTACGCAATCACCTGCAGCTGTCGATCACCTCGCAGAAGCAGGACATCGGCGACCCGCAGGTCATCAACGCGTTCGCGCGCAAGGTCGGCGACGAGACGCATCTCGATTACCTGTACGTGCTGACCTGTGCGGATGTTCGCGCCACCAACCCGAAGCTGTGGAACTCCTGGAAGGCATCGCTGTTCCGGGACTTCTACCAGCGCGTGAAACGCGCGCTGCGCCGCGGCCTCGAGAGCCCGATCGATCCCGAGCACCTGGTACGCGAGATCCAGGACGCCGCGCGGCGGCTGCTGCTCGAGCGCGGCGTCAGCGAGCGCGACATCGCGGGCGCGTGGACGCGGTTCTCGGCCGGTTATTTCCTGCAGCACTCGCCCGAAGAGATCGCATGGCATGCACGGCTCCTTGCCGAGCGTGACGCGGCATCGGATGAGCCGCTGGTCGCGCTCGATCCGCGCAGCGTGCGCGGCACCACCGCGGCGCTGATTTTCACGCGCCCGCGGCGGCATGGGTTCGCGCGCACCACCGCGGCGCTCGATCAGCTTGGCCTCAACATCGTCGATGCGCGCATCACCCCGACCGGCGATGGCTTCAGTCTCGACCTCTATCACCTGCTGGAGGACGACGGCGCGCCGATCACCGACAACGACCGACAGGTGGAAATCGAGCAGGCGCTGTGGCGCTCGCTGCAGGGACCGGCGGATGCGCCGTTTGCGGTGTTGCGGCGCGCGCCGCGCCAGGCGCGCATGTTCAACACACCCACCCAGATCGCGTTCAGCGTCGATGAGCGCAACCGCCGCCTGGTGCTGGAGCTGACCGCAGGCGATCGCCCGGGCCTGTTGTGCGAAGTCGGCAAGGTGTTGATGGCGGAGCGCGTCGAGTTGCACGCGGCCAAGATCATGACCGTCGGCGAGCGCGCCGAGGACGTATTTTACCTCACCGATTTCGACAACCGCCCGCTCGAGCCGGCCGCCGCCGAGCGTCTGCGGGATCGCCTGGTGCAGGCCCTCGATGAGCGCCAGGCGGCGCTGCGCGAGCCGGCTGCCGGCACGACGCGCACATGAATCCGCACCTCGAGGCCCTGCACGCCTATCCCTTCGAGCGCCTGGCACGGCTCAAGGCGAACCTCACCGCGCCTGCCCACCTCACCCACATCGCCATGTCGATCGGCGAGCCGCAGCACACGCCGCCGGCGTTCGTGCTGGAGGTGCTGCGGCGACATCTGGATCGGCTGGGCAGCTATCCGGCGACCGCGGGCCTGCCGGAGCTGCGCGCCGCCTGCGCCGGCTGGCTCACGCGGCGCTACGGACTTCGCGCCGGCAGCGTAAAGGCCGACACCATGGTGCTGCCGGTGAACGGGACGCGCGAGGGCCTGTTCGCGTTCGTGCAGGCGGCGGTGGATGGCGCTCGTGCGCCGCTCATCGCCATGCCCAATCCCTTCTACCAGATCTACGAGGGCGCGGCGCTGCTGGCCGGCGCGCGCCCCTTTCTGCTCGATACCACCGAGGCCAACGATTATCTCCCCGACCTCGCCGCGGTGCCCGCGGAGCGGTGGAAGCTCTGCCAGGTGTTGTTCCTGTGCAGTCCCGGAAATCCCACCGGCGCCGTCCTGCCGCTGTCGCTGCTGCAGCAGGCGCTCAGCCTCGCCGATCGCTACGACTTCCTCATCGCCTGCGATGAGTGCTACGCCGACATCTACGCGGATGAGCGCGCCCCGCCCCCGGGACTGCTGCAGGCCTGCCAGGCCGCCGGCCGCGAGCGCTTCGAGCGTTGCGTGGTGTTCCACAGTCTTTCCAAGCGCTCGAGCGTCCCGGGCCTGCGCTCCGGGTTCGTGGCCGGGGACCCCGCGATCATGGCGCGCCTGCTGCTGTACCGGACCTACCACGGCAGCGCCATGCCGGTGCCGACACAACTCGCCAGCGTCGCCGCGTGGGAAGACGACGCCCATGCCGCGGCCAACCGCCGCATCTACCAGGAAAAGTTCGCGCGCGTGCTGCCGATCCTCACCCCGCTGATGAACGTCGGGCGGCCCGCGGGCGCGTTCTATCTGTGGCCGGACGTGGGGGGCGATGACGAGCGCTTCACGCGCGAGCTGTTCGCGCGCGCCAACCTCACCGTGCTGCCCGGCAGCTACCTCGGCCGTACGGGAACGGGGGGCAATCCGGGCGTCGGGCGCGTGCGCATCTCGCTCGTGCCGGGCGTGGCGCAGTGCCTGGAAGCGGCGCACCGCCTGCGCGAATTTCTGCAGACGTCTTGGGCGCCGCAAGGCGCGAGAAGTCTTCCGTGACCGACCTCACCGGCCTCAAGTCCGTCATCGATGCCGCGTACGAGCGCCGCGCCGAGCTCAGCGCGAAGAATGTGCCGCCCGACTTGCAGTCGGCGCTCGAGGAGTGCATTGCGCTGCTCGACAGCGGGCGCGCGCGGGTTGCCGAGCCGCGCGCGGGCCGCTGGGTGGTCAACGAATGGCTGAAGAAGGCCGTGCTGCTGTCGTTCCGCACCCGCGATAACACCCCAATGGATGCCGGCTTTACCCGCTTCTACGACAAGGTGCCGCTGAAGTACGCCGCCGCCACGGAGGAGGAGTTGCGCGCCGGCGGCGCACGCATCGTGCCGCACGCGCTGGTGCGCCGCGGCGCCTACATCGCGCCGAACGTCGTGTTGATGCCGAGCTACGTCAACATCGGGGCCTGGGTCGGCTCCGGGACCATGGTCGACACCTGGGCGACGGTGGGGTCGTGCGCGCAGATCGGTCGCAACGTGCACCTGTCGGGCGGGGTCGGTATCGGCGGGGTGCTCGAGCCGCTGCAGGCCAGTCCGACCATCATCGAGGATGATTGCTTCATCGGCGCACGCTCCGAAGTCGTCGAAGGCGTCGTGGTCGAAGCGGGCTCGGTGATTTCCATGGGCGTCTTCATCGGGCAGAGTACCCGCATCTACGACCGCACCAACGGCACGATCCTGCAGGGGCGCGTGCCCGCGGGCTCGGTAGTGGTATCGGGCACG